>Ga0070730_10003460_pt1 | contig 14154 bp, 6 predicted proteins | sample Coa_R1_3_FD_66447 | JGI IMG/M metagenome (GOLD analysis project Ga0070730, IMG submission 66447) | Surface soil microbial communities from Centralia Pennsylvania, which are recovering from an underground coalmine fire - Coalmine... | ecosystem: Environmental > Terrestrial > Soil > Unclassified ...
GGCTTCCGGGAAGAGGCGCAGCAGCCGCTCCAGCACCCGTTCGCCGCCCCGCATGCCGACGAGCCAGTAGTGGATGATGGCGACGCGTCGGCCCCCGCTTCCTGCCGGCGCGCGCTGGTCAGGCATAGTACTGCTTGAATTTCTGGTAGAAATGCCCGGGGGTGCCGTAGCCGTACTTGGCCTGCTCGGCCATGTCGATGCGGTTGAGGGCGACACCGACCATCGGCGCGTGGTCGAAGGGCAGCGAGCGGAGCGCCGCCCGCAGGCCGGCTTCGACCGTGTCGCGCCAGCGCGCCACGAGGATCGTGGCGTCGGCCTTGGCGGCGAACCGGCGCGCGGCGGCGATCTGCAGCGAAGGGGCGTCGAGGATGACGGCGTCGAAGCGCCCGCGGAGCGTCGCGAGCAGCTTGTCCATGGCCTCGCCGGCCAGGAGATCGTCGGACGGGGCCGGGCTGTGGCCCATGGGCAGGACCATCGCGCCGCTCGAGGAATCCACGAGCAGGGCGTCGACGAGTTCTACTTCTTCGCGGAGCACCTGAATCAGGCCCGGCGCGCGGTCGTCGATCTTGAGGCCCCGGGTCAGGCCGCGGCTGCGCACATCGCCGTCGATCAGCACGGTGGAGATGCCCTGGCGGGACGCGGTCCGAGCCAGGCCGGCGGCGATGGTGGTCTTGCCCTCGGCCGGAAGGGCCGAGGTGATCAGCGCCACGCGCGGTCCGCCGTCTGGCCCGCCCAGGTTGATGGAGGCGAGCAGGCCGCGGAACGCCTCGCTGTAGGCGGACAGCGGCTCGGCCACGACCACGTCCAGGGGCGAGAGGCGGCGGGTCTTCAGGACCGAAGAGAGCAGCGGAATGCCGCCCACGTACGGACGGCCGAGCCTCTGCTCGACATCTTCCGCGGTCGCCATGCGGGTTTCCAGCATTTCCGCCAGCAGCACCGCCGCGCAGCCGAACAGCAGGCCGGCCACGACGGCCAGCAGCAGGAACAGCCAGATGATCGGGAACGAGGGATCGTCGGGCAGGCCGGCGAGGGAGACGATCTCGGCGTCCGGCGCCAGGCTGGCCACCTGGGCGGCGGATTCCTTGAACCGTTCCAGATAGGCCTGGTAGACCGCCTGCGACACCGCCGCGGCCCGCTGCAGGTTGTCGAGTCCGGCCTGCGCGGCGTTGTTCTGGGCCAGTTCGCCCTTGGTAGCGTTGCGGGTGCCTTCCAGCGACGCCAGGCGCTTGTCGGAAATATTGGCCTTGGCCGCGAGGTTGGAGATCGTGCGGCGGATTTCCGACTGGATCTCCTGGTCGATGTCGCTCACCTGCCGGCGGGCCTGGGCCAGGTCGGGATATTTGGGACCGTAGTGACCCTCGAGGTCGGCCAGCTTGCCGCTGAGCGCCGCCCTCTGGGCTCGCAGGGCGGTGACCACGGGCGAGGAGAGCGCCTCGCCGACGTCCTCGCCGTTGGAGCCCCGCGCCAGCTGTTCCTGGGCGGCGTGCAGATTGGCCTGGTCCGCGGCGGCCTCGGCCTTGGCGGTGGCGACCGCCTGATCGTAGCCCGAGACCTCCTGTTCGGTGAGAGTCTGGGCGCCGACGCTCATCAGGTTGTGGGCGATCCTGTAGGAATCGACCTTGGCGGACTCTTCGGCCGCCTGCCGGCGCATGGAGTCCAGTTGCGACATCAGCGCCCCGGTCGCCTGGACGTTCTGGCGCGTCTTGGCCTGGACCTGATCGTCGAGATAGGCCTGGGCGAAGCCGTTGGCGATGCGCTGGGCCTTGGCCGGGTCGTTGTCCTTGAAGTTGATGTCGATGGCGTTGGTTTCTAGGAATCGTTCCGGGTCGAGGTTGGCGAGAACCGCGTTGATGACCTTGTCTCGGGGTGAGACGTACCGGGGCCTGTGGAAGAACGACAGGAAGAAATTGGTCAGGGCCTGCTTGAAGCCCACGTGGTTGCTGGCGAACTCGGGGTCGCGGTCGAGGCGCAGGCGGTCGACGACCAGCCCCGTGACGCGACGCGACTGGATGATCTGGGTCTCAGTGTCCACGTCGTTGGTCAGCACCGGCAGCGTGGAAACGACGGGGGTCTCCTTCTCCGGCGTGGCGGCGGTCGGCCGTTGATTGATCGCCACCCGCGCCGTGGCGGTGTAGAGCGGCGGATAGACGACCATGAACGTCACCACCGCGGCGATGGTGGCGGCGAAGGTAGCGACGAAGGTCCAGAACCGGCGCCGGAACGCGGCCAGCAGCCAGCCGAAGTCGATATTGTCGGCCTTGCGGGGCGCCTCGGGGCGCACCGGCGGCTCCATCGGATCCCGCAGCTCGCCGCCGCCGCGATAGGGTTCGAGCGTCGTCATCGGATCCACCTCACCCCGTCCGCCGAAGCCCCGAAACCCCCACGCGGATCGGCCGCGCGGTTCATGACCGAAGGAGACGACAACTGTATGACCCTTGCCATTGGTCCGCCGATCAGCGCTGCACGGTGACCGAGAAGGAGACGACATTGTCGTCGAAACGCAGCCCCGCCGCCGCTCCGCTCGAGCCTCTCTGCAGCCGATTGTAGCTCAATCCGAAGTCGAGACCACGATTGACCCGCCAGGTCGCGGCCAGGCTGGCGTTGAAATCGCGATCGTAGCGATCGATGACCTGATATTTGTTCCAGATCGCTCCGATTTTGCCGGAGATGATGAGATTGCGCAGCAGTTCGTAGTCGGCCTCCAGGGCGGCGGCGCGCGACAGATAGGCGGGCGAGGTGGGTAGGCCGCTGTCGATCACCGCTTGGTCGCCGGTGAGGGTGACGGTGATCAGGTCGGTCGGAAAATATTCGATCTTGGCCCGGCCGGTGAAGTTTCCGACGCTCCTCGTCCCCGGGCCGGCGAAGTCGCTGGTGAGGTAGCCCAAGCCGATCTCGGCGGTGATCAGATGGGTGACCACGAAGTTGGGCCCGACGAGGGTCTCGGTCTGGTCCTGGTTCCGCAAGTGCGCGCGATTATAGGTGCTGTGCGTCACGGTCTCCTGGACGAACAGGGCCAGGTCGCCGGAGAGCGCATAGTCGCCCCGCAGCGAGCCGATATAGGTGTCGTGGTCGCGGAAGGTGGTGTCGAGGGTGACGATGGCGGGCGGATTGAGGCGGACCGTGAGGCCGTCGTGGTAGCGGAAGTCCTCGAACGCGCCCGTGGCCGTCAGCTTGACGCGCGCGAAGGTCTTGACGACGCCCAGGTGCGCGGCGGTCTCGTCGTAGAGGAGCGGGGTCAAGGAGAACCTGGCGTAAGCGTCCGTGTCCCGCGTCAGCAGCACCAGCGCGTGGGAGGCGTCGGCGGTGACGGTCAGGTCGTGGTAGACATTCAGTACGCCCGATCCCGTGACCGAATACTGGTCGCTGTTCTGCGTGCCGTAGGTGGCGTAGCGGCGCAGGATGCCGTTGGCCTCCAGGCTGAGCGCGTTCTGGTTCCAGTCGGACTTGATGGTGAGGTCGGGCTCGACCGTGAACAGCGCATCGGCCAGCGGGCTGAACGGCAAGGCGAGGATGTTGTCGTCGTAGGAGACCTGGCCCTCGACCTTGGGGAAGATGTCGAAGCCGCCGGCGCGAAACCCGAGCGGGTCGTATTCGGGGTGCGGACGGTCCAGCACGGCCACGTTCTGATCGCGCGCGAAGAGGTCGTCAGCCCACGCCGCCGGCGGCCAGCCGAGGGAGGTCCCGGCCAGGGTGGCGAGCGCGACCCTGGCCCCTGATCGGCGTCGCCTCGCGTGGCGTGACATAGGGCGATCCTGCAAAGGGTCGATCCTTCGGCCTTGGTGGTTGCCTGGGCTGGACGCGCTCGATCCCCGGCCGCGCGTGGTTTTCCCGTCTGCGGACCTATAGCACAGGCTCGGGCGCCGGGCAGTGCGGCATGCCGCCTTGCCGATAGCCGGGCTGGCCTTCCGCCGCTATATCCCGGCGGCCATCAGGAGCGTCAACATGTTTAGAGCGATCGTGCTGTCGTGTCTGGTCTTCGCCCTTTCCGTGGGCGCGGCGGCGCAACCCGCCCCGCCGGCGGCTCCGCCCGCGGCCCCGCCGGCGGCGGCCGGTCCCGTGATCGCCCTGACGCCGGAGGAGGCGCTGACCTACAGGCTGGGGCCGGGCGACAAGCTCAACATCATCACCTTCGACGAGCCGCAACTCACCGGCCTCTTCTTCGTGGGCGCCAACGGGATGGTCTCGCTGCCGTGGATCGGCGACGTGCCGGCCGCCGGCCGCACCGAGTCGCAAATGCGGGCTGATATCGAGGCGCGGCTGAAGGACGGCTACATCCTCAACCCGCAGGTCAGTCTGCAGGTGATGGTGTTCCGGCCCTTCTACATCCTGGGCGAGGTGAACAAGCCGGGTGAATATCCGTATGTCAGTGGACTGACGGTCATGGCGGCGGTGGCCACCGCCCAGGGGTTCACCTATCGGGCCAACAAGCACACGGTGTGGATCAAGCATCCCGGCCCGGGCGGCGAGGTCAAGCTGCCGCTGACCCCGGCCACCGAGGTGCACGCCGGCGACACCGTCCGCATCGCCGAGCGCTACTTCTGAGCGACCCGCTCGACGCCGCCATAGAGGGGCTGGGCGTGCCAGCGGGCGGCGCTGGCGACGATCTCGTCGAGGCTCGATGAACGGGGCCGCCAGCCCAGCCGGGCGGCCGCGCGGGAGGGGTCGGCGACCAGGCTGGGCGGATCGCCGGCGCGGCGGGCGCCGATGGTCCTGGGGACGGGCCGGTCCAGCGCCCGCTCGACGGCGGCGATGACCTCGAACACCGATTGGCCGCGTCCGGTCCCGACGTTGACGGCGTCGAACGCTCCCGGCTCGAGCGCCGCCTCCAGGGCGGCCACGTGGGCGGCCGCCAGGTCGCCGACGTGGATGTAGTCGCGCACGCAGGTCCCGTCCGGGGTGTCGAAGTCGGCGCCGAACACGGTCAGCGGACCGCGCTGTCCGAGCGCCGCTTGGATCGCCAGGGGGATCAGGTGGGTCTCGGGGTGATGGGCCTCGCCCAGGCGCCCCGAGCGGTCGGCGCCGGCGGCGTTAAAGTATCTCAGGGCCACCGCCGATAGGCCGAACGCGGCGCAGGAGGCGGCGATCATACGCTCGGCGGCCAGCTTGGTGTCGCCGTAGGGGCTGGCCGGCGCCTTGGGGCTGTCCTCGGCGAGCAGGCCGCTCCAGCGGCCCCGCGGATCGGTTCCGTAGACCGCGGCGCTGGAGGAGAACACCAGGCGCCGGGCGGCCGTGGCGCGCATGGCGGCCAGCACGCTGGCCGTCCCCTGGACGTTCTGGTCCCAGAACAGGTCGGGGCGGACGGTCGATCGGCCGACCTCGATCAGGCCGGCCATGTGGATGACCGCTGTCGCCTCGTGGCGCTCGATCGCGGCGACGAGGGCCGCAGTGTCCCGCACATCGCCCTGCACCAACTCGCCCCACGCGCAGGCCTCCCGGAAGCCGTGGCTGAGGTCGTCGAAGGCGACGGCGGGCCGGCCGGACTCCTCGACGGCCTTGAGGATGTGGGAGCCGATATAGCCGGCCCCGCCCGTCACCAGGACGGCGCCCCGGCGCTTTTCCGGTGCCTCGCGGAACGGAGGGGCGTCGGCGTGGGTGGTCATGGCGGGCCGCCTCCGGTTGAACGACGAGCGGCCTCCGCCACCGTCGGGACGCGCCCGCTCTTTAGGGCGCGTTCGGAAACGTGGAAACCGCCTTTCGGTTCTGCCTCAGCTATGGACCGGCGCGGCTAGCAGCGGCGCGGCCGGGGCGGGCGCCGAAGCGGCGGCCAGCGCGGCGGACGGCGCCCCGGTCGCGGCCATGGCCGCGGCGAAGTTCGACACCTGGACGATCAGAGGATGGTCGACGAGGTTGATCGTCACGCTGTTGGCGTTGGAGGCCGCGCCGACCGGCGCCGCCGACATCAGGGGGTCGAAGATCTGCACCTGCCTGAACCGCGCGCCCAGGTTGATGGTCACCGCCGTGGACGGGGCGGCGATGGGCGTCGCGCTCCCGGCGTTCCAGATCTGCGGCTCGGCCCAGACCACGATGTCATAGACCCCGGATGACTTCTCGATGACCAGGCTGGAGCCGCTGGCGGGAAGCCCGCTGATGGTGTCGTGCAGGGGAGTCGGCGAGAACGTCTTCGCCGAGGCGCCGGTGTCGGCCAGGATGGTGGTCAGGTCATGCAGCGCCACCGCGGCGGGCTTGGCGGCGCCGGTGGTGGTGAACAGGCCGAAGTGGTCGGCCGGGTGGGTTCCGGCCGGATCGGGGGCGTCGTCGATCAGGTCGTAGAGGTAGGTAGCGGCGACGCCGAGCCTGGCGGCGTCCACGACCAGGTTGAGGGTCAGCTTGGCCTGGGTCTGGGCGTCGACGCCCAGCGCCTGTCCAGGGTGGAACAGGGTCGCGAAGCCGGTCTCGGTGAAATAGACCGGCTTGCCGGGCGTCGACGCCAGGCGCTTGGCATAGGCCTCCTCGAGGATGGCGAAGGGCTGCTTGCCGTCCTTGGGGTAGGGATGGGCGTTGGCGGCGTCGGCGGCGCCCGGCATGTAGGGGCTGCCGGTGAAATTGAGGACGGGGAGCGCGGCCAGGAGCGGGTCGCTCTTCACGCCGCGGTACAGGGCGGTCTGATAGGCGAGGGCGGCGGCGTTCCCGGTGAGGCCTCCATAGGTCATGGGGAAGTTGTTCACTTCGTTGGGGCCTTCGATCGCGACGACCGACCCCGGATGGACGCTGACCAGCGCGTCGACGCTGGAGAGCACCCCGGCGACCGGACGCCGGGTGTAGAGGTCGAACTTCAGGCCGGCGCCGGCGAGGTCTCGATAGGCCGCGACCTGGCCGGGCGTGTCGCCGGGATTAACCGCCCCAGTGCGCACGTGGCCGAGGCCCAGGTAGGCCATGTCGGCGATCACTGTCGAGGCGCCATAGGCGCCTTGCAGGGTGATGTTCACGCCGAGCGCGCCGATGAAGTCGGCGGCGCGGGCGACCTGCGGCAGGCTCATCTCGGCCGAACTCCCTGGCGCCAGAGCCCGGGATCGAGGGGGCGCGCCTTCGCGGCCGTAGGTAGCCGAACGCCCGCCCGGCGTCGATGAGCGACGTCAATATACTTGATCAGCTTTACTAAAAATTCAAAGTTTATCTGGCAGAGTGCGTGTCGATATACAGTTGGCCGTTGGCGCCCGGGGCGTAGCCTTCCCTAAAGGGAACCGCGGCCGCGACCGTGGGCGCGGGCGGGGAGGATGCGGCCGCCATGGCGGCGGCGAAGTTCGAGACCTGCACGATCAGCGGGTGGTCGGTCAGACCGATGGTCACCGTGTCGGTGTCCGCGGCGGTGCTGATGGGAGAGGCCGAGAGCAGCGGGTCGAAGACCTGGACCTGCTGGAAGCGCGCCCCGAGGTCGACGGTCACGGACGCCGGCGGGGCGGCGATGGGGGTCCCCGTGGCGCTGTTCCAGATCTGCGGCTCCGCCCAGACCACGATGTCGTAGACGCCGGACGACGTCTCGATGACCCGGCTTGCGCCGTCGCTCGGCAATCCGACCAGGGTGTCGTTCAGCGGCGTGGGCGTGAACGTCGAGGCCGTGGCGCCGCCGTCGGCCACGATCGTCGTCAGGTTGTGGACGGCGACGGCGCTCGGCTTGGCCGCGCCGTCGTTGGCGAAGAGGCCAAAATGGTCGGCCACCGTGCTCCCCGTCGGATCGCCGGCGTCGACCAGATCGTACAGGTAGGTGGCGACGACCCCCAGGTTGGCGGCGTCCATGATCAGGTTCAGCGTCAGCTTGGCCTGGGTGAGGTCATCGACTCCCTGAGCCTGGCCGGGCTGCGGCAGGGTCGGATAGCCGGCCTCGGTGAAGTAGACCGGCTTGCCGGGCGTGGCCTGCTCCAGGGCGCCGAAGGCCGACACCAGGGTGGTCAGAGGCTGTTCGCCGTTCTTCGGGTAGGGATGGCCGTTGGCCGCGTCGGCCATGCCCGCCGTGATCGGGCTGTCGGTGAAGTTGAGGACCGGGATGGCGGCCGGAAACGACCGGCCGTGAACCAGGTTGTAGAGGACCCGCTGGTAGGCCATCGCGGCCGCCGTCCCGGTCAGTCCGCGAAAGGTGAACGGGAAGTTGTTCACCTCGTTGGGGCCCTCGACCGCGGCCACCGAGCCGGGATGGTCGCGCAGGAAGGTCTTGAGACGATAGACGGTCACGCCCGGCAGGCCGCCTTCCAGCCAGTCAAGCTTCAGGCCCGCGTCGGCCAGCTCGCCGAACGCGGCGATCAGGCTCTCCGATGTCTTCTGCCCGCGCCCGTGGTCGCGCACGTGGGTCACGCCCAGGTAGGCCATGTCGGCGATGACCGTCTTGGCCGTCACCGACCCCTGGCTGAGGTGGATGTTCACGCCGAGGGCGCCGACGAAGTCGGCGGCGCGTTCGGCGACCGGCGGCGTCACTTGCACTTGGCCGCGCGTTTGTCATCCTCGGTGCAGATGGTCGCCTCGTCGGGGAGGAAGCCCAGCACGTCGACGATGATGAACGGCCTCTGGATCGGCTCGTTCTGCGCGCCCGAGGCGGCCTGGGCGGCCTGGGCGGCGGCGGCGGAGGCCGCATCGCCGCTGGACTGGGCGCTGACGTTGACCGCCGCCGGGCCGCCGGCGCCGCTGATCGTGCCCTGGGCCTGGATGGCGTCGGCGTTGGCCACCTGGAAGGCGGCGATGAAGACGTTGCCGGCCGACCGCACCCCGGCGTCGCCGGCGTCCACCGTGCCGCGCGGGGCCATCAGGAAGACGTCCGGGGCCAGCCCGCTCGCGTCGGGCGCGAAGGCGCCGATACCGGCCCCCGACACGGCCGCGTTGGTGAACACCTGGCTGACGGCGTCCTCGTCGATGTGCACGACGGCGGGCGAGACGTCGGGGGTGGTGCGCGGTCCCTGGCCGGCGTTGACGTCGGCGTTGGACGACCACAGGGCGACGTCGCCGCCCTGCTCGGTGAAGGCGCGGCTCTGGTTGAGCAGGAAGTCGACGTCGGTGAAGGAGTCGATGGCGCCCCCCTTCAGGGTCAGCACCCCTTCATAGCCGGCGGGGATGGCGGAGATGGTGAGGGCGGAGTTCTGCTGAATGCCCCCCGCGGCGTCCGAGCCGCTGTAGAGTTTGGCGCCGACGTAGTCGCGGCGCGCCGCCTGTGCCGATGTGGCGACGACCGACCCGGCCAGGACCTCGCCTCCTGGCCCCAGGATGGCGATGTTGCCGCCCTGATCGGTCTGGATGGTCGCCAGGCGCAGGTCGAGATTGCCGGTGTGCACGGTGCTCGTGGCGCCCGCCAGGCCGCCGCTGAGGTTGTTGGCCGTGTAGCCGTAGGAGGCCGGGAAAAGGGTGTTCACCGCCGTATAGCCGCGTGAGTACTTCAGATATGACGGGCTGGACGGCACCGAGGTCTGGATCAGCTCGTTGAAGTAGACGTCCTTGATGAGGAACTCGCGCTGGGTGAGGCTGGGCAGGGTCTGGAAAGCAGCCAGGGCCTGGGCGTAGCTCACATCGAGCGTCCCATAGGCTGCGGTCAGGGCCTGCTGCTGGTTGAGCTGCATCCATGGGACCAAAGACTGGGTCTGATCGGCGAGCTGTGGCAGAAAGGCCAGGGCCTGGGCCACGGTCGGCGATCGCCCTTGCTGCAGGTTCAGTATGAACTGGATCAGGGCCGGGGCGTTGGCCGGCGGAGCGGTGAGACCGTGGGCGGTGTCGTAGCGGGCGATCACATCGCCGGAGATGGATCTCATCCAGTCCACGAGCGAGAGGGCGTAGACCTGCTGCGTACGGTCGGCCACCTTCAGGCCGCTCACATTCGTGGTCTGCAGGAATTCATAGCCTGGCAGGTTGGTGAAGTTGGCCGGCGTCAGATAGGTCGAGACGAGACCGGCGAAGTTCTCTCCGCCGGACACGCCGAATTCCGTGTAGATGTCGGCGCTCTGCTGGGGCAGCCAAGGGTTCCACTGGTTGCCCACCGTGATGATGCCGCCGCCATAGGTCAGACCGCCAGAGACCGCGGAGTTCAGGAAGGGGCCGGCGTCGCGCCCCGCCTCGATGAACAGGGCGCCGGGACCTCCCAGGACGAAGGTGTTGCCCTGAAGGGTCGGGAGCGGCGGCGGGGGGGTATTCCCGGAGAGCGTATCGAGCGCGGTCGTCCCGATGATGTCGCGCCCGGCGGTGATGCGGCTGATGTCGCTCGCGGCGAGGTTCTGGCCGAGGAACACCATGTTGACGATGTCGCGTCCGGCGGCGACCCGGGTCTGTTTGGCCATCGAGAGGGTGACATCGGTAATGTCGCCCCCGGCGGCTATCCGATTGGGGACCAGGTCGCCGGCGTGGGGCAGCTTGGGGTTGTGCAACGCCCGGAGGGTCACGTCTGTCGTGTTGGGCAGGACGGCCGGGAACACATAGTCGAGACCCGTTGCGCCCCCACTTGCCGCGTAGCCGGTAAACGCGCCCGGAAGCAGGGTCGGATCGGAGTCCAGCTGCGCAAAAACCGTCGGCGCGATGTCGCCTGCCGCCAGCAAGGTCAGCGTCCCGGTCGGATCGGGGTACAGCATCACGGAACCCGAGGACGCCGTCGAGGCGCTGAAGCCCAGGTCCCCGGTGAACGAGACCGCCTCGAACGAGCCGGGATAGACATTCGCCCCCGATGAAGGGGAGCCGGTCGACGTCAGACCGTTTTCCCGGCTGTCGTTGGTGACGGTCACCGCGCCATCGGCCAGGACGGAGACACCGGCTCCCGTAGCGTAGAATCCCTTGGAGTCGAGGCCGCTGGCGGCGGAGTTGACACCCAGGGCGGTGATGCTCCTCAGGGTTGCGTCGCCACCCGCGTCGATGCTCACCGCGCCGTCGCTCAATCGCACCTGCAAGGTGTTGTTGATCGTCGCGGCGCCGCCCTGGAAGGCCAGACCGGTTTCATTGACCGAGCCGGCGCTGGCCACCGCGCCGGCCGCCGTCAGAGTCGCGTTGCCCGCCGCCACGTCCAGGCGCCCGCCCAGGACGTCGTTCCCCGCCGAGACGGAGATGTCGCCGCCGCCCAGATTGACGACGGCCTGCGGCTGCACGCCGGCGACGGGGTTGCCGACGTTGGCCGTCACGGCCGAGTCTGTGGCGACGATCGAGATGTCCGACACGTCGGCGCCGGCGCGGATGGTGATATCGCCGCCAGCCAGCGTCCCCACGCCCTCGGTGAACAGCACCGGATCGACCATCAGGTTGACGGTGCTGCCGATGGTTCCCGTGCGCCAGGGCTGATCGCCGGTCCCGATCCATGAGAAGCCGACGCCCGATCCGCCGAAGGCGTCCAGCCGGCTTTCCTGGAGCGTTCCCCGACGACCCAGCACACTGCCCCCAGCGATCAGAGTCACGTCGCCGCCGCCCTGGGCGTAGGCTGGATCGGAGACAAGGATCCCGCTGAAACCGGACAGGACGCCGCTCGAGGAGACGCCATAGTGGTACGGCGTGGCGAAGTTGTCGGAACTCGTTGCGTTTGTCCCAAGTGAGAACGTGTAGGAGGCCTTGGTGGCGACGTCGGTCGCGGTGGTCGTGCCGAGCGGGGCGATGGCGCCGGCCGTGTAGACCGCGGCCCCACCGAGTTGCAGATCCTTGCCGACCACGGGGACCAGTTTGCCGCGGGCGTCCAGCTTCACGGGGTCCCCGGTGGTGGGGTCGCCGTTACTCAGGTCGATGTCGCCCGAAGCCGCCAAGCTGATGCTGCCCGTTCCCGTGCGCACCAGGACCGGCGCCGTGGCCCAGGTCGTCACTGAGCCGTTCTTCGAGTTCGGCGCCTTGTAATCAGCGGCGATGGCGGCGAAGTTGCTGGAAACATAAGCCAGGAAGCCCGCCGCGTCATGCAATGTCGCGGTAATCCTGCCCTTCTTGATAGTAGATGGATACTTTGCGTTCAGCGCGAACCAGGACGTCAAGCCCAGGAGCTGGGGGCGAGCCGCGGCCGGAGCATTGTTGAGATTGATCGTCGTGGGGCTCGTGTCTGACAGGCCTTGGGCGAGAAGCGCGGTGAGCCACTGGCTGGCGGGGACGTACTGGTCGCCGCTCGGGGTGGCGACGATCAGATCCAGGCTGCCGACGAAGCTCGAGGCGCCCGCGACGGCTTTGTAGCCATAGACGTTCTGGCCCTGGGCGATCAGGCTGCCTGTCCTGCCGCCGGTCACGGTCAGGGGGTTCACGCTCGGCTTCAACGTCGCGGAGCCGGGGAGGGTGAACGCGGCGCCCCCGACCAGTTGGTAGGACCACGACTCCACCTGCGTCCCACCGCCGGCGCCGGGAAGCAGCGGGAAGAGCTGGGCGCCGCCGAGCGGGTCGCCGGCCGTGCTGGCGCCGGAAGCGCTCTTCAGCGCGCCGCCCACCGGGTCGGCCAGGGCGGCTGCGGAATTGGCCGCGACGCTGTAGGGGATGAAGGGCGCGATATAGGTGGCAAGCGGTGTCGCGCCGGTGACGCCGAGGGTGGCCGGGAAGGTTACCGCGACGCTGAAGCCGCTGACCACGGGGAGTAGACTCGCTTGGTATTGGCGGTCGCCGCCGCCCAGCACCTGGTTGAGATAGTTGGGGTCGGTCTGGTCGGCGAACTGGAAGAAGCCGTCGGTAATGGCGCCGTTGAGAAGGAGGTCGTCGCCGGCGCGCAGCGTCAGCACGCCGGGCTCGCCGTAAAAGCTTCCCCCCACGCGGTAAAGGGCGGTCGTGTAGCTGGCGAGGATCTGTCCTTCGTTGGCGGCCAGGGTCGCCGCGTCGGCGCCGACCACGTAGTATTGCCCCGGCAGGCCGGGGTCGGCGCCCATGAGGCCGGCGGCGACCGCGCCGGGCACGTTGATGGTCCCTGCGCCCAGGTTCCAGTTGGAGGCGAGGGTGATGGCGCCGGCGTAGTCGAGCTCGACGCCGGGCCGGGCGTGGAAGTTGGCCAGCGACGACAGGCTGCCGGGGACCGCGACGGTGGTCGCAAAATTCTGGACGAACTGCACGAGGGGCGCGGTCGGATCGGCCAGCGGGTTGATCTGGCCCGCGCCGCCCACGGTGCTCAGGTCGAGGGTCGCCGTAGTCCCGGTCACGCTCACGCCCGCGTAGCCGGGGTTGGCCGCCATTGTCGCGACATCGAAGCGCCGGAAGGCGTCCAGCACCACGCTGCTCGCACCGTTCACCGCCCCCTGCACCGATACGTCTACGGTCTCGGCGCCATTCACTGTGATCACCGGCGCGCGGACCGTGACAGTCCCGCCGACGTCTCCCGCCACGTAGGTGTAGTCGGCCCCGTCGGTCAGGTTGGTGGCCACCAGGCGGTTACCGGGGTGCCGGGCGGCGACGTCGATCATTGCGCCGCTGTCGATGGTGATCTGGCCGGATTGTGCGCTGCTCACCAATCCCGTGGTCGGGTCGGTCATCGTGCCGCCGGTGTAGTCCACGCCCAGCGTCACGGCGCCACCATGGGCCTGGAGCGTCGATGTCGGACCATAGCCGTTGGCGTGGGCGTCGATCTGGGCGCCAGAGGTCAGTTCGACACCGGTCGCGCCGTAGAGGCTCACATCGCCGCCGTTGACGCCGGAGGTGTTGATCGTTCCCGAAACGGTGACAGGGCCGCCTTCGGCCGTGAGGCTGACGCTGGTCGCGTCGAGGCTGTCGCCGGCGGCCAGGGTCAGGTCCCTGGTAGGGTCCAGTGTGCCCGTGCGCACCGATATGGCGCCGGTGAACTGCTTGCCGGAACCCGCCGCGAAGGCGGACAGGTCGAAATAGCCACCGGTGTCCAGGGTCAGCGAGGCCCCGCCGCCCGGCGCGGCTGCGGAGAACACCCCGGCCAGGCTCACCACCGTCTGCGTCGGCTGTCCGGTGGCGGGGTCGACGCCGGGGGCATAGGCGAAGACCCGGCCGTTCTGGGCGGTCAGCGAAATGGCCCCCGCCTGCCCCTGCGCGCCGCCGACCGCCAGCGTCGAATTGTTGCTGATGCTGACGTCGCCCGCCAGAGCGGTGAGCGTCAGCAGGCCGCCGGGCGCCGACACCGTGGTCGGGTCCGTCGCGTCGCCGTAGGTCTTGGCGTAACTGGGCGTCGCCAGCAGCGCGCCGGACGAGATGGCGATCCCGGCGTCGGACTGGATGTTCAGGACGCCCGCCGTCGCCCGCAGCTCCGTGCCGCTGATGCTCACCGAGGCGCCGTCGATCGTCAGGCTGGAT
>Ga0070730_10003461_pt1 | contig 14153 bp, 12 predicted proteins | sample Coa_R1_3_FD_66447 | JGI IMG/M metagenome (GOLD analysis project Ga0070730, IMG submission 66447) | Surface soil microbial communities from Centralia Pennsylvania, which are recovering from an underground coalmine fire - Coalmine... | ecosystem: Environmental > Terrestrial > Soil > Unclassified ...
CCGCCGCGGCCGCTGGACTCGGCGGCGCTGACGGGCCGGAGCGTCAACAGCGGCGGCGCGGGGCCGGCCAGCGGGGCGGCGGGCCCGGCCGCGGCCGGCGACCCGCGCGCGCGCACGATTTTCGACTGGGTGCGCGCCTTCCAGCAGGCGGCCGGGCCCGCGCCGTTGGCCAGCCAGCCCGTCGACGTGACCGGTTTCGTCTATCGTGATCCGGCCGGGCCCGCGCCGGACGCCGACTATTGGACCGTGGCCCGCTTCACGGTCACCTGTTGCGCGGCCGATGCCAGCGGTGTGGCCCTCACCGTGCGCAGCCCCGGCGCCGCCAGCCTCCCCGCCGACAGTTGGGTCCATGTTGTGGGGACCCTCGGCCTCGAAACCAGGGAAGGAGAGACCCGGCCCGTTGTCTTCGCCGACCAGGTCACCCGCATCCCCCCGCCCGCGGACCCCTATCTCTATCCCTGAGCAGGACCGCCGCGCCGCCCTCGGGCGCTTTTACGGCCTGGTCGCCGCCGTAATCGGCGGGTTGCTCGGCGCGACGGTGCTGGTGCTGCTGCTCGGCGACCAGACGCAGTTGGTGCCGGGCGCCATCCAGCCTGCCAATGGCGCCGACGACGTCTCGACCCGGGCGCGGATCACCATTGTGTTTGACCGGCCGCTGGACCCATCCAGCGTGGAGGGCAAACTGCACTTCGATCCGCCCCAGGCCGGCACGCTCCAGGTGATCGCCGACCGGACGCTGGTGTTTACCCCCGCCGGCCCCTGGCAACCCGACACCCAGTACGATGCCACGCTCGACCCCGAGGTGCGCGGCCGCGCCCACGGACGGCTGCCCCGCGCGGTGCGCTGGACGTTCCGCACCCGCGCCTTACGGCTGGCGTTCTTGCGCCCCGAGGCCCAGCCCCTCCACACCGGGGCCGCCGTCCAGAACCTCTGGGTGGCCGATGCCGACGGGACGGGCGCGACCCGAGTCACCAGCGAAACCGCGGGCGTGCTGGATTTCGACGTCAGCGGCGACGGCGCCTGGCTGGTCTATAGCGCGCCTACCGGCCCGGATGCAGCCAACCTCTTCGCGATCCATCCCGACGGCAGTGGGCGCCACGCCCTGACCACCGACTCCGACGCCGTCAACAGCGGGGTCGCTTGCTCGCCCACCGGCGATGTGATCGCCTACGAACGTCGCGTGCTCCTGGCGCCCGCGGGCCCGGAAGGCCCAACGCTGGGCGTCCCCAAGCTCTGGCTCGTGCAGGCCGACGGCACATCCCTGGGCCCCCTGCGGCGGGGCAGCGCGGCGCCGGCCAGCTATGGCGCGCGTTGGTCGGCGAACGGCGAGTGGCTGGCCTATTATGAAGCCAGCGCGGCCGGCGACCAGAACTTTATCCACGTCGGCCACCTGGGGGCGCCCGGCGAGTTCGTGCTCCCCAATTATTCCGGGCAGACGGGCACACTCTCCCCCGACGGCCACCTGCTGGCGTACAGCGAACAGCACGCGGTGGGCCCAGCGGGGCCGCCGCCCCTGACGACGGCGACGCCCCCGGCGGCCGACACCACGACCGCGCCCAGCCGCGGCGAGGTGCGGGTCGTGGTCGTGCAACCCGCGGTCGGCACCCCGGTGGGGGCCAGCGCCGTGCCCACCGTGCTCAGCCAGGACCCCGCGGCCGACGACGGCGAGCCAGTCTGGGCCCCCCAGGGCGCGCAGATCGCCTTCCTGCGCCGGCGTGACGATAGCCCGGATGCCGGCACTGGTCTCTGGCTCGTTACGCCGGACGGGGCCGCCAGCCAGGCGCTAACCCGGCCGCAGAACGCCGACGATCAGGACCCGGTCTGGAGCCCGGATGGGACGCGTTTGCTCTTCCGCCGCGTCCTACGCAACGCGGCGGCGGCGAGCCAAGTCTGGGTGGTGCCGATCCGCCCCACCCCCGCCCCGGCCGAACCGCTGCTGGATAATGCGACCGCGGCCCGCTGGCTGCCGTGAAGCGGTTAAGGAAACCTGGCAAAATCTTGCGGATAGATATAGGTCTCCGCCGGCTGGCCGATCGTCGCGTCCACGTGGGTGGCCTGCAACTGGAGCACCAGCGTGCCATTGACGGGCGCGACCCGGAGGGTGCCTTGTACCCGGACCCAGGTGCCGCGGGCCAGGGAGGGCGTTCCCGGGCTACGGACCAGGAGCCCGACGCCGTAGATATCCGCCGCACAATGGCGCATGACATAACGGCCGATCACCAGCCCATCAGCCGGCAGGTTCGCCCCCCCGCTCACAAACCCGATCACGTCGGCGTGCTTGTCGGTGAAGTAGCTGTCGGGGTAGACCTTGTACTGGAAGGCCCGCTGCCAGTCGACGAGAGTCCAGCCCGTCCCATCCGCGGCCGGCGCGCTGCCAGGCCCGGCCGGCGGGGTCCCGCTGCTGCCGGCGCCCGCAACGGTCGCGCCGCCCCAGTTGCTGGCCCGCGCGGTCGCCCCCAGCGGGCTGGCGGGAACCAGGATGCCCAGCAGGAGCGGAACCGCGACCAGGGCCAGCACGGATCGGGCGATCGCCGGGTGGGCGTGGTCCGACACGATAGCGGAGCCATGACTGGCCGCCCATTGGTAGACACCGGCCAACCCGAGCGCCAGGAAGAGCCAGGCGGTCAGGATCACCAACCAACTAAACTCGGGATTGGTATAGTTGCGCAGGGTGTGGCTGGCCGGCAGGTAAAAGAAATACCCGCTGAAGGCGAGCAGGAGCCCGCCCTTGACCAGGGCCGCCCGGTCCGGCGCGGCCGCGGGCCCGCCGCTCAAAACGCCCTCAGCAGGTTCAGCGCGACCCCGACGAGCAGGGTCAAGCCGAGGGGCAACCCCACGAGCAGAGCCACGGTTTTGCGCTGGAAGACGCCGAGAAACATGAGCAGGCTTTTGATATCGACCATCGGTCCAAAGGTCAGAAACGTCAGGATCGAGCCGCCGCTGAAGGTGCCCACAAAAGTCAGGGCCAGGAAAGCGTCGACCGTCGAGCAGACACTCAAGACAAACGCCAGGCCTTGCATGGTCAGGACCGAGACGAGCGGTCCCTGCCCCAGCGCGGTCAGCACGTCCGGCGACACCAGGGTCTGCAGCGCGGCGGCCAGCGCCGCGCCGATGACCAAGTAGCGACCCATCTCAAAGAACTCGTCGCTGGCGACCACCAGGGCGTGCCCGAGCCGGGCGGCGATGGGCGGCCGGGGACCTTCGGCCCCCGGGCGGGGCCCGGCCGGTGCGCGCAGCAGGGCTTGGGCATCGGCCGGGACGCGGCCGGGCCGCCGGGCCCGCCAGGCAAAAACCAGGCCGGCGGTCATAGCGACCACGAGCGTCACCACGTAGCGGCCGACCAGCATGGGGCCGAAGCCGAAGGCCGTGATCGTGCTCAGCAGCACGATCGGGTTCATGACCGGGGCGGCGAGCAAAAAGGTGACGCCGACGGCGGGGGAGAGGCCTTTGGCGTAGAGCTGGCGCACCACCGGGACCACCCCGCATTCACAGACCGGGAAAACAAACCCGGCCCCGGCGCCGACCAGGCTCGCCAGGACGGGGTTGCGCGGCACCCAACGGGTCAACTGCTCGGGGCGGACGAAGGCCGCGATGAGGCCCGAGACGACTGTGCCGAGCAGCAGAAAGGGCGCCGCTTCGATAAAGATGCTCAGGAAGATAACGCTGAAGTTGCTGACGGCCGTGCTGAGATCGGCACCGCTGAGGCGCGTCAGCTGCAGGAAGAGCAGCACCAGGCTGAGCACGGCCAGCACCGGGTAGAATCCCCGGCTGCGCGCGCGATCCGTGGGCGGCCGGGCCGGGGCACCTGCCGCGCGGACGCGGCGGCCCCCCGGTGGGGTGGGGTGCGGGCGCACGCCGGACGCCGGCGCGGTGGTGGGTTGCTCGCTCTCCGATAACACGCAGGACCCCCCTTCCAAGATCTGCTCCCTATATTATAGCCGCGCTCCCGGCAGGTCAGCAACCCGGGGGCGCGGGGGTGCGGCAGGATTTTGCCTAGGCGGCGGCCCGCCCGCGGGCGGCGCAGGGCGCTGTGCCGCGGTCTGCTCTGGAGGGGGGCCGGGAGCCGAGATGCAAAATCCTGCCGAGCACCCGGGGCGCGGCGCGCTCTTGACGTCTCCCCGCAATCGTGCTACAATGCCGGTACAGATACTATGTCTCATAATTTCGGGGCGCTGGTATCCTGGATATGACCCCATCTGCGGCGCTGCTGTGGTCTTTTTTGATACTAAGTATCAGTTATTCACCAGCTAATCAAGGAGGATCTGTGTAATGCAGTAAATCGTGGCCCGGCTCTGCGGTGATGCCGTGGTCTTTAATGATACTTAGTATCATTCATTCAACAGCTACTCAAGGAGGATCGTGTAATGTCATATAACCTGCCCTGTAAATCGCGGCCGGCGCTGCGGATCGTCGCTCTTGCCAGCCTGTGTGTCGCTATGACCGCCTGTGGGACCGACGCGACGAGCACGCCGGCCCTCCAGCCGGCCACCACCACGCCGCTGCTGGCCACCGCCACGCCGCTGGCGGCCGGCGCGACGAACACACCGGCCCTGCCCGCCACTCCGGCGTCCGCGGCCGGCTCCGGCACGGTGGTCACCGTGGTGGCGGCGGAGAACTTTTACGGCGATATCGTCCAGCAACTCGGCGGCGCCCATGTCGCGGTCACCAGCATTCTCTCGGATCCGAACATTGACCCGCATGAATACGAGTCCAATGTGCAGACCGCTGTGGCCGTGACCAAGGCCCAGATCGTCATCAAGAACGGTGGCGGCTACGACGACTGGATGGACAAGCTGCTCGCGGCGGCGCCCAATGCGCAGCGCCAGGTCATCAGCGGGTTCGACCTGGCGCCGCGTAAGCTGCCGAATAACGAGCACGTCTGGTATGGCTTCGACAACGTGAAGGCGATCGCGCAGGGCATCGCCGGCGCGTTGCAGCAGCAGGACGGCGCGGATGGAGCGACGTTCGCCGCCAACCTGCGGCTGTTTGACCAGGCGGTGGACCAGCTCGATCAGCAATTACAGGGCCTCAAGGCCCGGTACAACAGCACCCCGGTGGGGCTGACCGAGACGATCTACCTTTACCAGAGCCAGCCGCTGGGCCTGCAGGTCCTGACCCCGTTTGAGTTCGAGAAGGCGATTGCCGAGGGCAACGATCCGCCCGCCGACACCGTGGCCGCAGCCAATACCCAGATCAGCCAGCACCAGATCAAGATCTTGATCTATAATAATCAGACCGTCACCCCGGTGACGACTAATCTGGAGAACGCGGCGAAAACCAACAACATCCCAATTGTGCCGGTGACCGAGACCATGCCCCCCGGCAAGAGCTATCAGCAATGGATGCACGACCAGCTGAACACGTTGCAACAGGCCCTGCAGCAGAGCACCGGGAAGTGAGTCCGGTCGTCGAGCTAGAGCATGTGCATGTGCAACTTGGAGGGCGGCCGATCCTGGTCGATATCAGCCTGGCCCTGGACGCCGGGGCGTTCAGCGTCTTGCTGGGGCCCAACGGCGCCGGCAAGAGCACGCTCCTCAAGCTGTTGCTCGGCCTGTTGCCGCCGGCGACGGGCACCGTGCGGGTCCTGGGGCGGCCGCCCCGCCGCGGCAACCCGGCGATCGGCTACGCGCCGCAGCACCGGGAGCTCGAAGCCGACCTGGCCCTGCGCGCCCGGGATGTCGTCGGCTTCGGGCTCGACGGCCACCGCTGGGGCCTCGGCTGGCCCAGCCGCGCCCGCACCGCCACGATTGATCGGGCCCTGGAGGAGGTCGGCGCCACGGCGTTTGCGGATGCGCCCATCGGCCAGCTCTCCGGGGGCGAGCAACAACGCCTGCTGATCGCCCAGGCGCTGCTGACCAATCCCCGGCTATTGCTCCTGGACGAGCCGCTGGCCAACCTCGACCTGGCCTACCAGCAGGAGATGGTTCGTTTGATCGCCGCGGTCTGTCACCTGCGCCAGGTCACGGTCATCCTGGTCGCGCACGACATCAACCCGCTGCTGCCCGTGACCGATTGCGTCATCTACCTGGCCAACGGCCGCAGCGCGATCGGCCCGCCGGCGGCCGTCATCACCAGCGCCACGCTCAGCCAGTTGTACGACGCGCCCGTGGAGGTGGTCGAGGCGCTGGGGCGCGTGTTCGTCGTGGGGGTGGAAACGTGACGGCGGGCCCAATCGATGTTTGAGCCGTTCCAATACGCCTTCCTGCAAAATGCCCTGCTGGCCGGGTCGGCGGTGGCCGTCGTGGCGGCGGTCGTGGGCTACTTCCTGATCCTGCGCGGCCTGACCTTCGCCGGCCACGCCCTGGGGCATATCGGGTTTGCGGGCGCCGCCGGGGCCGTCCTCCTGCAGGTCGACCCCCTCTACGGCCTGCTGGCGTTCACGCTGACTGCGGCCGTCGGCATCGGGCTGCTCGGCCAGGAGATCCGGGAGCGGGACATCACCATCGGCATCATCATGATGCTCATGCTCGGACTCGGCCTGTTGTTTCTCTCGCTCTATGCCGGCTATGCGGAGCGCGCCTATAGCATCCTGTTCGGCACAATCCTGGGCATCAGCCAGCACGACGTGCTGGTCACAGGGCTGTTCAGCCTGCTGACCCTGGGAGTCCTGGGGGGGCTCTGGCGCCCGCTGCTGTTCAGCTCTGTCGACCCGGAGGTGGCGAAGGCGCGGGGGGTGCCTGTACGCCGCCTGCGGGTGCTGTTTCTGGTCCTGGTCGCCATCACCGTGTCGGTGGCGGTGCAGGTGGTGGGGATCTTGCTGATCTTCACCCTACTGGTGGGGCCCCCCGCCACGGCGGTGCGCCTGGCCCGCACGCCCGGACGCGCCCTCGGCCTGGCGGTGACTCTGGGCCTGGCCTATACCTGGCTGGGCATTCTCCTGGCCGCGAATAGCCCCTGGCCGGCCAGTTTCTTCATCGCGGCCCTGTCGTTCGGCGTCTACCTGCCGGTGCGCCTGCTGGCGCTGGGGTGGGCGCGGCGCCGCCCGGCGCCGCCGGCGCTCGGGGTCAAGGTCGAATCGGAGCACCCGGTTGGGAGTTAACCGGCGCGCGGCCGGCGCGGGATGTCGCGGATGAGTCTGCTCGACCTGCTGAACCAGGACTTCGCCCGGAACGCCTTGCTCGCGGGCGCGATCGTGGCGGTCGTCAGCGCCGTGGTCGGCTATTTTGTGGTGCTGCGGGCGCAGGCCTTCGCCGCCCATGCCCTCTCCCACATCGGGTTCGCGGGAGCGACGGGGGCGGCGTTGCTCCATCTCGACGCCCTGGTCGGCATGTTCGCCCTCACCTTGCTGGCCGCCGCGGGCATGGGCTCCCTGGGGGCGCGCATCCGCGGGCGGGATGTCGAGATCGGCATGGTCCTGTCGTTGGCGCTGGGCCTGGGTGTCCTGTTTCTGAGCCTCTACACGAATTCGGCGAGCGAAACCGTGGGCGTGCTCTTCGGCTCGATCCTGAGCGTGACGCCGCGGGCGGTGCAGATCACGCTGATTACCGGGGCCGGGATCCTGATCGGGCTGGGGATCATTTGGCGGCCGTTGCTGTTCGCGTCCATCGATCCGGAGGTGGCGCGGGCGCGGGGGGTGCCCGTGCGGGCGCTGGGCGTGGTCTTCCTGTTATTGCTGGCGCTCGCCGTGGCCCAGGCCATCCAGGTGGTGGGCGTCCTCCTGCTGTTTGCGCTGCTGGTCGCGCCCGCGGCCACCGCCGCCCAGCTGGTGCGGCGGCCGTTTGCGACGGTCGGGCTGGCCATAGCCCTGAGTCTGGCCTGGACCTGGGGCGGGCTGCTGCTGGCTTTCACGAGCCGCTGGCCGGTGAGCTTCGCGATCGCCGCTCTGGCGGGGTGCGCCTATTTTGCGGCGGGCGGCATCCGGCGCTGGCGGGTACCCCGGCGCTACCACGCGCCGCCCCATCCCACGCGGGAGTATCCGTAGCCCCGGCTAACTCCCCGGGAACGACACGAAGTTCTGGGGGTAGATATACGGGAATTCCGGTGGACCGATCGTGGCGTCGACGTCCCTGGCCCGGATTTCGAGGACCGGGTCGCGGGGCTGCAGGTCGACATGGAGCGTCCCCGTCACCCGCGCCCAGCTGCCATCGGCGATGCTGTCGGTCCCCGGCGCGACCACCAGCAGGCCCACGGCATAGGTATCGGCCGCGCAGTGCCGCATGACCAGGCGGGCGAACGCAAATTGGCCGGCGGGCAGGCCGCCCTCCCGGACCACGACCCCGATCAGATCCACCGCCTGGCCTTCATAGAAGCTATTCGGGTAGCCGTGGTAATGAAAGGCCCGCCCCCAATCCACCACGGTGCGCCCGGGCGGCTCGGCGGTCGGGGGTTTGCCGGACGGGCCGGCGGCGGCCGAGGCGCCCAGGGTCTGGCCCGGGACGAAGATGCCCAGCGCCAACGGGACGGCCAGCACCGCCAACCGGCCCCAGGCCGCCTGCGCCGGCGCGTGGCTGTGCTCCGGCGCGTGCCCCCGGACGAACCGGGCCGCCTGCGCTAGCCCGAGCAGCCCAAAAAGGCCCGCACTCAGCAGCACCAGCCAATTATACTCGGGATTGATGTAGTTGTTCAGGTTGCCGCTCAGGTAGCTGCTGCCGAAGTAGGTGCCCAAGGCCAGCAACAGGCCCGCGCGGGCCAGGCCCGTCCACTCCCAGGGCTCATCCATCGAAATAGCTCCTCGCCGTCCGCGGCCCCGCCCCGGGGCCCGGGCGGCGGCTAGAAGGCGTGGATCAGGTTCAGGGTAATGCCGATGGCCCCGGTCAACACGACCGGGACGGCCACCAGCCAGGCGACGGTCTTGCGGTCGAAGGCGCCCAGAAACATCAACGTGCTCTTCAGGTCGACCATCGGCCCACAGGTCAGAAAGGTGAGCACCGCGCCGGTGCTGAAGGTGCCGACAAAGGTCAGCGCCAGGAAGGCATCGACCGTCGAGCAGACACTGAGGATGAAGGCCAGGCCCTGCATGACCAGCACGGAGACGATCGGCCCCTGCCCCAGCGCCAGCAGCAGGTCCTGCTTCACCAGCGTCTGCAAGGCGGCCGCCAGCGCACAGCCCACCACCAGGTAGCGGCCCATCTCGAAGAGCTCGTCGGTGGCCACGCCCAGGGCCGTGTCCAGGCGGGTCCGCAGGGCGGGGCGGGGCGCCGGGGGAGCAGCAACCGGGGCCGGCGGCGACTCGGCGGGCGGGGCCGCGGGCGCCATCCCGCGCCGGCGGGCCGCGCGGCCGGCCGACCAACTCACCAGCAGGCCGGCGGTCATGGCCACGCTCGCCGTGATCAGATACCGCCCGACCAGCAGCGGCCCAAAGCCAAAGGCGGTGATGGTGCTCACCAGGACAATGGGGTTCATCACCGGCGCGGCCAGCAAGAAAGTGATCCCGACCGCCCGCGGCAGGCCCTTGGCGTACAACTGGCGGACCACCGGCACCACCCCGCACTCGCAGACCGGGAAGATAAAGCCGGCCACGGTGCCCACCCCCACGGCCAGCACCGGGTGGCGGGGCACCCAGCGCGTGATCTGTTCGGGACGGATAAAGGCGTCGATCAGGCCGGCGACGAGCGCGCCCAACAGCAAGAAGGGGGCGGCTTCGATGAAGATGCTCAGGAAAATCACGCTGAAGGTGCGCAACCAGGCCGCGGGTTCGAGGCCGAGGCGCTGCAACAGGGTGAGGAACAGCTCGCCCCCGAGGATCACGGCGAGGCCGCGGGTGATCCAGGCGCGGCGCGTCGTGGCGGGGGAGTGGGCCGGTTGGATCGCCGGCGGGGCGGGGGCCAGCGGGATCGCGCCAGCCGGGGCCTCCGCCGGCGACGGGGCGCGGCGCGGCCGCGCCAGCGATGGGCGCGGCTCCTGTTCAATCAAGCGGCCCTGACTCCTTCCCTTGATTTCTTCCCCTGACGTCTCCCACGGGCGCATGTCTCCGGCTATCTTTGCCTTATTATACCCGGCCCGCCCATTCTCCGCCAGCGCGGCGGCCCACCCCCGCCGGCGGGCTGGCCGGGTGGGCCGCATTGTTTTGCACAGGCGACCGGGGACTTTCCTAACCCCCCTGCCCCCCTGCCCGAACGCGGGCAGGGGGGTGCGGGATCCACCACCGTGGACCGGGACGCCGGCGCCCCTTCCCGCGCCCGGGAAGGGGGTGGGGGTTAGGAATGCGCCCGCGCCGCATTCTGGCCAGCCTGACGCCTGGGCAAAACAATGCCGCGCACCCGGGCCGGCCGCTCATGTTGACGACAGGGACCGTGAGCGGGTACACTAGGGATCGAGTATCGGACCTACGCGCTTAAGGAGCACACAGAACCGCATGAAGCGATCGACGCTCATTAGCTTTTACCTCCTGCTCAGCCTGTCGTTTCTGGCGCTCACCATCCGGATGGTCCAGATGCAGGTGATCGACGGCGGGATCTACCAGACCCAGGCCGAGAACAATCGCGTCCGCGTCCTCTCGATCGCGGCCCCCCGCGGGGTCATCTACGATCGCAACCTGCGCCAGCTGGTCAGTAACCAACCCTCCTATTCCGTCGCCGTGACCGAGGCCGATCTGCCGGAAGACCCGGCCGCCCAGGCCGCCGTCTTCGTCATGCTGGCCGATTTGCTCAATAGCGCCCCGGTCGTCACCGCTGAGCCCGACAAGCTCTTTGCCCAGCCCGATCAGGTGCCCGCCGTGCTGGCCGGCCTCGCCATCCTCCTCCACGTGCCGGCCGCGGAACTGCAAACGACCCTGGACGCCGCGCGCACGGAGTCGCCGGAAGCGCCGGCCCTGCTGCGCCGCGACCTGGACGCGCCGACCGCGGCGGCGGTGACCGCGCACGCTGCCGCGTGGCCCGGTGTGGTCGTCATGAACGAGCTCCAGTATAACTTCATCACCCACCGGGGGCGGCCGGTCGATCCCGTCACGGTCGCGCGCGCGATTCCCTTCGAGACCATGCAGCTTGTGGAAGAAGCGCACCTGCGCTTGCCCGGCGTGAGCATCGTGGCGGAGCCGGTGCGCCAGTATGCCGCCGGCTCGTTTATGAGCCATATCCTGGGCTACGTGGGCCCGATCCCGCCCGACCAATACGCCCAATCGCTGCCGGCCGAGGGCAGCGGCGATCCCCCGATCTACACCAAAGACGATAAAGTTGGCCTGCTCGGTATCGAAGCCAGTATGGAGTCGGTGTTGCGCGGCCGCAAAGGCACCCGCCAGATCGAAGTCAACGCCAACGAGCGCGAAGTGCGCGCGATCGCCAACCAGCCGCCGGTCCCCGGCCACAACGTCGTCTTGACGGTCGATAGCGCGCTGCAGATGACCGTGACCCACTTACTGCAAGCCGGCATCGACGCCGCGCACGCGAACGCCCGGGCGGCCGGCAAACCCGTGACCGGCGGGGGCGTGGCCATCGTCGAACAGGTGAACACGGGCGCGATCCTGGCCATGGTCAGCCTGCCGTCCTACGACGATAATCTCTTCGCCACCGGCATCTCGCAGGACGAGTTCGACCGGCTGAACAACGACCCCAACAACCCGATGTTTGACCGGGCCATCGGCGGCGCCTATCCCCCCGGCTCGACCTTCAAGATGATCACGGCGGCCGCCGGGCTGCAAACGGGCCGGATCACCCCCACGACCCGCCTCTACGACCCGGGCCACATCGACGTGCCGCTCTCCTACGACGAGAGCCAACGGACGCGCTTCAACGGGTGGAAACCCCAGGGCCTGGGCTGGCTCGACGTGCGGGGGGCGCTCCAACAATCCTGCGATGTCTTCTTCTACGAAGTGGCGGGCCCCGCCCAGCTGGATACCCTGGGCCACCCGACGCGCTTTTACGTGCCCGGCGACCCCACGCCGCACCTGTTTAGCGGGCTGGGCATCGGCCCCCTCAATCAGTATATGCGGGCGTTCGGCCTCGGCACGCGCACGGGCATCCGCCTGCCGGGCGAGGTGAGCGGGGTGGCTCCCGACCCCAGTTGGAAATTGGCGAACTTTCCCGGCGACAATTGGTCGTTGGGCGATACGCTCTACACCGGCATCGGCCAGGCCTTCACGTTGGTGACGCCGCTGCAACTGACCAACGTCACCGCGGCGGTGGCCAACGGCGGGACGCTCTACGAGCCGCAAGTCGTCGCCCAGGTATTGGACAGCGATGGGGGCACCCTCATCCAGGACTTCCCGCCCCACCCGATCGGCCAGGTGCCCGTGTCGGCCGCCAACCTGCAGGTGGTCCGCGAGGGCATGCGCCTGGCGGTGGCCGATCCGCACAAGGGCACGGCGTATAAGACGGAGCTCCAGGGGGTCACTATCGCCGGCAAGACGGGCACGGCCGAAATCGGCGACCCCATTGACGCGGCGGGCCACCGACGCGCCCACGCCTGGTTTACCGCCTTCGCGCCCTATGAGCATCCCGAGATCGCGGTGACCGTGCTCATCGAGGCGGGCGACGAGAGTCTGGAAGGCTCCACGTTCGCCGTGCCGGTGGCCCGCGATATCTTCAAAGCCTACTTCCACGTCGCCCAATAAGCGGAGACCGGGCACGCCCCCCAGCCGGCTACTTCAGCGCGCTCACAATCGTGTCGGTATCATAGCGCATCATGCTCTCGTAGGTGGCGCCAGGCGTGCCGGCGTCGCCCAACGAGTCGCCGTAGAGCGTATCCACGACCTTGACGCCCGCTTCGCCGCCGATCTGTTGGGCCAGCTGGGGGTTGATCGAGCTTTCGAGGAAAATGGCCGGGACGTGCTCGGCGCGGATCTTCTCAATCAGCGCGGCGACATCGGCCGCGGACGGGGCCGCCTCGGTCGACAGCGCGGGGATAATCGAGCCGACAAAGCTCAGGCCGTAGCGGTGGATGTAGTAGCCAAAGGCGTCGTGGTTGGTCACCATCTTGCGGCGCGCGTCCGGCAGCGTGGCGATCTGGTCGTGAATATAGGTGTCGAGCGCCGCCAGCCGCTGCAAGTACGCCGTCGTGTTGGCCTGGTACTGCGTGGCGTGCGGGGCGTCGACGCGCACCAGGGCGTCGCGGATATTGCGCGTCATGGTCATGGCATTGCTCACGCTGAACCAGATATGGGGATCGCTCGCCGTGGTGCCGGCCGCGCCCTGGCGCAGCGGCACGCCGTCGCTGACCGTGACGACGGGGTGCTGCCCCCCGGCGCCCGCGATGATCTTATCCAGCCAGTTGTCCAGCCCGACCCCGTTTTTGAGCACGAGGGCGCTCTCGCCGATCATCTGCACATCGCTGGGCACCGGCTCATATTCGTGCGGGTCCGCGCCGGGCTTGAGGATGGCCCGCACGGTGGCCAGGTCGCCGGCGACGGCTTCCGTCAGGGAGCGGATCTGGGTCGTGGTCGCGACGACGACCAGCTTCCCGCCTCCAGCCGCTCCCGGCGGGGTAGCCGCAAAACTGGTCGGGGTGGCCGCCCCGGGCGCCGGCGGGGCATCGGCGCTGCAAGCGGTCAACAGCAGAATCAGCAACCCGGCCGCGAGCCACCCCGGCCGGCGGCCGAGGAACGATCGATCAGACATGCATAGTCCCTTCAGCTGCCGCGGGCCTGGCAGGCCGGGCAGCGGCCGACCAGCTCCAGCCGGTGGCCTTCAATGCGAAAGGCGGTATGGCGCTCGACCTGATGGATGAGTTCGCCGAGGGCCGCGTCTTCCGTAAAATCCGTTACCGCCCCACAGCCGTTGCAGATCAGGTGATGGTGGTGCCCGGCGTCACATGCCAGGTAGGCATGGCAGCGGCCGCCCTCCGCGTCCGCGTGGATCCGTTGGAGAATGCCCAGCCGGACCAACAGATCGAGCGTGCGAAACACGGTCGCCCGCCCGATCGAGGGCGCGCGCTCCTGGATCGCCGTCCACAGCTCCGCCGAGGTAAAGGGCGTGGTCCGCCCCAGGATGGCCGCGACCACCTGCTGGCGGGGCTCGGTCAGGCGCAGACCCTCCTGATCCAGGCGTTCCAACACCGCGGCCAGGTCAGGCATCGCTATTCCTCCGCGCGGCGCGGCGGACGATCCAGCCGTGCCGCGGGGCGACCAGGAGCGACAGGCCAAACCAGGCGGTGGCGACCAGCACGATCGTGCCCCCGGCCGCCAGATCCGTATGGTAGCTGATCCACAGCCCGACGATGCCGGCGCCCGCCCCAAAGGTGGCGCCCAGGCCCATCATCACGCGTAACCGGTCGGTCCAGAG
>Ga0070730_10003462_pt1 | contig 14151 bp, 11 predicted proteins | sample Coa_R1_3_FD_66447 | JGI IMG/M metagenome (GOLD analysis project Ga0070730, IMG submission 66447) | Surface soil microbial communities from Centralia Pennsylvania, which are recovering from an underground coalmine fire - Coalmine... | ecosystem: Environmental > Terrestrial > Soil > Unclassified ...
AACTCAAGACCATACCAGTGCGTTCCGAACGTGCGGGCTTCCCATGAATCGATGTTGGGCATGATGGCATAGAAGATGCCACCGGGCTTCAGCCACTCCAGCACTTTCGTTACGAATTCACGGGGATGGTACATGTGCTCCAGTACATCGAAGCTGGTGATGACATCGAAACTCGCGCTCAAGAAGGGCGCCTGAACCGCGTCTCCTACGAACACCTCTGCTCCAGTGGCTGCCCGCGCCCGCTGTGCGGTCGATTCTTCCATTTCGATTCCATAGAGCTTCCATACACGCCCCTTCATCGTGCTGAGAAATCCCCCCGAACTGCAACCGATGTCGAGAAGCGTGCCTTCGCGCTTGTAATCCGAAATGAGTTTCACCTGGTTCTTCCAACGATGCATCGCGGAACCCTCGCCGGCGGCGACGATATCCTTGTGGTAGTCCTCCGTGTAATGGATGCCCATTTCCTCGGGCCTCGGCGGATTCGACAGCCAGACACCGCCACAGGACTGACAGCGAATCAGACGATAAAGCTCCTTCCTCAAGTGAAACCGATCCGGCGCTGACAGGAGATCGGACATCTTCGTGCAGCCGCAAATCGGGCATGCCACGGTCAGAGGCTTCGCTTCCGCACTCGTGTTCGTTGCGGCTGCTTCGTTGAGGATTTCGAGAGTTTGATTCATCTGTCGTTAAGACTGGACGACCTTTTGCAGATTCGACCTCTGGCGCATGACGACTTGCGTAAATTCAATCATGCAGATGAGGTAACGCTTCCAGAGACGCCGCGGTTCTCGTGCCAGGCGATACAGCCACTCGAACCCAATCTGCTGGAGCCATCTGGGACAGCGCGCCACCATGCCACTAACCATCTCGAAACTGCCTCCCACGCCCATCGTGATTGGAACGCCAAGTTGTCGCGCATGTTCGTATATCCAGTACTCCTGTTTAGGGGCGCCGAATGCTACAAAAAGAAGATGCGGACGAGCGGCCTTAATGCGCGCCTCGATGTCGTCTTCTTGACTTTGATCTTTCTCAAACCCTAAAGGCGGACAGCATGTTCCCGACACGATCAGTCCCGGATATTCCTTCCGCATCTTTGCGGCTGCCTTTTCAGCTGAACCAGGGCGACCGCCCAGCAGGAAGATGCGTAAGCCCTCGCGTGCTGCCTCTCGACACAAGGCCTGCATCATGTCGACTCCGGCAATGCGTTCGGGAATCTTCTGGCCCAAGACACGGGCGGCAAGAAGCAACGAGACACCGTCTGGCAATACGAAAGCAGCCTCGGAATACACGCGGCGCAGGTAGTCATCTTTCGCGAGCAACGCAATGTGCTGCACATTGGGCGTCACCACATACTGGGGTTCTTCGGCGAGGGAAGCTGTCCGAACGATCGCCTCTGTCATGTCATCGAAATGGCATGCGTGAACTTGGGTGGCGCCGATTTGTACCTTGGGCAGGGGGTAGGCAACAGTGCATGTAGTCATATGAGTGTCGTAAACCAGAATGAGATCAGCACTGAAAGTCGAATACAGTTTGTCTTTTGCTTTGAAGCAACGTGAATCACGGTCGAGTCGGAAATTCGGCGTTAGCGCACACCGCTTGCATTCAGCAGATGCGAAACCCGCTTTCGTTGTTCTTGTCGCAGGAACGACACTACGTCGTCCCGCACAGCCCTCGGTTCTCTGCATATGTAAGGCCAGGTGAATCCCGCCAGCCGAAAAAGCGCCTGGCCAAAGTATGGTTTTTCCGGTATTCGACGAAGGCATTTGAAAATTTCGAAGAGCGGGTCACTGCCGAAGGAGTAGTCTTGCTTGCCCAGACGGAAAGCGTTCTTCAATGAGCTGCTGCCGCCAGTCGTGTGCCGGTGATGGAAAATCTTGAGAGCAGGGAGAGACTCGACTTGCCAACCCTTCATCCTCGCTTCAGTCTGCGCGTACCAATCTTCGCCGCCATACTTGAGCACGGCGTATCCCCCGATCGCTTCGTAACACTCTCGTCGCACCAACTGCGCTGCATGACAAACGTTGCGAACATCATTTGTTCTCAGGCTGCGATATGCCGTTCCTAAACTCTCATAGAGGAAACCACCAGTGAGACCCAAATCCGGCCGCTGCCGGAAATGGTTGATCAGTTCCTCAAAATAGGAAGGCTCGAGCGAGACGTCTGCATCAACGTTGCCGATGAACTCGTATTCCACGCCTTCGAAGAGCTTCATGCCCTGCTGGAGGGCGACCACTTTCGCGCCAAAGTTGCGCCCTGGTGCCCTGGTTCTATGTAGGACACGAATGAAATCGTGGCGCCGCGCATAGCTCTCCACGATCTCATCCGTTCGATCGATCGAGTTGTCACTGACAATCACCCACCTCTTCGGCAGCAACGTCTGAGTAAGCACCGTTCGGATGATCCCTTCGATGAAATCTTCCTCATTGTGTGCCGCGGTCATCAGGACATAGGTCCCCCGTGGCTGTTGCTCGACCTTCAGGTGTATTGACTCGGACATATTTAGGGGACCAGCGAGCGTTGACGTGCTGGGTAGGTCACAGGATCCGTATGGATTCGATCCTTCTCACGCCCAGAATCAAAATCTACTTGGGCGATGGTGTCTTGGGCGCTCATCAGCACTTGAACCTGAGCGGTCTCGCTTTGGGGTTGAACAATTGCTGCGGCGGAAATCCCCGCGAGCAGGCCATACCAAACGACTTGCGTCTGATCAACATACGAGATGCCCATGAAGGCGACGACATTTGCAAACAGCGCAGAACCCAGCCCCCACAGGAAGATCTGCTCCCTCCTGCTTCCGGCTGCCTTCCTGGCCCTCCCCAGGTACTGGAAGCCGTAAACGATGGCCGCCAAGAATAGAACGAAGGGGACGAGACCAGAACAATCACAGATACTGACGTACTGGTTAGCCGTGTCCCACATATCCCAGCCCCACTCGTAGGTCGACTTCACGCCCACCAGCCACCAATCCGAAAAGTGCCGGATGCATTGGTCCACGACCATGAAGCGGTGATAAGACGACGACCCTCCCGACAGGTCGATCCGGGCTATCAGGTGCCAGACCGGAGCCTTCATCACCATGTGAAGCGACACCATCACGATGACGACAGCCCACCGTATCGCTCTCATCCGGTTCCGGGCCGGCCACATGCACAGAGCGAGCACTCCGGCGGCATAGGCAAGGATCGGGGTGCTGGAATTCGACGCCAGCGTGATGATGGTGGCCGAGATAATTCCGACTGCCGCGATGATTCGATTCTTCCTATCGTCCTGCCACAACAACACGAACAGCGGAACGAGTATTGCGCCAAAGGTCCCCGCCAGAATCGGATGTGCGAAGCCACCCGTTGCGCGAAAGCGGTCTGCGCGCGCCATCGACGTTGCGTGGATTGCAGCATCAGCCCCGCCGAGCAGTGCATACGGATTGCGTCCAGTGATCATTTCCCACGTCATTACAATCGCAGCCACAGCCGCAACATACGCAAGAGCACGAAGCATTCGGATGACATCGCGCTCGTCTCGCAGGAGATAACGCAGCAGAAAATAGATCCCGCAGATTGTGTAAACATTTCCGAGCTGATAGACCAGCGCACCCCACTCGCGAAAGAGCAGAACTCCTGCCAAGGCAGTGACGATCGCGAACGAGACAACTGCGATATCGATCTTGTTGATCCCGCCACTGAATATCCTTCTCGACGTAAAGTTCTCCCAAGCAAGTCTGGCGATCCCGAAAAGCGCAAGGAAACGCAGCATAGGGAAATGCATTCCGCCGATGAGCAGTATTTGATCCATCGGTATAAGGATGAAAGCGGCGATCAATGGAGCGATAACCTTGGCACGCGGCAGGGCCAGAACGAGGATGCCCACAAGGAGGACCAGCGCCAGAACGATCGGGTTCAGGACCGTCTCGGTTGTCCCACCTCCAAATCTGAGGTGCTGCGGTTCCAAGGACTATTCCTCCCTAGTTAATTCCGCTTTCGAGCGGGTTGCGCTGGGGTTGACTTACCCAGTGCAGGCAGACGGAACTTCTCTTCAGCCGTGCAAGGTTTTCGTCTCGCCGGGATGGCGAAAACAAGTAGATCAAGGCAGAGCCCGTGAGCCGGACAAGATGGTACGTCCCAAACACGGCGAGAAACGCCATTTGAGCCAACCACCCGCGATGCTTTTGCCAGTACTGCCAGTTGGCGCGACACATTTCGAGATAGAAGCGAAGAGGCGCTTTCGATGAACTGGCTCCGCCATAGTGAATGGCTCCGGCATCGGCAAAGAAAACGATCTCCTCTCCTGCCTGGTGAAAGCGATAGCACCAATCAAGGTCCTCTGCGTACATGAAGAACTGCGGATCCAGAAGGCCGACTCGGTTCAGCGCAGTTCGACGGACGATGACAAACCAACCGTTGAGCACTTCGACCTCGGTCGTTGTCTTGTGATCGAAGTCGGCCATCAACAGCCCGCCAAAGAGCCGCGACTTCTTGAAGATGATGTCGAGGCCCAAAGCACGACAGAACTCATTCCAGACCGTGGGATAACGCATCGTGGAGCGTCTGACTTCCCCGTCAGTCGCCAGCATCTTCGGCCCCACCATCCCAACCGTGGGATTCTTCGAAAGATAACTGAGCATCGGCGAAAGGCAGTCGTCGGTGAACTTGACGTCCGAATTCACCAGGCAAACGTATTCGCCCGAAGTCTGGGCTATCCCAAGGTTGTTGGCCTTGGCGAATCCAAGATTTTCGGAGTTCCGGATTAACTTAAATTCCGGAAACATCTCCGCAATCAACTCCGGGGTCCCGTCGGTGGAGGCATTGTCTACGACGATCACCTCGTCGTAAATGTTTCGGCAGTGTTCTCGCAAGGATTCGAGACACTCGATCACATACTTCTTGGCATTCCAAACTACGATAACCAGCGAGACCATTGGTCGCTCAGGCTCTGACTTGGAAATCAACTTCTGCCTTTCGGAACACTCTGCGCTCATAGGTGGCTTTCTATCCGATGTGTTTGTACAAGAGTTCGCCAATCAGGGGGAGGACCGCTGGCGAGACCAGCTTGAGTACGCTCCTTACAACTTTTGATTTGCGCTCCGAACCATAGAGGTCACACAAGTGCGTCGATTTCTGCGAATTGCCGTATCTCGAATACGTCAGGCTCGACTGGGCCGCGCCCCAGCGGTCTTTGAAAGTGATCAAGCCCGCCTGACCTGCGTCCGTGCGCCCAAAATCCAGATAGCGCAGGCCGGAGGCTTTGGCTTCCTGGATGGCCTTCCAAAACAGCAGGTGCATGCATCCCAGGTTGTTGAAACGAGAGTCGCTGCATCCGTATTTGTAGGTGAGGGTGTCCTTGTGGCGAATTGTTATAATCGCCGCGATGGCCCGGTCGTCTTTAAACGCCACGCGAATCTTTAGAGCGTGGCCGAAGCAATCCATAAGATTCGCGAACCACTTCTTCGCCTGCGGCGGTAGTCCGTGGCGCTGGCGGGTCCGAATGAAGAGCTTGTAGAAATCGTCCAGAAGTTCTTGGTTGGACCCCTCGCGATAAGTAAGGCCTTCGCGCTCGGCTCTACGTATTTTTCTTTGGGTTGAGCTTTTGTGGAAATTGCTATAGATCACATTCCGGTCTGGTGCAAGATCCAGCTGATGAAATGCATAGGTGATTTTCGTGTGACAGAAGGAAGTGAGGTTGTTGAAACCACCGAGTGGGCGAATTTCCAGATAGTCCCATTTGCCGCGCTTTAGTTCTCGCTCGAGGGTGGCGGTGAGGACATCACGATCTTCTGCTTCGTCCACGAGTGGCTCGCAGTGATCTGAGAAAGGCAGGGAAACCAGGCGTCGCCCGGTCAGCCAGCTCTCGACTCGGCAAAATACCATACCATTCCGCAATTCCTGACCCGCCGGTGAGGTCGTAACGGCAATGGCCTTGTACCCGTAAGTGCGGGAAAGCGCGTCGAGCCAGGCGGAGCTGTGAAAGAGGGAAGCCCGCGGATGCGTTTGTACAAACTCATCCCAGCGTCGATCTTTGAGTGGCTCGATACAAAAGGCCGCCTGGCTGGTTCTATGCCGAGGTAAGAACGTCGGCTGGTATCCTGCCAGCACCTGTCCCGCTTCGATGGAAGGCGAGACCAAACTTGTATTTGCAGTTGCCAATTTTTTCATCCTCCCGAAATAGAAAGGGCCTGTTAGAGGCTATCCGTGGAGGCGCTACTGCTCATGGGAGAAGCAATCGCCAAACCCGGGCGCTAGAAACCGTCGTTGCCCAGTAGGACAGCCTTTGGGGTCAACAGCAGAATCTGAATGTCCAACCACAGGGAACATGTCCGCACATAGCGGAGATCGAGACGCACCATATCGTCGAATCGCACTCGACTGCGTCCGTTTACCTGCCAAAGGCCGGTGATTCCCGGCTTCACTTCGAGCACGCGCCGCCGGTGCCACAGGTCATACTGCTGGCACTCGTAGGCGAGCGGAGGCCTCGGCCCTACCAGTGACATTTCACCTTTGAGTACGTTTATAAATTGCGGCAACTCGTCGAGGCTGGCGCGTCGCAGAAAACGCCCTACCTTGGTGACTCTCGGATCATCGGTCATCTTGTAGACCGGTTGTCCGCTTTCGTCTGCTTTCCCTTCATATTCCCCGTTGATCACATGCTTCATGAATTCCTTATGAATCGTGAGGTCGTTGTTTTCATACATGGAGCGAAATTTCAGGCAAGTGAAGCTCTTTCCGAACTGGCCAAGACGTTCCTGCCGGAAAATCACAGGTCCCATAGAGGTCAGCTTGATGGCCGCGGCGATTACAAGAAAGAAGGGAGAAAAAATCACCAGCGCCACGAGACTGCCCGCAATGTCCATCAATCGCTTGATCCGGCCGGAAATGCTTTTGCCGTCCCCGCGTTCCCGAAGGCCCGGATACAGGATGGGATTGCTGGGGCGTTTCGGTACTCCATTGCCCCACTCTTCCGGGAACCAGTGAAAGGAGATGCTGAGCTGGCTGAACTCCTCGAAGCCAAGATTGTCCTGCAGGGCAGTGCTCACCCGGGTCAGCATCGTATTCAGAATGTGCTTCTTCTCTTCCAGATCGATTTCTGTGAACATGACGCCGACGGCCAGGCCGCTTTTGTACCAGCCGACGATATCCGTTTCCCTGGTCGCGAGAGCAAGCACATCCAGGATCTTGCCCAGGGTGCTTACTCCGTTGTCGGCCGACAGTTCGTCGCCCATGTCCAGCAACATCAGCAAGAAAGGTTTGTGGGACCGCTCCGTTCTTTTTCTTTCGAGTGAGGTCATCTTGTGGAAAGCCTCTTCGCTGAGAATGCTGCGAACGGTTTCCGGATCGGGATCGATGGCGAACAGGCCATGTCCAGTGTTGTCAAGCAAGCGTCGCGAGGTCACGATTTCTTCTCCTGGCTTCTGGTCAACGGATTGGAATGAAATGAACGAATGACTTGCGTGCCGCAGTGTTTAGGGGAGGGCTGTAATTCAACTCGTGCGATTGCTGCTGGGCGCAGGTTCTATTCCAGAACGCGACCGCGCGTCGCCGCATATCGCTGGTAGTAGTTATGGTGGTTTCCGTCGGAGCTGGCGTTCAGCACAACCCCGAGCAGATCTGCTTTCTTTAGAATCTCAAGGCTTCGCTGGAGCTGGGCCTTCTCCGTGGTCCCTTCCCGCACCACCAGCAGGCCACCTTCGGTATGCTTCGCCCAGACGGTGGTGTCGGCAAGAGGAAGCAGGGGAGGGGAGTCGACAATGATCCAGTCAAACAAGGCGGAGAGCTGTCCCATTAATGTAGAGAGTCGTCCAGACTGCATCAGCTCCAATGGATTATCGGGCGGATGGCCCGCAGGCATGAGCCAGAAGTCTGGTCCCTCGAGTCGGTAGATATTAGTCACGGTCTGCGAATCACTCTGCAGCCATTCGGCAAGTCCGTTTAACTTGCCTAGTCCGAACTGCTGGGCCATGACGGGTCGCCGCAGGTCGCCCTCGATCAACAGAACCTTCTGCTTCTTCCTTCTCGCCAACACGCCGGCCAGGTTTACCGCGACTAAACTCTTGCCTTCCTCGGGGATTGTGCTGGTCACCAGCACTTTCTTAATCCCCCGGCTGTGTTGAATCTGCCTCATCCGCACTCCCAGGAAGCGAAACTTTTCTGCTGCCAGACTTTCTGGTTCGGTGAGGAACACGAGTCGGCCTTGTTCTGTGACTGAAACTTCCACGGACGGGAACTCCACCGCTGGACTCTCCGGGTTGTCCTCTTCTATAGGAGCCTCAAACACACGGGTTGCTACCGACACCATGTCGGGATATTCAACTCCGGTCTGCTCGACTCCCGATCTCTGTAGTGCGTCAAATATACGGCTCATTTTTTTCCACCCCGGCGCCGACCACCACTCCCGACCCATCCGTGCTGTCCTGTACGTTCCGCAGATGTGAATAGAGATCCAGCAAGGTCCTGGCGGCGCGCTCCATTTCCGCCGCAGACCGTTCTGTCGTTGGATTCTCTACCGCCGGTTGATGCACGACGTTGAGGCGGAAATCCGCGGCGATCTGCTCGATGATGTCGGGCGTGATGCTCCGCGCCTGCCTTGCGTATCCCTCAATCAGGGCGTTCTCGCAGAGCGTGTTGATCAGGCGTGGGTATCCGCGTGACTGCTTGTGCACCGCGAGGATGGTTTCCGGCGGGAACAACTCTTCAGGGTTCTTGTTCCCCGCAAGCTGGAGACGGCAGCGAATATAGCCGAGCGTCTCGACGGCATCGAGCGCGCCAAGATGCGAACGCAGTGCAATCCGCTGTTTGAGTTGGCGCAAGTCAACGGAATCGAGTTTCTCATCGAGTTCCTGCTGCCCCACCAGTAAAATCTGCAGCAACTTCTCGTTCGGCGTTTCCAGGTTTGTCAGGAGCCGGACTTCCTCCAGCAGATCAGCCGAAAGGTGATGGGCTTCATCCACCACCAGCACGGTGGTCAAGTCTTTCTGGTAACGGGAAATCACAAAACTGCTCAGGTCGAGCAAAAGCTCGCTCTTCGATTTGCCGGACGTCGGCAGCCGGAAGTCTCCCGCGATGTACTGCAGGAACTCCATCGGGCTCAAACGCGGATTAAATACATAGGCGTATGCGATGTTGGCGCGGTGCAATATCTGAAGAAGGCAGCGGACCAGCAGTGTTTTGCCCGTGCCTACTTCGCCGGTCATGACCACAAAGCCTTTGCGCCGCTTCACGCCGTAGTAGAGAGCAGCGAGGGCTTCGTTGTGCTTCTTGGTGGCGAACAGAAAAGAGGGATCCGGCGTGATGTCGAATGGATTCCGCTTCAGATTGTAAAAAGACTTGTACATGAAGATAAGACTTAGCCGCGCAAATAGCTGAAAACCGACCCCGCCAAAATAGTACCGATGACGACAGTGGCAGCCGCCCAACCTCTCCACGCCGTGTTGCCGCGAGTTCGATCGTCGAAAGCGGTCGCGATGACCGGGATTTCACAGATCACAGGTACGGGAAGCAGTTTCTTGATTTCCTTTTCGCTGTAGAGGCGGTCGTCGGACATTTCAAACGCACCTGCCACGAATGCCCCTAGAGCGAGTCCGATTCCGAGACCAATGCCGCAAAACTTCAAGCGGTCGGGGAAATCCGGCTTCAGCGGAAGGCTCGGAGCGTCGAGGATCCGGAACCGCTCGCCTTGCTGTAGGCGTTCCATGCTGGTGGCCATCGCAGACTCATTCTTCTTCTTGAGCAGGTCGTCGTAGTTGGCTTTCGATTGCTCGTAGCCCCGGGTCAAATCCGCCAATTGCTGTTCCCGTACAGGTTCCTGGTTGAGGCGGCTCTGGTACTCGTTGACCTTGCCCTTCAATTCGGCAATCGAACGCTCGCGGTTTGCAATCTCGACCTGGTTTGACTGCAACTGGCTCTGCAACTGGGCAAGAGCGGACGGTTGGGTTGCCGCCGCGTTGTTCACCCCTCCGTCGCCGCTTCCGGCTTCCGCCGCGAGTTCCCGCATGCGCTGTGTCTTGGCAATTTGATCTTTCAGTTTTCGAACGTCGGGATGCCGCTCCGTATAGTGTGAGCTGAGATCCGCCAGTTGTGCTTTCAGGCGATCTAACTCCTGATCGATGGCAGCCACTCCCACGGGCGCACCGTCCCCGGCTGAGGTGGACACGCGCAAACTCCGGTACTGCCCAACCAACGATTGCAGATATACGCGCTGCTGCTTGGCGGTATTGAGGGCATCTTCTTCTGTGCGCAACTGGGATTGCACGCCGCTCAGGATCTGCAGATTGCTTTCCAACTGCGCCGGCAATTCTCCCACGTGCTTGCCTTTGAACTCTCGAATCTGCTCTTCCTGTGCGGTCAGAGTGTCCCGCGCTGTTGCCAACTGGCTTTCGAGGAACTTCGTCGTATCTTCCGATCGCTGCTGACGTACTTCCAGATTCTCGTTGATAAAGAGGTTCGTCAGTTCAGTGGTCACTTGTTGTGCGACCTGCGGATCACGAGCGATGTAATAAACGTTGAACGCATTCACCCGGCCCTGCGCATCCCGAACAAGCTCGATGTCAATATCTTTCCGCATGCGCTCAACTTTTTCGTCGGCACTCAGATGCGCGCTGGTGTTCGCGTAGAGATGCTTCTCCTCGATGATGTGCAGCAGCCGCGTCCGGCTGAGAATCTGCTGCGTTATGCTTTGCAGGCGTTCCTGCAAGTCGTCGCTCACGTTGGGGGTTACGTAATCTTTCGGCATGGTGGGCTGCTCCACCAGGATCAGTGTGCCCGAACGATACCGTGGCGGCAGCACCCAGCTCGCGCCCCACACCACCAGCCATCCTAGAAAGAGTGGAATTAGAAAATGCAGATGGCGGCGGCGCACAATTCCGACGTAGTGCTTTATGTCGATGGCTTCAGTTTTCGTTTCCAGATCGTCCACCATTGGATCTATCTCCCGAGCGGTCTCGCAAAGTCGTAAGAAATGGAAATGAACTCGCGATTCGTGTCAGGAGTTCCGTTGAGCACCAGGACGCTATAGCTCTGGTGTATCCGGGTGTAACCCAAATCGAGACGCAAATGCGGACCGAACCTGCGCTGCATGGCCACCGTCCCCGAGATGGTATGCCCGTTATCAAAGAGGAGAGCGGGGCCGACCATGTTGTTGTTTGCGTAGAAGCCGCTGATCGAACCGCTTAGGCTTTCGCTGAACTGAAGCCACGTGCTGGCGTTCGCTTGATCAAGATGAACCGCGCCCATCAACCCGCCGCCTCCGCTGATCACATGCGAATAGCTAACCGCAGCGTTCGTAAAGTGTCCTTGCCAGTTCAGGCTGGCGCCCGCAGCCGGATTCCAGGAGCGCGATGTGTAGGCCGGAAGCTCGAACGAGGGCAGCGCAGGTTGAACCGTATCTTCATGCTGTGGACCGCCAAAGAGCGATATAGAAAGCTGCGACGACGGATACACCGTGTAAAAAGCGAAAACGGCATGCGTCTTCGTTTCGTTGTTGAGTCCGTTCGGGTACGACAACAATCTCTGGTACTGATACGTTGTCCCGAAGTAGTGCCTCTTGGCCACACGATGCGAATAGAAAGCGGTCCCACCTTGTGAGCTCTGGTCCGACAGACCGGTAACCTGCGCAGTATTTGCATAGTGCAAGTTGCTGAAACTGCCGCTGACGCCCACCATGTCGTTGGCGCCGTACTGGTAAGTAACCCCGATATTTCCGTAGTTGCTAAGACGGTCGGCGAGAGGTGCGATCACCGATAAGTTAGGGCCCTGCGCCCCACCGGTCACCGAGTCTCCCAGCATACCCAGTTGGTTCAAGACATTCGAGCTTTTCTGAAAGCTGTCCCGCGCGCTGAGCGTGACGTGCGGGCTGAGCCGGTATTGGAAGGTAAGCAGAGCATTATGATCGGACTCGTTCCTCTCGCTCGTGCGCTGGTAAAACGTGAAGCCCGGCGCATAGGTCACATCCCAAAGAAGTCGCGGGGTTGTTTTGTTCAGCCCGATCGTAGGCGCAATCGAATAAGAGATGTCGCTCACGGGATGGCCGAACGTTGCTCCTAACACGTTGTCACTGTAGGCGCTGCCGAACGTCAGCCCGTAGTGCAGATAATTCGACCGTTCGCCGGAATCGAGGGCAACCGAATAAGCCTCTCCGCTGACCGGAGCCGGAACCAGCATGCGATCGTCAACCGTGGATACGTTGTCGGCATTCGTACTCGCCTGCGGCCAAGCGGGCACGGCAGCCAACAGAATTACGATTAGGAATGATCGTTTTGACATGGGAGCTCACGGCACGACGACGGTGTCGCGCGGTTGCAACTTCACATTCTGTTCCGCCTTCACACCTTTAATAACTTCCTTGTAGTTGAAGAGCAGCCGTGCTTGCGTGCCGTCCGGCTTCTGGCGCAGAACGTACACTGACTTCTGTTTGGCGAAGTCGCGGAAGCCGCCGGCTAGCGCGATCGCATCGAGCACGGTCGGTGAGTTCGCGATTACGAACGATCCGGGATGCACTACCTGGCCGAGCACATTGAATTTTTGGCTGTTGATCTGTTGCACCATCACCGTGACTTCCGGTTCGGAAATGTAATTCTTGAGTTTGCTGGCAATCTCGACTTCAAGTTTGAGCGGAGTCTGTCCGGATGCTTGTACTTCACCCACGAGAGGGAGAGAGATCCTGCCATCCGATCGCACCGGAATGGACCGGGATAGATCAGGCTCCTTCCACACATTGATGGCTAACACGTCGTCATTGCCAATCACGAAGCTGTCGTCATGCGGCTTGGAAGCGGTAGTTGTTGCCGTTGAATCTCCGGAAACTACAGCCATAACAGGCTCCGCTTGGCTCCAGAGGCCACTCGACATCAAAATGAAGACCGAAGTAGAGATTAAGCACTTCACCAAAAGACCAGAGATTCTTGTCATAGCGACTCCTTGGCGAATCCTGCGTAGTGTCAAATTGCAGTTCAACTTGCTTTGCCCTTGGTCCCGGATCCGACAGGCGAAGATTGCATGGCTGACAGGGGGGACGCGAAAGATTCTTTGGTGTCTATCTGATACTGGTCGATCTTGTACAGCAGAGCTCGATAGCTGACTCCCAACAAGCGCGCTGCTCCCTTGCGGTTCCAATCGGTCTTTTCCAGCGCCAACCCGATCGCGTTCCGTTCGGTTTCACACTTGATGCTTTGCATCAACGACTTCAGGGACGGCGGGCTCACTCTGAGATTTCCGTCGCTTTGCGCGGAAAGGTAGTCCTCGGGTGCGTCCGACAACTCCTGCAGGTTTTCTCTCGCACCACTGCCCAGATCATTCAGCACGGCGTCACTATCCCCGGCCACAAGGTAGCGTTTGACGAAAGCCTCCAGCTCTCTCACGTTCCCCGGCCACGAGTAGTTCTCGCAGGCCTCAATTACCGGAGCCGAGAATTCCCGCTCAGGCAGCCCATAGTGCTTCGCCAGGTTGTGCATGAAATGCTGCAGGAGCAATCCCATCTCTTCCTTCCGTTGCCGGAGGGGAGGGACGTGCAGTGTGAAAGCGCTCAAGAGGTAATACAGCTCCTCTCGCAGCTTCCTCTCTGCCAGCACATGCTCGATGCTGGCACTGGTTGAGGCCAGAATGCGGACGTCCGACATCGTGTCATTGTTCGATTGCGTGGACCGTCGGCTCTCCAATACTGCGAGCAGCCTCGCTTGCAGAGGGAGCGGCATCGCCGCAATTTCCTCGAGCAGGATCATTCCCTTTCCTGCGATTTCCCGCTTCACGGGTGTTTGATGGAGACTGTCCGTGCCCACGCTCTCGGCGCCGAAAACTTCCTTTTCCAGAAGATCTTGCGGCAAGGCCGAGCAGTTTATTTTCAGGAACCTGTATCCCGAGCGCACTGAAAGCCGATGAATGAGTCGAGCTGCAGTTTCCCTGCCGCTCCCGCGTTCGCCCAGAATAAGAACTGGAACATCTGCTTGGGCCAGCAACTCCACTTGTGCGCGGAACTTCTGCATGAGCGGGCTGGCGGCGACAAACGAGCCGTCTTCGTTCACAGGCTCGGCGTCTCGACCGGCCACTCCGCCCGTTGTTGTGTTCTTCGCGTGGCCAAGATAGCGGTAGATCGCCGCTTCCAATTGTTCGTCCGCGAATGGCCTGATCAGAACGTCAGCGGCCCCCAGTCGGATCGCATCATTCTTCATCCCGG
>Ga0070730_10003463_pt1 | contig 14149 bp, 15 predicted proteins | sample Coa_R1_3_FD_66447 | JGI IMG/M metagenome (GOLD analysis project Ga0070730, IMG submission 66447) | Surface soil microbial communities from Centralia Pennsylvania, which are recovering from an underground coalmine fire - Coalmine... | ecosystem: Environmental > Terrestrial > Soil > Unclassified ...
GAAAGCCAATGATCGCGCGAGCGAGCTCCGCCACCCGCTGACGCTCGACCTCGTAGAACGACTCGAGAACGTAGACGACTTCCGCGACGATCAGGTCGGGCAGGAGGAGCGCCTCAGCTTGCGCCAGGAAGGTGCCCTTCAACGGCACCCAGCACGGGAACGCGATCTACTACACGAACTCCAGCGGCACGATCAGCGGCAACACGGTCAGCCTCTACCAGAAGAACGGCATCACCGCCGTCAACGGCTCCTCCGTGACGATCTCCGGCAACACCGTCACCGGTCAAGGGCCTGTGACCTACATCGCCCAGAACGGGATCGAGGTCGGCTCCGGCGCGAGCGCAACCGTGTCCGGGAACACCGTGAGCGATAACGCCTACAGCGGCACAAACGATGCGTCGTTGGGCGGGATCCTCGTTTTCGGCGGCCCCTGCTTCGGCAGTGCCTACACGACCGGCGTCTCCGTGACGACGAACACGCTGACGAACAACGATGTCGGCATCTTCCTCTACAACGCGGACGCGACTTGCCTCGCAACGTCGCCGACGAAGACGCAGAACAAGGCCGTCAACAACACCATCACCAACAGCAACACGACGAACGTGTCCGGCAACGGCTACCCGAACGGCTACCAGGCCGGAATCTCCGACTTCGGGAACAAGGACAACATCGTCAACAACAAGATCAGCGGCGATGGTTACAACCCGCTCTTCCAGCCCACCCCCGCCTCGCTCTACACGACGATCGACACGACCGGCTCACAGGCCGCGCACGTCAACAACAACAAGTAGCCCCAGAGCCACATCCAGCAGAACCCGGAGAGGGCGGCTCGCGCCGCCCTCTCCGCGCTCAGGTAGAGGACGCTCGCCCAGACGGTTGCTTCTCGTCCGAGGATTGCTTCTTGCGGCCTTCGAGGAGGATCTCGGCGATCTTGGCGAGCGTGAGCGGGTCGCTGAGCTTGACCGGCACGCCCTGCTCGGCGCACGACCTCTCGACCCACGCCACGGCTCGCTTACGCAGGGCACGCTCCTCGTCCGCCGTCACGGCCCCGTCCGGAACTCGACCTCAGTGAACGAGTCGCCGTCGAGCCGCCAGAAGCGAAGCTTGTCCTCGGGGACGCTGAAGATCGCGAGCGTGTCCCAGCCGTGGTGAGCAGCCCAGCAGAAGTCGTCGTCGCTCGGGACGGTGTCTGACCAGGGGTGCGAGTGGACGACGATCAGGGGCAGTCCGCCAGGGCGGGCGAGTTGCCGCTCCGACTGAAACCTGACCTTGTTCGGCTGGCGCTCCTGCTCATCAGTAGCCCACCACGTTCGACCCGACCGCGACCTCGGCGATGCCCTCGATCTCGCCGCGCGCCACCCACGATCCGCGCGGCCCGCGCGCCTCCCCCTTCTCCACGAGCCGGTGGCAGGCGAGCGCCACCGCCATGTCGTCGTGCCGACCGGCGTCGTGGTCGAGACGAAGCACGCCCGGCGACGACTCGCGCAGTCGGACGTTCCGTAGCTCGTCCAGTAGCCGCTCGTCGTCGGGCAGCCGAAGGGCGTGCTCGCGAAGCAACGTGTAGAGGGTCGTCGCGATCCTGCCGACCGACTGCGAGGTGAACGGGAACTCGTCAATCCGGACGGACCTGCGACGCAACCGCTCGACCAGCAACGCCGCCTGCCACGGATCAACGAGCACGTGAGCCTGGTACTCGGCGGCGGCGCGCACGAGCCATTCCTCCAAGTCAGCCAGGCTGACAGGCTTCAAGCGGGAGCCCTGCCATGTCTCGATCCGGTCGAGGGTGACGATGCCGTCGCGGAGATGGCAGACGGCCACCGCGGTCCGGTCGTGCTTCAAGCCGACATCGACCGCGAGGACGTAACGGTGGGCGGGCTGCGGCTCCTGCGGACCGTCCAAGACGACGCAGGCCGCGAGGTCCTCCTCGGCGACCAACCTGTCCTCGCCGCTCATCCACACGTTGTCGAACAGGCGCGCGAACGAGCTCGGAGGCAGCCTCCGCCGCGCCTCCTCGATCATCTCGGAGTCCATCCAGGGCGGCGGCCCGTGTACCTCGCTCACCCGCCAGAGCGGATCGGCGAGGCCGTGCTCACGCACCCGCGCGCTCCAGTGAGCCGGATCCGACGCCGTCGTCATGATCGCCAGCCGACCGGGCGCCTTCGGAATCGACGAAGTGACCGCCTCAAGCCTGCGCGCGGAGCGCGTGCTCGGCCACATCCCAAGCTCGTCGCAGACAGCGAGGAACGGCCGCAACTCCCACGCCGACGCCTCATCCGCCGCCATCGCCACCAAGCTCGCTCCCGTCCGCTTGACGACGATCCGCCACGTCTGAGCTTCAAGGACATCGTCGAGTATCGGGGCGCCGCGACTGACGAACCCGGCGAGCGCGTCCACCAGGAGCGCCGCCTGATCCTTGTCGGCCGCGAACGCGAAGCTGCGACTTCCCGGCGGTGCTTGCGTGACCAACGCTTCCAGCGCGACCGCCGCCAAGTCGGTCGTCTTCGACCAGCCGCGCGCCCGGCCGAGCCAGTGGTAGGGCGTCGAGGAGTCACGGTCCAGCACTGCGATCGCATCCGCGCGCTGCACATCCGTCGCCGCGTCGCCCCAACGGCTGCCGTCCTCCAGCCGGAGCAGACGGAGCAGCTTGAACTCGCTCATCCGCTTCTCCGCAACTCGTCAAGCTGCTCCTCTAGCGTGGGGACGCGCACGTCGAGGTGGTCCTCCAGCTTTCCGAGCGCGCGCAAGGCCGCCCGATGAAGCTGCACATAGAGGGACATGCACGGACGCGGCTCACCGCGCTCGTTGAGGATCCCGACCTCGTCCAGGTAGCGGTCGAGCAAGACCACCTTGGGAGGTACGCCTTCCCGACCGGGCCGAGGTCGCTGGCGCGGACACCCATCTGGCGCAGAACGCGCCGCCGATGGCCTCGACGGCGGTACCGGTCGATGGTCTGAGTGGAGACGCCGAGCATGTCGGCGGCCTCCTTCTTGCTCAGCAGTGCCCCGGATGCGACTTCGATGCTCATGAAACGGCCGGGACTCTATCCCGTGGTCGCGGCGCAGCCTTCCCGTCGCTCAGCCCCAGAACTACGGGCGTAGCGACGACCTGAGAGCGGTCACCGGAAGCGACGAGCTACGCGTCGAGGATCGCCACGCCGCCCGCCAGCGAGCGGCACAAGCCGTCAGGCGAGCGGCTGGGAGAGGCCGTCTTGCAAGTCGTCTTGCACGGCGACGCTTCCGCGCTCGCATCAGTCATCCCGGACCAGAAGAAACCCGCTGTTAGCAGCGGGTTTCTGAGTGGGCGCGGCTGGGATCGAACCAGCGACCCCTCGCGTGTGAAGCGAGTGCTCTCCCGCTGAGCTACGCGCCCTGAGCGGCCGATTCTAGCCGCGCCCGCTGTAGCCGAGAGAAGTCCCAGGCTGCTCTGTCCGCACAGTCGAGAGAGGGGTAGATGAACATGGGTGCGCCCTGATCGCGACCGACCAGCTCGCCGGTGAGAGCTCGGCGGCCGACCCCTTATCGTGCGAGGTCTGACTCCGTCGGGCTCGCCGTGGTTCGGTGCCATGCGCGCTGCACTGCCGCAAACGCCGCCGCGCAGAGAACGGCGGCGACGACGAACGGCACGACGTCACCGGTTGCGTCGGCGACGGCGCCTCCAACGGCTGGGCCGACCAGCGCTCCGCTCGCCCAGGCCGCGTTCATCAGCCCGAAAGCCATCCCCTGCGGAAGACCGCTGCGCTCGGCTCCATCCGCGATCAGCGCGAAGGCCGGCGTGAACAGAGCGCCGTAGGCTCCGCTCGCGGCGATCAGGAGAGGGACGTATGCGAGCGGCCGGGGGCTGAAGGCAAGGCCGAGGGAGAACACGGCGGCAGCGGCGAGCGCAAGTTGAACCGGAGGCGCGATGCCGCGGTGATCGAGCATCCGGCCGGCGAGTGGCGAGACCGCCGTCTCGAGGCCGGCGCCCACCAGCCAGACGGCTCCGATCGCCGCCGCTCCCCAGCCGGCGGCGGCCAGGCGGAGCGGCGCCAGCACGGTGAGGACGCCCCAGAGGAGTGCGGGGAGCGTCATGAGGGCGAGCCCCGCGCGGAAGCGCCCGTCACGGAGCGCGCGGCGGACGGCGGGGAACGAGGGAGACTCGGGTGGGCTCGACTCGATCCGCAGCGTCCACGCGCCGAGCACGACAGATAGACCGGCAAGCGCCGAGAAGACAGCCGCGCGCCCGATCAGCGCGGCGATCGCGCCCACGACCGGGCCGAACAGCGCGCCGAATACGGCTGCCCCGAGGGCGGTCCCGATCAGCTCGCCGCGCCGGTCGCGCGGTGCGGCGGCGAGGAGCCAGGCGAACGATCCGGCCCACGTGAATCCGCTCGCCGTTCCCTGCAGGAGCCGAGCTCCGACGAGTGGCCAGAACCCGTGGGCGAAGGCGAAGCCGAGGCTGGCGAGCCCCATCAAGGTCAGACCGACGAGCACGGCGCGGCGCGCGCCGAGTCGCGCCGTCGCGACTCCGCCCGGGAGTCCTCCGATGAGCGCGCCCCCCGCGTACGCGCCGACCAGCACGCCGGCGCCGGCCTTCGAGAGGTGGAGGTCTCGAGTGAAGTGGGGGAGGAGCGGCGTCAGCGCCGCGAAGAGCATCGTGTCCACCCACACGAGTGCCGAGACGAGCACGAGAAGGCGGCGCATGCCGTTGAGCGTACGCACCCCTTACCGTTCGGGTGTGACGATCCGGAGTGTCGGCGCCGTATGAGGGTCGTGAACGCGCTGCCGGCAGCCGTCCGACCGCCCGGTCTCGTCGGCGCGCCGGCCTTCGCGGACGTCGTCGCCGAGCATCTCGACGCCGTCTACCGCTACCTCGTCTACCTCACGGGCGACCGCGCGGCTGCGGAGGATCTCGCGGCCGAGACGTTCGAGCGCGCGTTCAGGAGCTGGCGGCGCTTCGATCCCCGCCGCGGCGCGCCGCGCACATGGCTTTGCCGCATCGCCCATTCCGCGGCCGTCGACTGGTTCCGCGCCGAGGCCCGGCGCCAGCGCCGAGAGGAGACGTACTCGCGCGACGAGGCGTTCCTCGAGGAGTCCGTCTTCTCCGAGGGATTGTCGCCGGAGCTCGAGCGCGCCCTGCGGCGGCTGACTCCGGCCGAGCGCGAGGTCGTCGCGTTGCGCGTGCTGCTCGAGCTCGACGGGTCGAGCGCGGCGCGCGTGCTCGGGATCAGCACAACGGCTTGTTCGACCCGCCTGAGCCGGGCTCTGAAGCGACTCGAAGAGGAGATGACCCATGTCCGCACCTGACCGGAGCGAACTGGACGGCAACGAGGCGCTCGTCTCCGAGCTGCGGGCGACGCCGCCCGTCGCGCCGGAGCGGCTGCGGCAGCGCGTGCTGGCGCTCGAGCCCGGCGCCCGCGTCCGGATGTCGAAGCGGCGGAGGCTGACGCTCGTCGTCGTGCCGGTTGCCGTCGTCCTCGCGATCGGTGCTGCGGTCATACACGGCTTCGTCAGCTCCGGCTCGAACCAGAAGCGGGCGGACGCAACCTCCTTGGTAGAGGGGTTGTCCCCACCCTCGCAGTACTCGCCCCTGCATGGATCGGCCGCGACAGGCAACACACCTTCGGCGCCCCTGCCGTTCACTCGAGAGCGTGTGCTGGGCCATCAGAAGATTCAGTCGAAGCTCCAGCCGGGTCAGCCGGCCCCCAAGGTCTATGCCGCGGCGGGCCCGAAGGTCACATTGAACGGCCTTGAGCAGGCGGTCACCATCCCGACGAACCGGCTCGTCCACGCCGACGCCTCGCTCCAGGTCTCGGTCAAGGGCCACGCGGCACTCACGAAGGCGACGAACAACGCGACGCAGATCGTCTCCTCCCTCGGCGGCTACGCGCAGTCGGTGAGCTACCAGAGCTCCCACGGCGGCGAGGGCGACGCGCTCCTGCAGCTGCGTGTCCCAGTGCAGAAGGCGGAGATCGCGATCGGGCGGCTCGCCAACCTCGGGACACTGCTCTCGCAGCAGGTCTCGACGAAGGACTTGCAGCAGCGGCTCACCTCGCAGACGAACGGGATCGGCTCGCTGAAGCGCGCGATCGCCGTCTACGAGCAAGCCCTCAACGGCGGAACCCTGTCCGGCTCGGAGCGGGTGCAGATCCAGATCAAGCTCTCGAACGCGCGGCACGCGATCACGCAGCTGCGGCGCGACCGCACCGCGACGCTGCAGTCGGGCGCGACGTCGAACATCTCGCTCCTGCTCACGACCCGCCAGCACGCGTTCGGGGTCACGCATCACGGCTCGACGCGCATCGGCCGGCTGCTCGGCTCGGCCGCGCACTTCCTCGCGCTCGAGGGGATCATCGTCCTCTACGCGCTGATCGTGGTCGCGCCACTCCTCGTCCTCGGGGGCCTGGCCTGGTGGGTCGTGCGTGAGCGGCGTCGGCGCGAGGAGCGGCTGCTCGCGTCTGCGTGATCTGGTGAAATACCGGACGTGCTGCTCGGCTCAGAGATCTCGACCGGCCACGAGGTCGGCCTCGTCGTGGTGGCGGCGGTCTTCATCGCGTTCGCGCTCGCGGCGTCGTTCATGGTGCCGCGCTACAAGCCCGACTTCCCGGGCCCGAACGGGATCGGCGTGTTCGCGATCGCGTCGATCGTGATGTTCGCGCTGATGATCGCGGCCATCAACTTTTTCGGCTAGCGGCGACTGCCGATACCCTGTCGGACTCCGGAGAAGTGGCCGAGTGGCTGAAGGCGGCGCCCTGCTAAGGCGTTATGGGGCTGAATGGCTCCATCGAGGGTTCGAATCCCTCCTTCTCCGCTAGCGCAGCGCCCGCCGCGGTTCTGCGCGCACCCGCGGAGGGGTGGCAGAGCGGTCGAATGCGGCGGTCTCGAAAACCGTTATCCGTCGTTAGGCGGATCGAGGGTTCAAATCCCTCCCCCTCCGCTCGTCGAGCCGAATCCGACTCGGGCCTCGAGGTGCGGGCTTCGGCTGCTCTGGTCTACTAGGCATGCGCTCGGAAGGACCGGCGAGCGACCTGCGGGAGCGTAGGTGCACGGAGACACTCGGCTTGGAGACGATCGCGGGCGCCGTTGCGTCCGTGGCGGCTGGGAGCGACACGAGATCGTCGTCCACCGATCTCTCACAATAGAGGTGGCGAAGTCACGTGCACGCCATGGGCCAGTTCGCGGCGGGGTCAGCAGGTGAGTGCTGGAAGCTCGCCCATGTGAACGGATGCTGGTCGCGGGGCGGCGCGGGCCGTGGCCGTCTTACGCCGGCGACGAGGCGTCTGCCCAGAGGACTGAGATAGGGACGGACGATCCGGTACGGGATGACGGTCGCAGATCGTGATCCCGAAAGCGTGAAACCGAAAGCGAGGCCTGCCGGCGTGAGGGCGAAGTGCCGATAGTGGGTGAAGCTCGGGGCGTAGCCGGCGATGTCGTGTCCGGAGGAGGTCAGCGGCGTCAACTGCGCGTGCGTGTTCCACGCGGCGATCAGCGCGGGAAGGGCCAAGGCCGGACTCGCGAGTATCTGGCTGAGTGAGACCGGCTTGCCGGAGTGGACATCGATGGTCGCCGAAATCCAGGTCTGGCCTCCGGTATCGCCGGGGTAAAGCTTGAGCGTCGGTATCAATGCGCTGACAACGACTGTGCTCGCAGAAGTCAGCTGGCCGTCAATCGTCGTCTCATAGGCGCCATCCCAGCGTGCCGCTGCGTGCTGTCTCGCCGACCGAGCGTAGCTGCGCTGATCCGCGACAAGCGCCCGGCGCAGCGCGATATTCGTCCTCGCGGCCTCCTTCGAGGCGCCGAGGACGTTCGGATAGGTGCCTGAGGTCACGTAACCCTGGACCGGGAAGCATGGTGTGGCGGCATTGATCACCGTTAAGCGGTGCACCGTGAACCTCCCGATGTCGGCGAAAGCCATGACGACAGCACACGACAACGCAAAGAAGAAGGCAAACAGCAGACGGCGAGATGGAAACTGGAGACGCTCAACCGGCTGGAGTAGATGAGGCGCGAACCACACCACGTCCTCCGTGGTCTCGAAGAGCACTGAAAGGGCGATGTCGTCGCCGCGTTCGCCGATCACCGGGCCGACGCCCGATGCAGAAGGCTCCGACTCGCTCCAAACCTCCCCGATTCGCCGTGCGTACCCGCTCGCCTCGGTCTCTGGGGTGGCCACGATCCGTACGCGATCTCCGAAACTGGGCGTGGTCGTCGGTCTAGCCCTCGCTACCAGTCTCGACGCCCACGACAGTCCGGACACCGGGCACCATGCTACGGCAACCACCAAATCACGGAGATGATGTCGCCGCGCACGCCACTGTCGCGGTGCGCTGCTTCGAACGGCCGTAAGCTCTCGGCGCGTTCCGCCATGGCGGCGCGCGGGCGAGATCGACGGCCGCCGCCACAGCGTCGTCTTGCCGATCCCGGGCTCTCCGATGACCTCGAACGCGCAGGGTCGCTCGGAGCTCAGAAAGGTCTCGACTGCCCCAGTTCCGATTCGCGCCCGGGCACGCTCGACACGCTCAGAGCGTATGCGCTTTCGCCTCCCCTCCGCTTCCTGACTAGGGTCGGCCTTGATGCTGCTGCACGTGCACGAGTGGGGCGATCCGGGTGGGGAGCCGCTCGTCTGCCTCCACGGCGTGACCGGATATGCCGGTGTCTACCAGCGCCTTGCCGAGGAGCGTTGGCGCGAGCGTCGTGTCCTGGCGTTCGACCTTCGCGGCCACGGACGGTCCGGCTGGGAGCCGCCTTGGACGTTCGCAACGCATGTGGCGGATCTCGTCGAGACGTCGGAGACGCTCGGGCTGTCGACAGCCGACTGGGTCGGCCACTCGTTCGGCGGCCGGCTGGTGCTCGAGCTCGCCTCCGCCCGCCCGCAACTGGTGCGACGAGCCGGCCTGCTGGATCCGGCGATCCAGCTCCTGCCAGAGGTCGCGCTGGCCGCTGCGGATTTCGAGCGGCGAGAGCCCGTCTACGAGAGTGTGGAGGAATACGTCGAGGAACGGCTGCTCTTGTATCCCGATTCTCGCCGCGCCCTGATGGAGCACGAGGCCGCGCAGCACCTCGAGCGGCAGCGGGACGGACAGCTACGCCGGCGAACGTGCCAGGCCGCGGCGGTGTCGATCTATGGCGAGCTCGCGAGCGCTCCGCCGGCCGCGTCGACACTGGCAGCAGAGACGCTGCTGCTGTACGCGCCGGCCTACGGGCTCGTGCATGCGGATCAGGTCGAGACGTACCGCGCCGCGTTGGGCGACCGGCTTCGGATCGTCGAGGTGCCCGGCATGCACATGGTTCAGTGGGACGCGTTCGATGAGGTCGCCGACGCGGTCGAGCAGCTCCTGAACGGATAGTCGAACGAGCTCTACGCGTACGTCCGGCGAGAGAGCCTCCTGCGGCCGGGCGTGCTGGATCAGCCCGACGGCCGGTTTAACCCGATGACCGCGCTGGTGCCGGACTCGCCGACCCAGTTCACGGTCGACGGCGGCACCCTGACTCCGCTGGCGCATGCGTCCGCGCCCGCCGGAGCGGCTCCCTCCGGGATCGTCGTGACCTGATCCAGGGCGAAGCGGCGAGGCGGGCCTGCGGCTGCCCGCCTCACCGCACTTGGAGAATCACGCGGTCGCGCCGGTCCGTGCGGCAAGCGCCTGCTTGAGGAACTCGAGCGCCTTCTGCGTGTCGCCCCGATCCTCGTAGATCTCTGCCATCGCCGTGAGAGCCTCGGCGACGTACTTGTTGGCTAGAGGCGCCTGCTGGACGGCGAGCTCGTAGAGCTCGAGCGCTCGCTCGTGGTCGCCTTGCTCTTGGAAGACGCTGGCGATTGCGGAGTACGCCCGCGCCGCGTCTCGCGGTGCCGCGGCCCTGACACGCGGAACGATCCCGAGGAGGAGCTCGGCGGCTTTGTCGCCTTCGCCCAGAGCCGAAAGAGCGCGCGCCCTTTCGATGGTGAACATCGCCACGTCGGTCGTCTCGCCTGCGGCGACCATGACCGGCTCCCCTTCGTCAACCAGGTCGAGCGCGGCGCGTGAGTTGCCTCGATCGTTTTCGATGTAGGCGAGCAAGAGGAGCGCGCGCGCCGCTTCGAGGGTCTGCTCGCTGGCTCGCAGGGTCACCATCGCCAGCTGCGCGTATTCGGCGGCACGGTCAGGATTTCCCTGAGAGAGGTGGACGCGCGACTGCGACCAGTAGAGACCCGCGCGCAACATCGGGTCGACGGTCTCTCGGGCGAGGTCGAGGACTTCGCCTATCGTTGCGTGTGCGCGGGCAAAGTCGCCGTGGTCGACGTATGCGTTGGCGAGGAGCAGCGCGAATCGGACGTGGTCGAAGTGGTCTCCTCGCGAACGAGCGTCCTCGAGAAAGCGCTCGAAAAGCGCGAAGCATTCGTCGAAGCGACTCTGGGCGGCGTAGCTCGGGCCGAGCGCACTTGCGGCGATCGAGGCGTCCCCGGCGGAAAGGCTGCCGGAGTCAAGTGCCTCCTCCAACCAGGCGGTTCCGCGAGAAGTGTCCCCACGGCGCAGGGCGAGCTGGCCCAGCCCGAGCTGTGCTCGCGCCAGCGCCGCCGGCGAATCGGCATCGTCACGTGCCGCTTCGTAGAGCTCCGCCGCACGCTCCTCGTCTCCCAGTCGTAGAGCCACTTCTGCTTCGAGGAAATCCGAGCTCATGCCTTCTTGGGACGAGGCCCCGGTAGCCAGATAATCCGCGCTGACACCAAGCCGCTTCGCGAACTCGCGAAGAATCTGGAGGGAGGGCACGCGCGCGCCGGCCTCGATGCGCGATACGTACGCAGCTGTACAGCCGTCGAATGACAGCTCGCGCTGGGTCAGGCCGGCGGCTTGTCGCGCTTGTCGAAGGCGCTGCCCGACAGCTTCCGGATCGTCGACGTGCGTGGAAGGTCGACGCGGCACGACTCGGCAGACTACAGACAGCTCGAGTCAATTTCCAGGGGTTGCCGGTGGCGACGCACGATCGAGTGCGCGGCCACCGGACGAGCGACGCTAGAGCTTCGGCCAGGGACTGTCTGCCAGCACAAGCGCGAGCAGCACAGAGCCGACAACAACTGCCAGGAAGGTGATCCTCGCCTTCAACGGACTGCCTTTCGTCGATTTGACAGAACAGCCCGGCCGGGTGACCGGGGTTGTATCCCACGCGTCGGACGTACCCGTCTGTTGTTTTGGGCTGCCTAGGCAAGGCGATAAACTCGAGGCGAGTTGTTCCCTGCCGCACAGATGGATTAGCGATCGCCGACTACCGCATCATCTGCGTCTTCCACGGTGCCAACGGCCACGTTCAGGCGGTCGGCTACTCGGAGGGCGGCCACGAAGTCATGTACGACGACGTGTGGACGATCGAGCAGGCGAGGCACGCGATCCAGAAGGGCCACCGCCTCTACACCGTCAGCCCGTCGACCGGCGCCCAGGCCGACATCGAGCTCCACGGCGACACGATCCGGACGAAGCCGGAGCAGAGCACCGACAACACGCTTGACGACCTGCCGATCCGCGGCTAGCGCCTATACGCTGGGCGCCCTCGGAGAGGTGTCCGAGTGGTCTAAGGAGCGCGACTGGAAATCGCGTACGTGCTGAAAGGTGCGTCGCGGGTTCAAATCCCGCCCTCTCCGTTTCAGACACGTCCGGAACCAGGTTCCGGACGTGTCCCTTTCAGTCGAGGATGCGGGCGATGAGCTCTTCGCGTCTCAGCACCCGCTGTGCCGTGCCCGCCAGGCGGACGTCATAGCCGGCGTCCTTCGGGAAGAGCACCTTGTCGCCGGGGGAGACGCCCTCGGCGTCGGGGCCGACCGCGATGACGATGCCGCTGCGGCAGTGCGCCTCGAGACTCGCCGGGAGAATCAGGCCGGCCCGCGTTTCGGCCTCCTCTTCGGCGTACTCGACGACGACGAAGTCGTCGAGTGGCTCGAGCGCGAGTCTCGTGGGGCGCGGATCCTCCAACACGACGTCCACCATACTCCTGGAAGTGGCCGATTCGCCCTTCGTCGAGCTCGAGGTAGGCACGCGCACCGTCAAGGTGACGAACCCCGACAAGGTGTTCTTCGGCGCGCGCGGCGAGACGAAGCTCGACCTCGTCCGGTACTACCTCTCCGTCGGCGAGGGGATCGTGCGTGCCTTGCACGAGCGGCCGACCCAGCTGAAGCGGCACCCCGACGGCGCCGAGGGCGAGGCCATCTATCAGAAGCGCGTGCCGAAGCATCGACCCGATTGGATCGAGACGGCGACCGTCACGTTCCCGTCGGGCCGCACCGCCGACGAGCTCTGCGTGACCGAGCTCGCGCAGGTCGCCTGGGCCGCGAACCTCGCCACGATCGACTTCCATCCGTGGCCGTCGCGGCGGACGGACGTGGAGCACCCCGACGAGCTGCGGATCGACGTCGACCCCCAGCCGGGCACCGGGTTTGCCGAGGCGAAACAGGTCGCGGCGATCGTCGAGGAGACGCTCGACGAGCTCGCTTTCGTCGGCTGGCCGAAGACGTCCGGCAACCGCGGGATCCACATCGCGTGCCGGATCGAGCCGAACTGGGGCTTCCGCGAGGTGCGTCGCTGCGCCCTCGCCTTCGCCCGCGAGGTCGAGCGGCGCGCGCCCAAGCTCGTCACGACCGCGTGGTGGAAGGAGGAGCGCGGCGAGCGCGTCTTCATCGACTACAACCAGAATGCGCGCGACCGGACGATCGCCTCCGCGTATTCGGTGCGCGCACGTCCCGACGCGACCGTCTCGGCGCCGTTCCGCTGGGACGAGCTCGACTCGCTGGAGACCGAGGACTTCACCCTGGCGACGATGCCCGCGCGCGTCGCGGAGCTCGGCGACGTGCAGGCCGGCATCGACGACGAGGTGTGCGACCTGCGCAGGCTGATCGAGTGGGTCGAGCGCGAGGAGGCGGAAGGGGCCGGCGAGGCTCCCTACCCGCCGAACTTCCCGAAGATGCCGGGCGAGCCGAAGCGCGTCGAACCCTCGCGCGCGAAGAAGGGAGACGGATGAGAAGATCGTCGATCTGCCGGAGTGACCACTAGCTGCGGAGCAGGTCTTCGACGGCGAGGTCGTCTGGGCTGCGCGGCGGGCGCACCTCGCGCCAGGTGCAGTCCTTCGCGTTCTTGTCGGGGCGGAAGCGGAGCAGGCGCGTCCCGTGCCGGAAGCGGCGCTTCTCGAGCTTGTCGAAGCGCACCTCGACGACGAGCTTCGGCTCGAGCGGAGTCTCCTCGAGCTCGCCGGTGCCCCAGCGGTTCGGCTCGCTGAAGCGTCGCTCGCTCGTCACGTCGACGAGCGGCAGGACCAACGCCTGAATCTCGGCCTGGTTCTTCGCTCCGACCGCGGCCGAGCCGACGTAGTCGAGGTCTCCCTCGTCGTCGTAGAGGCCGAGGAGGAGCGTCGCGATCGTCTCGCGGCCGCCTTTCTTCCAGCGGATTCCGGCGACGACGCAGTCGGCGGTGCGGTGCGGTTTCACCTTGACGACGGCCTCGCGCGAGCCCGGGAGGTAGGGGAGCCCGAGCTTCTTCGCGACGACGCCGTCGAAGCCCGCGGCCTGCAGCGACTCGAGCCAGTCCTGTCCCTGCTCGACCAGATCCGAGACGGGAGAGAGCCGGAAGCCGGCGCCGACCTTCTCGAGCTCGGCGCGCCGCTTCTCGATCGGCCGCTCGTGTACCGGCTTGCCCGTCCAGAGGAGGAGGTCGAAGGCGACGAAGGTCGCCGGGATCTCGCCCGCGAGCTTGCGCACACGGCTCTCGGCCGGGTGGAGGCGCATCTGCATCGCGTCGAAGTCGAGCGCGCCGCCTCGGGCGATCACGATCTCGCCGTCGAGCGCCGAATGCGGTGGCATGAGCTCGCCGAGCGGCCGGAGCTCCGGGAAATAGCGGAGGAGCGGCCGGCCGTTGCGCGACCAGAGCGCGAGCTCCCCGCCGTCGTTCTCGAGCACGCCGCGGAAGCCGTCCCACTTCGGCTCGTAGCGCCAGCCGCCGCCGGACGGGAGCTCAGAGACGAGGTCGGCTTCCATGGGAGGGAAGGGGACGCTCGAGCCGGGCACGTCAAGCACGCGTCCAACCTAGACGACTCGTTCGGAGCGCGCGATACTCGGACGCGTGGGGGGCGAGAATCCGGAGAAGGTGCAGGACGCGCTGTACCGCATCGCCGAGCTGGCGAGCGCGGCGCAGGACATGGAGGAGTTCTACCGCGCGATC
>Ga0070730_10003464_pt1 | contig 14144 bp, 13 predicted proteins | sample Coa_R1_3_FD_66447 | JGI IMG/M metagenome (GOLD analysis project Ga0070730, IMG submission 66447) | Surface soil microbial communities from Centralia Pennsylvania, which are recovering from an underground coalmine fire - Coalmine... | ecosystem: Environmental > Terrestrial > Soil > Unclassified ...
CGGGTGCAACTCCCTGATCGACGCCCTCGCCCACGCGCTGCCGATCGTCACCCTGCCGGGCGGGACGATGCGGTCGCGCCACGGCGCCGCCATCCTTCGCCAGCTCGGGCTGGACGGGCTGATCTGCGCCAGCGAAGCAGCCTACGTCGACGCCGCCGTGGCGCTGGGGGCCAGCCGGCAGGCGCGCGAAGCCGCGAGCCGCGCCATCCGGCGCAGCCTGGCGGGTCTGAACGACCCAGATCCGGTCGCGGCGCTGGAACGGCACATCATCGCAGCCTGCGCCGCCCCGCCGTCTCCGGGCTGATGGCGACTACACCGTCAGCAGGATCTTGCCGAAGTGAGCGCCGGCCTTCATGCACTCGAAGGCGTCGCGGGCCTGATCCAGCGAGAAGCGCTTGTCGATGACCGGCCTGATGCCGTTGGCCTCGATGGCGCGCGTCATGCTCTCGAAATGTTCGCGGCTGCCGACGGTGACGCCGTGGATGAAGGCGTTGGCGCCGAAGATGGCCGCTACGTTCAGGTCCTTCACGAACCCGCCCAGGATGCCGATCACGGCGATCTTGCCGCCCAGCCTGATGGCGCGCAGCGACTGCACGAACGTGCCGGCGCCGCCGACCTCGACCACGTGGTCGGCGCCGCGATTGTCGGTGAGCCGGCGCACCTCCTTGGCCCAGTCGGGCGTCGCCACATAGTTGATGAAGTGGTCGGCCCCCATCGCCCTGGCGCGTTCCAGCTTCTCGTCGGAGGAGGAGGTGACGATCACCGTCGCGCCGGCCGCCTTGGCGAACTGCAGGGCGAAGATCGAAACGCCGCCGGTGCCCTGCACCACCACCACGTCGCCGGATTTCATCTGGCCCTGCACCACCAGGCCCCGCCAGGCGGTGAGGGCGGCACAGGGCAGGGTGGCGGCTTCCTCGTCGCTGTAGCCGGCCGGGACCCGGGTGACGCCCTGCTCGCTCAGCAGAATCCTCTCCTGCAGGACGCCGTCCAGCGTGCCGCCCAGGGCGCCGCCGAGCCGTTCCGGGGTCGGATCGCCGGCGAGCCAGCCCTGGAAGAACAGCGGCGCCACATGATCGCCGACCTTCACGCGGGTGACGCCGTCGCCGATCGCCGAGACCACGCCGGCGCCGTCCGAGCACGGTATGAAAGGCGTGCGGCCCGAGGGCGCGGTCACGGTCGCCAGGTCGCGGTAGTTCAGCGTGGCGGCGCGGATGTCGACGACGATCTGGCCCGGGCCGGGCGTGGGATCGGGCCTTTCGACGAGCCTGAGGTTGTCGATGCCGTAGGCGGATTCGAGCATGATGGCGCGCATGGTTGCGATGAACCGCGTTCAGGCGCGCGCCGCAAGCCTGTCGTCGCGGCGCCTGCGCTTCCACGCGACGCAGCGACCGGGTAGTCTGAGGCCCGCTGCAATCGCCTCAGAGAGCCCATGGCCCAGATCGACGACCCTCTCGCCGCGGCGGCGTTTCACCGCCTCGTCGACCACCTTAGGATGCGGTCCGATGTCCAGAACGTCGACCTGATGGGCCTGGCGGGCTTCTGCCGGAACTGCCTGGCGGATTGGGTCAGCGAAGCGTCCGACGGCGCGGTGACGCGCGATCAGGCACGCGAAGCGATCTACGGCATGCCGCAGTCCGAATGGAAGGCGCGTCACCAGGCCGAGGCGACGCCGGAGCAGCTGGCCAGGATGGACGCCAGCGTCGCGCTGAACGCGCGCCTGCGGGCCGAGCGGGACGAGGCGCGCCTCGACGAGGCGCTGGAGGAGAGCTTTCCGGCCAGCGATCCCCCCTCGATGTTCGAACCCGGCCGTTAGCGGAAAGCCCGCCCGCGCGCAGTATCCGGTGATCAATCGGGCTCGCCGTCTCGCCGATCCGTAAGCTCACCTAAGCGGAAGACCTCCGTTGAGATGTCTCCCCGCGGAATCTAGATCCCGGATGCACCGCAACGGGGACCTCGTCGAGCCATGTTGAGTTCAGATCCGTTCACCGCGAGGCCGGCTCTGGTGTCGCGCCCCTGTCCGCGGCCCCACGAACCCAACCAGTATCCGCTGATTGCGCAGGGGGGCTCGTCGAAGTGGACGCCCGAACCGGAGTCGGCGACCGTCTTCAACTCGATGAAGGAGGCCACCCGGGCGGCCGTCCATCTGCCCGGCGCCGTTCGGGCGTTCGCCGTTCCCCTGGTCGGCATCCTCTAGACCGCTCCCATCTTGTAACTCGTCGCATCGGAGGCAATCGTGTTGGAACACTCTGAATATCTCGATATCTTCACGTCAGCGGAACGCCTTCATAGAAAATTTCTCGACGTGATACAGAGCGAGCTCGACGCACTTCAATATCGAGATATCAACAACGTCCGTGCCCTGATCCTCCTCAATATCGGCGAGACGGAAATGACCGCCAGTGATCTGCTATGGCGTGGCTGCTATCTCGGTTCGAACGTCTCCTATAACCTGAAGAAGCTGACCGAGACCGGCTACGTCACGCAAACCCGCTCGAGTCACGACAAGCGGGTGATCATGGTGCGCAATTCCGCAAAGGGTGTCGCCCTGTGCAAGCGCTTGCAGGCCATGAACGGTCGGCACATCGCCGAACTCACCACCAGCGGCGCCAGCACAAGCTTCGAGGACATCCTGACCTGCCGCAAGACCATGCGGACCCTGGAGGGCATCTGCCATCGGGCGGCCGACATCGGCGGAAGGTCCAGGGTCGTGGTCCCGGAACCCGTCAGCCAGGAACCCGAAAGACTGGCGGCCTGATCCTAGTGGCGCACGCTGTCCATGTTATCGACGATGACGACGCCGTGCGGGACTCGCTGAGCGAGATCTTCGCCTGCGAGTCGATCGCCGTCGCCACCTATCCGAGCGCGGCGGCCTTCCTGAAACACGTCGAGAGTCTCGATCCCGAGTACGTCCTGGAAGCCGACTGCATCCTGACGGACGTCGAGATGCCGCAGATGTCGGGTATCGAACTGGCCCGGCGGATGAAGGAGATCAATGCGCTCGTCCCAGTCATCGTCATGACCGCGCGCGCCAGCCCGGCGTTGGCGGCCGAAGCGGTAAGCGCCGGGGCGATGACATTTCTGCCGAAGCCCCTGGATGACGGTGCGCTGCTGACCGCCGTGCGCTCCGCCTTCGCCGCCTACGAAGCGCTATTGCAGGGGATCCATCCGGGCGTCCAGGGCGATCCTGACGGCGGTCGATAGACCGCGCGCTTTCAGCTTGTCCATGACATTGGCGCGATAGACGTCCACCGTTCGGGCGCTGATGCCCAGCTTGAATCCGATCAGCTTGTTGGGCAGGCCCGCCAGCAAGCCCTGCATCACCTGCTTCTCCCGGCTGGTCAGGCTGTCGATCAGCGCGCGGGCGGAGGCGATCCGTTCGGTCTCCTCCGTCATGGCCGAGAACTTTTCAAAGGCCTCCGCCACGGTCGCCAACAAGGCTTCGCTCTGGTAGGGCTTCTCCAGAAACTCGAAGGCGCCGCCCTTCATCGCCTGGACCGCCGTCGCCACATCGCCCTGTCCGGTCAGCACGATCACGGGCCAGTTCAACTTCCTTTGATTGAGCAGTCGCTGCAGCTCCAGCCCGGAGAGTTCCGGCATGTGGATGTCGAGCAGGATGCAACCGGGCGTCGCCTGGTCGAGAGCGCCCAGGAATTCCGCTCCCGACGCATAGGCGACCACGGCGAACTCCGCGGATTCCAGCAGAGCCGTCGCGGAATCGCGAACGGCTTCCTCATCGTCGACGATGTGCACCGTTCGCACGCCGGCCGCGGCCGCCCCCCCTCGCGGTCGCTCGTTCAAGCCGCGGCTGGAAACATCACTCGACATGACTCGGCTCGTCGACTGCGGCGGCGGGGAGAGTCAGGTGAAACACCGTTCCGCCTCCAGGATTCTCGCTTGCCCAAATCCGGCCGCCTTGCGCCTCGACGATCGTGCGGCAGATCGACAGGCCGACGCCCATGCCCTGCGGCTTGGTGGTCACGAACGACTGGAACAGACGGTCCGCAACCGCTGGCGAGAGACCGCAGCCCGTGTCGCTGACGCGAACCTCGACCACGCCGCCGGCCCCGGTTCCGCTGGCGATGATCAGTTCGCGGCGGGCGCTATCGGCCATGGCCTCGATCGCGTTGCGGATCAAGTTCAGCAACACCTGTTGGATCTGCACCTTGTCGACGAACACCAGATCCGCGTCGCGGTCCAATTCCACCCGCACCCGCACGTTCTGCCGGGCGCCCACGAAGGCCAGTTCTCGGGTTTCCTTGATCAGTTCCTTCAGGCTGTGGGCCGTCGCGGAAAACTCACCCGGCCTTACGAAATCCCGCAGGCGACGGATGATATCACCAGCGCGCAAGGTCTGCTGGGCCGCCTTGTCCAGGTTGTCGTGCACCTTTGGTGAGAAAGCAGTCGGCTCTTTAGTCATGAGCCTCTTGGCGGCGCCAAGGTAGTTGGCGATGGCCGAAAGCGGCTGGTTCAGTTCATGCGCAATCGCCGAGCTCATCTCTCCCATGGCGCTGAGCCTGGAGACATGGCGCAGCTCGGCCTGAACCGCATTGAGCCGCGCTTGCGTGAGCTTTTGTTGGCTGATGTCGCGAGCGATCCAGGCGACCCCGACAAGCCCGCCCCCGTCGTCCGTGATCGGCGTTACAGACACCGAGACGTGGACGTCCTCCCCACTCTTGCGGACGTGGACCGCTTCGTAGTGGTCGATCGGATCGCCCCGACGCAGCCGATCGATAATCGCCTGGCCTTGCGGCGTCCCGTTCGTCGGATCCAGCAGGGAGATCGGCTGGCCGGTCAACTCGGCCTCCGAATAGCCGAACAATTCCTCCGCGGCCGGGTTCACCCTTATCACTTGTCCCTCGAGCGTGGTGGCGACGATGGCGGCGTAGGCGCCTCCGAAGATGCCCTCGACGCGCCGCCGGCTCTCCAGCAGCGCGGTCTTGGCCCGCGCGTACTTGTCCTTCAGTCGCCGACACGCGACCGCACCGATGATGGCAGGTCCCAGCCGCTTCATCCGATCCTTGAGAATATAGTCGGTCGCACCGAGCTTGATGCAGTCGGCGACCACCGCTTCATCCAGTCCAGACGCCAGGACGATGACAGGGATATCCGCATTGCGACATTTCAGGACCCGGAGGGCGTCGCCGGGGTTGAAGTCCAGCATCGAGTAGCTGGCGAGGATGGTGTCGATCGGCGGGTCCAGCGCTTCGGACAAGGCATCGGTCGAAGCAACGGAGGTCCATTGGCAGCGGATTCCCGACAGCTCGATCTCCCGGACGATCACGGCCACATCCGCCGGGTCGGGACCGAGGATGAGGATGCGCAGGTCCGGCGCCGATGTCTCTCTCACGGGCCTATCATCCGCGTGCGGGCGCCAGAGCGTGATCGACACAGGCTTCGCATGAAAACCGTTGGCCTTTGAACTCCATGCCACCGATGTCAGGTTAAGTATCTCGCCTGACGCCTGTCAACAACACAAGTGAATTGATTTTTAAGCAAATCAGTATCAAAACTGACGGGTATAGAACCTGAGCAGTCGCGAAACTTGCTGTCCGTATATTGAAATTGGTTCTGCGGTCAGATCAAGGCGCGGGGCGATCGGCGCGGTCGCCGGGCGTAGACGGCGCCATGCACATTGACCCGCTCGGCAAGACCCGGCATCGGTCCGCCATGAGCGAAACGAACGCGGGCGTGGTGATCATCGGCGCGGGGCACGCCGGAGGGACGGCGGCGGCGCTGCTGCGGCAGTACGGCTATGCGGCGCCGATCACGCTGGTCGGCGAGGAGCCGCTCGCCCCCTATCAGCGGCCACCGCTCTCCAAGGCCTGGCTGAAGGGCGAGGCCGACGCCGACAGCCTGGCGCTGAAGCCGATGGAATTCTACGCGGAGGCGGGCATCGCACTGATCCTCGGCGTGACCGCGACCGCCATCGAGCGGGCGGCGCACACGGTCAGCCTGTCGGACGGCCGCACCCTCACCTACGACACCCTGATCATCGCCACGGGGGCCAAGGCGCGGGCCTTGCCGATCCCGGGCGCGGACCTGAAGGGCGTGCTCAGCCTGCGCTCGGCGGCGGACGCCGAGGAGCTGAAGGCCGCGCTCGGCCCCGGCCGGCGGCTGGCGGTGATCGGCGGCGGCTACATCGGCCTGGAGGCGGCCGCCTCGGCGCGGGCCCTGGGTGCCGCGGCGGTGGTGATCGAGAAGGAGCCGCGCATCCTGGCGCGGGTCGCCTGCGAGGTGCTGTCGACCTTCTTCACCGACTACCACCGCGCCCGGGGGGTGGAGTTCGAGGTCGGGGCGGACGTCACGGGGCTGGAGGGCGGGTCGGACGGGCGCGTGACCGGCGTTCGCCTGGCGGAGGGCCGGGTCATCCCCTGCGACACCGCCCTGGTCGGCGTCGGCGCCCCTCCCAACGACGAGATCGCCCGGGCCGCCGGGCTCGCCATCGACGGCGGCGTGGCGGTGGACGTTCACGCCCGCACCAGCGATCCCGATATCTACGCCATCGGCGATGTCACCCACCGGCCGCTGCCGCACTACAAAAGGCGCTTCCGGCTGGAGAGCGTCGCCAACGCCCTGGAGCAGGCGCGCCAGGCCGCCGCGGCGATCACCGGCCGGCCGCCGCCGGCGGAGGAGGTGACCTGGAACTGGTCCGACCAGTATGACATCAAGTACCAGTTCGCCGGCGTGCCGTTCGACATCGACGAGGTCATCGTGCGGGGCGACCCGGCGACAGGGAAGTTTGCGGTCTTCCACCTGGCCGGCGACGTGATCCAGGCGGTCGAGGCCGTCAACGCCCCGGCCGAGTTCATGATGGGCCGCAAGCTGATCGGCCAAAGGCAGCCAATCTCGCGGGTGAGGCTTGCGGACCCGGCCGTTTCCATGAAAGAGGTCGCGGCCTAAAATTCCGCGCGCGGGGAGTCCATGCCCAAGATCACCTACATCGAGCACAACGGGGCGGAGCATGTCCTGGATGTGAAGAACGGCCTCTCGGTGATGGAAGGCGCGGTCAAGAACAACGTTCCGGGCATCGACGCCGACTGCGGCGGGGCCTGCGCCTGCGCCACCTGCCACGTCTATGTGGACGCCGACTGGATCGACAAGGTCGGCTCCAAGTCGGCCATGGAGGAGTCGATGCTCGACTTCGCCGAGAACGTGGAAGCCAACTCGCGCCTCTCCTGCCAGATCAAGGTCTCGGACGCGCTGGACGGCCTCGTCGTGCGCATGCCGGAGAGCCAGCACTAGAGTTACCTCTCCCAGAGGGAGAGGAGTCTATACCCGCCCGATGGCGTAGAAGCGTTCCGCGCGCTGTTTGCGGATGGCGTCCGGCGAGAGGAGGGCGAGGGCGTTCAGTTCCTCCTCCACCACATCGCCGACCCGCGTGATCGTGGCCGCCGGGTCGATGTGGGCGCCGCCGATCGGCTCCTTGATGATGCGGTCGACGATACGAAGGGCGATGAGGTCTTCGGCGGTGATCTTCATGGCCCGCGCCGCGCCCTCGGCGAGCTTGCGGTCGCGCTGCAGGATGGAGGCGCAGCCCTCCGGCGAGATCACCGCATAGATGGCGTGCTCGAGGATCAGCACCCGGTTGGCGGCGGCGATGCCGATGGCCCCGCCGCTCATCGCCTCGCCGGTGATGACCGCGATCGTCGGCACGCCGAGGGTGATGCAGCGCTCCGTGCCCCGGGCGATCGCCTCGGCCACGCCGCGCTCCTCGCCGTCGATGCCCGGATAGGCGCCGCCGGTGTCGATGAAGGAGAGCACGGGCAGGCCGAACTGCTCGGCGAGGTCCATCAGCCGCACCGCCTTGCGGTAGCCCTCGGGCCTGGCCATGCCGAAGTTGTGCTTGATGCGGGTCTCGGTGTCGTGGCCCTTCTCCTGACCGATCACCATCACCGGCCGCCCGCGAAAGCGCCCGAGCCCGCCGAGGAGCGCCTGGTCGTCGGCGAACTTGCGGTCGCCGCGCAGCTCGACGAAGTCCTCGATCAGCCCGCCGACATAGTCGAGGAAGTGCGGCCGCTCGGGATGGCGGGCGATCTGCGTCTTCTGCCACGGGTCGAGGCGGGAATAGACGTCCTGCCGCATGCGGCCGACCCGCTCGCGCAGGGCGGCGATCTCGGCGTCGATCGCGCCGCGTCCGCTGGTCTCCGAGAGCTTGGAGAGCTCGTCGATCTTGGCGTCGAGTTCCGCGATCGGGCGCTCGAACTCCAGATAGTGCGCGGCCATGGGTCTCGCGTTCAGTACGCCCGAAAAAGGCGCGGACCTTAGGCGTCCGCGACCGCCCGGGCAAGCTGGCGCGGACGCTCGCCGGGCGCGCCCCCGGCCCTGACGGGGACGGTGTTCCCGCGCGCGTCGATCTTGCCAAGTCGCCTCGGGGCGTGTTCCGCTCGCGCAGCCGGTTCGGGGAGACCCATCCGACGGCGCCGGCGTCTGGAGGGCTTTGGTGGAGCGCGCGCCACGACACAGCTTCGCCGACCCCGCGAGACGCGCGGCGGCGGCGCCGGAACCCCGGGAACCGATGGCCCGGGCCGTCGTCGACCTCAGCCCCGGCGCCGTGGCCCTGCGCCCGCTGATCCAGGCCATGCGATCAAGCCGGACCGCCGTGATTCAGCGTATGGGTATCAAGAGGACGGATGTCTCACCGAAAGTGTACGAGACCTATCTGCGGCTCGATCCCGCTATCCGGGCCTACATCGCCCATACAAAGGACATGACGGCCTTCCTGGCGTTGGACGCGGAGGCGCAGATAGGCTTCCTGGAGGCCCTGGCGGCCGTCCTTCCCATGCTCGACACCGTCATGCAACGCGAGGCTCAACCTCTCGCCATCGAGGGGGGCGAGGCCAAGCCCGAGCCACCCTCCATCGAGGAATTGCGGACGCGGTTCTTCGTGAACAACCGCGACTTCATCAACCAGGCCTTACGCTTGATGATGGGCCAGGCGGCCGAGTTCCACTTCCCAGGCCCCGTCCGCGTCACCACGATCCGGATAGATAGCCTCGCCGCGCTTCAACAGCCGACCGTCCCGCTGCTGACCGGTTCCAACGCCGCCAGCGGTCCCGCCACCGACTATCTAATGAAGATGGGCGGCCTCGCGGACCTGTTGGGCGAAGAGGCGATACCGGTATGGCAGGGGCTGGCCCAGGATCTCGCCGCCTTCGCCACGCCGGACAAATTGATCGAAGACGGACTCCTTCACTGTGGAAGTCTACGCCTGGATTCGAGCGGCGGCGGCCGCTTCATAGACAACCCGGGCAAGCTTGCAGACTCGCTGCAGGAACGCGTCCGCGCGTTCATGTTGGCGTTTATGCACGCCAACGGACAATACGACTATCTTGTCGGCCAGCCCTGGTTCGCGTCCGGGGAGTGGACCGTCGACGTCGAGGTCAATTTCTATCCGAACCGGGAGCTGACGGAGGCGGGTCTCGGACTGCACAAGGACACCGACAGCCGCAACCTGTTCGTCAGTCTGATCTTCAACAATACCGAACCGACGCCGGCGACCGAATGGACGCAGGACCGTCAGCCTCCCAACCAGGCCCGCACCGCCGAGCTGGCGCGGAACCTGCCATCCGAAGTCAACGCGGTGCTCGAGTCCGCGCGGACGATCCTGGGGCAGATCGACAAGCCCGGCAAAGAGCGATTCGAAGGCGGACTCGCCCCAGCCAACGCCTACGTGTCCTGGATTGATGAACTGGTCTGGCACTCGAGTCCATCACTCGCCCGTCGCAATATGTACACGAAGGACATGGTCTTGCGTTATCTGGATGATCTGGACAAAGTTCAGTTTACCTTTGACGCAATGTGCCTTCTAACCGCCACAGCTGGCACTTACCTGAACCAACAATTTCCAAACCCAGCAGATTTTGACCTTGAGAAATGGAACGCGTGGTACAAACAGTACTTCTCGCCGACTGCAGCCCTGGCAGACGATACATATAGAAATCTATTGCTTGACTCTATCCATGAATTCCCATGGACTACGCAGTACCAGTGGGGAAATCTCGGAGGTGTCTTGACGAGGGAGCTGAAAAACACGCAGTTCCCAACCATGGTTGGCCAGCGTCCACGAAGAAACAGCGATCCAGAAGTGCTCAAGGACGTCCAGGAGGCGGCGCAGAAGAACCCCATCCGATCGTTCATCCGAACCTGGGTGACCATCAACCGCGCCAGGCGCCGGAGTCTCTAGCCTCGCAATACAGCCAGCAGCGCGTCGATCCTGATGGTCGCGAAATTGGAGAAGGTGTCGGAGACCGCGTAGGGAAGGATGATCAGGTCGCCGTGGCGCAGGGCGCCGCAGGTGTAGACGACGTTGGGGACATAGCCCTCCCGCTCTGACGGGGCGGGACGGACCAGAGGTTCGCGTGACCGGGCGAGCACCCTGGACGGATCAGACTTGTCGAGCAACACCGCGCCGATCGAGTATTTGCGCACCGGTCCCACCCCATGGGTCAGCAGCAGCCAGCCCTCGTCCAGCTCGATCGGCGAGCCGCAGTTGCCGATCTGCACGAACTCCCAGGAGAATTCGGGCCTCAGGATCACCTCGCCGCCGTCCCACGTATGGAGGTCGTCCGAATAGATCAGGTACAGGTTCTCGCTGTCCTGGCGCCCGATCATGGCGTAGCGGCCGGCGAGCTTCCGCGGAAACAGCGCCATGCCCTTGTTCTTCGCCGCCGCGCCCCGGAGCGGCGTCATGCGGAACGAGATGAAGTCGCGGGTTTCCATCAGCTCCGAGCGGATCGCCCGGCCGCTGTAGGCCGTGTAGGTGGCGTAGTAGGTTGTCTCGCCGCCCTCCTTGAACGCCACGAAGCGGGCGTCCTCGATCCCGTTGGACTGGGCGTCGGTGATCGGGAAGATCACGCGCTCGCTGATGTCCTCCTCGGGCCTGAACGCCACCTCGACCTCGTCGCCGCCTGTGCAGGGGAGGCGCGAGGTGATGCGGGGGATGGCGCTGAGGCGCCCCGTCGGGTCGACCGCGATGGCGCCGTCGGCGGCGATGGTTCCCGACCGGAAGGTCAGGGACGAGACGTGGCCCTCGCCGACCGCCCGCAGGCTGAGGATGAACCTCACGCCGCCGGCGGGCGCGCCGGTCTGATCGGGGTGAGGAACAATGCTCGGATTGAACAGCGCCGAGGCCTCGAACGAATACTCATGCAGGAAGTAGGCGCCGACCAGCTGGCGCTGGGTCTCGTTCAAGGCCGGATGGAGGGCCAGGGTGTCCTCCATTTCGTCGGCCCGGGCATCGAAGGTGGCGAGCAGGTTGCGGTGACGTCCCTGAAAGTTCTCGAGCACGTCGTCGAGCTGGGCGGTCGCGGCGTCGGCGTCGAGGGCCAGGACCCGATCGATGATGTGGTTGGCCCGGGTCTTGTCGACGGGGTTGAGCCCCGGCGGCTCGATGGCCGGCTTGAACGGCCGCACCAGCACACGCGCGGGATCCGGGCGAAGGTACAGCGCCTGGCGGTTCAGGAACGGAACATCTGACAATTCTGCCTCGAGGGGTCGTGGGGAGGGGCGCATTTTTGCGCACGCTTCGACCAACTGCTCGCGAATCGGCTTGTCGGCTTTGTGCCCCCGCATGCCTCCCATGATAGGAGGTCGCCTGGTCGCGCGCTATGCTTGTCGACGGCGGCTGTTTTCAGACTGAGACACTACCCGTAGGGGACGCGTGGATGTCGGGGGCCTCCGCCAGTCGCTCCGCTCGCCTCAGCTCGGCGAGGCTCAACAGGTAGGAGAGGACCGACTCGCCGCCGCGATTCTCGTTCGTGCGGTCCGGATGCAGACCATCGCGGCAGCTTCCGGTGGCGAAGTCGACCAGCGGCGTGGCCAGGTCGTTGTCGCCGAGGAACCAGGCGAAGGCTCGCCGGGCTTCGCCCAGCCAATCGATCGTCCCGTCGATCTCGCGTTCGATGCGCGATGCGGCCAGGCAGGCGGAAATGGTCGCCGCAGCCTCGAGCGGCTGCTGGTCGAACGGGCGTGGCGGCTGGCGAAGCTCGCCGAAGCTGTCGGAACCAACGGGACGAAAATGGCCCGCGGGCGCCGTCTGCAACGGGATCAGCCACGCCAGCGCGCGCAGGCCTGCCGCGACCTGGGCCGGCGCTCCGGTGGCGGCGCCGGTCACGATCAGGGCTTGTGGCAGGCGCGCGTTGTCGTAGGCGAGGCCCTCCTCGAACCACACCCAACCGGGGGTCTCGGTGGCGGCGAGCCGCGCGGCCAGGCGCTCGGCGAGCAGCCGGCGCATCCGCCCGGCGGCCCCTTCGCCTCCCTCCGCCGCGCAATAGGCGTCCAGGCCGAGCAGGGTGAAGGCCCAGGCGCGGGGCGATGAGAAGGCCTCGACGCTCGGCAGCGCCTCCATGAACAGGCCCGCGGCCCAGCGCCGGCGCGACGGACTGACATCGCCGAGAGCGCACGCGCCCAGGGCCCAGAGCGTCCGGCCGTGACTGTCTTCCGACCCGACATGTTCCAGCCAGCGGCGATCGAAGCTCATGAAGTTGCGGAACCGGCGGGTATCCGGGTTCCAGGCGTGCTGCACGAAGGCGGCGAAGCGCGCGATGAGGGTGTCCGGCAGGCCCCGCTCTCCTGGATCGCCGAGGGACGAGGCCAGCAGCAGGGCCCGCGCGTTGTCGTCGACGCAGTAGCCATGAGCCCGGTCGGGCACCGCGTGGACCGCGTGCTGATAGAGGCCGGTGTCGTCGCACATGACCATCAGGTGGTCGAACCGCAGGTCGGGCGTCGGCGCCGGAACGGGGGGACGGGGGCGGGCGGCGCGGACGGCGTCGAAGATGGCGATGTAGCGACTGGCCGTGCGGGCCCAGGTCATCGATCGGCTGCTCGCATAGGCGCGGCGGCTCATGGCCTCGCGCCGGGCGTCATTGGTGAGGAGGCCGGCGATCTCATCGCCGATCGCCTTGGAGTCGCCGAACGGCACGAGTACGCCCTGGCCGTCGGCGAGCAACTCCCGCGCATGCCAATAGGGCGTGGAGACCACCGCCTTCCCCAGGCCGAAGCTGTAGGCCAGGGTCCCCGACGTCATCTGTGCTTCGTTCAGGTAGGGGGTGACGTAAAGGTCGGCCATGCCGATGAACCGGAGCAGAGTCGATTGATCGACGAACCGGTTGAGGAAGACGACCCGGCTGTCGACGCGAAGGTCGCGCGCCCGCTTCATGAGGCTTTCGCGGTAGGACTCGCCGTCACGCCGCACCAGGTTGGGGTGGGTCGCGCCGACCACGACGTAGACGGCGTCCGGACACCGCTCGAGGATGGCCGGCATGGCGTCGATCATCACCTCGACGCCCTTGTTGGGGGACAGCAAGCCGAAGGTGAGGATCACCTTCCTACCGCTGTAGCCGAGCGCCGCCTTGGCCGCGTCGGGACTGCCGAACGCGACGTCGGGAATGCCGTGGGGGATGACCTCGATCTTCTCCGGCGCGACGGCGTGGCCCTCCGTCAGCAGGGCGCGGGCTTTTTCGGCCATCACCACCACCCTGGCCGAGACCTCGATGATCCGGGCGAGGACGGCGCGCTGTTCGGCGGTCGGCTCGGCCAGCACCGTGTGCAGCGTGGTCACGATCGGCATCGTCAGGCGCGAGAGGAGCGGCAGCAGGTTCGCGCCCGCCACGCCGCCAAAAATGCCGAACTCATGCTGCAGCGAGACGACGTCGAACGTGCCGGCGTTCAGGAAGTCGGCGGCGCGGCGATAGTCCTGCAAGTCGCCGTCATGGATCTGCAGGCCGACCTCCGGCGGATAGTCGTAGACCTGCCCGCTGTCGGTCATCGCCACGACGCAGGTCTGAAGGCCCGACCCACGGGCCGCGACCGCCCTTTGCAGGTCGGTGGTGAAGGTGGCGATGCCGCATCGCCGGGGCAGAGCGTTGCCGATCAAGGCCACGCGGCGGAGCCGGCTGACGGCCTCCTCGGTTTCGACCGGGGCGCCGAGGGACAGGCGCCCGGCGAGGGGGCGCAGCTTGGATCCGTCGATATCGATCCCCCGCAGGGCGGGAGCGGCTCGGTTCTCGGCGATGGGCATGTCAAGCCTTTCAGGAACGGATGCGAAGACCCGCGATGCGCGGCGCTTCACGACCACTCGGCGGCTCGACCAAGTTCGCCGTGACTGGCTCAGCACAGGACGGCGAGGACGCCGCGCCTGGGACCGC
>Ga0070730_10003466_pt1 | contig 14140 bp, 10 predicted proteins | sample Coa_R1_3_FD_66447 | JGI IMG/M metagenome (GOLD analysis project Ga0070730, IMG submission 66447) | Surface soil microbial communities from Centralia Pennsylvania, which are recovering from an underground coalmine fire - Coalmine... | ecosystem: Environmental > Terrestrial > Soil > Unclassified ...
CTGCGCGGAAGGCCCGCGCGTTGAGTGGTTTGATGGCGAGGCCCGCCCCACGTCCGACCCCGCCCGCGGTGCCGAACGGCCTGCCCGTACGACCCCGCCCCAACTTTTTTAAACCGTACTTGTGTGTGGCTTGGTGGCGCGTTGAGCGGCTTGATGGAGAGGCCCGCCCCACGTCCGACCCCGCCCGCGGTGCCGAACGGCCTGCCCGTACCACCCCGCCCCAACTTTTTCCAAAACCGTCTCCTGTGCTTTACCTTGCCCGCGCGCTGAGCGGCTTGATGGCGGGGCCCGCCCCACGTCCGACCCCGCCCGCGGTGCCGAACGGCCTGCCCTTATGACCCCACAACAACTTTTTTTAAAAATCCGTACTTGTGTGTGGCTTGGTGGCGCGGACGAAGGCGCTCACGAAGCGACCGTCGGCACCTTCGGCCGGCTTGGCGTCGTAGACGCGGGTGACTTCGACCCCGATCTGCTCAAAGCCAGCCGCGCTCAGGAGAGCGCGATACTCGGTCTCTTCGAGCGCCCCGCCCAGGCAGCCGGCCCACGCGTCCATGTCGGCGCGGACCGCCGCTGGTAGCTGGCCCTGCACGACGACGTCCGAGACGGCGAAGCGACCGCCGGGTTTCAGGACGCGGGCGGCTTCGCGTAGCACCTGGGCTTTGTCGGCGCTGAGGTTGATGACGCAGTTGGAGATCACGACGTCGACGCTGGCATCGGACAGCGGAATGTGCTCGATCTCGCCCTTGAGGAACCTGACGTTCTGGACGCCGCGCTCCGCCGCGTTGCGCTGGGCGAGTTGCAACATCTCGTCGGTCATGTCCAGGCCGTACGCGAAGCCGGTCGAACCCACCCGGCGCGCCGACAACAGGACGTCGATCCCGCCACCCGAACCGAGGTCCAGCACGACTTCGCCTTCGGTGAGCTCGGCCAGCGCCGTCGGATTGCCGCAGCCCAGCGAGGCCAGCACCGCCGCCGACGGAAGTTGGCTCACCTCGTCGATCGAGTACAGGTCGCCGGTGATGAGGTCGGTCGTCGCCGGCGCGCCGCAACACGCGGCCTCAGCCTGGGTAGCCCCGCAGCAGCCGGTTTGCGTTGCAGCTTGAGACGTGACCGCGCGCGCGGCCGCGGCATAGCGGGTCCGGACGGCGTCACGGATAGCGCCGGGATCAGTGATGGGTGTCATGTGAGGCATTCCTTTCTCAGCAGCAGGTCAGGCTCTCGAGCAGACCCTGGAGGGTGCCGACGATGCGGTCCTTGTTCAGCCGGTAGTACATCTCGCGGCCCTGCTTGCGGACGCGGACCAGGCCGGCTCGACGGAGGATATTGAGGTGGTGCGAGACGGTCGGGCGGCTCAGGGTGACCCGCTCGGCGATGTCGCCGACGTTGAGCTCCTGCCGCGCGAGGAGCTGCACGAGGTCCTGGCGCATCGGGTCAGCGAGGGCCAACAGGAGGTTCCGGCTGATGGCCAGGTGATCGCCGAGGGAGCGCACCGCGGGATCGAGGGCGGCGGGGTCGACCAGACAGCAGACGTCCTCCTGATCAATCACATGGATCGGTTGAAGCACGTCAACATATTAGAATTCAGCTTCCGCGGCTGTCAAGCCGGAACGCTCGCCAGCTCACGCATGCTTCACGCGCCCAGTGCGCAGCGCACGCCAGCTGCGCCGCGGCCCGCGGGCGCGAGCATCCTCCTCGGAGCTTCACCGCCTTCCTGGAAGGCCTGCTTGATGCGGTTGCGGTCGGCGGCAACGCGGCCTGCGATATGGGTGGCGCGAGCGCAGCGAAGCGGGTCAGGCGGCGCTGACTTGCAGTGCCTTGCCCGTTTCGAGGACCGACTTGAGATTGCTCAGGATGAACGGCCAGCCGCCGTCGACTTTGGCGGCGGTGCGGGTCTCGCCTTCGGCGAACCGGTCGTGGACCACCGTGAGCTTGCACGCGTCGCCAAGCGGCGCGATCTCCCAGGTCACCCGCGACGGGCGCTCACCGCGGGTCGCCTCGTCGCCGACGTAGTGGAACGTATACGCCAGCCGGCGTGGCGGATCGACTTCCAGCAGCGTGCCCTCGAACGGCGTCGTGCCATCGTCCAACCGGGTGCGGTACGCCGTGCCTGGCTGCCACGTCGACTCGTACCAACCGCCGTAGAAGTACCGTCGGGTGTACTCGGGACTGATGATGGCCGCCCACAGGCGCTCGGGGGTGGTGCGGATGGTGACCTCGTAGACGTGCGCCGGCCGTTGATTCACGGTGTCGAGGATACGCGACGGCATCAGGGGAGATATTCTCGGCGCGGGAGTTAGTTGGACTAGCGAAGGGACGACGGTCATGCTCGGACCAGGCGTGGAACCACAGGGCGACAACGCCCTCAGCGCGCGCGCTCTCGGGAAGGTAAGCCGGCGAACGGTGCTGCGGTTGACGGCGATGGCCGCGGCGGCCGCGCCAACACTCAGCCAACTTGTCTCAGCGCCGCCGGCGCACGCGCAAGCTGACACCAGTTCAGACGATGGGGGCGCGGCGATCGGTGACGTCGTCGACGTCAGCATCGCTCAGCTTCGCGCCGCCATGGCGGCGCGGCGAACAACGGCGCGCGAGATCACCAGCGACTACATCGACCGCATCCAGCGGCTGGATCCCAGGTTGCATTCGGTCATCGAAATCAACCCGGATGCGGTGGCGATCGCTGAGGCGCTGGACGACGAGCGCCAGGCTGGCAAGGTGCGCGGGCCGCTGCACGGCATCCCGATTCTGCTGAAGGACAATATCGACACCGCCGACAAAACCCACACCGGCGCCGGGTCGCTGGCACTGGTCGGCACCCAGCCCGTCCAGGACGCGACGGTCGCGCGCCTGTTGCGCGAAGCCGGCGCCATCTTGCTTGGCAAGGCCAACCTCAGCGAATGGGCGAATTTTCGCTCCACGAACTCGTCCAGCGGCTGGAGCGCGCGCGGCGGCCAGTGCGGCAACCCGTACATCCTGGACCGCAACCCGTGCGGCTCGAGCTCCGGCTCAGGTGCGGCCACCAGCGCCAGCTTCACCGCGGCTGCGCTGGCCACGGAAACCGACGGCTCCATCGTCTGCCCGGCCAGCCACTGCGCCGTGGTCGGGATCAAGCCGACGGTCGGGCTGACCAGCCGCGGCGGTGTCGTGCCGATCTCGCACACACAGGACACGATCGGCTCGCACGGCCGCACGGTGGCCGACGCCGCGGCCGTCTTGACGGCGATCGCCGGCGTCGAGGACACACGCGATAGCGCGACGGCGATCAACCGCAATCGACCGCGACTCGACTACACGAAGTTCCTGGACAAGAATGCGCTCAAAGGGGCGCGCATCGGCGTCGCGCGCGACCAGGGCTTCGGGATCAACCCCAAGACCGACGCGATCATGACCACCGCCATCGCGGCGTTGGTGGATGCTGGCGCCGTCATCATCGACAACCTGAACATCGGCGCACTCGAGAACCCCACGACGGGCAACTCCGAGACAACGGTGTTGCTGTTCGACTTCAAGCAGGACGTCGCGGCGTACATGGCTTCGCGGCCGGGCGGTCCGAAGACGCTCCAGGACCTCATCAACTTCAATACGGCGCACGCCGCGCAAGAGCTGAAGTTCTTTGGGCAGGAACTGTTTCTCCAGGCCGAGGCGACGACGAACTTCAACGACCCGGTCTACACCGCGGCGCTCGCCGACAGCCAGGGCGCTTCACGCCATGCACTGAACACGATCTTCGCCACCAACAATCTCGCGGCGATCGTCGCACCCACCAACAGCCCGGCGTGGACGACCGATCTGGTCAATGGCGATCACTTCCAACTCGCGAGCACCGGACCGGCCGCGCGCGCGGGGTTCCCGCTGGTCACCGTGCCGGCTGGCTTCACATTTGATCTGCCAGTGGGCATTACGTTCATGGGCCTGTCGCTCAGCGAGCCACTACTGATCAGCCTGGCGTTTGCCTTCGAGCAGGCGACGAAGATCCGCCGCCCGCCCAAGTTCCTCCCGACATTGCCTACCTAGCACACACGGGACGTACACTCCGGGCGTGATCTGGCACAGGACGGTCCTCTCGCACCCAACCCCGCCTGGCCCGCGGCTTGACCGCGGGGGTGCGTCGCGACGAGCGATAGCTCGTCCACCAGACTGACCCACCCCAGGCGGGGTGGCGTGGCCACGGGAGCGGCGTTTGTACAACACAAGCGCCGCTCCTTTTTGTTGCTGAGAGGAAAACGTCCGATGTCTGCTGTCATGCGAGCCAGTCGGCTGTTCCTGCCGACCCTCAAGGAAGCGCCGGCCGACACTGTCGCGGCGTCACACCAGCTCCTCGTACGCGCGGGGTTCATTCGCCAGCTGGGTGCCGGTCTATACAGCCTGCTGCCGCTCGGCCGGCAGAGCCTGGGCAAGCTGGAGCGCATCCTGCGCGACGAAATGGAGCGTGTCGGCGCCCAGGAGTTCCTGCTACCAAGCCTGCATCCGTCCGAGCTCTGGCGCGCCAGTGGCCGTTGGGACACGATCGACGAGACCATGTTCCGCCTGCGCGACCGACGCGGTGGGGACTACTGCCTCGCGATGACGCATGAGGAGGCCATCACCGCGCTGGCCGGCGAACTGCAGAGCTACCGTCAACTCCCCCAGATCTGGTATCAGATCGGCCAGAAATTCCGCGACGAACTACGTCCCCGGGCCGGCCTGATGCGCGTCCGCGAGTTCCAGATGAAAGACGCCTACTCGTTCGACCTGGACATCGCGGGTCTGGACGCGTCGTTCGAGCGCATGCGGGCGGCCTACGAGCGCATCTTTGCGCGCTGCAACGTCGACGTGCTGCCGGCCGAGGCTTCGTCGGGCGCCATGGGTGGACGCGAGTCGATCGAGTTCGTCGTCGCGACCTCGGCGGGCGAGGACCAGGTGGTCAGGTGCACCACGTGTGCGTATGTGGCCAACGTCGAGGTGGCGCGGTCGCGCGTCCCGGCGGTGCGCGATGATTTGTCCGAACGCACCGAAGTGTTTGCGACGCCAGGGGTCGTGACCATCGATGCCCTGGCCGCCGAGCCCTATGACGTGCCGCCCCAACGTCAGCTCAAGACGCTCGTCTACGTTGGGGATGACGAGCTGTTTGTGGCCGTCGTGCGCGGCGATCATCAGTTGAGCGAGGCCAAGCTGCAGGCCGCGACCGGCGCGGCGGTGGTCCGTCCGGCCCGGACGGAGGAGATCGTGGGGCTGATGGGCGCGCATCCGGGCTCGCTCGGCGGGGTCGACTTCACGGGCGGCGCGCTCCTGGTGGACGAGGCGGTGCGAGATCGCACCGGGATGGTCACGGGCGCCAACCGCGATGGGTTCCACCTGCGCGGCGTCGACGTTGGGCGCGATCTGCTGCCTGGTGCGCGGGTCGTCGACGTTCGCACGGTGATGGGGGGCGAGGGCTGCCCCGTCTGTGAGGGCGTACTCGAGAGTTTCCAGGCGCTCGAAGTCGGACACATCTTCAAGTTCGGGACGCGCTACTCGGTGCCGCTTGGGGCCACGGTGCTAGCGGCCGACGGTACAGATCTGCCGCTGGCCATGGGCAGCTATGGCATCGGGCTGGGGCGGCTGCTCGCCGCGGTGGTTGAGCAGCATCACGATGCGTCCGGCATCATCTGGCCGCTGGCGCTGGCGCCGTTCGCGGCGACGGTCCTGACGCTCGGGCAGAGTGCCGAGCTCGCACAAATCGCCGAACAGGTCGCCGCCTCGCTCGGCGAGGCCGGCCTGGACGTCCTCTACGACGATCGGCCCGAACGCCCCGGCGTCAAGCTCAAAGACGCCGACCTGATCGGCATCCCCGTCCGCATCAGCGTCAGCCCGCGCGGCCTGGCCGACCGCACGGTCGAGTGGAAGCTGCGGTGCGAAGCGACCGCCGTTCGCGTGACGCTCAGCGAAGTCGCAGAACGAGCAAGCCAATACCTGGCGCGCCTCAGTACGCCACGAGCGTACGAGTCATAGCCGGACCCTGGCTTTCGCCCGACGCGACGCAGCCGCGGCTGGCATCCACGCGAATATTCATTGGTAACTGTCCGACAGGGAGCGAGCGAAGCCGGGCGCAGCGTGCGCGCCATCGCGAGGACCTGGGTTCTCGCCCGACGCGACGCGGGCGCGGCTGGCGTTCACGGGTGATCGATGGCAAGCGAGCGCAGCGAGGCGTGCGGCGGGATCGCGCGGGGGATCTAGTCGTCGAGGAGGAGCGCCTCGGGCGGGGCGTCGCCGGGGAGGTCGGGGGCGACGGGGGTGCCGAAGGCCGAGGCGTAGCGGTTGTAGGCCTCGAGGGGGTCGCCGTATTTGCGGTAGCCAGTGAGGTTCATGACGCACCCGAACAGGAGGCGCTCGCGATCGTCGGCGCTGCTCTTCGGGTAGTCCTCGAGGAACGACAGGCAGATCTCCTGGTTGTGCGGGTCGTTGCCGAATTTGGCGGCGGCCGTCGCCAGGACCTGGATCAGGTGGGCCTGGTCGAACGCGCCGCGCACGTACGCCGACACGAGCGCCAGGCTCTCGTCGGTGTTGCGCGCCAGCAAGGCCAGATCGAGCCGCTCGAGCAGACGCTGTTGCCCCCAGCCGTCGATGCCGCGTGCGCGGCGCACCGGGCGCTTCCCGTTCTTCGGGTCAGCCGCCTGGTTGTGGGCAGCGCAATTGACCAGCGACGCCGCCACGTACAGCAGCTTGACCTGGTGCGGATGGTCGAAATTGTCGAGAAACCAGCGCAGCGTGTTGCAGTACTCGGCCACGTGCTGTGGCATCGAATAGTTCTCGGGCGCCCCGCACTGCACCATCAACTCCGCCGCCGCGACCTGGATCACGTCCAGGATCTGGCGCGGACCCTTGCCGGCCTTCAAGAGGTCGGTGAGCTGATACTGGACGTGCGGCTCACGCCCGCTGAGGATCATCTCTTCGAGCGCGACCTGCTCGACCGGACTGAGCCGGCCCTGGTTCTGCCGGAAGTCGTGGTCCCGCCCATCCAGCAGCGCCTGGCACACGTTGGCCGCCATTTCGTAGGTCGAGTGCCAGCGTGGCCCGACGGCGATGTCCGGCACGCCGGCGTAGAGCACCGCGTGGGCGCGTGACCACCCGATGGCGTTGCCCAATTCGACCGTTGCCCGAGCCCGATACGCCTTGTGGCCAGTCGTGTAGGAGCGGTTGAACAGCATCCGATCCTGCACGTCGATCAAACCGGCGAAGACGAGCTGGGCGAGCAACTTGCGGCGGTTGGCGCGGTCTTCGAAGAGTCCGAGAAACACGCGATAGGCACGCACGACTTCGCCGCGCTGCACCAGCGTGAGCCACTCGTTCATTCGCTCGTCGAACGTGCCAGCCAGGTGCAGCGGCTCCTGGTCCTCCCAGTGCACGCTCGGCGGCGGCGGCGCCGCGCTGACGTCCAGCTTGTACATGCGCGTGTAGTGGCCCGGCGCGTTGCCCAACAGCTGGTTCCAGGGGTCGAGGCCAGTGGGCAGGTACCAGATGGTCTGGGCCATCGGGAGCCGCTCGAAGCCGGCTGGCATGAGCTCGGTGAGCCGCAACGTGGCGCGCGCGCTGAGCAGGCAGTGGTCGTTGTTGACGAACTTGACGACACCGTCGTCCAGGCGCTGGTGGTACGGGACGTGGGTATACGGCGCGTGGATCCGCACCGCCTCGCGCAGCAGCTCTGGCAGCGGGCGCCCCTCCCTGACGAGCTCGAAGAACACGTCGCTGGCGTCCCGCTGGTTCCGCGAGACGATGCACTCCTCGAGGCGCGCGTAGGCGTCCGCGTGTCCTCCCGTTCGGGCGCCTGGTGCTGACAGCGTGACGGCCACGGCTCATGCTCCTTTCAGCGGGCTGCGCCCACGGGCTGGCGGGCCAGGACATCGTAGCGCTGCGCGGCCAGCTCGACGGCCACGTCGACGTCCTCCGCGACGATGTAGCCAGCCGCGGCCAGAGCTTCGGCCGCGACCCGCGCCCGGGCGACGTAGTCGTCACGGTCGCGATAGCGTTCGGCGATCGACATCCGCGGGTCGCCGCGCTCCAGACGCTCCGCACGCGTGTGGGCGAGAGGGAAGGAGGTGCCCTGCATGTCCAGCAACTCGCCGGCGCCGCCAGTTTCGGGATGCCGCGGCACCCAGCCCGTATTGGTGGCGACCGGCACGCTCAGATCGGGCACGCGAACGCCGGCTACCTCGTTGCCGCTGGCGTCGAGCGCGGAAACATAGCTCGGGTACGGCTCGCCCGTTGTTGGCGGCAGCTGGCCGATGCCACGGTCGGTGTCCGGGCCGAGATCGAGACGCCTGAGCGTCGGAAGCGCCAAAGGATCGAGCAGCGCCATCCCTGGGAACGCGCGGAACACGTCGAGCGCGGCTTCGCGGGTGACGGCCGTGCCGTCCGCCAGGCGGGGAAAGGCACTCGGCGGCGGCTCGATCCCGTCGGACACCCAACGGTCGAGATTGATCAAGAAGGCCCGGTCGACGGTGCTGCCGTCGACCATATTGAAGCTGTTGGCGCCGCGCGCGCCGATCGGCGTGACGTTGCCGAGCAGCGCGAGACCCGGGCCGTGCTGGTGGCCGGCGATGACGTAGATGCGTTCCTCCGCTGGAGGCTCGACGTCGCGCGTGCCGGCCGGGTCGGTGTGGATCAATGAGCAGTCCGCGCGCCAGTATTCCGACGCCGTGTTGGTCGTGAAGATTTTCGGCACGCCGCCGAGTTGACGTTGGCGACGCAGTAGCCCGTCCGTCTGGCCGGTGGCGGGGTCCGTCAGTTCGTCCGAGGTAAACGGGAACAGGCCGCCGAACCCGCGCGCGCTGGTTTCAGATGGCTGACCGTACCGCTGGTTGAATTCGCCACGCCGCGCGCCGGCGACATGCGGAATCAAGCCGTCGAAGACCTGCCGGCCGGACTCGTCGAGGTTCAAGCCGTCGTACACGAACTGCCGCAGGAACCGACCGCACTGCGAGCGGCCGTTGCCGTACGTGAAGTCGATGCGTCCGGCGGCGGGGTTATCGGCTGAGGCGTCGTGGCGCAGCCAGGCGACACAGTCGCGCGTGGCCAGGAGCCCGGTGCCGACCACCGGGCAGACGCGGGTCGTGTACATCACCTCGTACCAGCGGCCCGGCTGGAAACCGCCGGCCAGCCACACGTACCTGTCGTCGCTCACCGGGACGCCGTGTTCGTCACGCGCAAAGCGCCAGCGCTCTCGGGGGACGACGGTGCTGGGGCCGGCGAACGATTCGCGGACGGTCAACTCGGCCGCAGCTTCGTTCACGTCCGCGGCGGGGTACGGCTGATGCGCCAGGGTCTGTTGGCCTGGCGCCGGGTGCAGCGGCCAGTGGGACAACAGGTGGTGCGAGTGGGCCGCATTGGGCTGGAACGCGATCGCGATCCGGCCCTGCAGCGGCCGTCCATCGGATCCGAGCGCCTGGGGGGCTTCGAGGCCCATAAGTCCGGGCTGGCGATCGACGTCCCACTGCCAACCGCACATCGCCACGGTCCAGCCGCGCCGCATCAGGAAGCCATCGCCGACGTCGATCTCGTCGGTGGGCGGCAGCGTTGGCAGACGTGGAGCGGAGCGATTGAACGGCACGCCCGTGCGCAACCCGCGGTTGACGACGTAGTAGAGCAGGCGTCGATTGGCGCGCGCGAGGTCGGCCGGCTGCAGCAGGACAAAATCGGCCCAGAAACGCACCTGGCCTGCCGCGTCCCGTGGCGCGCGGTCAAGGTCGGTGATGCGCGCGTTGGCTGGATGAGAGGGATCGACCGCAAAGTGCAGCCGGCCGTCCACACGCTCGTAATCGAACGCGAACGAACTTCGACGGGTGACTTCGAGATGTGAGACAGACATGGCAGCTTCCTTTTGCGACGGCTGCCCTTAGCCTACAACGCGGTCTCCCCCGCGGCGCGCAGCGGCGCGTTCGCAAGGTCTCGCCACAAACTGAGCAGTCCGGTGGCGCCGAGCAGGCCGTGCATATCGCCGGTGTCTGCGGCCATCTCGGCGACTTGGTCCGCCGCGATCACGTCGCGCGACGTTCGGGCGACCAGGTCGGCGACCGCCGCGAGCGACGGATCAAGGCATTCGGCCGCGTGCAACCAGGTCCGGACTGCCGCGCAGAACACTGGGAACTCGCTGGCTGGACTGCCGCGGGCACGCGAACGCACTGGCTCAGAGTAGGCCGCGCCGGTTGCGCGCGGCCAGGTTGGCCGCGGCACGAAGGCGACACAACGATCAACAGGTTGTGGCCGGCCGGTTCGTTTACACAATACCTGGGGGTCGTTTACACCTGAATTGCTAAAATTGCAGGAGATGGGCACCAGGTAAACCTCAATGCAGCTGGACTTCGGCGAGACCCCCATGACGCCGGAGATCGATAGCGTCAGCGCAACGATCCTGGTGTGGGCGGATGAGTGGCAGGTCGCGGAGGCGATCGAAGCCAGCGTAAGCGGGGCTGGGCACCGTGTTCGGCGCCTCGAAGACGACGCTGAGCTGGTCACGCTCCACCGGCGCGAGCCACTCCTGGTCGCCCAGTGCGGGCCGCGCCTCGAGGCGCAGCTGGCGTTTCTGCGTGGTCCGATCATTCTGGTCGAGGCCGGCCGCAAGGCGTCGCCGGCGCTGGCGGCGCGCGCCTACGCCGTCGTCGCCGATCCAGCCGGGGCCGGGCACGCGGTCGATCGCTTCGTCGAGCATCGCCAGCTCGCCCGGCAGGTCGCCGAACGTCGCGGGCCGCCGCGCCGCTGTTCACGCTGTGGGCGCGGCTTCGACGCACGCAAAGCGCGTGGCGTCGGCACCGCGCGCCGCTTCGTTCGATTTGGCAGCATCTCGCTGTGTGGCACCTGTGTCGAAGCGCTGCGCAGGCTGCTTCGCCAGGCGCAGGCTCAGGTCGCGGTCGTCGAAGCTGACCAGTAGTCAGAGTCTGAGCGGGCCGCGCGCGATCGCGGCTTCGGCGCTGGGCCGGTCGCACGGCGCGATCCATTCGATCCACCACGTCGCGCCCGCCTCGCCGAGGGCTTTGATGTTCGTCCGCTCGGCGTCCCAATCGGCCTGCCGCGCGCTGACCGTCACCGCCATATCGAACCGACCCGCGCCGGTGGGGCGCAGGTCGGCGACCGTGGCCCGAAATGCACGCACGTCCTCGGGGGTCCAATCACGCTGCGTGATGCTGGCCGCGCTGTAGTTCGTCGAAATGAACAGGCACGAGCCGTCCCACCGGGCGGCGCGACGGACGGGACCTGGCTTCGGATACTGGCCGCCGATCCAGATCGGAATGCGCGGCGTCTGCACCGGGCGTGGGCGCAGCGTCACGTTCTCGACCTGAAAATATTGCCCGCGGTAGGTGAATGGCTCGCCGCTCCACAGGCCGACCAGCACGTCCAGCCCTTCGTCGAGCATCGCCGCGCGGGTGCGGGTATCGGTCTGCTCGCCCAGATTCGCCAGCGCCACGTCCCACGCGTCGCCGAGCCCGAGACCGAGCGTGAGCCGCCCAGCCGAGAGGTGGTCCAGCGTGACGGCCTCGGCCGCGAGCTTGGCGACCCGACGCCGCGGCAGTGGGGTGACGTTCGTGCCCAACCGGATCCGCTCCGTGCCCATCGCCATGGCCGCCAGCGTTACCCACGGGTCGTACGTCGGCGTGCCGGTCCTGTTCTGGTAGACGAGGTAGTCCTCGAGGAACACCCCATCCCAGCCGGAGCGTTCGGCCAGCACGGCGAGATCGGCCATCGTGCGCGGGTCGGCGTACGGGCCGCCATTGGCGAGGTTGAGTCCAAAGCGCGTGCGCCAGTCCGCGACGATCAGTCGTCGGCCATCGTCGTGTCCAGTTCGGCAGGTCGCTCGCGAAACGCGGTGCGCGCCGGCGGCATGCTGCTGTCGGCGCCGCGCACGCTCTGCCAGATCGCTTCGTTGAGCGCCTGCTCTGGCGCGCGGTCCTCGACGCTGAAGTCCATCGCGGCGGACTGCGCCGACATCGGACTCGCCGCCGTGTTTTGCTCGTCGAGCGGTTGGGCTGGGACGAGCGCGGTGTACGCGTCGAGCTTTGGCGCATCGGTGAAGCTTGCCAGCAACGGCGTCGCGGCCGAGTCGAACTGCGTCATCGGCGCCAGGCCGACGATCAGCTCGATCGTCCGCAGCGTTGAGGACGTGCTGTAAAAGGTCGAATCGACGGTCCCGGTCTGGGTGTAAGGACTGATCACCAGCGCGACGGTGCGGTGGGCGTCGACGTGATCCGGCCCGTTCTGGGCGTCGTCCTCGAGGACGAAGATGGCGGTTTCGGGCCAGACGGGCGAGTGCGACACGGCGTCCACCAGCCGGCCCAGCGCGTAATCGTTGTCCGCCATGTACGCCCGGGGTGTTGGCGAGCCCGGCCGGGTGCCAGCGGTGTGATCGTTCGGGAGCCGGACGAGCTCCACCGTCGGCAGGTCGCCGCGCGACATGAAACCCTTGAACTCGTTCAGCCACTCGTCCATGCGCGTCTGGTCGGAGACCGCGAGATCGTAACCGGGGTACGCCAGGTCGGTGTGGGTACCAAGTTTCGGCGCCGTCGACGCCACGCGGCCGGGGCTGGCAATCCAGAATCCGTAGTTGCGATACGAGACCCCCGCACTGTCCAACCGATCCCAGATGTAGGCGTTTTCGGGGACGGGCCCGGGCGCCGTCGACAGATTGCCACCCTCGAAGTCATACGGTCGATTACGGCCCGTTGAGTAGTTGGCCGGCCAGTTCTTCTGCACGTAGGTGTTGGCCTCCGCCGCGGTGGACCAATTCCAGCCGTCGGCAGACACCTCGGCATCGGCGTAGAAGTTGTCGAGCGTGACAAACCGCCTGGCGAGCTCGCGCGTGTTCGGCGCCGAAGCATCGTCGAACAGGTTGAGTGAGGCATCGCCATTGCCGCGACCCAGCGAGCCGAGCACCTGATCGTAGGTGCGGTTCTCACGGATGACGTAGATGACGTGTTTGATGGGCGAGGGATCGCCTGGGCGGCGCGGCACCACCTGCTCGACGGTTTGGTCCGGGCCGACCACCCGTACCTGGGCGCGCTCGTCGAACCCGTTGTTCGTCACCACCTGCTGCGTATACCGATCGAGCTCGGCCTGCTCCGGCGCTGGCACAATTGACAGGCTCCCGACGGCCATCGACGCGACGTACTGACTCGCCGGCGTGCTGGCTTTGTAGGGATTCGGACCGGCCTGTCCATTGGGGCCGGTGCCGAGGCCCTTGGCATTTACCACGTAGACCTCGCCGCCGTCGGGCGCCACCGCGACCGCGGTTGGGTACCAGGCCGTCGGAATCAGGCCGCGTACTTCGTCCGGGGCGCCCAGATGGACGACTGCGATGTCGCTGTTGCCGGCGTTGGCGACGTACAGCGTGTCACCGTCGAGCGCCAGTCCGTCCGGGCTGCTACCTTGCTGCGCACCCGCGTACGGCGCGAGGGAAATCGTGCGGACGACCGCGTGGCTGGTGGTGTCGATGACCGAGATCGTGTCGCTGTCCGTGTTCGCGACATAGAGCTCGTGCCGCGCGGCGCTCAAGACCATGGCGCTCGGATGCGTGCCGACGGCAATCCGCTGCAGCACCTGGCTGCCGGCGCCGTCGACCACCGCCACGCTCTGCTCACCCCAATTGCTCACGTACACCTCGCGGCCGTCCTCGGACAACACGACCGCGTACGGGTTGTGGCCGACGGGTAGCATCGTCCTGACCGTTCGGCCGGCGACGTCGACCAGCGAGACCGAATCATCCAGGTTGTTGGCGATAAAGAGGGTGCTGCCGTCGGCGGCAACCGCCAGGCCAGCCGGATACGGATTGATCTTCTTGCCGTCGGCATTGGTCGTCGGCAGTGGCAGCGACTCCGTTTCGACCAGCTGCTGATCGCCCACGTCATACGTGCGAATCTTGTTGTTGCCGCCGGCCGAGGCAAACGCGTGTTTGCCGTCGGGACTGAACGCGACGCCCAGGAAGAGGGCCTCGGGCGCCGCGTATGGAATGGTTTGCACGACCGTCCCCGACTGGCGGTCGACGACCATCAGCGACTGGGTCGACTGGCCGTCGTTGCCGACCAGCAAGGTGCGGCCATCGGGACTGAGCGCGAGGCTCAGCGGGCGGTCGCCGAGCGCGACTTGCCGGCCGGCGGGCGTGAGGGTCCACCCCTGGGAGGTGATCGGCGGGGTCTGGGCG
>Ga0070730_10003467_pt1 | contig 14134 bp, 17 predicted proteins | sample Coa_R1_3_FD_66447 | JGI IMG/M metagenome (GOLD analysis project Ga0070730, IMG submission 66447) | Surface soil microbial communities from Centralia Pennsylvania, which are recovering from an underground coalmine fire - Coalmine... | ecosystem: Environmental > Terrestrial > Soil > Unclassified ...
CAGTACATCGGCGGCATCGAGCACGCGATCCTGCACCTGCTCTATGCGCGCTTCTGGAGCAAGGTGATGCGGGATCTGAAGCTCGTGCAGTTCGGCGAGCCCTTCACGCGGCTCCTCACCCAGGGCATGGTGCTGAATCACATCTTTTCATATCGGCCGCCGGGCGGGCGCAAGCGCTACTTCAATCCGGCCGACGTTGACACGGTGCGCGCGCCGGACGGCACCCGCTACGAGGTGACGACCGCCGATCTCGGCACGCTCGCGGTCGAGCACGAGGGCATCGGCAAGATGTCGAAGTCCGAGGGCAACGGCGTCGACCCCGAGGGCCTGGTGGCGCGCTTCGGAGCCGATACGGCGCGGCTCTTCACCATGTACGCCTCGCCGCCCGAGCAGACGCTCGAATGGTCCGACGAGGGCGTGCAGGGCGCCGCGCGCTTCATCCGCCGGCTCTGGAGCACGGTGTACGAGCACGTGGCACGGGGGGCGGCGGCGCCGCTCGAGCCCGGCGCGCTCAACCCCGGGCAGCGCGAGCTGCGGCGGCAGGCGCACCAGGCGCTGGCCAAGGCGACCGACGACATCGGCCGCCGGCGCAATTTCAACACTGCGATCGCGGCGATGATGGAGCTGCTCAACTCGATCCGCGCCTCGGGCGATACCACTGCCCAGGGCCGCGCCGTGCGCCAGGAAGCCCTCACGCTCGCGGTGCTGGTGCTCTCGCCGATCATCCCGCACGTCTGTCACGCGCTGTGGGGGTCGCTCGGCCACCGCGGCGCGCTCGTCGATGAGCGCTGGCCCGCGCCCGACCCGGCGGCGCTCGCGCAGGACACGCACGCCATGGTCGTCCAGGTGAACGGCAAGCTGCGCTCGCACATCACCGTGCCGGTGCAGGCCGATGAGGCGGCGGTACGGGCCGCGGCGCTCGCCGACGAGCAGGTTCGCAAGTTCGTGGCCGAAAGGCCCGTGCGGCGCGTGATCGTGGTCCCCGGAAAGCTCGTCAACGTGGTGGTGTGATGGCCCGCGCCGCTGTCAGCGCCGCAGCGCTCGCGGGCACAGCCGCCGCCGCCGCGGCGCTCGGCCTGCTGCTGTCGGGCTGCGGCTTTCACCTCGAGGGGCACACCGCGCTCCCCGCGGCGGTGAAGCGACCCTACCTCGAGGTGGTGGATCGCCAGAGCGACTTCGTACAGAGTCTCACGCGCGCGCTGCTCATGAACGGCGCCGAGCTCGCCGAGCGCAAGGACCAGGCGAGCGCCGTGGTCAGCATCCTCAAGGACAATCTCCATCCGCGGGTGCTGTCGGTTTCCAACCTCAACCAGCCGAACGAGTACGAGCTCACCTATACGGTGAGCTTCTCGGTCACCGCCGGGGAGAAGGAGCTGCTGCCGCCGCAGGAGCTCTCCACCACCCGTACCTACAGCTTCGACTCGCGCTCGCTCCTCGCCAAAGGGCACGAAGCGGACATCCTGCGCGGCGCCATGGCGCACGACCTCGCCGACATGGTCATGCGACGCCTCGCGAGGCTTTGATTTCCATGGCACCGCCAGGCGCTCCGCGCGCGACCTCGGCTCCGACCTCGGCGCTCACGGCACTTCCCGAGCTCGGCCCGCCCGCGGTGCTGCTGCTGCGCAGCGTCGATCGCGTGAGCCTGGCGCTGCTGCTCGAGCGCTTCGCGCTGGAGCTCGCGCTCGTCGCGCACGGCGAGGAGATCCCCGGGTCCTACTGGGGGGACAGCGAAGCGGGGCTGCGCGGTGAGCGGCTGTTCGCGCGTATCGATACGCCGGTGCATTCGATCCTCCATGAGACGGCCCACTACGTCTGCATGAGCCCCGAGCGGCGCGCCGGTCTCGACACCGATGCCGGCGGCGACGATCTCGAGGAGTCGGCGGTGTGTTATCTGCAGGTGCTGCTCGCCGGCGAGCTGCCCGCGGTGGGACGTGCCCGGATGCTCGCCGACATGGATTCATGGGGCTACAGCTTCCGGCTCGGCAGCACGCGCGCCTGGTTCGAGCGCGACGCCGCAGATGCACGCGCCTGGCTCGAGCGTCACAGCGTGATCGATGCAGACGCGCGAGTCACGGGGCAGCTGCGCGCAGGCTGAGCGGCGCGCCGTGGCGTGCGGCCGGATGCTCGAGTGGCAGTTCTGAGCTGATGGCCGATAATGTGCCGGTGGCCGCTGCACCGGATCGCATTTGAAGCTCACCGCCGACTCGCTCGCGACGCACCTGCGCGACCGCCTGCTGCCGGTGTATCTCATCTCGGGCGATGAGCCGCTGCTCGCCGGCGAGGCCGCGGATGCGGTGCGGGAGAAGGCCCGCGCCGCGGGCTTTACCGAGCGCGAGGTGCACTTTCCCGAGCGCGCGGGCGACTGGGAGGAGATCAGGGGCTCGGCCCGCAGCCGCTCGCTCTTCGGCGAGCGGCGGGTGCTGGAGATCCGCATGAGCGGACGGCCAGGCGCTACGGGCAACGCCGCGCTGGTGGCGCTCCTCGAGGCCGGCGACCGCGACACCCTGTTCCTCATCGTGACGCCGCGGCTCGAGCGCGAAGCGCAGTCGGCCGACTGGGTGCGCGCCGTCGAGGCGCACGGCGGCTGGGCGCAGATCTGGCCGGTGGATGCCGGGCGGCTTGTTCCCTGGTTGCGCGGCCGCGCCCGCCAGCTCGGACTGCACGCCGACGATGCGGCGCTCGAGCTCATCGCCGAGCGCACCGAGGGGAATCTGCTCGCCGCCCACCAGGAGCTCGGCAAGCTCGCGCTGCTCGCGGGCGGCTCCGCCGTGACGCCCGAGACGGTGCTCGCGAGCGTGGCCGATAGCGCACGCTTCGATGTATTTCAGCTGTCCGAGGCGGTGCTGACCGGATCCACGGGCCGGGCACTGCGGGTCCTCGCGGGCCTGCGCGGCGAAGGCACCGAGCCGACGCTGGTGTTGTGGGCGCTCGCCAAGGCGCTGCACGATGCCTGGAACGCCCTCCACGGATCCGGCGGCGGCGGGCGTCTCTGGGGAAGACAGGGCGCGGCGCTCGAGCAGGCCCGGCGCCGCGCGCCGCGCATGCCCTTCGCCGCTCTCACCGCGCGTGCCGCGCGCGCCGATCGGGTCATCAAAGGTCGGCTTCCCGGCAATGCCTGGGACGAGCTGACGCTGCTCACCGCAGCGCTCTGCGGGTGAGGCACGGGCGGTCCATGCAACCCATCGGTCTCTTCGGCGGCACCTTCGACCCGATCCACTGCGGACACCTGCGCACCGCGTTCGAGCTGTGGCAGGAGCTGAAGCTCGCGGAGGTGCGCTTTCTGCCGACGGGCAACCCCCCGCATCGCGACCAGCTGTATGCAAGCGCCGAGGTGCGCCTCGCGATGGTGCGCGCGGCGATCGCCGACCAGCCGGGCTTCGTGGTCGATGACCGTGAAGTGCGCCGCTCGGGCGTGTCCTACTCCGTGGACACGCTCACGGAGCTGCGCCGCGAGTATCCGCAGCGCGCACTGTGCCTGCTGCTCGGCATGGACGCATTCCTCGGCCTGCCGACCTGGCACCGCTGGCGCGAGCTTCTCGAGCTCGCTCACATCGTCGTCGCCCATCGGCCCGGGTGGAAGGCTCCGAGCAAGGGGCCGCTCGGGGAGGTGCTGGTCGACCACGGCACGGGCTCGATCCGCGAGCTGCACGAGCGCCCGGCCGGGTGCCTGCACGTGCGCGCGGTTACGCAGCTCGAGATCTCCTCGACCGAGCTGCGCGCGCTCATCGTCTCGGGCCGCGATCCGCGTTATCTGGTGCCCGATGCAGTCCGACAGATCGTCCTGGAAACGAAATGCTATGCTGCACGGCAAGGTACCTGAGCATCCATGACCACGGTCAGGAGAACCCACACAAGCACATGACCACCCGTACACGTCGGCGCCCCGCTGCGGCGCGCGTCTCATCCCTGCAGCAAGCGGTGACGACCGCGCTCGAGGACATGAAAGCCGTGAACGTGAAGGTGCTGGATGTACGAGGTCTGACCGATATTGCCGACACGATGGTCATCGCGTCCGGCAACTCCGACCGTCACGTGCGCTCGATCGCCGAGCGCGTGGTCGAGAAGGCCAGGGCTCTGGGATTGAGGCCTCTCGGAACCGAGGGCGCCCGCGACGGAGAGTGGGTGCTGGTCGACCTTCACGATCTGATCGTGCACGTCATGCTGCCGCGGGTCCGGGAGTTCTACGGCCTCGAGCGGCTCTGGGAGGGCGCCGACGCCTCTCCCGTCGCGACCCCCGCGCTGGCCCGCGCCGCCGCCCGCCGCCGTCACGCCGCATCCTGACGGCTTGACACATGCAGGTGCGCCTGATTGCCGTGGGCTCGCGCGCGCCCGGCTGGGTGCGCGCAGCGTGCGAAGATTACCTGAGGCGATTAGGCTCACGCTTTGAGGTATCGGTGACCGAGATCGGTCTCGGCCCGCGCAGCGGCGGCCGCTCCATCGCGCGGGCGGTGGCGCGCGAGGGCGAGCGCGTGCTTGCAGCGCTGCGCCGCGAGGACTACCTGGTCGCTCTCGACGAGCGCGGCACCGAGTTCTCGACCCGCGAGCTCGCCGCCTGGCTCAAGACGCGCACGGAGGAGGGTACGGATCTGGCATTCGTGATCGGTGGCCCGGATGGCCTCGCTCCCGAGGTGCTCTCGCGCAGCCGCCTGCGCTGGTCGCTGACCCGGCTGACCCTGCCGCACGCCCTGGTGCGGGTGCTGCTGGCCGAGCAGCTCTATCGCGCCGCGAGTCTCCTCGCCGGGCACCCCTACCACCGGGACTGATCCGTGCCCGGCGCCGCACCCCTCGTGTGCCTCGCTTCCAGCTCGCCGCGGCGCCGGGAGCTGCTCGCGCAAATCGCGGTGCCGCACCTCGTGAGCGCCGCCGCCATCGACGAGGCCGTGCTGCCGGGCGAGCGTCCTGCGGACTACGTGGTGCGCATGGCATGCGCCAAGGCATCCGCGGTTCACTCGCGCGGCTCAGCGCTCCCGGTGCTGGCCGCGGACACGACCGTGGTCGTCGGCGGACTCATCTGCGCCAAGCCGCTCGACCGCGCCGACGCCATCGCCATGCTCGGCCGGCTCTCGGGGCGCACCCACCAGGTGCTCACCGCGGTCGCGCTTGCGTCGGACGGCGGGCTCGACTTCCGCCTGAGCGCGAGCGATGTGCGCATGCGGCGCCTGAGCGCCGGGGAATGCGCCGCCTATTGGGAAACGGGTGAGCCGCACGACAAGGCCGGTGGCTATGCCATCCAGGGGCGCGGTGCGCTCTTCATCGAGCACCTGAGCGGCAGTTACTCCGCGGTCATGGGGCTGCCGCTGTTCGAGACGGGAGAGCTGCTGGCTGCGGCCGGCGTGCCCTGTCTGCCGGTTGCAACGCGGGCATGAGCACCGAGATCTGGGTGAACGTGGCGCCGCGCGAGACGCGCGCGGCGGTTCTCGAGAACGGCGTGCTGCAGGAGATCCACATCGAGCGCACCGGCCGGCGCGGGCTGGTGGGCAATCTCTACAAGGGGCGCGTGTCGCGCGTGCTGCCCGGGATGCAGGCGGCCTTCGTGGAAATCGGGCTCGAGCGCACCGCCTTCCTGCACGCCGCCGACATCGCCCGTGCCGGGGGGGAGGAGACGCTCGCGGGTGCGCTGCCGAGCGCAATGCCCCCGCCCGAAGACATCCGCAATCTCCTCAACCCGGGCGACGACGTCCTCGTTCAGGTCATCAAGGATCCGATCGGCACCAAGGGCGCGCGCCTCACGACCTTCGTGGCGCTCCCCTCGCGTTATCTCGTCTATCTGCCGCGCGGCCTCGGAGTCGGTGTATCGGCGCGCATCGAGGACGAGACCGAGCGCGCGCGCCTGAAGGCGACGCTCACGGCGCTGGTGGGCGACGACGGCGGCGGAGGCTATATCGTGCGCACCGCGGCCCAGGGCGTGGGCGGCGGGCAGTTGAGCGAGGACATGGCATATCTGGCGCGCTTGTGGGATCACGTGCGTGCACGCGCGGCCGAGGCCGCTCCCGGCTCGGTCGTGCACGAGGACCTGCCGCTCAGCCTGCGGGTGCTGCGGGATGAGCTGTCGCGCGAGGTGAGTCGCGTCCTGGTCGACTCCGCGCGCGAGCACGCCGCGATGCAGGCGTTCGCCACCGCCTTCGTGCCGGCGGCCGCTCCGCTCATCGAGCTCTACGCGGGCCCGCGCCCGATCTTCGACCTGAACGGCATCGAGGAGGAGATCATGCGGGCGCTCGATCGCAAGGTGCCGCTCAAGTCGGGCGGCCACCTGGTGATCGACCAGACCGAGTCGATGACGACCATCGACGTCAACACCGGCGCCTACGTCGGCCACCGCAACCTCGAGGAGACCATCTTCCGCACCAATCTCGAGGCGGCCGTGACCATCGCGCGCCAGCTGCGCCTGCGAAACCTGGGCGGCATCATCATCATCGACTTCATCGACATGCACGATGAGCCCCATCGCCGCGCGGTGCTCACCGCCCTCGAGCGTGCGCTCGCCGGCGACCGCGCCCAGACCCATATCGTGAGCCTGTCACCGCTCGGGCTCGTGGAGATGACCCGCAAGCGCACCCGCGAGAGCCTCGCGCATCTGCTGTGTGCGCCCTGTCCCGGCTGCGAGGGCCGCGGTTTCGTGCGCACCCCGGAAACCGCATGCAACGAGATTTTCAGGGAAATTGTGCGACAGAGCCGACAGTTTGCCAGCCGCGAGCTGCTGATACTCGCTCATCAGGACGTCGTGGATCGGCTTCTCGACGAGGAGTCCGCCACCCTCGCGGAGCTCGAGGGGCAGGTCGGCCGACCGATCCGCCTTCAGGTCGAGGCGCTCTACGGCGTGGATCAGTTCGACGTCGTGCTCGCCTAGGACCTGTGCACGTGATGCGCTTCTTCCCAGCCGACGGCCGGCTGTCCCTGCGCGTGACTCTGCTGACGCTCGCGGGTACCGTCCTGCCCGCCGCCGCAGCGGTGCTCGCGTATGCGTTGGCCGCCGCCCGGGTGCCCGAGCAGCGCGCCGCGCTCGAGCAGCTGCTGCGGGCCGAGACCGGGCTCGAGGTGCGCTTCAGCGAGCTCGCGCTCCGCTGGGGGTGGTACGGCCCCGAGGCGGTCTTCCGCGGCGTGCAGCTCGGCGAGTCCGGCGAGGCGCGTACGCTCCTCACCGCCCCACAGCTCGTGGTGAGTGTCGATCTGTGGCGCATGCTGCGCAGCGGCGAGCTGCAGATCGCCCGCATCACACTCATCGACCCCGACATCGATCTCACCGCTCCTGCCGCGCGCGGGACGGTGCGCTGGCCGCCCGCCGCGGTCCGGGGCCTGGGGCGGGGGCCCCGGGTGGCGGCGCTGTGGCTGTCGCTGCGCGAGCTCCTCAGCGGCAACGGCCGCGAGCGCGCCGCGCTGCGCTTGCGCGGCACCTGGAACGCCCCCATGGTAACGGAGCCATGAAAGTAGCTGCCCTGCAGATGACTTCCGGCCCCGACGTCGCCGCCAACCTGGCCCAGGCCCAGGCGCTGCTCGAGGAGGCCGCGCGCCGCGGCGCGCGTCTCGCAGCGCTTCCGGAGAACTTCTCCTTCATGGGCCTCAAGGACGCCGACAAGCGTTCCGTGGCTGAGGCCGAGGGGAGCGGCGCCGTGCAGGATTTCCTCGCCGCCACGGCGCGCAGGCTTCATCTGTGGGTCGTCGCCGGCACCATTCCGCTGCGCAGCGGCGCCGACGGGCGCGTGGCGGCCGCCTCGCTCGTCTATGATGCGGACGGCGCCCGCGTGGCGCGCTACGACAAGATTCACCTCTTCGACGTCGACATTCCGGGGCGCGTCGAGGCCTACCGGGAATCGGCCAACGTCGCGCCAGGAAAGCGGCCCGCGGTGCTCGACACGCCCGTGGGTCGGCTCGGACTCTCGGTGTGCTACGACGTGAGATTTCCGGAGCTTTATCGGCAGTTGAGCGCCGCGGGGGCGCAGTTGCTCTCGGTGCCGTCGGCCTTCACCGCGCCCACCGGGCGCGCGCACTGGGAGACGCTGTTGCGCGCGCGTGCCATCGAGAATCTCTGCTACGTGATCGCACCGGCCCAGTCGGGGATCCATCCGAGCGGACGCGAGACCTATGGAGACAGCATGATCGTCGACTACTGGGGCCGGATACTGCAGCGCGTCCCGCGGGGGCGCGGCTGCGTCATCGCCGAGGTCGACCTCGGGCGCCAGGACGGTGTGCGCGAGAGTTTTCCGGCGCTGCGCCACCGCATGCTGGACGCGGGGGCGCGATGAGCGGCGCAGCGCAGGCGCCCGGGGCGGATCCCCTCGAGCTCGCGCGCGAGCTGATCCTGCGTCCGGGCGGGCTCGACGACCGGCGCATCGACAAGGTGTTCGGCGATGTGCTCGCGCATTCGGTGGACTTCGCGGACCTCTATTTCCAGCTCGCGCATCAGGAGTCCTGGTCGCTCGAGGACGGCATCGTCAAGGACGGCAGCGCCAGCATCGAGCAGGGGGTCGGCGTTCGGGCGCTGGCCGGCGAGAAAACGGGCTTCGCCTACTCCGACGAGATCGTGCTGCCGGCGCTGGAGGAGGCCTCGCACGCGGCACGCGCGATCGCCGTGCAGGGCGGCGAACGGCGGGTGAGCGCCTGGCACGCCTCCACGGGACATCAGCTGTACCTGCCGACCGACCCGGCGGCGGCGCTCGCCACTGCCGACAAGGTGGCATGGCTCGAACGCGCCGACCGTGAGGCGCGCCGCCTCGATCCGCGCGTCGTCCATGTGAACGTGAGCCTCGTGGCGGTGCACGAAGTGGTGCTGATCGCCACGAGCGAGGGCGAGCTGGCCGCGGACGTGCGTCCGCTCGTACGCTTCAACATCTCGGTGCTGGTCGAGCAGAACGGCCGGCGCGAGCAGGGTTATGCGGGCGCCGGAGGACGTTACTCGCTCGCGGAGCTGGTCGCCGGGGACAAGCCGCTCGAGCTCGCGCGCGAAGCCGTGCGCCAGGCGCTGGTGAATCTCGAGGCGGTGCCGGCACCCGCGGGCACCATGACGGTGGTGCTCGGCCCCGGCTGGCCCGGGATCCTCCTGCACGAGGCCATCGGTCACGGGCTCGAGGGCGATTTCAACCGCAAGGGCACGTCCGCATTCGCCAACCGCATCGGCGAGCGCGTGGCGGCGCCCGGGTGCACCGTGGTGGATGACGGCACGCTCACCGCGCGCCGTGGATCGCTGAACATCGATGACGAGGGCACGCTGACGCAGTGCACCACGCTCATCGAGAACGGCGTGCTGCGCGGCTACATGCAGGATCGGCTGAATGCGCGCCTCATGGGCGTCGCCTCGACCGGCAACGGGCGGCGCGAGTCCTTCGCGCACACGACACTGCCGCGCATGACCAACACCTACATGCGCCCCGGGCCCCACGATCCCGAGGAGATCATCCGCTCGGTGCCGCGTGGCATCTACGCGGTCAACTTCGGCGGCGGACAGGTGGACATCACCTCGGGAAAGTTCGTGTTCTCGGCGAGCGAGGCCTACCTCATCGAGAACGGCCGCGTCACCGCGCCGCTGAAGGGAGCGACCCTCATCGGCAACGGCCCGGACGTGCTCACGCGTGTCACGATGGTCGGGAACGACCTGAAGCTCGACGAGGGCGTGGGCACCTGCGGCAAGGAAGGACAGAGCGTGCCGGTCGGTGTCGGACAGCCGACCCTCAAGATCGACTCACTCACGGTGGGCGGCACCGCCTGATAAGTCGCCGTCGGGTTACGGCGACGTCATCGTTTCCCTACACACAGACCGTATATGTCCGATAGTCGCGGCGGGGCGATTGTCGGATGCTTCCCCGCACGGGCGGAGCAGGGTTGCCCCCGCGTGCGCAGGAATGCGCAGCCCGTGCCACCACGACATAATGCGGGAGCGCTGGCGGGTTTGTGAATCTCCACACGCCGGGGCAGGCGCGCAGTCCGTAGCGTGGGGTCGCAAGGTTGCCGAAGGAAGGACGTCAGCAATGCAGGCAGAGCCCACCTTACACCCGGCCGACAGCGCCACCCTCAAACTGCCGCCGGAGCTGCTGGCGGAGCTGAAACGCCAGGGGAAAGCCAAGCCCGACTTCCGCATCGAGGGCTGGAAGCCCTCGCTCCTCGAGCGTCTGCTGGAAGCGTTCGGTCTGAAATAGACGCCGGCCGCGGCTGCGCGCGCACCTGGGTATCGCCCGCCGCCTGCTCAAGTTAGGATGAGGCGCCATGGAGCGCCGCCAACTCTCTCGCCCGGTCTATGAAGGCCTGCCTTGGGCCTACGCCGTCTGTGGCCTCGCGGCGCTGCTCGTCAGCTACCTGCTGGCGGCTCACGGAGCCTTGAGCTTGACCTTGGGAAGTCTCGGGCTCGCCGCACTGCTTTACGGGATCGTCGTCCTGCTGCGCCGCCGCGATTACCGCGAGCTGCGCTCGCAGTACGGCAACCCCGATTCCATCACGGACGACGATCCGCGCGCGCCCTGACGGGCGCCCCCATACGGCTCAGCCGCCGATCGGGCGCTTCCCCGTGGACAGATCCTCCGCGTCGTTGGCGGGCGGTGCGTGTACTTCGGGGACCTCCTGGAGCACGGGCAGCTCGGGCATCGTGTCGGCGTGGATGGCGCGACCGCGGCCCGTGCGCTCGTCCACGTAGATCAGCTCGTGCTTGCCGACCAGCACCACGTCGCCGTCGTTGAGGTTGTGCCGGCGCACGCGCGCCGCCTTCACGTAGATGCCGTTCGTGCTGTTCAGATCCTCGATGACGCACGAATGAGCGGTGGTGATGATCTGACAGTGGTGGCGACTGACGAAGCGGCTGTCGATGTGCACGTCGTTGTCGGGCGTGCGGCCGACGATCACCCGGCCTATGCGCAGCGGAATCTCCTGCACGGTGCGCCCCTCGGTCGCCACCAGCACTCGCCCGACGATCGCCGCGGCTTCCGCCGCCGATGCCGCGCCTTCGCGGTGCGGCGCGGCGGAGGCGGCCGTGGCCCCGCCCGCAGACGGCCCCGCAGAATCTGCCGCCTGCGGCGGCTGCGCCAGCTGCGTCCGCTCGGCCGCGCCCGCACGGGCGCGGCTGTATTCCGGCCAGCGCAACTCCTCCACCGCGCTGGCGATGTCGCCCGGCCCCACCGTCTGAGCATCCGCCGTGAAGGCCGCCATCATGGCCGTGTCGCACAGCGTGTTGATGAGGCGCGGCACCCCGCCGGTGTAGCGGAAGATCTCCGCGAAGGTGTCGCGCGCGAAGATTTCGCGGTCGCCGGCGCCGGCTACCTCGAGGCGATGCTGGATATAGGCCCGCGTCTCCGCCTCCGAGAGCGTCGAGAGGTGAAAGCGCAGACGCACGCGCTGTGCCAGCTGCTCGAGCCGCGGTGAGTTGAGCGTCTGGTTGAGCTCCGGCTGCCCGGCGAGAATGATGCGCAGCACCTTCTCCTTGGTGGTCTCCACACCGGACAGCAGGCGCACCTCCTCCAGCACGCGGGGCTCGAGGTTCTGCGCCTCATCGACGATCAGCAGGACTTTGCGTCCGGCGGCGTGCTGCTCGATGAGAAAATTGTTGAGCGTGCTGAGCAGCTCCGCCTTGCGCATCTTGAACGGCGAGAAGCCGAACTGCACCAGCACCGCCTGCAGGAAGTCGGTCGAGGTGACCTGCGTCTGGTTGACCTGCGCGACCACGACGTCGGGCGGCAGCTCCTTGAGGAAGGACTCGATCAGTGTCGTTTTGCCGGAGCCGATCTCGCCTGTGATCACCACGAAGCCGTCGGTGAACCAGACGGTCGACTCCATGTAGGCCTTGGCGCGGGCGTGTTGCTTCGACAGATAAAGGAATTCCGGGTCCGGGCTGAGCCGGAACGGCAGTTCCTTGAGCTTGAAGGCATCGAGATACATGCGAGTTGCACTCGCTGAGGATGTTACGGGATGCGCACCGCGACGGCCAATTCCGCGGCCAGACGCCGCGCGCGCGCGTCGCGGCGCGCGGCGCTCGGCTCGACGACGGTGCAGTGGCCGACCTTGCGCCCGGGACGCGGCCGCTTGCCATAATCGTGGAGGTGCACGCCGTCCAGCGCCAGGACGTGCGCGCGCGGCGGAATGCGCCCGATGAGGTTGATCATGGCGCTGTGGCCGAGCGCGCGCGTGCTGCCCAGGGGCAAGCCGAGGATCGCGCGCAGATGATTCTCGAACTGGGAGGTCTGCGCCCCCTCGATGGTCCAGTGGCCGGAGTTGTGCACGCGCGGCGCCATCTCGTTGGCGATGAGCCGCCCGTCGCGCACGAAGAACTCGATGGCGAGGACGCCGCGATAGCGAAAATGAGCGAGGACACGCCGCAGGTAGAGCGACGCCAGGCGCTGCCAGCGCCCGGGGCCGAAGGGAGCGCGCGTGAGGCGCAGGATACCGGCGCGGTGCACGTTGCCGCACAGCGGATAGATCGCCACCTCGCCGCGCGCACCGCGGGCGCCGATCACCGACACCTCCCAGTCGAACGGCACCCATTCCTCGTAGAGCAGCGGCACGCGCCCGAGCTGCGCGAGTGCGCGCGCGGCATCGCCGCGTGTGCGGATCGGCAGCTGGCCCTTGCCGTCGTAGCCCAGGCGCCGGGTCTTGAGCATGCCCGGCAGCCCCACCGCACCCAGCGCGCGCTCGAGATCGGTGCGCGAGTCGACCGGGCGCCAGCGCGTGGTCGGGATGCGGAGCTCCTCGAACAGGCGCTTCTCGTTGAGGCGGTCCTGACCGCACTCGAGCGCCGCCACCGGCGGGGCGATGCGCGCGCTACGCGCGCCGCGCTCGAGCGCGCGCAGGCTCGCGCCCGGCACGTTCTCCCAGTCGAAAGTGACGACCTCGCAGCGGCGCGCCAGCTGGCGCAGCAGCGAGCGGTCGGTGAAGGCGCCGTGCAGGAGCGGCGCCACGGCGCCGGCAGGCGCATCGTGCGCCGGATCGAGACAGAGGAAATCGAGCCCGAGCGGGTAGCCTGCCAAAGCGAGCATGCGGCCGAGCTGGCCGGCGCCCACGATGCCGATCGTCATGTGCGCTTCGGTTGGCGCGGGTCGGGATTGCCGAGCACGGCCGCGGTCTGCTGCTCGCGGTACGTCTCGAGCGCGGTACGAATGGAGGAGTGGCGGTTGGCGAGGATGGCCGCGGCGCACAGCGCCGCGTTGGTGGCGCCGACACCGCCGATGGCGAAGGTCGCAACCGGGACGCCGGCGGGCATCTGCACGATCGACAACAGCGAGTCGATCCCGCCCAGGCTCTTCGACTGCACCGGCACGCCGAGGACGGGGAGGGTGGTCTTCGCCGCGGTCATTCCGGGCAGGTGCGCCGCTCCTCCGGCGCCCGCGATCAGGACTTCCAGCCCGCGGCCGCGCGCCCCCGCTGCGTATTCAAACAGCAGGTCCGGAGTGCGGTGTGCGGAGACCACGCGCACCTCGTAGGGAACGCCCAGTCGGTCGAGGGTGTCGGCGGCGGCCTGCATGGTCTCCCAATCGGAGGAGGAGCCCATGATGATGCCGACGAGGGCCTGCATCAGGGCATTGTAGCGAACAATGCGCGCAGAGCGCGAAACAGCTCGCGGGATGCGCCCCGGCCGACGCCGCGTGCCCGCTCGCTCCGGGCGGCATTCACGCGCTGCGCCCACGCGGCGGCGTCGATCCCGGGGTGCGCGCGCGCCAGCTCGCTGAGCGCCTGCGCGCCGCCCGCGATGAGGCGCTCGCGCCACTCCTCGACGCGGCGGAAACGCCCGGCCTCTGCAGCGCTCACCGCGCCGCGGGCCCGGATGGCGGCGCGGATCGGCTCCACATCGATGCTGCGCATCAGCTTGCCGATGTACTGGCGCTGGCGCGCCCCGGCTGCGCGGCTGGCGATGCCGCGCGCGCTGCGCACCGCGGTGAGCAGCTCCTCGGGAAGCTCGAGCGCCGAGAGCTCGCCGTCCGGGAGCGCCACGAGCATCTCGCCGAGATCCTGGGCGGCGTGCGCCGCGCGTTTGCGCGCGCTCTTGCTGGGCGGCTCGGCAGCGGCGGCGCCCGCTTCAGCGGGCTTGTATCTGGGGCGCACTGGTACAATTTACCGCACATGCAACCGACCTCCGAGCTCACCCGGGCCGGGCAGCTGCCCGACCTGGTCGCCGGCGCGCTCGACGAGGCCCGCCGCCAGGGCGCCTCGCAGTGCGAAGCCGACG
>Ga0070730_10003468_pt1 | contig 14134 bp, 10 predicted proteins | sample Coa_R1_3_FD_66447 | JGI IMG/M metagenome (GOLD analysis project Ga0070730, IMG submission 66447) | Surface soil microbial communities from Centralia Pennsylvania, which are recovering from an underground coalmine fire - Coalmine... | ecosystem: Environmental > Terrestrial > Soil > Unclassified ...
TCGGTGGTCTCGCCCGGCTGGATGCTGGCCATGGCCTTGGCGATGCCGAAATCGGTCACCTTCACCCGGCCATCGGGGGTCACCAGGATGTTCTGCGGCTTAACATCGCAGTGCACCAGGCCGGCGCGGTGAGCATAGCCGATGCCGGCGCAAATCTGGATGGCGATATCCAGCGCCCGGTCGGGCTTGAAGGGCGCGCCCTCTTTAATCAGGGTCTTGAGGTCCTTGCCCTCGATGTATTCCATGACAATGTAGTTGCGCCCGCCATCGCGGCCGAAGTCGTGTACGGTGACGATGTTGGGGTGCGCCAGGTTGGCCGCGGCGCGCGCCTCCTGCTGGAAGCGGGCCAGGAATTCTGGGTCGTTCGTGTGCGGCTCGCGCAGGATCTTCACTGCCACCAGCCGGCCCAGCGCCAGGTCCTGTGCTTTGTAAACCACGGCCATGCCGCCCGCGCCCAGCGGGCTGAGCAGGCGATAACGTTTGTTGAGCAGATAAGAGGGGGAGCTTGCTTCCGCGGCCACGGGGTGGATTCTACACGAGATGCGAAAAGATGTCCTCAGCCTGTATAATTTTCCAATGTCATCCGTGATCATCCTCCACAACAGCCGCGCCGGGCGCGCCACCTATGCCGCCCAGGTGGAGCAATTGGCGGATGACCTGACCCACGACGGCCATTCGGTGCGGCTGGAGCGGCGTGAGAACATCGCCGGGCTGCGCACGGCGGCGCGCCAGGCCGCCGCGGCTGGGACCAGCGCGGTGTTGGTGGCCGGCGGCGACGGCACGGTGGGCGCCATTGCCGGCGAGCTGGCCGGCACGGCCACGGCGCTGGGTATCTTGCCGGCTGGCACCGCCAACGTGCTCGCCAAAACTCTGCACATCCCCCGCCCCGGATTCGGCCGGCCCAGCCATTTCACCCAGGCCGCCCGGCTGCTGCTGGACTCGCCAGCCCAACTGACCGACCTGGGCTGTGCCAACGGCGAACACTTCCTGGTGTGGGCCGGCATGGGGCTCGACGCGTTAGTGACGCAGGTGTTCGAGCGCCAGCGCGAGGTGTCGCGCCGGGTGGGTGGCTTCGCCTACAACGTGGCGGTCACTTTCATTTCGGCCCGCGACTGGCACGGTCTCAATCTCACCCTGCGCGCCAGCGGTCCCAAGGGCGCCAGCCAGGTGTCGGGCCATTTCTTAATGGCCACGGTGTGCCACACCGGCTGGCACGGCGGCGGGCTGTTTAGTTTCACCGACGACTTCCACCTGGATGACGGCCTGATGGACCTGTGGGCCTTTGAGGGCCGCACCTACGCCGACGGCCTGGCCATGGCCGCGCAGGTGTTCACCGGCCGCCACCGCCACGGCCATCCCAAGATCCACCGCCTGACCGGCAGCAGCTTTGAATTTGAGGCGATGGAGCCGCAGATGTACCAGGTGGACGCCGAGCCCCAGCCGGCCACGCGCAAGCTCTCAGTGTCGGTGACGCCGCGCAGCCTGCGCCTGTTGGTGCCGCCGGCCGCCGCCGCCCAACTCTATCTCAACCCCGGGAGCAACGCGTGAAGGCCTTCTCCTTGCGGTCGATCAACCCTATTTATTATCTGCTGCTGGCGCTGCCAGTGGCTATCGCCGGCAGCCGGCTGGGCTGGAGCCCGCTGCTCAACTTTGCGGTGGCGGCGCTTGGGCTGGTGCCACTGGCGGCGCTCATCGGCTCGGCCACCGAGGCGCTGGCGGTGGATACCGGCCCGCGTATCGGCGGGCTGCTCAACGCCACCCTGGGCAACGCCGCCGAGCTGATCATCACCATCGTCGCTATCCGCGCGGGCCTACTCGACCTGGTGAAGGCCTCCATCACCGGCTCGATTATCGGCAACTTGCTGCTGGTGCTGGGTGGGGCGGTGCTGGCCGGTGGGTTGAAAAACGGCCGCCAGCGCTTTAGCCGCGAGCATGCCTCGGCCAGCGCCACCAGCCTGGTGCTGGCCGTGCTGGCGCTGGCGGTGCCGTCCATCTTTAACCACACCCTGGGCGGCGGGGCGCAGCCCGCCGGCGTGGTGGAGAGCATCAGCCTGGGCGTCGCGGTAGTGATGATGGCCCTGTACGCACTGGGCCTTTTCTATCGCCTGCGCCACGGCGCCGCGGACCAGATCGGTGAAGAGGCCGAGGATGAGCCGGAGGCGCATTGGTCGCTGCGCCAGTCCATCCTCATCCTGGTCTTTTCGACCATCGCCGTGGTCTGGCTCAGCGAAATCCTGGTGGCCAGCGTAGAGCCGGTGACGCGCGCCCTGGGGCTAAGCGAGTTCTTTATCGGCATCATCCTGATCCCCATCATCGGCAACGTGGCTGAGCACCTGGTGGCGGTGGAGGTGTCGCTCAAGAACAAGATCGAGCTCAGCCTGGAGATCGCCCTCAGCTCCAGCCAACAGATCGCCCTGTTCGTGGCGCCGGTGCTGGTGTTTGTCAGCCTGCTGCTGGGCCAGCATCTCACCCTGGTGTTCAACACCTTTGAGCTGGTAGCGCTCATCGCCGCGGTGGGCATCTCGGCCATGGTGGCGCTGGATGGCGAGAGCAACTGGCTGGAGGGGGCGCAGTTGCTGGGGGTGTATGTCATACTGGGGGTGGCCTTCTTCTTCGTGAGAGGGTAGTTGTTTAGAAGAAAAATCTTGTACACGGATTACGCGGATAAAGAAAGGCATGCAAAATATTGGTATCACCCCCACGCAGTGGGGGCGATACCAATATTTTGGAAAAAAAGCCACTTTCCAGAAGTAGGGCAGCGCCGCCACTATATGGCGGCGCTGCCCTACTTCTGGATCTTTTCTTTTATCCGCGCCATCCGCGTCATCCGCGTACTGTTTTACTCTGTGACATAACGCCAAGCCTAGACATCTAGCTCCGCGCCCGTTATAATCTCGCCCACTTACGGCTCTGGAGGTGTGGCATGCAATTCCATGACTATCTGAGCATTGCTCAGATCATCCTATCGGTGGCGCTGATCGCCGCCATCATCCTGCAATCCAAGGACGCTGGCCTGGGCGGCCTCACGGGCGCCGACACGGGCGGCGTGTTCCGTGCCCGGCGCGGCGTGGAGCGCACCCTATTCTTTGTCACCATCGGCCTGGCCATTGCTTTCTTCGTCGTGGCGATTGTCAACGTCATCAGCAGCTGACATGGCTCTGCGCTGCAACGGGGTGTTCGCCGGCCGCTAGGCCGCGAACACCCTTTTTTTCGCCATGCGCCATCTTCGCTGGCAGCTCGTTATTGCCATTTTGGGCCTGCTGCTGGTCGGCGGCCTGCTAGTCGGGAAGAGCCAGCACGCGGTGGAGATCTCGGATGTGCCCGCCGCGGGCGGCGCTTACACCGAAGCCCTTATCGGCACCCCGCACGCCTTCAATCCGCTGCTCGACAACAACAACCCGGTGGACCGCGATGTGGACCGGCTGCTGTTTAGCGGCCTGACCCAGTTCGACGCGGTCGGCCGCGCCACGCCCGATCTGGCCAACTGGATCATCTCCGACGACCAGCTTTCCTATACCTTTGTGCTGCGCGCCGATGCCCGCTGGCACGATGGCCAGCCGGTAACCGCGGCCGATGTGGCCTTTACGGTGGGGTTGCTGCAAGATCCTGGCTACAGTGGCCCAGCCGATGTGGCCAAGCTGTGGCAGTCGGTCACCTACAAGATCCAAAACCAGCAGACCATCAGTTTTACCTTGCCCGAGCCCTACGCGCCGTTTCTTGACTACACTACCTTTGGCCTGCTGCCCGAGCATCTGCTCTCGGGCACCAGCGCCGCGCAACTGCCCAATCTGCCCTTCAACAGCGCGCCGGTGGGCACCGGGCCGTTCTCGTTTGTGGGACTGACGGGCCAGCAGGGGCAGGTAAGCGGCGTGCGGCTGGCGGCCTTCGCCGGCTATCACGGCGCCAAGCCGCTGCTTAACGACGTGGTTTTCAAGTTCTACCCGGATGAGACCACGGCCCTGGCAGCCTACAAGGCCGGTGATGTGCTGGGCGTCAGCCACATCGACGCCGACCACCTGGATCAGGCGTTACAACTGCCAAACCTGGGCCTCTATTCCAGCCTGATGCCGCAGTACAGCCTGATCTTCCTCAACCTGCAAAACCCGGACCTGCCCTTCTTTCAAGATAAGCGCGTGCGCCAGGCGCTGCTGCGCGGGCTAAACCGCTCGGGCATTATCAGCCAACTGCTGCACGGCCAGGGGGTGCTGGCCAACTCGCCCATCCTGCCTGGCTCGTGGGCGTATGACCCTGGCCTGCCAACGGCGGCGTATGACCCCGCCGGCGCCGGGCACCTGCTGGACGCGGCCGGTTGGGTGGTGCCCAATGGCGCCGCGCCCGGCAGCACCGGCTATGTGCGCAGCAAGGGCAACCAGCCGCTGAGCTTTGCGCTCACCGTGCCCGACGATCCGCTGCACCAGGCCATCGCCAAATCGGCCCAGCAAACCTGGGCCGGGTTGGGCGTGGTGGTGAACATCAACACGGTTGACCCGGCCACCCTGCTCGACCAGGTGCTGACGCCCCGGCCGCGTGTGTTTGACGCGGTGTTGGTGGACCTGAACCTGAGCGGCTCGCCCGACCCCGACCCCTATCCGCTGTGGCACCAGACCCAGGTGGACAGCGGCCAGAACTATGGCGGCTTCGACGACCTGATCTCCAGCCAGTTCCTAGAGCAGGCGCGCATCACCGCCGATCTCGACGCCCGCGCCCGGCTTTATTACCGCTTCCAGTCGCGCTTTGTGGACCAGGTGCCGGCCCTATTGCTGTATTACCCGGTTTACAACTATGGGGTGGATGCCAGCGTGCACGGGGTGCAGGCCGGCCCCCTCATCGAGCCGAGCGACCGCCTCAATATGCTGGCGCAGTGGTCGGTGGTCACACGGCGCGTGATTGTGGAACAGCAGCCGACGGCGACACCGTAACTAGAGCGCTTTCCACTCGCATGTACGGCTGATTTCACGCGCGGATCGCAGCGAAACGGTCACGATTGCCATAAAGCGGAGTGGTACGCGCTCTAGTAACCGATAATTTGTAATTGGAGAGCGTCTTCAATTACAAATTACCAGTTACTAATTACCATATAGAACGCGATACTCCTCAAAGTACTCAAACGTCGTCTGCACATACCCCTTCGCGTCCGGCAGCCGGATCACTTCGACAAATAAATCGGGGTCGCCCTTGGCCAGGTTGAGCCAGGTGCTGGCGTTGCCCGGGCCAGCGTAGTAGCCGGCCAGCATGGCAGCCGGGCCGCCGCCGTTGGTGGCCTGGTTGATGTAGTTCAGGTAAAAGGCCCCCATTGGGATCGACACCGCTGGCCGGTACAGGTCGTCCAGGCTGAAGTCACTCAGGCCCAATTGCTGGGCCACGTCGTTGGCGGTAGGCGGGATAAATTGGTTCAGCCCGCGCGCATCGGCCGACGAGTGGGCGTACTTCCAAAAGAAGCTCTCAATCCGCATCTTGGAATACATCACGAAGGGATGCACGTTGTATTGGTTAGCGGCCGGCACCACCCGGTCGGCGAAGGGCGCCGGATAGCGCAGCAGCAGCAGATAGCGCGGCGCGAACAGGCTATCGGTGGCGCCGCCCAGGTCCACCACCTGGCGCGCCGCCAGGATCGACTGGTCATACACGCCCAGTTGGTTGAAATACAGCGCCAACTGCCAGGTGGCCACCGGGTCGCCCCGCAGCGCCTGGCGCAGGCTGTCAAACTCGTCGTGCGCCTCCTGCAGCTTGCCCACCTGCCACAGCTCCGTGCCGCGAAGAAAGCGCGCCTCCTGGCTGACGCTGGGCTGAAGCTCGCTGGGGTGGTCCACCGCCTGCGCTTGGGGAAAGGTGCCGCGCAGCCAGGCGTCCACCTGGGCCTGCTCGGCGGCCGCGTCGAACTGGAAGCTATAGCTGCTGGGCGGGCTGAAGGGCGCCATCCCCTGGAGCAATTGCCCGGCGCGCAGTGCGTAATAGCCATGCGGCCCGAAGGTGGTGGCCTTCAGGTAATCTTGGCGCGCGCCGGTCTCGTCGCCAGCGGCCGCCTTCACCTTGCCCAGCCACAGCCAGTCGCGAGCGTGCTCATCCGGGTCGGCGCCCAGCGTGCTGGCCAATTGGAAGCGCAGCGCCGCTGTGCCCAGGTCGCCTTGGCGGTAGAACACCAGCCCAGCCTGCATGGCCGAGTCCGCTGCCTGCTGGGCCAGGGGGTAATCCTGCGCGATACGCGTCCACAATTGCGCCGCCTCGGTGAAATCGTTGTTGGTCTCACGCAGCCGCGCGGCGCGATAGAGGGCATCGGGCGCTTCGGCCGCGTTGGGCGCCGCGGCGGCAAAGGCCTCGAAGGTGGCCACATCCTGCGGGTAGGGCAGGGCGAAGGCGATCTGAAAATAAGCGCGCGTGAAATAGGCCCCGGCCGGGTACAGCCGCACCAGGTCGCGCCAACTGGCGATGGCCTGCGCGTCTTGCCCGCTGTTGAGCTGGCTCAGGCCAACAAAATACAGCGCCTGCTCGTCGCCGGCGGCGTTGGTGGTCTTAACGCCTTCGGCAAAGGCGGAGCGATAGCGCTTGAATGCGTCCAGCGCCGGCCCGTAATTCTTGGCGTAATAATTGGTCAGCCCGCGCTGCAGCTCGTCCACCGGCACGGCGTCGTTCACCAGGATCACCAGACCATCAAAGGCGGCGCTGGCCGACGGGTAGTTATTGACGGCGTCCAGGAAGCGTGGATACGCTTCTTTTGCCCGCCCGGCCTGGTACAGCAGCTTGCCGGCCTTCACCGTCACCGACGCCTTGAGCTCATCCTGGTCGGTGGCCTGATAGATGGCGTCGTAGGTGGCCACCGCCTCGTCAAGCTGGCCCTGGGCGGCATACACCTCGGCCAACTGCTGCTGCAGGTCATAGGTGTTGCCCTGGCGCGGCGCGGCCACCGCGGCCTTGAGCGCGTCCACCGCCGTGGGGTAGTCGCCCTCGGCCACGGCGGCCTGCGCCAGGCTGGCCTGGGCATACGAGTCAATCACGCCCGGCCGCAATTGCAGGAAAGCCTGGTAGGCCTCGATGGCGAGTGACCACTGCGAGGTGGCGCGGTAGGCGTCGCCCAGCAGGAACCGCGCTTCGGCCGCGTGCGGCGCATTCGGGTTGGCCGCCAGGAAGGCGGTGAGATCGTCGATGGCGCCGGCTGAGTCGCCGGAGTTGAAGCGCGCCTGAGCGATGCCCAGCCGGGCGGCCTGCACCAGGGCCGGGTCGCTCGACTGGTCGAGCACGGCCTGATAGCTGGCCAGTGCGCCGGGCCAATCGCCAGCCGATAGCTCCTGGTCGGCGTCGGTAATGCGCGCCAGCGGGATGGGTGTGGCAGTGGGGGTGGGTGACGGGGGCGGGGTGGGGCTGGGGGTGAGCGTGGGGATATCGGTGGCGGTGGGCGTGGCCGTGGGCGGTCCAAAAGCCAGGTTGGGAAAGCGCCCCAGCCGCACCAGCACCGCGCCCGTGCCCAGCGCGCCCACCAGCACGCAACCCGCCATAAACAGCAGAATTCGGCCGTTCTGGTGGGCGCCCCGGAGGCGGGTGGGCGGGGTTACAGACATGCGCGGGATGATAACACACGCTCTGGGGAGTAACTGGTAATTAGTCATTGGTGAATTGGCAAGCCGTAATTCTTGTGACGCTGTTGAGACGCTGGTGGGCGATACTGGAGGCTGGACCGGCTATCGCACCGTCATGGCGATGGCACTGCGTGACGCCGCATTTGTAGAGGCGGGGCGGCCTGCCCCCGGCGTCGCCTGCAATTGCCCGCACTTGAGCGCTTACCGCTCGGGTGTAAGGCACGGTCAACCGCGTGGCGCGCACGAAACGGCACACTCTTGCCATCAAGCCGAGCGGTACGCGCTCTTGAGGCAAGTGTCAAAGTGGGGAGTGCCCCGTCTTAGGCGCGGCGGGAACAACGCGTGAAATGCGTCAGAGGCGGCGGACATAGCGCGGGGCGAGCAGCTTAATCACTCAACTAGCGAAACGGAGATCTTAACAATGGCAAGCAAAACTGGCACGACCAAAGGCAAGCGCCTCCCCAAGAGCAAGCGCATCCACGCCCGGCGCGTGAAGCAGAACGCGGCCAAGACAGCGGTCGTGCAGAGCTAAGTTTTTCTTGGCGGCTGCCCAGGCGGCCTAAGCCGCGGCAACGCAAGGCACAACCCGCACCTGTGGCGGGGCAGGTGAGCTGGCCGTTGCCGGCTCAGGTGATACAAAACGAGTCCGCCGAGAGGCGGACTTTCTGCGCTACAGAACGCCAAGTACTGGGCAGGGTATAGCGCTTTGTTAGCAAGCTGGGAGGCCCACCCCCAAAGGGGCGCTACGCAGTTGCGCACCTGCCGGCCCAGATTGTGGAGCGACTGCGGCCGCGCTGCTCATAAAATGGGGCTAAGTAAACTAGCCCGAGACCCTTCGCGCACCTGCCGGCTCTTAATATCTAGCGATTGCGGCCGCGCTCAGGGTGACACGCTAGGCGTGCACTATTAGAACAAAATGTCATTGCGTCGAAACATGACGCGCGCGGCATGAAATACCCAGGGTGAAAGTTTTTCCCATTTCACTTTATCGTTTGCTGCATGAACAAGCTCACCGCGCTGGGGTCGAATTGCGTTCCGGCCTGCGCCTGTAGATAAGCCAGGGCGGCTTCTTCGGTCCAGGCGGCGCGATAGGGCTTTTCGGCGCGCAGCGCGTCCCAGGTGTCCACCACGGCGAACATCCGGGCCGAGAGCGGGATCAGGTCGCCCCGCAGCCCGCGCGGGTAACCAGTGCCGTCCCAGCGCTCATGGTGGCAGTAGGGGATGTCCAGCGCCGGCCGCAAGTAGACGATGGGGGCCAGGATGCCGAAGCCATATTCGGGATGCTGCTGGACGATCGCCCGCTCGGCTTCCGAGAGCGGGCCAGCCTTAACCAGCACCGACTCGGGGATGCTGAGCATCCCGATGTCGTGCAGCAGCGCGCCACGGCGCAAGTGGACCAGCTCGGTTTGGCTCAAGCCGGCGGCCTGCCCAAGCTGAATGGCCATTTCGGCCACGCGCCGGGTGTGGCCGCTGGTTTCCACCCCGCGCGCCTCCAGCACCCGCGACCAACCCTCGATGGTGGCATCGTAGGCCAGATTTAACTCAACGTTGGTGCGCTGCAGGTCGGTAAACAGGTTGGCATTGTCGATGGCGATGGCGGCCTGAGTGCCCAGCGAGTTCAGAAATTCTACCCACTCGCTGTCGGCTTGCAGCGGGCCGCGGTTCAAAATCTCCAGCACGCCCTGCACCCGGCCCTTCGCCACCAGGGGCAGGCCATAGTAGCTGGTGAAGCCCGGTTGCCCCACCGGGTAGGGGCGCGTCCCCAAGGGGCGGGTCTCCAGCAGGTTGCTTACGTGCAGCGACTGGCGCGAGGTAGCCACCCGGCCCGGCAGCGAGTCGGTCAGCCGCAGCGCTGCCTGGCGCAGCGGCCGCGTGCCCAGCCCGCGCATGGCCGCATATTCCAAAGTTTGGGTCGCGCTGTTCAGCAGCAGCACCGCGGCCGCGTCCACATGCATCTGGCTCACCAGGTGATCCAGAAAGATGCCCAGGGTCACGCGCAGGTCGAAGCTGGCCGTGATGGCAATGTCGATGGCGTGCAGCGCGGCCAGCCGCTGCACGCGCTGTTCAGTCTGCTCGTAAAGCGATGAGCGGTTGAGGGCGTTGGCGGCCATGTCGCCGATCGCGCTCAGCAGCCGCAATTGCACCGGGTCCGGCGGCGCGGCCGCGCTAACGCACAACACGCCCAAGGTTTGGCCTTGCGCCACCAACGGCACACCCAGCATAAAGGGCTGTTGGCCAGCCACGAACGCCGCGCCCGGCGCCGGCTGTGGCGCTGCCTCGCGCCATTCGGGTTGGCCGCTGGCAATCACGGCGCCGGCCAGGCCCGTGCCCGCCGCCGAGCGTGTGCCCGTTGGCTGTGGCCAATTCACGGACAGGTCCACCACCAGGTCGCCGCCGCTCAGGTCCCGCAGCACCAGGGCCGCGCCGACAGCGCCGCTCAGCTTGCGCACCTGCTCCAGGATGGCGGGCCCCAGTGTGGCGCGCGAGGGCGCCACGCGCAGCGCTGCCGCGACGGCCGACACGGTCTCAAGCTCGCGCTCGCGCTGGCGCTGCTCGCTGACGTCGTTGACGATGGTGTGGACCAATGGCCGGTCGCCGCCCGGCACCGGGCTGGGGTGCATTTCCACATCGCGCACCGTGCCATCGGCCAGGCGGTGTCGAGCAGCCACCACACCACCTGGTTCCAAGAAGGCCCGCAGCAAATTCGCGCGCGCCACGTCTTGCTCGCTGGCGCTCAATTGCCACACGGTCATGCGGCGCAGCTCGGCCGGCGCGAAACCGTAAAACTCGGCCGCGGCCTGGTTCGCATCCACAACCCGACCGCTGTGCGGGTCTATCAGCAGCTGCGCCACTGGATTGGGAATAAACAGATCGGCCTGAGCGTCCGGCATTCTGGGGTTTGCCGGTCCTGGTGTCACGCCGGCCGCCCCCAGCAGCACACGCTCTACCGCCAGGGGCAGCCGGTCCAGGTGTGCCGGCCAAATCACGTCGGCAGCGCCCGCCAGCAGCGCCGCGCGGGTGGCGGCTGGGTCGGCGCTGGCAGCGACCACAACCACCGGCAGCCGCAGCGGGCGAGCCATGGCCAGCGCGCTGTCCAGGGTCAGGCTGGGCAGATCGTCGGCCACGAGCATGACATCCCAGCGCACCTCCAATAGGGCCTGGCCCAAGGCGGCCGGGGTGTCGGCCTGTGCCTGGCGCAAATCAAAACCGCCAGCGCGCAGCACCTCCAATAGGGCCTGGGCGCGGCTGGCGGGAGCCCCCACGATGACGGACAACGGGCTAGACATATCGTGGATGTTTGGTTCAGTATGATACTTTGGCCCAACCCCACAGCGACGCCTCGTCTGCGGGACGGGCCAGGCGGAGCTCGCTCGTCCATGAACGTAGGGGCGTTCAACCCAGCACCTGCGGTCTGGGCAGGTGTTGAACGCCCCTACGTTCTAATTTAGGATTGTGCCACGGTCAGCAATTGCGCCTCGGCTACGGGCTGTGGCACCCCGCACAGCGCGGCCAAGGCTTGCGGCGCCAGCCACTGCCAACCCGGCGGCAGCAGCTCTGGCGCCATCAACAGCCGGCGCGCAAAAAGGTCACTTTGCGCTTTAAGCTCGTCATTGGGCACCGCCGGCAGCCCGGCTGCCTGCCCGCCTTTAGTGGTACACAGCCCGACGAACATGGCCCGCGCCATGGCATAGCGCCGCTCGGGCTCGGGCATCTCGGCATTCACAAACACGGTGGCCAGGCCGCTTGGTGGTCGCAGCCACATGGCTTCGCCAAACCTCACCTCAGTCAAACCCAGGTCATGGGTCAGGTCCGGCGGCGGATCCAACAACATTTCACGCAGCGGCACCGGCATGTGCGTAACGCCGTAGTGCGACAGCAAGGCCGTGGCCAGGCAGTCGCACAAGAACTTTAGCGATGGTTGTGCCATGTCACTCAACGGTGCTGCGACAGGTAAGCCCCCATGCTGGCCGGGTTGGGCCAGCGCAATGAGACGACGAACGGACCTTCGGTCCGCGCGGCGTGGCTTTCGCGCTGCGCCACCAGGTGCTCCACCGCCGCCGCAAAATCGGCGAAGGTGTCGGCCTTGATGGCCAGAAGCGCTCGGGCCTCATCTGGCTCCAAGTCAAATTCCGGCCAGCGGATCAGTTCGGCCCGCCGGCCATTCATCAACCCCGTCCGAAACAGATCACTGATGCAAGCCTGACCAACCAACGCGTTGAGACCTTTTACCGACATAATTACCTCTTGTTAGCTTTCCGACAGGCCGCCGAGGCGGCCGGGCCGTAGGCTCGGCCGCCTCCCCGGCCCCGAACGGCGCGGGCGATCACCCCCGCCGATCAGCCCGCCGCAGTATTTGCAAACAGACTCTGTGATCAGCACGACCCGCCGCAGCCGCCCCCACCACCGCCGGTGGGCGGCATGAAAAAGAAGCCGTGCTGGCCGAAGGCGGCTAGCGCCAGGGCCATGGCCGCCGGCAAGGCCAGCAAGGCGATCCGCGTAACGACTGGGTTCGCGGCGGTCCAGATGGCGATCTTGGTAAAAGTGCTGTTGTTGTTGAAGGGCAGGCTGAGGCTCATGGTCAATCTCCAGTGGGTTAAGGGCTAAGTGAACCGATCCTAAGCGATCGGGCTCAACGAACCTATCAACGAATAGAAATCGCGGGTTTAAATGGCAACCGCGCGGCCCAGGGGCCGCGCGGCTGCTAGTTCGGGGCTGTTTCAGGCGATCAATCGCGCATACAGCGACCGGGTTTCAGGCGGCGGGTCCAGGCCCAGCTCGGTGCGCAGGGTTTCACGATAACGGCGGTAGTGGTCCACCACTTCGTGCCGGCGCCCCAGGGCCGCCAGGCACACCAGCATACGGCCATGCAAGTCGTCGCGCAGCGGTTCCAGCGCCAACGCCCGTACCAGGATGGCGCGGGCATCCCCGTAGCGGGTGAGGGCCAGCAATTCGTCGGAATATTCGCTCAACAATCGCACGAACAAATCGGCCAGCGCCATGCGGCGGGCCTTAATCCAATCGGCGTCCAGGTCGGCCAGGTAGTCGCCGGTATACTGCGCCACGGCCGCTTCCAGCGCCCCCAGCCGGCGCAGATCGTTATGGCTGAAATTGAGCGCCGCGCGGGCCAAGGCCTCAAACTGGGCCACATCCGATCGCACCATCAGCCCGGGCGCCAGCCGGAAACCGCTCTCCCCTAGCACGGCCACTTCTTCGCCCACGGCCCGCCGCAGCCGGTAAAGCGTCTGGTGCATATTAGCCACGGCGCGCGCCTGCGGCATGTCGGGCCAGAAGGTGCCCAGCACATCGTCGCGGCTGATGGGCGCGCCATCAATCAGCAGGAAGAACAATTCGCGCGGCCGCTGCGAGCTCCACTCCCCGCGCGAGATCTCGCGCCCATCGCGGCGTACCTGGCTGGGCCCCAGCAGTTTCACCTCCAGGCCGGCCTGCGGCCGCCCAGGCGCGGCGGCCACCGGCGCAATTACCCCACGCTCGGCCAGGCTGGCCCGCACCCCGCTGAGGCCGCGCGCCCGTGCCAACAGCGCAATCACGCGCGGCGCCAAATTTGGCCGCGCCTGGCAGGCTTCCAAGAGTGCGGCGGCCCGCTCGGCTTCGGTCAGCAGCATCTGGTCGTAGCCCACGGACTCGGCCACGCTCAAGGACCGCTCTACCAGGTCGATGGCTCGCTCGGCCTGCCCGGCTCGATATTCGGCCCAGGCATAGAAAAACAAAGTTTGCGCCAGGTCCACCGGTGCTTCGCTTTGTTCCAGCGCCGCCAGGGTTTTGGCCAGCAGTTGGCGGCCCTCGTCCAGATGGCCCATCTCGGCCAGCACGGCCCCGCGCAACCCGGCATAGTTGGCCAGGGGCAGGCTCACCCGGCGCCCATTGGCAGCGTGCTCGGCGCGCCGCAGCCACTCCAGCGCGCCGGTGTAATTTCCGGCCCGCCGGTCCTGGCGCGCCAGCGCACACTGCAAATAAGCCAGCATGGCCCATTGGCCGCTGACCTCGGCCTTAGCCAGCGACTGCCGGTAGAGCACGCCGGCCTGGCCCGCTTCGCCCAAGTCAGCCAGCACGTCGGCCTGGCCGATGATCACCACCAGCTCGCCCTGGCTGTTGCCCCCGCGCCTGGCCCAATCGAGCGCCTCGGCGTAGGTGTCGAGCGCGCCCTCGTACTGTCCAAGCATGTGCAGGTCCCAGGCCACGTCGTTCAGCAGCGCCGACAGCGGGCCCACCATGGCCTCCGCCCGCATCAGCGCCAGCGCCTGGCGCTGCGCCTCGGAGGCCAGGCTGGTATGGCCGCGCATGCGGTGCGCGTTGGCCAGGTCGTGCAGGCTCAAGGCCAGGTCGTGCTGCTGGTGTGTGTCGCCCAGCAGCTCAGCCGCGCGCTGCAGCGCCGGCACGGCCTGAGCCGCCTCGCCCAGGCCCACCAGGCCGGCGCCCATATAGCGCAGGGCCAGCGCCAGCGTGGCTGGCCGATCCAGCTTCTCAGCCTGTACCGCCGCCGCGCGCGCCTGGTCCAGCGCGGGCTGAAATTGTTGCTGCCGCAGCAGCGCCCAAATCTGGCG
>Ga0070730_10003469_pt1 | contig 14133 bp, 11 predicted proteins | sample Coa_R1_3_FD_66447 | JGI IMG/M metagenome (GOLD analysis project Ga0070730, IMG submission 66447) | Surface soil microbial communities from Centralia Pennsylvania, which are recovering from an underground coalmine fire - Coalmine... | ecosystem: Environmental > Terrestrial > Soil > Unclassified ...
CCGAAGTTGACGATCGAGGAGACCGTGCCCTTGCGGATCTGGCCCTTCTGCAGCGTGTTGAGGAAGTTGTGCCGCACCTCGGACTGGGTCTGCTCCAGCCAGGCCCGCCGGGACAGCACCACGTTGTTGCGGTTCTTGTCCAGCTCGATGATCTTGGCTTCGATCTCCCGGCCGACGTAGGGCTGCAGATCGCGCACCCGGCGCATCTCCACCAGGGAGGCGGGCAGGAAGCCGCGCAGGCCGATGTCGAGGATCAGGCCGCCCTTGACGACCTCGATCACCGTGCCGGTGACCACGCCGTCCTCGTCCTTGATCTTCTCGATCGTGCCCCAGGCGCGCTCGTACTGCGCGCGCTTCTTGGACAGGATCAGCCGGCCTTCCTTGTCCTCCTTCTGCAGGACAAGGGCCTCGATGTGCTCACCCGACTTGACTACTTCATGCGGGTCGACGTCGTGCTTGATCGACAGCTCGCGAGACGGGATCACGCCCTCGGTCTTGTAACCGATGTCGAGCAAGACCTCGTCCCGGTCGACCTTGACGACGGTTCCTTCGACGATGTCGCCGTCATTGAAGTACTTGATGGTCTCGTCGATCGCGGCGAGGAAGGCTTCCTCGGACCCGATGTCGTTGACCGCTACCTTAGGGGTCGAGGTTGCCTCAGTGCTGCTCGTCATTGTGTGGGCCGGCTCCGAATGCGGACAGGGATGGGTGGGCACGCTACGCCCCGCGCGTCCGCCGCACGGTGACCAAAGGACCTTGCGGAGCCTGGATATCTGGACGTGCCGCGACCGGTAAACCGGCCGGGACCAGCCCGCTGACCACCGAAGGTGTCAGCCGACCGTGACGGAAGCACGAGGACACAGCGCAGCGATCAGCATATGAGAGCTGGTCCAGCGGGTCAATCGGGGCAGCCGGTGCGCTCAGTATCGGGTTGGTATCGGGCGGGCGCCGGACCAGGCCGAAATGCCGCCTAACCACCGTCAATGACCGGCCTCGTGCCAGCTCCGGCCGGTGCCGAAAGAAACTTCGAGCGGGACGGTCATCCCGAACGCCCCGCCCATGGCGGCGCCGACCAGCTCGCGCAGCGCGTCCAGCTCGCCGGGCGCCACCTCGAAGACCAGTTCGTCGTGGACCTGGAGCAGCATTCTGGAGTTCAGCCCACGGGCGCGCAGGCCGGCGTCCACCCGGAGCATGGCCACCTTGATGATGTCGGCGGCCGACCCCTGGATGGGCGCGTTCAGCGCCATCCGCTCGGCCATCTCCCGGCGCTGCCGGTTGTCGGAGAGCAGGTCGGGCAGGTAGCGGCGGCGGCCCAGGATCGTCTCGGTGTAGCCGTCCTGCCTGGCCTGGGCGACCACTTCCATGAGGTAGTCCCGCACCCCGCCGAACTCCTTGAAATACTCGTCCATCAGCCCGCGCGCCTCGTCGGGGTGGATGTGAAGCTGCTGGGACAGGCCATAGGCGGACAGCCCGTAGGCCAGCCCGTAGTTCATCGCCTTGATCTTGCTGCGCAGCTCGACCGGCACCTCGGCCGGCGGCACGCCGAACACCTTGGACGCGGTCGTGGCGTGGAAGTCGTGACCGGAGCCGAACGCTTCGATCAGTGCGTGGTCGCCGGACAGGTGCGCCATGATGCGCAGCTCGATCTGGCTGTAGTCGGCGGTCAGCAGGCACTCATAGCCGGCGCCGACGATGAAGCCGCGCCGGATCCGGCGGCCTTCCTCGGTCCGGATGGGGATGTTCTGCAGGTTGGGGTCGACGGAGGACAGCCGCCCGGTCGCGGCGATGGTCTGGTTGTAGGTGGTGTGGATCCGGCCGTCCTCATCGGCCATCGGGATCAGCGAGTCGACCACGCTCTTCAGCCTGGCCACGTCCCGGTGGCGCAGCAGGTGCTCGATGACCGGATGCTGGGTCTGGTCGTATAGCCAGGTGAGCGCCTCGGAGTCGGTGGTGTACCCGGTCTTGATCCGCTTGGTCTTGGGCAGCCCCAGCTCGGTGAACAGCACCTCCTGGAGCTGCTTGGGCGAGCCCAGGTTGAACTCGCGGCCCACCGCCGCGTAGGCGGCCTGCTCGGCCGCCTTCACCTCGCCGCCCAGGGCCGCCGACATGCTGGCGAAGTGGTGGGTGTCGGCGGCGATCCCGGTCCGTTCCATGCCCGCGAGCACCGTCACCAGTGGCAGCTCCACGTCGTGCAGCAGCCTGGTCGCGCCGCGTTTGTCCAGGTCGGCGTCGAGCGAGTCGGCCAGCTCGGCGGTCGCCTTGGCGCGCAGCGCCGCCACCTGGGCCAGCTCGTTCCCGGCGTCATCTTCGGCGGCGTCGTCCAGGGTGAGCTGGCCGGGGGCGGGAGTGTCGCCGCGCAGCTCACGGCCCAGGTAGCGGAGCACCAGGTCGGCCAGGTCGAAGGAGCGCTGGCCGGGCAGCGCGAGATAGGCGGCGAGCGCGGTGTCGCTGGTCAGCCCGGCCAGGTTCAGCCCGTGCGCGGCCAGAGCATGCATCGGCCCTTTGGCGTCGTGCACCGCCTTGGGCGCCTGCGGGTCGGCCAGCCAGCCGCCCAGTGCCCGCTCGTCGCTCTCGCCCAGCACCGCCGGGTCGAAGAACGCGCATTCGCCGTCCGGCGCCGCGATCGCGATGCCGGTCAGGGTGCCCGTGCCACGCCCCCAGGTGCCCGTCAGGGCCAGCCCGGACCGCCCCTGGGCATCGGGCGGGGCATGCTCGGCCAGCCAGCCCGCCACCTCGTCAGCGCCGGGCGTGGCCACCTCTATCTCGAAGCCAGCCTTCTGCTCACCGGCGGCCCCTGCGCCCTGATCCACCGCGGCGATCCCGTTCGGCAGGTACTCGACCAGCCGCTCGCGCAGCACGCGGAACTGCAGCGTGTCGAAGAGCTGGTGGATGGCGTTCCGGTCCCATGGCACCGGGCGCAGGTCGCCGGGCGCGGACTCCAGCGGGACGTCCTTGGCCAGCTCGGTGAGCTGCCGGTTGCGCAGCACGTTGCCCAGGTTCGCCCGCAGTGCGTCACCCGCCTTGCCCTTGACCTCCTCGACCCGGTCGACCAGCTCGGTCAGCGAGCCGAAGTCGGCGATCCACCTGGTGGCCGTCTTCTCCCCCACGCCGGGGATGTTCGGCAGGTTGTCGCTCGGATCCCCGCGTACCGCCGCGAAGTCGGGATACTGGGCCGGCGTCAGGCCATATTTCTCCTGTACGGCATCGGGGGTGAACCGCGTCATCTCGCTGATTCCCCGGCGGGTCATCAGCACGGTCACGTCATCGGTGACGAGCTGCAGCACGTCGCGGTCCCCGCTCACGATGAGGACGTCCATGCCCTCGGCGGCCGCCTGCGCGGCCAGCGTCGCGATGATGTCGTCGGCCTCGTAACCCGCCTTGGACAGCCGCTGGATGCCCAGCACGTCCAGCACCTCGAAGATCAGGCTGAGCTGGTTGCGGAAGTCGGCCGGGGTCTCGTGCCGGTTGGCCTTGTACTCCACGTACTGCTCGTGCCGGAAGGTCGGCTCGCCCCGGTCGAAGGCCACCGCGACGTGGCTGGGCTGCTCGTCCCGCAGCACGTTGATGAGCATCGCGGTGAACCCGTAGACGGCGTTCGTCGGCTGGCCCGTGGTGGTGGAGAAGTTCTCGGCTGGCAGGGCGAAGAAGGCGCGATACGCCAGAGAGTGCCCATCCAGTAGCAGCAGCTTGCCCCTTGCCGCCGTCCCCGTCGCCGTCTGCCGCTCGTCGTTGGTCGCCACGATGGAATCCTATGCGGCAGCCTGGCCCGGGAGCGGGTAGCCCGCGCCCGGGCCAGGGAATTTAAGCAGCTAGGACGAGAACTGGAACACGGTGGTGGTGTTGTACACCTGCCCGGGCTTCAGTTCGGTGGAGGGGAAGTTGGGCTGGTTCGGGGAGTTCGGGAAGTGCTGCGTCTCGAACGTGTAGCCGGCGCTCTGCCGGTAGATGTGCCCGCTGATGCCGACCAGCTTCCCGGTGAGGAAGTTGCCCGAGTAGAACTGCACACCCGGCTGGTCGGTCCAGACGGTCAGCTCACGGCCGCTGGCCGGGTCCAGGGCCTGGGCGGCCAGGCGCAGGCCATCCATGGTCGGCCCGGTGTGGTTCAGCACCCAGTTGTGGTCGTAGCCCTGGGCGATCAGTAGCTGGTGGTTGGCCACGTTGATCCGGGAGCCGATCGTCTGCGGTCTGGTGAAGTCGAATGGCGTGCCCTTGACCGGGACGATCTGCCCGGTCGGGATCTGGGTGGCGTTGGTCGGCGTGTAGGAGTTGGCGTTGATCATCACCTTCTGGCCGTAGGTGGCGCCCGAGCTCTCGCCGGCCAGGTTGAAGTAGCTGTGGTTGGTCAGGTTGATGACCGTGTCGGCGTTCGTGGTGGCGATGTAGTGGATGCCGAGCTGGTTGTCGTTGTTCAGCGTGAACGTCACGAACACGGTCAGCTTGCCGGGGAAGCCGGTGCAGCTGCAGCCGACGTTCGCGCCGTCGTCACCGTTCGGGCTGACCAGCTTCAGCTTCACGCCGGCCACGCCCGGGCTCTTCACCTCGGAGGCGGCCCAGACATGGTTGCCGAACCCGACCAGGCCGCCGTGCAGGTCGTTGACGCCGTTATTGATCGGCAGCGTGTAGGTGTGGCCGTTCAGCTTGAACGTGCCCCTGGCGATCCGGTTGCCGTACCGGCCGATGGTCTCGCCGAAGTACGGGCCACCGTTGGCGGTCACCGGGGGGCTGTCCTCGGTGACGTAGTCCCGGAGCGTGGCGAAGCCGAGCACCACATCGGCGGTTTTCACGTTGGCGCCCGGCACGTCGATGGACTGGACGATGCCGCCGTAGCTGAGGATGCTGACCGACATCCCGTCGCAGTTCGCCAGGGTGAACCGGAAGACGGGAAGCTTCTTGTGGACGTAGATGTCCATGGCCTTGCCGAAGAACTGCTTGCTGATGGTCGGGCCACCACTGCACCCATGAGCGGGCGACGCGGGTGCCTGGGCCATGCCGAGCACACCCACGGTGGCGACCCCGACGGCTGCCACGACGGCGAGGCGCATCGTTGTCACGATGGGCCATCGCCCTGATGCTGTTCGCATGAAGGCTCCCTTCGCTGGGTTGCTGACGGAGACGAGCCCGGCCTGAACGGCCACCAGCCCGAATCCGACCCACCGGCTATTGTTAGCGCTAACATTCCGGAAGTCATCCCCTTTGGGGCAAAAACATTGGACCGTTCGCCAGTGGGGCGAACCCTTGCCCGGAATGTTCTAATTTGTCCGATGTGGTGCGCCGGTCCTGGATGCGTGCCCGTAGGCTTCGCTACGGAACACCTGCGGGACTAGCTGGAGGTTTGGGTGGATCAGGACTTCGCGGCCGAGGTGGCAGACAGGTTCCGCGCACTGCGGCGGGACACGCTGGACGCGCGAATGGGCATCGAGATACTCGAGGCCTCGGCGGACCGTGTGGTAGGCACGATGCCGGTCGCGGGCAACATCCAGCCCTACGGCCTGCTGCACGGCGGCGCGTCCTGTGTGCTGGCGGAGACCCTCGGCTCGCTGGGCGCGGCCCTGCACGCCGGCCCGGACCGGGCCACAATGGGCATCGAGATCGGCGCCACCCACCACCGCGGCGCGCGGGAGGGAAAAGTGACGGGCGTAGCCACCCTCGTGCACGGCGGCAGAACGCTCGCGACCTACGAAGTGGTCATCACCGACGAGGCCGGGCGCCGGATCTGCACGGCCCGGCTGACCTGCCTGTTCCGCGACCACGTGCCAGGCACCGCGGAGGGGCGCCCGGGCGCCGGCGGATGAGGGCGGCCCCTACCACATAACGTACGGTGATTGCCGCCCCTTTGCGTCAGACGCCGGCGCATCGCTACGGTTGACCAGAAGAGCCCGGGGGTGGCCGAGTAGAGAACGTGCCGACCCGGGGAAGGCCGACATGGTACCAAAGGCCCCTCCGGGCTCCTTCCCGATCTCCCGTTTGTTAGCCTTCTGAACTGGTCTTTTGGTCATCTTGCGGCTGGCCGGCGGGAGGGTTTGAACCCGCCGTCATCGACCGGTCGAGCACCGCCTGGGCGACGTCGCGCATACTGATCCTGCGGTCCATGGACGTCTTCTGAATCCACCGGAACGCCTCAGGTTCGGACAGCCCATGCTCCGCCTGGAGCAGTCCCTTGGCCCGGTCGAGCAGCTTGCGGACCTCCAGGCGGTCACGCAGCGTGCCCACCTCGGTCTCCAGGGCGCGCGCCTCCTGGAACCGGCTCACCGCCATCTCGATGGCCGGCACAAGATCGGCCTTGGTGAACGGCTTGACCAGATAGGCCATCGCCCCGGCATCCCTGGCCCGCTCGACCAGCTCCCGCTGGGAGAAGGCGGTAAGGATCACCACCGGCGCCAGCCGGTCCGCGGCGATCTGGCTGGCCGCGGACAGACCGTCGAGGACTGGCATCTTGACGTCGAGGATCACCAGGTCCGGCCGCTGACTCACGGCCAGCTTGACCGCGGTCTCGCCGTCACCCGCCTCGCCGACGACCTCGTAGCCCTCTTCCTCAAGCATCTCCTTGAGGTCAAGCCGGATCAGCGCCTCGTCCTCGGCGACCACGACACGAAATGGGGACTTGCTCACCCCAGGAGAGTACCTGGCCAGGCAATCAGTTAGTACTTGGGCCCAACGAATTCGTCGAGCCGGGCGACCGCATCCCGCCGGGCTACGGAGATCACAGTGGGCTTGCTGAAGCACCATTCAACATGCAGCATATCCAATGCCTCACCGCACAGCCGCAGGATATCGGCGGAGTGGTTGGTGAAAAGATAGCGCGGGTACTCATACCAGCGATCACCATTCGGCCGGTGGCGGCATACCCTATTGCTGCCACGGTAGCCATCGGAATGAAACAGCCCACGGGCAAAGTCACCCGCGCGTCCATCGACGATTGATTGCTGCCATGGCTCAAGCTCGATCTTGCGCTCGTGTTTCTTGCCCGATCCGTGCTGCGGGAAGAGGCAGGGCCAGTGCTTGGAAAAACTCTGCACGTAGGTACATGCAATTCCGGGCCGGGAGCGGAGGGACACGCTCGATGACGGCATGACGCGCTTGGCCGCCTGCACAGCCTCCTGCAACAGGCCGGGCCAGCAGTCGGCGCAGGCGAGACTCAGCAGATGAGTCCTCGGCGTTTTCACGATATGACCGTCGCCGAGGTAGAGGCCGAGCAGGTAGGAGTAAGCCGGTTCATCGAGAGGACGCCCATGGCAACGTGGGCAGTTGGGTGCCTCCGTCCGCGACGAGCCGCCGATAGGGCGCCGGTCCCCCTTGCGCCAGTGCCGGATAGACCGGACGGATACACCGCAGATCTGGGCGTTCTCACGGTCGAGCACACCGATATCGGAAAGTTGCTGGGCAAGGTCGACGGTGGTGCGGGAGTACATATAAACAGTATGCCACTTAATGCTGACAATCTCAGTAAAAGCGGGGTGCGGACCAATTGGCTTGTGCCCCGGGTGGGATTCGAACCCACACTGCACGGTGTTTGAGACCGCGGACTCTGCCGGTTGGTCTACCGGGGCGTAACATTCTTCTGGATACTTTGGAGAGCCGTTTCGCTGATGCCAATCTACCTTATCGGCACGCCCTCGTGGGCTGACCGGGGCAGGTTGCGGGCCGGTGGTTTGTCGGACCCGGCTACTAGGTTGCCGGGCATGAAAGACGCGCATGAGGTGGTGGCGGCCTACTGGGCTGCGGCTGAGGCTCGGGACTGGGATACGTTCGGCGGGCTGGTTGCCGAGGATGTGGTGTACGAGGGGCCGCAGACCAGGGAACGGGTGCGCGGGCGGGCCGCCTACCTGAGGTTCAACATCGAGGGGTTCCCGAGTGACTGGCATGTCACGGTGGAACGGATCGTGGGTGAGGGCAGTCACGCGGCGAGCTGGATCCGGTTCTCCGACAAGGGGGAAGAGCAACCGGGGCTGTGCTTCTTCGACCTCGGCCCGGACGGCCTGATCAGCCGGATCACAGACTTCTGGCCTGACCCGTACGAGCTTCCGGCCAGCCGGGCTCACCTGGTCGAACGCTACTGAGTGCCGGGCGGCCGGGGAAGCGGGCCGGCGATGCTGGCCAGGTGGGCGGCGGCCACGCGTTTCGGGACGCACATCTGCCAGGCGTCGGTGATCAGTTCGCGCATCTCGGTGACATCCAGTTCGGCCATGGATGCGTGCACCCAGTTGAACCGCAGGTCGCTGAGCCGGGGCATGAAGAACTTGGCCGGCTCGGCGGCGACCAGGGCCTCGCGTTCCTCCTTGGGGAAGCCGAAACCCATTCTCGTCTCGTCCCGCGAGATGGCCGCGTAGACGATCTTCCCGACCCGGAACTTCACCTGATCGTAGATCAGGTGTTCGGACGTCCGGGGCAGCGTCATCGCCCAGGCGCGGACGTCGTGGACCGTCACCATCGCTTGTCTCCCATGCCCGGGAGGCTACCCACAGGCACCGACATTCCCGGGCGTCCCCGGCCTCCAGGCCTACAAGGCACGGATGGGCTGGACGGTACCGTTCGTGTTCCTGCGCGACGGCGAGGATGTCTACCGGACGTACTCCTTAGCTGACCGGTCGGCGCGGGGCGCGCAGGCCCAGGCAGATCAGGTAGTGCTCGATCATCTCGTCGGCGCCCGGCCAGGGCATTTCCGGTTTGCCTGCCCGGAGGTCAGTCAGGCCGTGCAGCAGCGACCAGAGCTGGAAGGCCAGGAAGTGGCTGGGCTTGCGGGTCTGGGCACCGGCGTTGAGGCAGCGCTGGATCGCGGCGATCAGGGCGGTGAATGTGCCCGCGCCGGGATGCGGCCGCCTGCCGTAGGTGCCGAGCACCTTGGGCCCGGCCGGCCAGGCCCCGAACATGACCCGGTACAGCTCGGGCTGGCCGGCGCCGAAGGCAACATAGGCACGGCAGCGGCGGCGCAGCGCGTCGAACGGGTCGGCCGCGCCGCGCCCGGCCTCGGCAAGCTGGGCATCGAACCGCTTGACCATGTGGCGCTCGAGTTTCCCGAGCTGCGGATCGTGGCGGGGCACATCGGGTATCCGTGGACGGCAGAGATGATCTCGCTGGCCACCAAGTATCCGAATGTCTACATCGATACGTCGGCTTACACGGTACGAAGGTATCCGGCCGAGCTGGTCAATTACCTGCGCGGGCACGGGCGCAACAAGGTGCTGTTCGGGTCGAATCACCCGGCCTGGCCGGCCTCGGTGTGCCTGGCCGGGCTGGACTCGCTTGAGCTTGAGCCGGAGGCCGAGCGGCTGTTCCTGCGGGAGAATGCCCGGGGCGTCTTCCGGCTGCCGGAGCCAGGCAGCGGGGGTTGACGGGGGCCGAACCGGGCGTGTCAGGGTGGGGGCATGAGGCTATCCCGCTGGGCTGCGCTCGCGGCCGCCCCCGCAGTGTTGATGACCAGTCTCCACGCCGCTCCCCCGGCCCAGGCGGGTAAGACCTACCCGAACCCCACGTGTTTGGACACGACCGTACCGCTGTACAGCCCGGCCATGTGGACGACGGCCCAGGGCACCAAGCCCGAGGCGAACACCGGCATCGCCAACTGGGGGTCCAACACCCAGAACAGCGGTGCCGGTGGCCCCGGTAGGAGCAGGAACTCCGCCGACGCGGCCATGATCAACAAGGCCAGGGCCGATGGCACCAGGATTCTCGGCTACATCGCCACGAACTACGGGACCGGCGACCTGGGGTACACCGTCCATGACATCGAGATCCAGATGACCGACTGGCACTCCTGGTACGGGGTCACCACGTTTTTCCTCGACGAGACGCCGACGGCGACCAGCTTCGAGTCGTACTACGCCACGCTGAAGAGCTGGGCGGCGGCGCACATCGGCGCGTCCGCCAAGGAGTGGCTGAACATGGGTGCCTACCCGGCGGCCAGCTCGTGGATGAGTGACGCGAGCGTGATCATGGACTGGGAGAACGCCAGCAAGCCAGCCACCCCGCCGAGCTGGGTCAAGAACTACCGGCCGGGCCGGTTCGCGATGATCATGAACGCCGTCAGCAGCGGCGGCATCGCGGCGGCGGTCAGCGCCATCGAGGGCGCGCACGCCCAGAACGGGTTCGTCACCTCCGACGCCAGTTACCAGACGCTGCCCACCTGGGCCTACTGGACCATGTTCGCCAACGGCGCGGCGGGCGCCGGCTGCTCCTGACGGCTCAGGCCAGCGGCCGGGCCGTTGGGGCTACCGGCACCGGCAGCGCCGACTCGCCGGTCAGGTAGCGGTCCACTGCGGCGGCGGCGCTGCGGCCCTCGGCGATCGCCCAGACGATCAGCGACTGGCCGCGGCCCATGTCGCCGGCCACGAACACGCCCGGCACCGAGGTCGCGTACGAGCCGTCCCGCGCCACGTTGCCACGCTCGTCGAAGGCGACACCCAGGCCGTCGAGCAGCGGCCCGCGCTCGGCCCCGGTGAAGCCGAGGGCGAGCAGGACGAGCTGGCAGGGCAGCTCTTGCTCCGTGCCAGCCACCGGCTCGAACCGGCCGCCGGTGACGTTCACCTCGACCAGGCGCAAGGCGCGCACCACGCCGTCAGCGTCCCCGAGGAACGACTGGGTGGACACCGCGTAGACCCGCTCGCCGCCCTCCTCGTGGGCGCTGGACACCCGGTAGATCATCGGGTGGGTGGGCCACGGCTGGCGGCTCGGCCTGGCCTGCGGCGGCCGGGGCATGATCTCCAGCTGGGTGACCGAGGCCGCGCCCTGGCGGTGCGCGGTGCCCAGGCAGTCGGCGCCGGTGTCGCCGCCGCCGATGATCACAACATCCTTGCCCCGGGCGCTGATCGCGGGCTCGGGCACGGCACCGGGGCGGCCGGCGCAGGCGCTCTCCGTGGCCGCCGTCACCGCCCGGTTGGCCAGCGGCAGGTACTCCATGGCCTGGTGGATCCCGGCCAGTGAACGTCCAGGCACCGGCAGGTCCCGCGGCACCGTGGCGCCACCGGCCAGCACGACAGCATCGAAACCAGCAAGCAACTCCCCCGCTGACACGTCGATGCCCACCCGGCGCCCGCAGCGGAACTCTGTCCCCTCGGCCAGCATCTGGGCCAGCCGCCGGTCCAGGTGATTCTTCTCCAGCTTGAACTCGGGGATGCCGTAGCGCAGCAGGCCACCAGGCCGGTCCGCCCGCTCGTACACGGTGACCGCGTGGCCGGCCCGGGTGAGCTGCTGCGCCGCGGCCAGGCCGGCCGGGCCGGAGCCCACCACCGCGACCCGCCGGCCTGCAGAGCGCGCGGCCGCGGAAGGCGGCTGTGGGGTCACCCAGCCCTCCGCCCAGGCCCGGTCGATGATCTCCACCTCGACCTGCTTGATCGTCACGGGGTCGGCGTTGATGCCGAGCACGCAGGCCGACTCGCACGGCGCCGGGCAGAGCCTGCCGGTGAACTCGGGGAAGTTGTTGGTCGCGTGCAGCCGCTGTGCCGCATCGTGCCAGTCGTGCCGCCAGACCAGGTCGTTCCATTCCGGGATCAGGTTGCCCAGCGGGCAGCCCTGGTGGCAGAACGGGATGCCGCAGTCCATGCACCGCCCCGCCTGCCGCTCCAGGCGCTCCCGGCCGAACTCGGTGTACACCTCGCGCCAGTCCCTGATCCGCACGTCCACCGGCCGCCGGGCCGGGGTCTCCCGCGGAGTCGACAGAAAGCCCTTCGGATCCGCCATCGGGTCCCCCCCTCGTCAGCCGTGTGCCGAGGCCATGACGGCCTGGTTGACGTCGCCGCCCTCGCGCCGTGCGCGGCTCGCCGCGGCCAGCACCCGCTTGTAGTCCTTGGGCATGACCCGGCCGAACCGCACCAGCGCGGCGTCCCAGTCGGCCAGCAGCCGGGCCGCGACCGCCGAGCCTGTTTCCAGAAGGTGACGCTGCACCAGGCCGTACAGGAACTCGGCGTCGCCGGCGCCGAGCGTCTCCAGGTCGGCCAGTTCGGTGTTGACCTGCCCGGGATCCGGGTCCAGCAGGTAGGCGATGCCACCGGACATGCCCGCCGCGAAGTTGCGGCCGACCGGGCCGAGCACGGCCACCCGGCCGCCGGTCATGTACTCGCAGCCGTGGTCGCCGGTGCCCTCGGCCACGGCGGTCGCGCCGGAGTTGCGCACGCAGAACCGCTCGCCGACGACGCCGCGCAGGAAGATCTCGCCGCCGGTGGCGCCGTACCCGATCACGTTGCCGGCGATGATCTGCTCTTCGGCGGTGAACGTGGCGGCAGGGTCGGGCACCGCGATGATCCGCCCGCCGGACAGGCCCTTGCCGAGGTAGTCGTTGGCATCCCCGGACAGCCGCAGGGTGATCCCGGCGGGCAGGAAGGCGCCGAAGGACTGCCCGGCGGACCCGTGCAGGGACACGTCGATGGTGTTCTCCGGCAGCCCCTCGCCACCCCACCGCTTGGTCACCTCGTAGCCGAGCATGGTGCCGACGGTCCGGTTGACGTTGCGCACCGGCAGTTGCAGCCGGACCGGGGAGCCATCGGCCAGCGCGCCCTCGGCGAGCTGGATCAGGGTGTTGTCCAGGGCCAGGTCAAGGCCGTGGTCCTGGGCCTTGGTGTTGCGCCTGGCAGCCCCGGCGGGCAGCTCGGGTACGTGCAGCACCGGGGTGAGGTCGAGCCCGCTGGCCTTCCAGTGCGCGATGGCCTGGGCCGGGTCGAGCAGCTCGGCGTGGCCCACCGCCTCGGCCAGCGTGCGGAAGCCGAGTGCCGCAAGGTACTCGCGGACTTCCTCGGCGATGAACTCGAAGAAGTTGACCACGAACTCCGGCTTGCCGGTGAACCGCTTGCGCAGCTCGGGGTTCTGCGTCGCCACGCCCACCGGGCAGGTGTCCAGGTGGCAGACCCGCATCATCACGCAGCCGGCCACCACCAGCGGCGCGCTGGCGAAGCCGAACTCCTCGGCGCCGAGCAGCGCCGCGATGATCACGTCCCGGCCGGTCTTGAGCTGCCCGTCGGTCTGCACGACGATCCGGTCCCGCAGCCCGTTGAGCAGCAGCGTCTGCTGGGTCTCGGCCAGGCCGAGCTCCCAGGGCACGCCGGCGTGCTTGATGCTGGTCAGCGGGGAGGCGCCGGTGCCGCCGTCGTGACCGGAGATGAGCACCACGTCGGCGTGCGCCTTGGACACTCCGGCCGCGACCGTGCCGACGCCGACCTCGGCGACCAGCTTCACGTGCACCCGGGCTGCCGGGTTGGCGTTCTTCAGGTCGTGGATGAGCTGGGCCAGGTCCTCGATGGAGTAGATGTCGTGGTGCGGCGGCGGCGAGATCAGGCCCACCCCGGGGGTGGAGTACCTGGTCTTGGCGATCCACGGGTACACCTTGTGCCCGGGTAGCTGGCCGCCCTCGCCCGGCTTGGCGCCCTGGGCCATCTTGATCTGCAGGTCGTCGGCGTTGACCAGGTACTCGCTGGTGACGCCGAACCGGCCGCTGGCGACCTGCTTGACCGCCGACCGGCGCAGGTCGCCGCCGGGGCCGGGCAGGTACCGGTCCGGGTCCTCGCCACCCTCGCCGGTGTTGGACTTGCCGCCGAGCCGGTTCATGGCGATGGCCAGGGTCTCATGCGCTTCCGCGGAAATCGATCCGTACGACATGGCGCCGGTGGCAAACCGGCGCACGATGTCCGCCGCCGGCTCGACTTCCTCGATGCGGACCGGCGCGCGATCACCAGGGATTTCATTTCCTGACGGATGGGGGTCGGCGCCGCGGATACGCAGGAGTCCGCGCAGGGTCATCAGCCGCGCCGACTGGTCGTCGACCAGCCTGGTGTACTCCTTGAAGATCTCGTAGCGGCGTTCCCTGGTCGCGTGCTGGAGCTTGAACACGGTCTGCGGGTTGAACAGGTGCGGCTCGCCCTCGCGCCGCCATTGGTACTCACCGCCGGTCTCCAGGCGGCGGTGTGGCAGGCCCGCGCCGCGCGGCGGGTAGGCCATGGCGTGACGGCGCGCCGTCTCGGCGGCCAGCACGTCGAACCCGACGCCGCCGAGCCGCGAGGTGGTCCCGGCGAAGCAGGTCTCGATCACCTCGGCGCCCAGGCCGATGGCCTCGAAGATCTGGGCTCCGGTGTAGGAGGCGACGGTGGACACGCCCATCTTGGACATGATCTTGAGCAGGCCCTTGCCGAGGGCCTTGATCAGGTTGGCGGC
>Ga0070730_10003470_pt1 | contig 14125 bp, 13 predicted proteins | sample Coa_R1_3_FD_66447 | JGI IMG/M metagenome (GOLD analysis project Ga0070730, IMG submission 66447) | Surface soil microbial communities from Centralia Pennsylvania, which are recovering from an underground coalmine fire - Coalmine... | ecosystem: Environmental > Terrestrial > Soil > Unclassified ...
TTGAGCAATTTTTTCAGCGTCGGCATTCAGGTCGCGCGCCTGGTCGCGCAGCAGCAGCGCAGAAAATGAAGGATAGTTGTCCACGATGATGCGGCCTTCGCGGTCCAGAATCTTGCCCCGAGGCGCGAGGATGGGCACGCGCCGCACGCGGTTTTGTTCTGCCCGGCTTTCGTATTCATCGGACTTGCGGACCTGCAGGCTCCAAAGCCCATAGGCAATTACCAGAAATATGACGAGGACAACCCATTGAACAACCGACAACTTGGCGGGCGCGATTTTTTCCTGGCGGGCCTGCATGGGACTACATCATCGAGCGATATAAATTCAGAATTAGATTGGGGGCAAGGCTGCGCATAGAGTACAGCAGACCTTGCAGAATTGCCAAAATTGCCATGAATGCCAAAATTGCCATAATTTGAAAAACAAAACCTTACCGCTGATGACGCTGATTGAACGGATTTACGCTGATCGATTTTCAATTACCCAGTTACCAAATTACTCAATTACGAAATTAAGGTTTGTTTCAATTATGGCAATTCTGGCATTCATGGCAATTTTGGCAATTCCGCGGCCTAGCTTCGTTGCTTGAAGCGGTCGAGCAGGGCAAACAGGGGGACAGCCAGCACGCCGTTGCAGACGGCACAGAACAGGAGATGTCCCCAGTTTTGGGGCTCGCTCGCGCCTACCAGTCCGATATCAATCACTGTGTAGATGAAGCGATGGAGCAGGTAAAAACCAACGGTCATGAGGAAGCGCGAACCGGGATTATCCACGTCGAGCCTGACTCCCAGCGATGACGCCAGGTAGCCGATCATGGTCTTGGCAATCCCATTCAGGCCGATCGGCTGGGAGCTGAAAGCATCCTGCACGGTCCCGATCAGCGCGCCGGTGATCAGGCCGGTAATAGGCTTGCGGCGGGCGACGGCAAAGAAGATTGTGACCAGCAACGGAAGATCGAAAACCTTAAGAAAATCAAGCCGCACCGGAAAAAAAACCTGGATAAAGATCGCCAATAGAGGGATGCCGACAGATATCCCCCAGCTAAAGCGGTGGACATCGATCTCCTCGCGGGAGGTGTAGGTAACGGCCCCACTCATTCGGGCGGCTTCTCCCCACTGGCAGGCATTGGCTGCGTTTCCGGCTTATCAGTCTGGGTGGACTTCGGGGAGGTAGCTTGTGGAGATTGATCCGCAGCCGATTTTTTTGTCTTGGGCAATTTTGGGGCTGCGGGTTTGCTGCTCTGCTCGGTCACGCCGGGATTTGCTCCGCTTACTACCTTCTTAGCCGGGCCGCCCGAAATTGGCCTCTGCGGCTGGGTAGAGGCTCCGGCGTCGTTAGGTTGCTTCCGCGGAATTTTCTCCTGGGTCTTGTCGTTCGCATTTTCAACCGCCTTTTCCGGCAGCTTCGGGACAGTAGGCAGGCGCTGCGCCAGGATGTCCGCAGCCCGAATGGGTCCGGCGGTCTGGTTTGCGTTGGGTAATTCCTCAGTCATTTTTGTAATAACCAGCACCTCCTCCAAGCGGCTGAGGTTGGCAGCGGGCTTGATCGAGATGGAAAGAAATAAGGGCTTATCTGAATCTGAATTCACGGCGGTCACGTTTCCTACCGGCAATCCTTTGGGATAGATCCGGTCTCCTCCGCTGGTGATCACCTTCTCGCCGACGTCCACCTTTTCGTCGGACATCACATTCTTGACCACTGTCTCTCCCTGGCTGCTGCCGTGCAGATCGCCCTGCAGCCGGGATTTTTCCAGGATCACCCCTGCGCCGCTGTCGCGATCGTTGATCACCAGCACCTGGGAGCTCATGAAATAGACCTCTTTTACTTTGCCGACGATCCCATCCGGGGTAATCACGGCCATGTCTTGTTTCAGCCCATCATGCGATCCTTTGTCGATGTAGATCACGCGCGACTGCTCGCTGCCGCTCGAACCGATCACCTGGGCGGCAACTGTCTTGCCGATAAACTTTTCCTTGAACCCCAGCAGATTCTGCAGGCGACGCGATTGCTCGGCATCTTCTTTCAGCTTTGCCTGCTCCATGCGCAAGCGGTCCACCTCTGCCTGCAATTTGCGGTTCTGGTTGCGCACGTCATGGAGATCGATATAGTTGTGCCAAGTGTTGCGGAAAAAATGTCCGGTGCCGATGAAGCCCCGCTCGATCGGCGTGATGATATTCACAGCCCAAACGCGGATCAGCCGCGTGCCGCCTGAACTGGGATTTTTTGGATCATCAGGACGCTTGACCTGGGTGGCCAGCATGATCACCTGAACGAAGAGCACCGCCATGAGCAGCAGCGGATTCTTGTAACGGCTGAAAAAGCTTTCCATGTTCCTGACGCTTCTAGAGCGGCCGACGCGGGGCTTGCCAACTGGCACTGCCCCGCGCCGCTATTTATTCGATTGAGATTTTCCGCAGCAGCTTGAAGTCGCTGAGCATCTTGCCGGTGCCCAGTACCACGCTGGCCAACGGATCGTCGGCGATGGAGACCGGCAATCCGGTTTCCTCGCGAATTCGTTTATCCAAATTTTTCAACAAGGCGCCGCCGCCGGTGAGCACGATGCCGCGGTCGCTGATATCGGCGCTCAACTCCGGGGGAGTGCGCTCCAAAGCCACGCGGATGGCGTTCATGATGGTGCTGATGCACTCGCTGAGCGCTTCGCGGATCTCGCTGTCGTCGATGGTGATGGTCTTGGGTACGCCTTCAATCAGGTTGCGCCCTTTGATCTCCATGGTCAACGGTTTGTCGAGCGGATAGGCGGAGCCGATTTCAATCTTGATCTGTTCAGCAGTGCGCTCGCCGATGAGCAGGTTATATTTGCGCTTGAGGTAATTCATGATGGCTTCATCCATCTGGTTGCCCGCCATGCGCACAGAGCGCGAGTAGACGATGCCGCTGAGAGAGATGACGGCGATGTCCGTAGTACCGCCGCCAATATCGACCACCATGTTGCCGCTGGGCTCGGTGATGGGCAGTCCCGCGCCGATCGCCGCTACCATGGCTTGCTCCACCAGGTGGACCTCGCTCGCTTTAGCGCGATACGCAGAGTCCATCACGGCGCGCTTCTCTACCTGCGTTATCTCCGAGGGCACGCCGATCACGATGCGCGGATGCACCAGCATCTTGCGGTTGTGCGCCTTCTGAATAAAGTAGTTCAGCATTTTTTCCGTGACTTTGAAATCGGCGATCACGCCATCTTTCATCGGCTTGATCGCTACTATGTTGCCGGGGGTGCGTCCCAGCATCTCCTTGGCTTCTTTTCCAACCGCTTCTACTTCACCGGTGTTTTTGTTGATGGCTACGATGGACGGCTCATTCACTACGATGCCTTTGCCCTTGGCGTAGACCAAAGTGTTTGCAGTTCCCAGATCGATGGCCAGGTCGCTGGAGAACATGCTGAAGAGTGAACGCCAATTGTGGATACGCGAATTCTCTGACTTGAAACCGTTTGACGACATACCCGCTTCTTTCTATTTTTTTAAATTCCTGGTTCAAATTTCTTTGGATTGGCCACACGACTGGCCGCTACGTACTCCCGCCACCAGCCGCTTCCAGCGCAGCCTGTCTGAATCTTAATTGGGATTACCACAGATAATGGAGCAAAAATCAAGCCGTATCTATAAGGGATTCTACTGGATAACAACATTTTGCGGTATGCTCTTGACCCCGCCTTTCGCATTTTGAGCCGTAATGGTAATTACGTTAAGGCCCGTGGGCAGGGGTGCAGTGTAGTGGATGAACGTTCCATCCCGGTTCACAACCGCCACTTGCTGATCGTTGACCATCACCCGGGCTGAGGGTTCGGTGCGGCCCCGGATCTCGATGATGTGCCCGTGCTGAACGAACGGTTCGAGCTCCAGAACAGTGCCCACCCGGTCCTCCCCCTTGGGAATGACCGTGAACCTGTTCTTTTCGCTCTCCACCGAGAGCTTGCCGTCATCGCCCACCGACTGCACCTCCCAATAATAGGCGCCTTCAGCAAATCCCTCGAGCTGGATTTGAGGGGTTGGGACGTTGCTGTCTACCAGCAACGAGGAGAAATAGGGGTTTTTCGAGACTTTGATGTGGTATTGCTTCACGTTGTCCATGGGTGTCCAGGAGAAGCTCACCCGGTTGGCCTTGTTACCCAGGAAAATGGGCTGCATATTGGCAGGGTCGATCAAGGTTGGCGGGCCGATCTCCTTGGTCTTCCTCATGGCCGGTGTGTCTGAATTAAAGGCCACCTTCTCGTAATTACCAAGCTTGACCGGCTCGCTGCCGGGGCGGGTAACCTCGCCGGTGCCCCGTTTCAGCAAAATCTCATGGTCGTCGGTGCGGGGGTCGTTCTGCACCTGGGCCGAGGTCTCCGAGCCCAGAGTCGCAGTTGCGCCAGCCACAGTAACCTGAGATTTGGAGCCTTGAGGAATCGAGGAGGTGGCAAGGTCTACGGTACCCGTGGTTACCTCGACTCGGACCGCCGTCTGCTGCTCTGCGTTGACCGAGTTCTCTTCGATTCGAATCAGGGAATCGGTCTTGACCGTATAGTTTGTGCCGTCGGCAAAAACGATCTTGGCGATGCCCTCGGACGAAGTCTGGACGACGTCCCCTTTTTCCAGGGCCACGTTGTAATCTGCGTTGATCCAACGGTTAGCGGTGACCTTGTGTACCCGGACGGTGCCATCAATATTGGTGAAGTGGGCCTGTTGCGCCCCTGGCTCCCCATTGGCGTTGCCGCGAATGCTGTTGGCCAGCCCAACCTTGACCAGAAGTTTCGTAAGGAGGTTTTCGCCCGATTGCGTAAGGCGGTTGGTGGTTTCCGGAAAAGCGAGATACATAACCAGGCCGGCCAGCGCAAACACACCCAGCAGCCCCAGAAAAACACTGCGGTAGGTGATGGTTACATAGGAAATCTGAAAGCCGGATTTGTGTTTTTGTACCACTGCTTTCTTTTAAGGGGGGAGTTTCGTGGGTAAAGAGTACCACAATTCCATGTTCCGAAAATGCCCGGTTTCGCCTGGCCCCTTGTTTATCAACCTCTATGAACTCGTGGAAGACACCAAGAAGACATCCGAAGTGCTAGCACCTTTGGAGTAAAATTCAAGAAGTCATGTCCACTCATCCTGCAACGCACTCTGCCAGCCTGGAGCAGCTTCGCTCACGAATTCACGCCCGGACATCGAGAGTCGGAATCATCGGCCTTGGATATGTCGGTCTTCCGCTGGCGCTGCTGTTCAACGAGGAGCGCTTCCCAGTCACCGGCTTCGATATTGACGCGACCAAGGTCCAATCGCTGACCAGCAATCAATCTTACATCTTTCGCATTCCTCAGACCGAGATCGCCGCGGCCCGAGCCAAGGGATTCTCCGCCACGGACGATTACCGCCAGGTCGCGGAGATGGATGCCATCATCATCTGCGTACCTACGCCTCTAAATGAATATCGCGAACCTGACCTGAGTTATATTCGCGCCACCGCGGAGGCCATCGCGCCCCACCTGCGCGCAGGACAATTGATTGTGCTGGAGAGCACCACATATCCGGGCACTACGGAAGAGGTGCTGGTCCCGATTCTTGAATCCGTGAACAAAGCAGGCTTAAAAGCTGCGCGCGGCCCTCATGACGATCTGGTCAATTCTTTCCTCGTGGCCTTTTCTCCGGAGCGGGAAGATCCCGGCAACGATACGGTTGCGCGGCGTGACATACCCAAGGTGGTAGGTGGACTGAATCCGGCAGCCTCTGAAATTGCCGGGGCGCTTTACAACAGCATCTTCAACCGGGTGGTGCCGGTCTCCAGTCCGGCTGCGGCCGAGATGACCAAGCTGCTGGAAAATATTTACCGTTGCGTGAATATCGCGCTGGTCAATGAACTGAAGCTGCTGTGCCTGCGCATGGGCATTGATATCTGGGAGGTCATTCAGGCGGCCTCTACCAAACCTTTTGGATTTCATCCGTTCTACCCAGGGCCGGGCCTGGGCGGACACTGCATTCCGGTCGATCCTTTTTATCTCTCCTGGAAGGCCAAAGAATGGGACTTCCAAACGCGCTTTATCGAACTGGCAGGCGAGATCAACACCGCCATGCCCTACCACGTAGTCACCTCGGTGGCCTCCGCTCTCAACCAGCATAAGAAAGCGCTCAACGGCTCCAAGGTGCTGGTGCTGGGCGTGGCCTACAAGCGCGACATCGACGACCTGCGCGAGTCTCCGGCGCTGACCATTATTGAAGAGCTGCGACGCCAGGGGGCCGAGGTCCGGTATAACGATCCTTACTTTCCCAAAGTGGGCCAGGGACGCAAATACAATCTCCAGATGAACTGCGCGCCGCTCGAAAACCTGGACCAGTATGATTGTGTGCTGATCGTAACCGACCACTCGGATTACGACTATCGCAAGATTGTGAATGAGGCAAAGCTGGTGGTGGATACGCGCAACGCCACGCACGGCATCAAGTCGGAGAAGATCGTGAGATGCTGAGTGAGCAATTGGCAGATGGCAATTAGCCAGAGCATCTTTACCACTGATTTTCACTGATGACACTGATTGGAAATCAGCAGAGTAATTGGTTTGGACTTGATTTTTTGGCCAATTGCTAATGGCTAATTACTGATTGCTAAAAAATAAGAGTTCCGACTGGGCCAAATTTACTGTTAGTCCGAAAATGAATCCGGGAACAGAAAATCAGGGCTGAGTAGCGGAACTCCTTTTCTTGCAGAGAAGCACTGCGCAGTACTCCTCCATTCGAGCATTTCTGAAATTCCTGCCGTGGCCTTTATCCACTCGCCACTTCAGGAAATACTCGGGTGGGGACACAAAATCTGAGGACTGGATTCTTCCTCAACTAACTCTATGTCTTCTCGCAAGCACCTTCCCCTTGCCTGGAGACCCGAATTGTTTTGATCCTAAAATCTGGAATCAAGCCTTCTCTAATGCCAGACTCCGGATTACTTCAACTTTCAAATTATTCTAATTTTGAAGTACACAAATAGATCTGTCAATAGATTATTTGTATTTTATTGTAGGAAAATGTCGATTTTTGTTAAGTGTTTACTACGTTAAGCAGTATTAAAAACAAGAAAACAAGGTGCATTCTCAGAGAGAACCTCATGTTTTGAGGTCATTTTTCGAGTCGCTCTTCTTTAGCTCCATCTTTTTTACCTCTTGGCTGGTGGCCTGGACCATCTTGGCCAGCATTTCCAGGAAGAGCTCTCGTTCTCCGCGACTGAGGGGTGTCAACATGTCACGTCCCATGGCTATCCGATTTTCAAGGAAATGATGCTCGCGTTTCCGGCCCTCGTCGCTTAACTCCACATGTACTACGCGCCGGTCCTTTTCGGAGCGCACCCGCGCCACCAGCCCTTTTCTCACCAGTCTTTCGATCATATGGGTGGCGGTGCTCATGGGAACCCCAATCGCCCCGGCAAAATCGCTCATGATGCAGCGGCCCCGGTTGCTCAGAACCACGATGGCCCTCATCTCGCGGGCCGGCAGCTCCCCTTCCAGTTCCTCCGTGGGATGCTTCTTCTGCAGGTTGGCAAAGAACAATTCGTCGAGGTGCGCCACCAGCCTCCGGGCTTGGACTTCCAGCGACTCTGGAGCTGCGATATTTCCAACATCGAACTTTTTCATTGATGCACTTATATTACATCTAGCTGTTAGCCATTAGCTCCTGCACCGCTCCCTTAACATCCAATGGCCTTTTGTATATCGTGCGTCAAACTGGGACATTGAGACAAGCCGCATTTTTATTGGGGTTTTTGGGAGCACCTGGAACTCGGCCATGCCCGGAACTGCCTCGGTCTGCACCGGCCCACCCTTCGCAAAGACGCAAGGCACCCGCCTTCTCGTACCTTGCATTTCCGCACTTTTGTTTCGTAGTTACCATTCGATAAACCTTAGCGGGTGAAAAAAACGGGTAAACGCCGAAACGCCGCGCAACTTGTTGAAAATCAGGGAGTTGATTGTTCCGGCGTTGGGTTCAAACGCCGTTCTGTCCCGGGACAGACGGTTAAATGCGGCATTGTTTCAGGATCCATTCAAAACTCAAATCCCACCGGAAGGCCTAGCGTAGCTGAGCCACAACCAACCGTTCACCGCAAGGACATAAAGGAAAACTAACACCTCAACCACCTTTCGCCACGCTTGAGGCAGATGCTGTTGCTGCACTCGAATGAAGCAGAAAGGGCATAATAATGACAGTAGCACTACTGTAGTATTTATGTCAAACGAGGTGAGTATTGATTGCGCCTGTTTTCAGCATCGCTCATATTTCCAATTGCGCGATTTGCCTTGGGACAGCCACTCCATTGAGGTCTGCAAGCGGCGTTCGCGTGTTGGTTCTGTCTTGGCCTCTGTGACCCATTCCACGTACTCTTTTTTCTTGCTGTAGGGAAATGCCTCGAAGACGGTGAGCGCTTTTTTGTTCTTCTTGAGAGAAGCCATGAAATAGTCTGGGACCTTCAGCTCTTTCTTGCCGGTCTGGGGTTTCGATCGGGCTGGGGTCTTTACGCCCTCATCGTGGAGTTGCACAGCTTTCTTGATGTATCCCAGCAATTCGCGCTTCGACGGCAGGTCCTGGCGTGCGGTGATACGGCCGAACTGGCCCATGGCGTCCGTGGACTTATTCTCTTTCTCATCGACGATCAGGCTGCCCTTCCAAAACCCGAAGGCGCAGTGCTCCTTGAATGCGGCCATGCTGCAAAGGATGCCCTTGTACATGAAGTGAGGAAAGCTCCACTTCATGGTCTCTTCCACTTCCGGGCAGCCTTCATGAACAACTGCGCGCAGCTCGCGGAGGATGGGCTGAGCAAAATTCGCCGACTTGGCTATGTAGGCGTCGATTCGCTTGTCTTTGGTTCCCATAGAAGCTTCTGGCTGCTGGCAAAGGCAAGCCGCAGATTTCGCAGATGAGCGCGAGATAAAAAGACACGGCGCGATGAATGACAGCTCCATTCAGATCAGCGCTTCTCAGCGGAATCAGCGGCACGATCTTACAACGAACTCATGTTCGACAGAAACTCTCCGTTGGAGCGGACTTTGCTTAGCTTGTCAATGAGCAGTTCCATGGCTTCTACTGGCGAGAGAGGATTCAGCACCTTGCGCAGCACCCAGATGCGTTGCAGGTCTTCTTTGGGAATCAGGATCTCTTCTTTTCTGGTTCCGGAGCGCTGAATGTCGATGGCCGGGAAGACGCGCTTGTCCACCAGTTTGCGGTCGAGGATGATTTCCATGTTGCCGGTGCCTTTGAATTCTTCGAAGATCACGTCGTCCATACGCGAGCCGGTTTCAACCAGGGCGGTGGCGATGATGGTGAGCGATCCACCTTCTTCGATGTTGCGGGCCGCACCGAAGAAGCGTTTGGGCCTTTGCAGCGCGTTAGAGTCCACGCCGCCGGAGAGCACCTTGCCGCTGGGCGGGACGATAGTGTTGTAGGCGCGGGCCAGGCGGGTGATGGAATCGAGCAAGATCACTACGTCGCGCTTGTGCTCGACCAGGCGCTTGGCCTTCTCGATCACCATCTCGGCTACCTGGACGTGGCGGGCGGCAGGCTCGTCGAAGGTGGATGAGATGACCTCGCCCTTTACGGAGCGCTGCATGTCCGTGACTTCTTCGGGGCGCTCATCGATCAGCAGAACGATCAGCACTACTTCCGGATGGTTGGTGGTGATGGAGTTGGCGATGTTCTGCAGCAGCATGGTCTTGCCGGTGCGCGGAGGGGCGACGATCAGGCCGCGCTGTCCTTTGCCTACCGGGGTGAGCAGGTCCATCACGCGGGCGCTCACATTTTCGCGGACGGTTTCCAGCTTGAGCCGCTCCTGGGGATAGAGAGGCGTAAGGTTGTCGAACAGGATCTTGTTGCGGGCCTCTTCGGGCGATTCGAAATTGACAGCTTCAATCTTGACCAGGGCAAAATATTTTTCGCCTTCATGGGGCGGACGCACCTGTCCGCTGATCGTGTCGCCGGTCTTGAGATCGAATTTGCGGATCTGCGAAGGAGACACATAGATGTCGTCGGGGCCCGGCAGGTAGTTGTAGTCGGGCGAGCGCAGGAATCCATAACCATCGGGCAGGATTTCGAGCACTCCTTCTGCAAAGATGTGTCCTTCTTTTTCGCTCTGAGCTTGCAGGATTTTGAAGATGAGGTCCTGCTTGCGAAGGCCGCTGGCGCCAGGCAGCTCCAGGGTACGAGCTATCTTGGTAAGCTCGGTGATGTTCTTTTCTTTCAGTTCCGCAATTGTCATATTCACCTACGGGATTGATTTGATTGATAAGGGAGGATTACAAACGATTGATCTGGGGCGAGAAAAAACGTATCGAACCGGGAAACCCGAGAATCCCGCCAGGCAATCAGCCCAGCGGGACATCAGGAAAGTGTATTATGCAGCACGACGCCGTGGTTCTGCAACTTCTTCTCCAGTTACTTCGATCACGGCCTCCGGCTCGTCGGCGCCGCCTACACGAAGCAGGATGTCGTTCATGGTGTCCTGCACGCGGGTGGTGGGCTTATGAAACTTCCGTGTCGCCTTGGAGACAAGTTGACACAAAAGATACCGGTTGCTCACAGGTTTAAGTGCATCATATATAAGATCCGAACGCATAATCGTCTCCTCTCTTCTTTCTCCTCTAGATTATGATTTACAATCCTTGTTTTTACGCCAAGTGAAACAGGGGAATCGCCGCATGTACTCAAATAGCTGATTTAAAGCAATTTAGCCAAATTGTGGGATTTTCCAGAAAACCCTTGCGCGGTTATTAGACGCAAGCGGCAGTTCCTTGGTTACAAAATCTCAAGCTCCAGGGTGCGGCCGTTTGTGGCGGAACTCATTCCGTAGCCACTGGTTCCTTCAGTTGGATGCTATACGGTAAATGGAGACGCCCGAATCGTCAAGATATTTCGCAGCCCGTAACTTATTGGTAAATAACACTTTTTGCGACTTCGGCTGAGGCAGACCCATCTCTAAGGGTCAACACCTTTTGCCCGAAGTCCAAAGCAAAGAAGAGCCAAAGAAAGAGGACCTATGAGTGATGCGCGCTATCCAGTCGGCCGTTTTACCCCAGACGAGAACCCCACGCCCGAAAGCCGGGCCAAACATATCCAGGAAATAGCCTCCCTCCCGGCCCAGATGCGCCAGGCAGTGCGCGGACTTACGCCGGAGCAGCTCGACACTCCTTATCGGGAAGGCGGCTGGACAGTCAGACAGGTCGTCCATCATGTGCCCGACAGCCATATGAATGCTTATGTCCGGTTCAAACTGGCCCTGACGGAGAACGTGCCGACCATCAAGACCTACGACGAGGCTGCCTGGGCCAAGCTCAAAGACACAGAACTCACCCCCATTGATGTCTCGCTTACCTTACTGGAGACTGTCCATGCCCGCTGGGTCACGCTGCTGAAATCGCTCAAGGCAGAAGACTTTGACCGCAAATTCAACCACCCCGAGGGCGGCGTGCAATCCCTGGACCGGACACTGACCCTGTATGGCTGGCATGGCCGGCATCATTTGGCGCACATTACTTCGCTGCGCGAGCGGAAAAATTGGGTAAATGGGTAATTGGGTAATTTTAAAATCTTTACCGCGGATTTTGCGGACCTTCGCGGATTGGATCGATTTGGGAATCGAAGATTTAAATTGCCTGATTATAAGTTCTTCTTCCGTTTTGGTCTTGACACCAATTCGCCCTGGCAGTTGGGGCAGATGTTTTTCATCTCTGTTGTGCAGCCCTCGCAGAAGGTGCATTCGTAGCTGCAGATGAATGCGATGCCATCTGCAGGCAACGGCTTTTTGCATTTTTCACATTCGGGTTTCATCAGGAGCGGCATGGTTTAGATCTCTTTCAAGATTAAAGTTACCACTGATTTTCACTGAGGCCACTGATCGAAAGCAAAACCTTTAGCCGCTGATTTGCGCTGATGGCCGCTGATCAGGGGAAGCATAATCATGACTACAGCAGTACGAAACCGCTCTGAATCCTGACGGCTAATTTAATGGCAATACTGTTCACTTAAGCTACCCTTGAACCTTCTCAGTTAATAGAGTGATCGAGAAATGCTCTGTCGCCCCTGTGGGGCTCATTTCGTATCTCATGCATTCCCAGCACTTGCGTGCTGGGCTCAATAATTCCGCCCCTTCGGGGTTTGCATTCGTATTACTCATGCAATCTCGAAATCCCTTAAGTGAACAGTATTCGGCTAATGGCTAATTACTACTAATTGCCAATTGCTACTTCTGTATTCGTATATTCACCAGATAGGGGCTGCTGAATTCGGTCATGTCTCCGGCTTGTTTGCCGGACACCGGCAGCAGGCGGGCTGAAAGCGGCTTGTGCCACTTTACTGCGAGGCTGGCCATATCGGCGATGATGTTTTCTACCTCTTTTTGGGAGATATCTCCCGGCAGGGGAATCGCGTCTAGCCCGGTACTGCACACCGATGAATAGGACATCAGACTGTCGCGGGTTATGGTTCCAGCTTCCCAGCGCTTGGCCAGCACGGAATCTTCCAGCACGGGGAGCATCAGCCCGCTGTAACCGGCCTGTTTCACCGGAACCCGGCGGACGGCTGAGGTAATGGCATACGCGGCCGACAAGCTGCCCGGTGCGCCAATCTGATTTTGAATCAAGGACTCCATGGCCGCGCCAATGGAGATTTCTTTCAGGGGCACTGGAGTCAGATCGATGCCCTGGTATTTCCAACTGGTTTGGGCCTCCACCCGATGGGCGATCTCCTCTACTTTGCGGGCTTCCCTAGCCAGCGCCGCAGTAAGCTGCTCACCGGCCTCAATGAAATCAGTCTTGCCGACGGAGAAAGCCTGCTGCGCGACGTTGGCCGACTCCATGCCGACGGCAAAATCATGTCCGGCGCCGGAGGTATACGAAACTGGATAGAACGGAGCAATGACGGGTGGAAATGCTCCGGAGGCGAAGCGGAAGTTGCCTTCACTGTGCGTGGTGTTCTCTTCGAGGTATTTGTTGATCCTGGCCGCGGCGCGAATTGCCTTCCAGTGAACACCGGCGTCATCGGCAACTACGATGAATCCATTGATGGACTGGGTGGTGGCGATGATCTGTGCCAGAAGATCGGCTTGCGCGGGATCGTCGGTGTCTTTGGTCATGGCCGGGCCGATGTCTGGGGTGAATTCCTCTTTTTGCGCCAGCGCGTCATATTCGTGAAAAAAAGCCAGCACCTGGGCGGGAGTCAGTCCCTTGATGTACTCGGGAAAGGGTTGCGTGGTAATGCGGATGGTCTCAACGTCATATCCGGCCTTGATGAACTCAGCCTTGGCTGCCCGGAGAAAGGTAAGAGCTTTTTCGATCTGGCTGCGATACGACTGGCGGTCCAGGCGAATGAAGGCCGTGACTGTCCTGATTTTAGGCAGCGAACCGGAGCTTGCCGGCTGCGCATGACAAACACCCAGGAACAAGAGAGCCAGTAAGTATGCAGCCGCGATAAAGCGCAGTTTCATGGATCGGATCTCCCGAGCGGAATTGTAGCAGCAAGCACTCAGCCGTCAGCACTCAGCCAGTTCTACAATCCTCTCGCGAATGAGCATGGAGAAGGAAAAACTATTCTTTACCGCAGAGGACGCAGAGTTGCGCAGAGCCACGACCAAAGGAAAGCCAACATGCACCGCGGACACGCGGAGAACAGCAAAAATCCAGGTCAACACCTCAACCACAGAGGACACGGAGGAATACAGAGGAAAGCAAATCAAAAGCTTATGCAGTGTCGTGGAAAGCAGACTCACCTTCCTTTAAACGCTGGTTTTCTGCGCTCTACAAAGGCGCGGACTCCGTCGGCAAAGTCTTCGGTGGCGGCGCATTCGCTGAAGTGGATGGCTTCGGCTTCCAGTTGCTCGTCCAAAGTCCGGTCAAAGGCAGAGTTCAGCAGCGCCCTGGTTCTGGCATAAGCTTGGGTTGGACCGGCGGCCAAGCGGGTGGCAAGCGCCATGGCTTCTGTCTCCAGCGCGGCCCGCGCCACTAACTTATTGGCTAAGCCCAGCGCAACCGCTTCCTGGCCAGGAATGCGTCCGCCCAAAAGAGCAATCTCCTTGGCGCGGCGCAGGCCGACTAACCGAGGGAGAAAATATGTAGATGAGCCATCGGGCGTGGTGCCCAGATGGATGTAAGCCAGAGTGAAAAAGCTGTCATCGG
>Ga0070730_10003471_pt1 | contig 14125 bp, 10 predicted proteins | sample Coa_R1_3_FD_66447 | JGI IMG/M metagenome (GOLD analysis project Ga0070730, IMG submission 66447) | Surface soil microbial communities from Centralia Pennsylvania, which are recovering from an underground coalmine fire - Coalmine... | ecosystem: Environmental > Terrestrial > Soil > Unclassified ...
ACGACCCGGATTCGAGGTTCCAGTCCCAGGTGCACGAGTACTACCTCGACATCGGCGCCTTCGGCACCGCCGTCATGTACGTGGAGGACGACAAGGGCATCAAGTTCAGCACCCGCTTCCTGGGCGAGTGCTACATCAAGCAGACGCATTACGGGGTAGTGGACACGATCTACCGCGCGTTCATGCTCAGTAAGGAAGAAGCGGAGAACATGCTCGGCCCGAATCTGGGGCCGGCGATCGCGCGGGAGAAGGACCCGCAGCGGATGTTCCCGTTCCTGCACTGCGTGAAGCCGGATGGGGAAGCGTGGGAGTCCTGTTATATCTCTCTGACCGACAGCTACGTCGTCAGGGAAGGCAGTTACGACAGCTTCCCCTTCATGGTCGCGCGGTGGGAGAAGACGGCCTACGAGGACTACGGCAGGAGCCCGGCCATCAACTGCTTGTCGGAGATCCTGTCCGTCAACAAGATCAGGATGACGCTGCTGCGGCAACAGGAGAAGGCCGTGGATCCGCCGGTGCTGATACCGAGCGATGGCTTCCTGCAGCCCATCAACCTAAATCCGGGTCAGCCCATCACCTACGACCAGAACGTCCAGGGCGGACGCGAGGCCATCGGGTTCCTGGAATCGAAGGCCAAGTTCGACGTGGGAAACATGGCGCTGGAGGGTTCGCAGAACGCGATCACCCGCAGCTTCTACGTCGATATGCTGCAGTTGCCTGGTGGATTGATGCCGGGCGCCAAGAATCAAAACACGTACATGACAGCGACCGAGGCCAGCATACGCCGCGAGAACGCGATGCGGGTCTTGGGGCCGATGGTCGCGCGCATGCAGACTGAGTTCTTGAGTCCCCTGATCATGCGGGTCTACGACATCCTGAAGCAGCGGCGCAGCCTGGCGCCGCCCCCTCCGGGGGTCAAGGGCGAGAGCATCGACATCGAGTACGTGAGTCCCCTGGCCATCGCCCAGAAGGCGGCCGAGGGCGACAACTTCCTGAGGATGATCCAGCTCCTGAATCCCGTGATCCAGGCGAAGCCCGAAGTCCTGGATGCCTTGAACGGCGACGAGTTAGTCAGGTTCGCGGCCAGGATCTACCGCACGCCGGCGGAGTTGGTCTATAGCGACGAGCAACTGCAGCAGATCCGCGCACAGCGCGCACAAGCTGCACAGCAGCAGGCCCAAGCAGAGAACGGGCCGACGCCAGCGATCCAGGAGAATCCCAACCTGATCAACCTCAAACGCAACATGGAAGCCGCCAATAGCGTCGGCGACCTGATGCAGAAGATGCGTGCATGAGCGCGGTCCCCGAGTTCGTCCGCGAGGAGATCGACCGCTTCCAAGCCTGGAAGCAGCGCATCGCGCTGAAGCGCAAGTACATCGGTCTCTTCGAGTCACCGGATGGGCGAGAGGTCTTGCACGACATCCTGCGGGCTGGGAATTTCGCCAGCAATTGTTTCAACCAGGATCCGCACATAGCGGCCTACAACGAAGGCAAACGCGCGCTGGCGCTCCACATCCTGTCGAGGATGCGGCTGACCGGCGACGAGGCCCAACTGAAACTGATGGAGGAAGGTTATGAGCGGTGAACTGCCGGCATTCTCACTGGATGCGTTGCCAGATGATTTGAAGACGGCGCCTACGCTGAAGGACTTCAAGACCTGGCCGGACGTGGCGAAGAGCTACGACGCCCTGGTGAAGAAGATGGGTGTTCCGGCGGAGCAGTTGCTGCGGCTGGCTCCGGATGGTTCCATCCCTCCCGAGGTGTGGAAGCGTCTCGGCAAACCGGAGAAGCCTGAGGACTACAAATTCCCGGAGAACCTCAAGAGCCGGTTCGAGGATCAGTACAAAAAGCGGTTGGTAGAGTTCGCGGACAAGCACAATCTCACCAAGACGCAGTTTGAGGAGCTGACTCACTTCACGGACGGCCTCGCGCAGGAACGGATAGCGTCGGACTCGACGGCGAGAGAGCAGGCCAGGAAGGACGCTGAAGCGGCCTTGAAGGCCAACTTGGGCTCGGCTTACGAGCAGAGCCTGAACTTCGCCAAGGACGCGGAGCAGATGCTGGAAGCCCCTGGACTCCTGGACAAGCTGAAAGCCGCGAACCTGGATACCGACCCCATGATCATCGGCGTCCTGACGAAGATCGGCCGGCTCGGTGGCGAGGACACCATCGTCAACGGCCAGGTGAAGGGCTTCCGCCTCACACCGAACGAGGCGAAGGCCGAGATCAACTCCCTGAAAGCCGATAAGGAGTTCATGGAGCGTTACACGACCAAGCACCATCTGGGCCACAAGGAAGCCGTGGCCCGCATGAAGGAACTTCTCGAAGCATCTCAAGCACAGGCCGCATAACCCGAGGAGGCGCGGCCAGCTTCTTTGTAGAGCGTCCACGACGAGTGGGGAGCGCATAGGCGTTACTTACTTAACCGGAGGACACTCTCATGTCCGTGAATATCCCTACCGCGTTCGTGCAACAGTACGGTGAAAACGTACTGTTTCTGAGCCAGCAGAAGGCGTCGCGGTTGCGGGATGCGGTGTATATGGAGTCGGTCCGTGGAACCTACGCGTTCTTCGACCAGATCGGCCCCATCGGCTACAACACCGTCATCAACCGCAACGGCGATTCCCCCCTCAACAACACCCCGTACCAGCGCCGTCGCGTTCAGCTGCAAGGCTACGACGTGGGCGACCTCATCGACAAGATTGACGAAGCGCAGATGGTGATCGACCCCACCTGGGGCACCACGCAGAACTTCGGCTTCACGATGGGCCGTGCCATCGATGACGTCATCATCGGCGGCCTGTTCTCTACCGCTTACCAGAACTCGGGTCTGGACGGTACGACTCCGGCCTCGGTGGCTTTCCCCTCGTCCCAGCAGGTCGCGGTCAACGACCGCACCTACCAGGACCAGGGCAACACCGCGTCCGGCAACAGCTCGCTGACGGTGTCGAAGCTCATCTATGCCAAGTACCTGTTCGGCAGCAACAACGTCGACATCGACAACGACGAGGTCATCTGCGCTACCGCGCAGCAAGGCATCTCGGCGCTGCTGACGGCGACCCCGGTGACGTCGATCTGGTACAACAGCGTCAAGACCCTAGTCGACGGCAACGTCAACCGCTTCATGGGCATCACCATCAAGCAGACCGAACTCATCATCACCACGTCCAACGGCGTCTCCATCAAGGACGGCTCTGGTTACATGAACGCGGCGGTGTGGGTGAAGTCGGGCATGGCGTTGGGCATCGGCGAGGACGTCAAGGCCGAAATCAGCCCTCGTGCTGATAAGCGTTACTCCACCTACGTCTACTACCAGATGCTCATGGGCGCGGCCCGTCTGGAAGAGGTCAAAGTCGTGCAGTTGAAGTGCGACCTGACCAAGACGAACTGAGGGAGCACCACCATGGCTAACTTCAACGGCGTGCAAGCGGCCCTCATCGCTGCAAACACCGAGTCTGCGGCTGTATGGAGCGGTGGCAAGGTCCGTTCGATCACGGACACCATCGTCTATGCGGCCCAGGCTTCGGGTTCCACCCTCACGATGGGCTACCCCATCCCGTCCGGTGCACTCATCCAGGGTATCTGGCTGAACACCGACACCTCGACCAGCACCACCACGTTGGCGTTCGGTACGGCGGCTTCTGCGGCACTCTTCGCCGCCGCGGCGGCGTACACGACCATCAACACGTGGGTGCCGGTGGCCAAGGCATCTTCGGCCCTGGCGGTGTTGACGGCACAGACGCAGCTCATCATCACCACGGCGGTGGGGGCGCTCCCGGCGAGCGGCAACCTCATCGTGACCATCGAATACACGCTGGACTGAAGACTGCGGTAGTCGAAACCAAGGGCGGCCCTCATGGGCCGCCCTTCTTTTTGGGAGCTTGAATGGCCGTCACGCCGCTCAACATCGCCGATATGGCGTTCTCCGAACTTGGAGAGAACGTCACGGTCAACGTGCCGAGCTATTCCGTCTCGGCGGGTTCTGTCACGGGCGGCGCCGCCACGCTGACGATCGGGGCCCACACCCTCCTCAAAGGCCAGACCATCTACGTTAGCGGCATCAGCCCGACGGATTGGAACGGGTATTTCACGATCACATCAGTCACCGGCACCACGATCACCTTCGCTGCGGCCTATACCGATGCCTATGTCTCCGGTGGCACTGTCACCTGGGCCTTCCCCTACGACGGTACGCCGAAGGCGTCGTATTTCAACGCGCTCTGGTACAGCGCCATCCTCCTGCCGGTCCTGATCCGTCATCCGTGGAATGGGCTGAAGACGCGGGTCGCACTTTCTCAGCCCACTCTCACCGTGACCGCTGGCAGCTATAACTCCGGTAATTCCACCGTCACGCTGACGGTGGGTCCGCATAGCCTCCAGATCGGTCAGCCCATCTACGTCACAGGCATAAACCCCGCCGGATGGAACACCTCAACCACGATTACAGGCGTCACGTCTACCACGATCTCCTATGTCCTGGCCACCAGCGGCTCGTATGTCAGCGGAGGCACGGTGACGTGGGGTGCGGTGTTCGACTACAGCTACGTCTACACGCTGCCTGCCGACATCATCCGCGCCATCCAGGTCAATTCCATATTCGTGTCCCCGTACTTCACCTGGTCGGCGTTCATCTACGTACCGACAGGGAACGTCATGCCGCCGTTCAAGATCGAGAACGGCACACTCCTCAGCAACCAGAGCACGGTGGACCTGCTGTACTGCCAGATCCAGAATCCTCCGCAGGAAGGCGGATTGGTGGATCTCCTGGTGGCGAGAGCCGCAGCTGAACTGGCGTTCCCGGCCACCCACGACAACAACATCAAGAAGGAGAAGCTGGACGACTACAACCGCAAGCTCCGAGAGATGATCACTGCCAATTCGCAGCAGGGCGTTTTGGATCCCTTCCAGGAAACGTCCTGGATCACGGCCAGGCAGTAATGGCCAACTACCTGCAGAGCAACTTCAGCTACGGTGAGGTCGCGCCCGACCTGCAAGGCTTCGTCAACGACCAAGCGTTCGCCCGCGGTGTCCTCATCGCCGAGAACATGCTCAACATGGTCAATGGAGGTCTCGGCTCCAGGACGGGGACGTATTTCGCCGGTACCACCGCCGCGAACGCGGCGGGGATATTGATCCCGTTCGTGTTCAACTCCGGGGAATCGCTGACGCTGGAGTTCACGCCGGGACGGATCCGGTTCTATGAGAACAATGGCCAGTTGCAGATCGCTTACAACTTAAGCGCTGCGACCTGGGCCACGGGGACCGTCACGCTGACGGTGACGGCCGCTTCCCATTGCTTCCTGGTGGGCGACACCATCACGGTCGCGGGGATGACGCCTTCTGCCTATAACGGCACCTACACCGTGACGGGCGTGGGCACGCAGACCATCCAATACGCCCTCGTGAGCAATCCTGGCGCGGAATCTGTCCTCGGCACGGTGCAGGGGGCCTATCAGCTCACGAGCACGCCATGGAGCACGACCGCGCTCTTACCCACCTCCTGGGCTCAATCGCAGGATGTGCTGTACATCGCCTCAGCAGCAGGCTCCGTCCCTATCTACCAGTTGTCTCGGCTCAGCGCCGTCAACTGGACGCTGGCGCAGTGGAAACCCTCCATGGGGCCCTTCCAGGCTTTCAACATCTCCGCTACGACGATGACCGCGAGCGGAGGCGGACTCACCATCACCGCTTCAGCAAATACGTTCGCATCTACGGACGTGGGGCGGCTGATAGCGGTCATCGACACGTCCCAGAGCTACAACGGCAGTGTCGGCGCGTGGATCTGGTGCACGATCGCGACCTACGTTTCGGCGACCCAGGTGACGACGACGCAGTGGTACAAGACAGTTGGAGGCGTGGATACCGCCGTCACCTGGGCGGGCACGGCCACCACCTATTGGGGACTGGGAGCCTGGTCTACGACGACGGGATACCCGACCTGCGTGACCCTGCACCAGCAACGGGTGGTCGCGGCGGGAGAGAGTTCTAACCCGCAGATGCTGCGTGGTGGTATGACGGGGCTCTACAACTCGATGTCGCCGTTCGACCCCGATGGGACGGTGAACCCCGACAATTCCTATTCGTTCCAGGTCGCATCTGGACGGGCTGATGGAATCAAATGGATCCGCGCCGGCAAGCAACTGGTGTTCGGTACGACCTACGCGGAATACGTGGCCAACAGTTCGGGCCCCGCGATTGCACCGACGGACATCAACGTGGCGCAACAGACGAACTATGGCGCGCCTTCGTACTCATCGCCTACGGCGGGAGCGTTGCAGCCGGTCCTCTACGACTATCGGCTGATGCTGCCGAATCACAGCGCCACCGCACTATTCGAGTGGTCGTTCCAATTCTTCGTCGAAGGCTTCCGCGGCACGCGGATGGATTACGTCTCGAACCATATCCTGTTGCCAGGCATCACCAGGATGGAGTTCCAGTACAGCCCCGTACCCAGGCTCTGGTGCCTGAGGCAAGATGGACAACTGGTGTGCGCCACGGAAGTGGCCAGCGTCGAAGCGCAACAGTCATCGACTCAGCGCTGGGGGTTTACGCGCTGCATCATGGGCGGCGCCTATTCAGGCGGGAATGCCGTCGTCCTCAGCATGTGCGTGATCCCCACGAATGGCTACGACCAGTTGTGGTTGATGGTGAAACGCACGATCAACGGCAGCACCGCCATCACCGTGGAATACCTGACGGATCCTTTCGTGCCACAAGCCAACACCGGTGCGGCGACCGATTACGCCAATGCCTACTTCGTCGACTGCGGGCAGCAATATAGCGGGGCGCCGACGACGACCTTTACCGGGCTGTCCTATCTCAATGGCGCGACGGTGACGGCGCTAGGTGACGGGGTGGTGTATCCGAATCTGCTAGTCTCGGGGGGCAGCGTCACACTCCCCACGGCCGTGAGCAAGGCCAGTATCGGCCTCTCCTACACCGCGAAGATGAAGACTTTGAACCTGCCCCAGCAGGAAGTCCAAGGGCGACTCCTGTACGTGAGTCGCATCATGGCGTTCCTATTGAATAGCGAAGGCGGTCAGGTCGTGACGGGCCCCGATACCGTCCCTCTTGCAGACGCGAGCAGCGGCAACAACGGCACGCTGCCGTTTACCGGCTATACGCGAGTTCCCTTGAGCCAGGGATATAAGCGCAATCAGTCGATTGCGATACAGCAGACACAACCACTGCCGCTCAATGTCCTGAACCTGCAACTGGACTATAACGCCGGTGCAAGCTAAGCCGTTTCTGGTCTTCGCTCTGCCGCGGTCAAGAACGTTGTGGCTGTCGAATGCGCTGACTTATGGCCCTGCGGTCTGTCATCACGATCTCTGCGTTTACGGTGTTGCCGAACTAGAACGCGTAATCACATCAGGAACGTGTGTCGGCGTAGCCGATACCGGAATCATCATCCTGCTGGAACAGATGAGATTCCAGATATATCCAGCCGTGGCCGTGCACCGTGATCCGGCTGAAGTTTATGCGAGCTTGCGCAGGCTCGGGGTCGAAACCACCCTCGAATCCCTCACCGAGCGCGCGCAGAAGCTACGGGAACTCGAGCGGTATTGGGAGGGTCCGGTACTGCACGTCGAATATGAGGATGTGGACAGGAGCGGCGAGCGCATCTGGAATCACTGTATCGGCGAAGGCTTTGACAGCCAGCGCTGGGAGAGGTTGTGTGACATGAAGGTCGAAGTATTCATAGACAGGGAACTTGAGAAATTCAGGGAGCGCAAATGGCTGTCGCATACGTAGCCGCCGCCGCCGCACTCGCTGGCGCCGCAGAGAGCAAACAAGCCGCCGATAAAAATGCCGCTTCTGCTGCCCAAGCCGCCGCGGAGGAGTTGCAGCGCGCTCAACTCAACATCGAGCAGCAGAGCCGCGTCAACGCCTACAAGGAAGGGGCGCAGAAGGCTGCCTATGGCGGCTCCGGTGTGGCGATGACGGGCTCACCGTTGGACGAAGAGGCGGCGATGAAGATACAGGACAATTTCGAGTCCGAGGTGCAGTATTTCAACGGGCTGGTAAGCGCGAACGCCGATACCGCCGACGCCGAGTACCAGAAGACGGTGGGCAATTCGGAATTGCTGGGCGGGATAGCCAATGGCGCTTCGGCCCTGGCAGCCCACTTCGGCACCTCTAATCCTGGCGCAGCGCCTGCGAGTGGTGGGTGATGGCTGACATCCCCTACACCCGTCCCGAGACGTTCGACATCGCGCAGGAGCGCCCGCAGGACTTCAACAGCGAAGCCGTCGGTCGCGGTCTGGAAGAGGTCGGTGGCTTGTTCGAGAAGCTGGATGCGCTCAAACGCAGCAAGCAGATGGCGGATGGAGAGCTCGCCACCGATCAGTTCATAACTGCTGGGATGACCAAGATCCAGGAGGGCAAGGACTACGATAACGGCCCCCTGCATTTTGCCAACGTCATCGAACAGCAGAAACAGGCGATCCAGAACAGCGATTACGAAGACCCGGTCAAGCAGCATCTACTGCACGACCTCGGCATGAAGCAGGCGCAATACGGCGCCCAGGTCGCCGCCTGGTCCTACAGTGGCCAGATGACCAACGCCAAGGATTCACTCAACACCTACGTCACGACCAAGCGCGATCAATACGCCAACGCGGGCAGTGATTTCGAGCGCGCCCAGATCAAGGCGGGTGTGCAGGCGATGGTGCAGTCGAACGTGGGGACCATGCTGACTCAGCAGTCAGCCGATGACGTCATGCAGAAGGTCAATGAAGAATATGACGACAACGCTGCTGCGTTGGACATCACCAAAGACGCAGCGGGAACCCTGAAGAAACTGCGAGATTCCAAGCAGTATCAGGGGCTGGACGGGAAACAGCGGGCGGAATATATCGACCGTGCCACAAACCAAATCAAACAGGCTCAGGAAGCGAATGCAGCGGTAGCGGAGGGTGCGGCGAAGGATCAAATCGATAGCGCCTTGACCTACGGCAAATATGACGTCGCCAAGTTCCAAAATGCCATCAAAGGACTAAAGCCCGAGATGCAGGCGATCGCCAACAGCCGATTGAAATTGAGCCTGGATGCGTACACCTCGAATATCGCCATCCAGACCGGCACGCCGGATGAGCGGACACAGGCATTAAAGCGGTACGAACCTCAGCCTGGGGAGGACGATTTCGCCTTCCGTGAAGGCATGTACGAGAAGATGCAGGACACCTACAACGACGTCAATCAGAAGCTGACGACGGATCCCGCCTCCGTGGTGCAGGACCGCATCGACAGGTCTTTGCCCATCCCGCAGCAGATCGAACAATCCATGGCCCTGCAGAAGCAGATGGGCGCCATCGCGCCCCGCGTGCTCACGACCGACAAGGCCAAGGACTACGCCGGCCAATACGACAGCGCGCCGCCCGACCAGAAGGGTGCGTTCGTGGCTGCGCTCAAGGTGAAGACCGGCCCCTATTTTGGCCAGGTTGCGGCGGAGATGTACAAGCAGGGCATGAAGCCTTCGTTCATGTTCGCGGACCGTGGTGTGGATGTCCTGTCGAAACTCGCTGTCCTCGACGAGACCGGCGAGGAGAAGCTCAAGCAGGGTATCGGTGAACCTGCGTGGAAGTCTCTATCGGATGGAGTAGACGGACAGGACGAGTTCCTGAGGAAGATTACCCCTCCGGGCGCGCCAGACCAGCTCGCGCAAGCCAAGGGCACGTTCCTGAAGTTGGCAGCGTTCTATAAGGGCAAGGGCGATGCAGATCCCATCGGGCATGCGCAAAAGGACTTGTTCGGCGATTACACCATCAGCGGCAACTGGACGTTCCCTTCCAATGTGACGGGCGGTCTACAGGACAACGTGCAGGATTATTACACGAAGTTCATCACCGACCTACCGGACATCGCCGCTCCTCCTGGGATGGATCCCAACGAGTTCAAAAGCATCGTCCTCGCCCAGGCGAAGCCGGTGCTGTCGTCCGACAAGTTCCATTACAGCTTCTACCTGAACGGCGACAAGGTCCGGTACGCGAACGGTAAGCCGGTGGTGATGAACCTGGCGGACGGAGTCCAATATCAGGGCGCGAAGGCCCTGGATCAAAAACTCACCGATCTAGAATCAGGAAAAATAGTTGATAACGGTATAACGAGTCTCGGTCCATGATATTTGACGACCCAGACTTCAAAGACCCGGCCAACGGAGATCCTGGATTCCTCGCTACAGCAGGTGAAGCTGTCAAAGGCGCAGTCGAACAGAATCCCCTCGGCGAAGGCCTCCAATATCTGCAACGGCTCAGTGGTGAGAATCCGGATGCGTATAACTACACGGGAAAGCCGACGCCGGTAAAGCCACTCTCAGAAGCCGATTACAAGGCCTCACCGCATTTCCGCCAGGGCATCGCCTGGCAACCAGGGATGACGGACACCCTCGCGCACGTCCTAGCGGATCAGTACGACGACAAGCAAGAGCAGGCCAGCTACGCGGAGACCGGGGGCTTTGGCGCGTCCCTGGGTGGTTCCCTCGTGGGCGGTGCACTGGATCCCATGTACTACATCCCGTTCGTGGACGGCATCAATGGCGCCTTAAAGGTCGGAGAGGCAGCTTTGCGCGCCCATGAACTTGAGACGTTGGCAAACGTCGCCAAGTTTGCTGGCAAGGACTATGCCGTGGGCGGCCGTTTTGCTGCGGGTGGCATGCGCCAGGCCACCAACGCCGCGCTGTCCTATCTAGCGGAACAGCCTGCGGTGGCGGCTGAAAACCGCGCCTTCGGCGAGAAATATGACCTAGAAAGCGCGGCGACAGGATTACTCCAGGTTGCTCTCGGAGGCGGGATATTGGGCGGCGTACACGCGTCCCTGTCTTTGTCGCAGAAGATTGCCGGCATGAAGAAGGCCAGGGAGCAGCTGGATGCCGGGGAACCGGTGGACGTCTCTGACGTCGTGAAACCGCAGGCAATGAAGGAAACGGTCCCCACGGCACTACGCGCGGGGGAGATTCCCGAAGTACAGGAGGGGATGCCGGAGTTGCACAAAATCGCTCTCGGCATCGCGGAGATGGAGCAGAAAGGCGTGCCGCTGATGAAAGACCAAAAGGCTCTGTTAGAGGGCGTGAAGGAAGACGGTGGCATCAAGTATCTGGAGAACAAAATCGCGGCCCTGAGCGAACGGCGGTCAGATGCGGCCTATCGCAAGAAGGTGGCCGATATGACGCCCAAGGAACGCGAGCAAGCGCTGCTCACGAATGAAGTCACGGGTATCCCGAATCGCCGTGCTTACGAGGAAAGTGAGCGCATGCCCGTGCAAGTCTCCATGGACGCAGACAATTTCAAGAAGATCAACGACACCATGGGCCACCCCACCGGCGACGCGGCCTTGCGCCAGATTGCAGGGGTAGTTCAGGACGAAGCGGAAAAGGCAGGCGGCAAGGGATACCATATCAGCGGCGACGAGTTCAGGGCCGAGTTTCCCACCGAGGAAGCAGCCGGGTCGGCGCGTGATGAGATACGCAGACGCCTGAGCGGTGCTACACTCAAGACCAAGGACAAGACCCACACCGGCATAGGTATCAGCTATGGGCAAGGCCCCGACATTGACGCTGCCGAAGAAGCGCTCCGAGCCGACAAAGACGCCAGACGCCAAGCCGGTCTCCGTGAAGAACGAGCACCCGAACGCGGGGGCGTTCCTACAGAGCCTACCGCCCAAGACACCGTACAAGCTGACCATACCCGACTAAACCGGCTCAACTCACTCCGCCAGCAACTCCTCGATCTGAAGATGCCGTCACCGTCGTATAAGCCGGTGGGCATCCCCGTCGAACCCGCTAAAGCCCCCGAGATGAAACTCGACGAGGCGAAGCTCGCGCCCGAGGACAAGGCTGTCCTCGAATCGGCGAGAGACCTCGGAAATCGCCTGAAGGACATGGGCAAAGCCCTCGTTGCAGGAGCGCGCTGCTATGGCGGCTTCTGACCGTTGCCTGCAGATTATCGCCGACGCGGCGGAACTCTCAGACAGCGAACGCGATCACGTAACTCAAGAACTCCACGCTATGAAGGATGACCCGGAGCTTTTGGCGAAAGCACAGGCGCGAGCGGAGGAGTGGAGCAAGATGGCGGCCCAGGAAGCGCGTGCCGCCGAATTCCGTGTGCAGGCGCAGCAGAAGTTCAAGGCGTTCTACGCCAGGGCCAACGCATCGCCGGACACCGCAAAATTGAAGCCGCTGGAGATAGCCAGGGCTTACCTTGTCGGCTCCTCAAAGAAGTTCTTCGGCGCCCGGCAGAGCACGTTCTACCTCATGAAGTCGGCGGGGGAGAACGCCTATAACCGCGCCACCATCGACCTGTTGAAGATGTTCGGTAAGCAGGTGCCGAAGCTGGCGAACGACGAAGCCTTCAACCGCCAGGTGGCGAACGAGCTCGGAGGCGTTGATTCAGGGAACAAATACGCCAAGGACTTTGCCGAGGTCTTGCGGCGCGAACTCGATTCCGGTGTGAACGCGGCCAACGCTTCCGGCGCCAATATCGAGAAGCTCGAAAACTACATCATGAATCAGGCGCGGGCGCATGACCCGTACAAGATTGCCAGGTTCAGCAAGGGCAATCCCGATGCCTGGATAGATGCGGAGTTGCCGCGATTGAAGGAAGAGACTTTCGCCGGTCAGGATCCGCGGGAGTTCCTGCGGCAGGTCTACCACAACATCCTTCAAGGGCAGCATGACGTAGATGGTGCTGACAGGGGCGATGGCCGGGGGGCCGTAGGCCTAGCCAAACGCATGAGTCGCCATCGGGTACTGCAGTACAAGAGCCCGGATGCTTTCCTGGAATCTCACACGCAGTTCGGCAGCGGCACGGTCATAAATAGCGTGCTGCAGCAGATTAACCGCATGCACTCTCAAGCCGTGCTGTTGGATAGGACAGGCGGAAACCCCTCAACCTTCGCCGACTGGATGGCGCGAACCGTCGGTCACGAAGCCCGCGAAGCGAATAAGGAGTTCACGCCAGGCCATGCGGATACTATCCGTGGTGACATTAAGGCCCTCACGGGCAGCTCGCCTGTCCACAGCTGGACGTTGCATCACAACTTCCAGGTATTCCGCGAAGCCCTGAACATGATCCACCTCGGGTCATCGACGTTCAGCAGCTTGGGCGACACCGCCAATATGGCGATGAACCTCAAGTACAACGGCATGGGCGCCCTGGAAGCCGAAGGCCATGCGCTGACCTCGTTCACGAAATTCATGGCGTTCCAGAACGGCATGCTGGATCCAGAGAAGATGACGCTTGCACGGGCGGCTGGCGTTGGATTCGACGGCGTACTGCATGCGATGTCTGGTCGCTTCGACCCGATGGGCGATTACACGGGTACGGCTTCCCGGGTGATGGGGAAGTATTTCAAGTGGAACCGCCAAGCCGGATGGGATGATTTCTTCAAGTACGGCACCGCCAAGGGGCTGATGTCGCTTTACGGCGGCGTGCGCAAGGTTCCATTCGCCAAGCTCGAAGACAGCCTCAGGCGCGGCCTGGAGCTCGCCGGCATCGACGCGGATGGCTGGGACAAGCTCCGGGCATCCGAGTCTGTGATGGTGGATGGTGTGGACCATCTCACGCCTGACAAGATCGGGGATTCCCAGCTCTCGCTTGCCTACACTGCGCATCTGCTGAGCACGGCCGAGGATACGGTGCCGCTTCCGGGGGCGAAGCAGCAGATCTCTATGTTCCAGCACGAGTACAAGCGCGGGACATGGCGTGGTGAACTCCTGCATCTGATGATGATGTACAAGTCGTTCCCGGTCTCTCAGGCCATGCGAATGTGGCCGAAGATCGTGCAGATGGGGACGCCGGGGATTGCGATGGCCATACCGTCGTACCTGTTGATGGGGTACGCCAGCATGGCTATCAAGAACCTACTAACGGGCAAGCTACCTCCCGACCCCAGGGAGGCGTCCACCTATTTTGAATCGCTGATACAGAGCGGCGGCGCATCCATGTTGGGGGACTTACTGGAGCGGAAGTTCGGTTACGGCTATACCCTGGCGGATTTCGTGGGTGGTCCGGCGGTGAGCGATGTCGGCGCTCTCATCAGCCCCTTTTCAGAGGCCGGCCATGCGAAGACCGAGGCGACGGCGCAAGGCGCTGGTAAACAGGAGTTGGAGACGCTGGGGAAGATGAAT
>Ga0070730_10003472_pt1 | contig 14124 bp, 16 predicted proteins | sample Coa_R1_3_FD_66447 | JGI IMG/M metagenome (GOLD analysis project Ga0070730, IMG submission 66447) | Surface soil microbial communities from Centralia Pennsylvania, which are recovering from an underground coalmine fire - Coalmine... | ecosystem: Environmental > Terrestrial > Soil > Unclassified ...
AGGGTTTTTCTTTTCTAGGCCAGGGCCAGGGGGCGCACCGGGCTGCCGGTCACCCCGCGCATCTTCAGCGGCAAGCAGATGAACGCGAACTCGTGCACGCCCGCCGCGGCCAGATCCTCCAGGTTCAGATTCTCGATGATCGGGATGCCGGCCCTGACCAGCAGCAGGACGTGCGCCGGCAAGGTCACCCCGAGCTCGGCGTCGAAGCTGTCGGTGGTGTCGAACGCCATGTTGTCGGCGCCAACGGCCTTGACCTCGAGGCCGGCCAGCCAGCGCGACCCGGCCGCGCTGACGCCCGCCGCCTTCAGGTATTCGGCCGGCCGATCCCAGAGCGCGCCGTAGCCCGTCCGCACCAGGACCACGTCGCCTTCGCGGACCTCGACGCCGCCAGCGGCCGCAGCCTCCTGCAGCTCTTCCACCGAGATCAGGTGCCCAGGCGGCAGCTCGCGCTTGTCGGCGACGTCGAGCAGGATGCCGCGGCCCACCAGGGGCGCCATCGTGTCGATGCCCAGGACGCTGAACCCGGACGCCGACATGACACCGCTGTTGACGTCGATCCCGCCGTGGAGCTTCAGATTCTCGGCCTGGTGAGAGAGGGCGTCGATGTGGGTGCCTGTGTGCTCGGGCATTACCAGCACGCCCGAGGCGCTCGTGCGCGGCGGCGGCTCGGGCACGCCTCGGCCGTGCTGGCGGTGGAGGAAGTAGTTGAAGCCGGGCGCATGCGCCGGATGGACAGGCATGCCCGAGTGGCGAGGCTGCTCGAGGTCGAAGATGCGGGCGGCGCCGAGGGCCTCGATGAGGCTCATCCGTTACTCCCGGTAGCGGTAGACGATCCGGCCGCGCGACAGGTCGTACGGCGACAGCTCGACCCGGATGCGGTCACCGGGCGTGATGCGGATGAAGTAGCGCCGCATGCGGCCGGCGGCATAGGCGATGAGCTTGTGGCCGTTCTCGAGCTCGACCTCGAACATCGCGTTCGGCAGGGCCTGGGAGACGACCGCGTCCATGACGACCGCTGCTTCTTTCTGGTCGCCGTCGTCGCGATCCGGCTTGCGAGCCTTCGGGGTTCGCGTGCCGCGTCGTGGGCCCTTGGACTTTCCCAAATCCGTAAGAGTCTACTTGGCGAAGGCTGACAGCCGCGATTCGAGGGCAGCCGCCTGCTCGGCCGAAAGGCGATCGGCCGCCACGAGACGGCGGATGGTTTCGAGCCAGCGGCGATCCTCGCGCACGGCCACCGCGATGAGCCTGCAGCCTTCGTCTACATCGCCCGCCTGCGCGGTCGCGATCCCGGCCCAGAAACGCAGCTCGACGTTGTTGGGGGCCAGCGCCATGGCCTCCACGCGCTTGGCCTTCGCCCCCGCCGCGTCGCCCGCCTCGTCCAGTTTGTCGGCCTCGGAATCGGCGTCGTAGGCGCGCCGGATGTCGAGCAGGCGGCGCAGCTCGGGGAGCGGCTCCGGCGAGTCCTCGACCCGCAGGTCGATGATGCGGTCCTCCCACGAGCGGCCCGTCGGATCGCCCCGGACGACCAGCATCGCGGCCGATTGCTTGCCGCGAATGTCGCCGCCCTCGGCCTCGGCGGCGTCGAGCGCCGCCATCAGGCGCAGCGCCAGCGACCCTGTGGCCGACTCGTAGGCCTCGGCCATGGCGTCCCACACCGTGTTCTTCTCCATGAGGTTGGCCTGGCAGCTGTAGCCCTCGCCGGTGCGGTGGCCGGCGGCGGGAATGCACTTCGCGCCGGTGTGGGCCGCGATGCCTCCCTTTGCATCCACGATCGCGGCCTGCCGCACCTCGGGCATGGCATCGCCGCTGGTCAGGGCGCGCAGAACCTGCTCGGCCGTTAGGCCCGCGCGCAGCATCTCGAGGCCGACCGGGCCGTAGCTGACGTTGACCATCGACTGCGTGGCGATGGCACCCACGCCGGCCATGGCCCACGGCACCACCGGCCCGACCTGGAAGTAGTGCGACTGGACGGCCACGCCCAGCTCCCCCGTCTTCGGGTCGCGCGCGACGATCGAGTAGGTCATTGCGCTCTCGAGTGTCTCATGCTTCCGTCCCGTGCCGTCCTGGCTGCATCTCGCGACCGTGGACATCACACCGCTGCGGCGCCACCGCGACTTCCGCCTGCTCTTCACCGGCAGGCTGGTCTCGTTCTTCGGAAATATGATCTCGTCGGTCGCGCTTCCATTCCAGGCTTATCAGCTGACCCACAGCGTGTTCCTCGTCGGACTGCTGGAGCTCGTGGCGTTCGGTTCCGTGCTGGCCTTCGCGTTCCTCGGCGGCGCGCTCGCGGACGCACGCGACCGGCGTGGGATGGTGCTCATGAGCGAGGCTGCGCTCACCATCTTCAGCGTCGTCCTGGTCTTCAACGCCGCCCTGCCGCATCCTCAGGTCTGGGTTCTCTTCGTCGTGATGGTGGGCTGGGGCGGGCTCGACGCACTGCAGCGCCCGTCGCTCGACGCGATGCTTCCCCGACTGGTCGACCGGGAGGAGCTGACTGCGGCCGCCGCTCTCGGGAGCCTTCGCGGCACCCTGGGCATGATCGCCGGGCCGGCCCTCGGCGGCGTGCTCATCGCCGCGTTCGGCCTGCCGGTCACCTACCTGGTGGACGTCGCCACCTACCTCATCGGACTGGTCTGCCTGTACTGGATGCACGCGGTTCCACCGCCGGTCGACGCCGAACGGCCGAGCGTGCGACGGGTCGTCGAGGGGCTGCGTTACGCGCGGAGCCGGCCCGAGCTGATCGGCACCTACGCCGTTGACATCGTGGCGATGTTCTTCGGCATGCCGATGGCCCTCTTCCCCGCCATCGCGCAGAACCTCGGCGGACCTGGCGTGCTCGGCCTCATGTACACGGCGCCCGCGGTGGGCGCCTTCCTGTTCTCGGCCACCAGCGGCTGGACTTCCCGCATCCACCGCCACGGGATGGGCGTGATCGTCGCAGCCACCATCTGGGGCCTGGCCATCGTCGCGTTCGGGCTGGTCCCAGGGCTGGTCGCCGCGCTGGGGTTCCTTGCCATCGCGGGCGCCGCGGACATGATGAGCGGCGTCTTCCGCTCGACCATCTGGAACCAGACCATCCCGGATTCGCTGCGCGGGCGGCTGGCTTCGATCGAGATGCTGAGCTACTCGTCCGGCCCGGCTCTGGGCAACTTCGAGGCCGGCGTCGTGGCCTCGCTGTTCAGCGTGCGCGTGTCGATCGTGTCGGGCGGTGTGCTGTGCGTGATCGGCTGCCTCCTGACCGCCATGGCTCTGCCCGCGTTCCGCGCGTACGACGCTCGAAGGCCCGCAGGCACTAGCGTGTGAGCGTGGCGGCCCGCTACGTCAAGCCCGACTGGTTCACCAAGAACGTCTTCAACCCGACGGTGGCGCTGTTCACGCGCCTGGGTGTCAGCGTGTGGGGGTCGCGCATCCTGCGCGTGCGCGGGCGCACGTCGGGCGAGTGGCGGTCATCGCCGGTCAACCTGCTCACGTACCAGGGCACGCGCTACCTCGTGGCGCCGCGCGGCAACACGCAGTGGGTGCGCAACATCCGCGTGAGCAAGGAGGGCCAGCTGGTGCTCGGGGGCCGCGCCGAGAAGTTCCGGGCGGTCGAGATCCCCGACGGGGACAAGCTGCCCATCCTTCGCGACTACTTGAAGCGATGGAAGTTCGAGGTCGGGATGTTCTTCGACGGTGTGGGCCCGGATTCGCCCGAATCCGAGCTTCGCCGGATCGCCCCCGACCACCCAGTGTTCAGGGTCGACCCGGCGACGGACTCCTAGGGGGAAGCTGGCTGCTAGCTCTTCTCGGCCGCCTCGCGGCTGGGCGACTCGGTGGCCTCGTGGGCGGGCGACTCGTTCGACATGCCTCCGCCGGGACCTCCGGCGGGGCGGAACGTGCCGTTGTTCTCGGCCGCCTCCCGGGCGGCGCTCTCGCCCTTCTCGTGCGTCGGGTCTTCGTTCGACTTGAAGGTGCCCGGGCTGGGCGAGGGCGACGGCGAAGCCGCGTTGGCGGTGATGAGCGGCGAGATGGCCACCGCGGTGGCGCCGACGACGCCCCCGAAGGCCATGGCCGCGGCGACCGTGGATGCGAAAACGAGGTTACGGGTCTTGTTCATGCCGACCATAGTGTGAAACGAAGCTCACAACGGGCTTGGAATCGGCTGTGAGTTCGGGGCTGTTCAGTCGTCCCCGTAAGTCAGCTTACGCGGCTTCAGCGCCCGCCAGCGCTCGATCCAGGTGCCCTGCAGCTCGGGCTGCCTCGGCTCCTCCGACAGCTGCCGGACCGCCTTCTCCACCCGCAGGGTGAACTCCCGCGAGCCTTCCTTCGGCTGCGGCGCCATCGGCTTGCCGATGCGCACGCGCGCGGGCGCGGGCAGGGGCAGCTTCTGGCCCTTGGGCATGATCCGATGGGCGCCGCGGATGTGGACGGGCACGACCGGGGTGCCGGTCTCGTTGGCTAGGAATCCAACGCCCGGTTTGAACTCATGGATTCGGCCATCGGGTGAACGGCTACCTTCGGCGAAGAACACAAGGTTCCAACCCGACTTCAGGAGTTGGCTGGCGCTGTTCAGCTGCGCTTGCGCGCCGCCCGTGCGCGAGAACGGAAACGTGTTCAGAAAAAGTCCGACGACATTGCCCAGCAAGGGCCGCTTATACCAGTAGTCGGCGGCCGCGGCCACGACGGTGCGATCGCGCGCGCGGTCGGAGAGGGCGTGCAGGATGAGGGGCGTATCCGCGTGGCTGGAGTGGTTGGCCGCGAAGATCACCGGCCGCTCCAGCTCACGCACCAATTCGCGGCCCTCGACCTTCGGGTGCGACATGACCTCGGTGAACGGAAGCAGCAGGCCGTGCTGGATGAGGTAGCGGATGGTGCGCACCGGTTCCTGGCGCGCCCACCCGAGGTCGCTCGCCGGCGCGGGCACGACCGCGCCACGCGCGGGCCACGTGTGTGGGCGCGGCGAGTCCCAGTGCCAGGCGCGGCGGACCCGCTCGACGTCATTGACCGCATCGCCGATCACCCCGGTGATGCGGGTCAGGCCACGGTCGCCGGAGTACCAGGGCATATCGGGGTGCAGATTAGCGCGAACGCCGGGATCAAAAGATGAGCGGCCCGGCGCACGCCGCGCGGGCCGCCCCGATCGGAAGGGGTTTGGGTTGTGTCTCTAGTGGCTCAGCTGCACGCAGGCCACGTCGTACTGCGACACCGTGGCCGTGCTGTTGGAGTGGGCGAGCGACGCCGTCTGTGGGTTCCCCGCGTAAACGACGCCGGCCTGGCCCGATCCGTTGAAGGGCGAGCCCGGCGAGTTCGCCGTGTTGCCCGGCGTCACCGGGTTGTCGGTGCCGCAGGTGTTGGTCGGCGCGCCCGGCTGGCCCGTGGTCGGGCTCTCCATAGCGAAGGCGCTCGTCGCGCCCGCGAACGCTAACGTGGCGACCATTGCCGTGGCTACGGCCGCGTTTCGAAACACCTTCATAGGAAGCGCCTCCTCGGTCCGAAGTAGGACTGTTTCAGCCTCCCAAACCGTTACGGCGGCGCGTTACGCGGCTCGGGCTACTCCACGTCGCAGAGCATGATCGGCGGCATCCGCAGGTGCGTCACGCTGGGATGGCGGCCGACCGTCTGCTCCGCCATCTCGAACGCATCTTCGAGCGTGGTTGCGGCCTTGAAGCCGAGCCGGTGCACGACCTCGCGCTCGCCGCCCACGATGATGATGTCGCCCGCGTGCTCCATCGCGTGCGCGGCCCAGTACCACGCATAGAACGGATGCGCGCCGTGGTACGCGTTGGACTTCCGGTAGAGCTGCCTGAACCACGGATCCTCGGCGAAGCGCAACTCGTACTTCTTCTCGATCTCCGCGGGATCGGTGGTGTCGGCCAGGACCTCGTCGTAGAAGTCGATGTAGCTCGGGTGCTGCACCGCGTCGAACTCGTAACGGCAGGGGTGGGTCAGGATCAGCACCCCGCCCTTCCTCAGCACGGGCTTGTGCCGGTAGAAGTTGAACAGGTAGCCGATGCCCATGCACACGACCAGCACTGGGTTCATCGGCGCATTGACGTTGTACGGGCCGAGATACGGCACGCCGAGGGTGACGATGTCGGTCTGCCCTTCGACGTTCACCGCGATCTGCTTGCGCACCGCTTCGAGCGTCTTGTCGTGCACTGCGTCGACCTGGCCGGCGTGCACTCCGGTCAGCCCGTACGGCGCGCGCATCGCGTGGAAGACGTTGCGCTTAAAAGCAGGCGGCGCGAGGTCGGTGAACTGCTTCATGGCGAGGAACATGGCCTGGTCCTGCGCCGTCCAGTCTGTTTCGCGCTTCTGCATGAAGTTCGCGATCGCCGGGAACGCGTGGTTGTTGACCGTCGTCTCGATGTGGAACACGCGCACCGTGTCCTCGATGAGCTGGCCCTGCCGGATGCACGAATGGTGCAAAGCGGAGTCGGGAGGGTTCATATACGACCGCGAACCGAGCAGCGTCTTCACGTTGTGATGCGCGCGAATGCCGCGGTACGTGGCAAGCCCGGTGGCCATGGACTTGTGGCCGCCGTCCATCGGCACGAGCGTGAGGTTGACGTAAACGACGAGGTCCGACTCGGCCGCGCGCTTGTGCAGCGTCACCTCCTCGCCCTCCGCCGTCTTGCCGATGTAGACATTGGCCTCAGGGTCCTCGCCGTCGTGCTGGTAAAGGCGGTCGGGCCAGAAGGTGGTGAAGATGCGGTCGCCGACGATGTGCCGTACCTCGTCCGCGGTCATGCGCCGGTGCAAACCGAGCGCCGCGATGAGGTGGATGTCCTCGACGCCAGCCTCAGCGGCCATGTCGATGACCTCTTCCATCACGAGCTGGCGCACGTCCGGCGCCGCCATCGGCGGCAGGGGCAGCGACAGGTCGTCGAAGGCGATCGTTAGCTTCATGCCGCGGCGCAGCAGCGACTTGAGGGGGTCGTCCTCGAGCGGTTTGGCCAGCGCGCGCTTGACCGCGCGCTCGGGGTGGGCGATGGGCTCCAGCGGGTCGGGCGGGTAGACGATGCGCGATCCGAGCGGCAGCCTCTCGAGCCGCACGCCTTCGCCGAAATGAAACAGCACGGGCGGCGTGTTCCGATCGACCTCGATGACCGCGCCTGGCCTACCCACTAAGCCCGTAATCCTCGCAGATCAAAAGCGACCTTCACGGCGCCCAGGCGCCCGGCGCTCATCGCGTACGCGATCGCCTCGCGGTAGTCGCCAAGGGCGAACAGCGGTCCCGTCAGCTTCTCCAGGTGCATCTCGGGCGCGGCCTCGAGGGCGAGCTCGAACGTGCGTCGGCCTTTCCGCTTGGGCTCCGAGCCGTACGCGTAGGCGCCGGTCACCGTGAGCTCGCGTTGCCAGATCGCAGCCCAGTCGACCTTCTCGTCGCCCGGCATGCCGACGGCGACCACCGTGCCGCCCCCGCGCGTGAAGCGGACCGCCTCGCTGAGGCTGCTGGCCCGTCCGACGCATTCGAAGGTGACGTCCGCACCGCCCAGCAGCAGCGAGCGATCCATGCCGTCCAGCCGGCGGGCCGCGGTCGCGAAGCGGATGCGCTGGAAGACGTCGTCGGGGCCGATGACCTGGTCCGCGCCGAGGGCGCGCGCGAGGTCGCGCTGCGTCGGATGCTTCGCGACCGCGATCAGCCGCTTCGGCGGAGTGAAAAATTTCACCGCGGCGACTGTCAACAGCCCGATGGTGCCGGCGCCGAGGACCACGACGATGTCGTCCTTGGTCGCGCCGCCACGCAGGGCGGCATGCACGCAGCAGGCGAAGGGCTCGATGAGGACCGCCGCGTCATCGCTCAGCGTCTCGGGCACGTGGTGGACCTGGCTCGGGTGCGCGACGAGCACCTCTCCCCAACCGCCGCCCGTGTCCGCGCAGTAGCCGGTCTGCAGGCCGACCTCGATCGGCCCCTCGGTCACGTTGTAGCAGAGGCCCGGCCTGCCCTCGGCGCAGCGCGGGCAAGGCGGCTCGATACCCCGCACCTTGCAGCCGAGGGCCGGTTCGACCACCACGCGCGTGCCGTCCTCCAGGGTGCCCACGACCTCGTGTCCCGGGACGAAGGGATAGCTCGTCAGCGGGTCGAGGTACAGCGAGGCGTGACCGCCGATCGCGGCGAGGTCGGAGCCGCAGATGCCGCTCAGCGTGGGCAGCACATGAATCCAGTCCGACGCGGGGAGCTCGGGCTCAGGCACGTCGCCGAGGTGAAGCATCGAGAGCGCGCTGGTGGCGACAGAGGGATTACCTCCGGACGCGCGCACGAGCGCAAAGGACGGAATGCTGCGCTCGAAAGTAAGGGCTAGCGTCTGACCGCCTCCCGGTACTCCGGCGAGCGTGGGTCGGGCATCGGCAGGCGCCAGTTGCCGGGGGCCATCCGCCAGCGCTCGATGCGCCAGCCGCGCTGGCCCGCGACCTGCGACAGCCGGGCGTCCGGGTTCACCGCCACGGGCGTGCCCACCAGCTCGAGCATCCCCAGGTCGGACAGCGAGTCCGCGTAAGCGAAGCTGTCCGCCAGCACGACGCCGTTTCTTGCTGCGTACTCCTCGAGGAGCGTTCCCCGCGCCTCGCCCGCCGGCGGCGGCGCCTGCAGGTCGCCTGTCAACCGGCCGTCCTTCACGAGCAGGTGCGCGCAGTCGACCTCGACGTCGAGCAGCTCCGCCAGCGGCTCGACGACGACGTCCAGCGCGCCCGTCAGCAGCAGCACGCGGTGTCCCGCCCGCTTGTGCTCGCGGATTCGCCGCATGCCCTCGGGATAGACGCGCCGCAGCGTTACCGCGTTGAGCGCTTCACGGCCGAGCCGCTTCATGACCTCGTAGTCGAGCCCGTCGTATTCGCGATAGAAGCTGCGCTGGAACTCCGCGCGCGAGCGGCGCTCGAGGTACAGCCAGCGCGGCGCCTCTCGCAGCATCTGGGCCATGAACGACGGCCAGTCCTCCAGCGGCTGCGCGCGCAGGCGCATCCAGAAGAAGTACTCGACGATGTTGGTCTCGACCAGCGTGCCGTCGACGTCGAAGACCGCGAGCACGTCGTTGCGGCCGCGGCGCCGCTCGATCGCCGTCCGTGCCGAGCTGCTCTCCGCCTTGCCGGCGGTGCTTCCGGTGGGCTGCTTGCCTTTGCGCGCCACCGTCTCCGCGCGGGACATCTTCACGACAGTCGGAAAATGCACGTCCTGGAAGTAGTGCTTCCAGTCGTAGAGCGCGGGGTCGAAGGGAAACGTCTTGCGCTCGGCCTCGGGCACCTGGTCCCAGATCGCGGTCACGTGGCGCGTGTCGAAGATGCAGTCGACCTCGGTGTACACGCCGTAGAGCTGGATGAGGTTGACGCCCCTCTCCAGCCGCTCACGCTCCGCGTTGAGGTCGTCCGACAGCTGCGACACAGTGGCGCCCAGCGGAAGGCGCTCGACGACCCACTGCGCGGCCTCCGTGACGCGCAGGGCCGTGCGCGCGCGCGAAGCCAGCTCGCTGCGCGTCGGGTACGTCCAGTTGGGAGTGCCAATCGCCTGCCCGTAGCGGTCGCGCAGCGGGTTCTCCTGGAAATAGCTCGCCGCCTCGTCGGTCATCTCCCTGAACCGGAGCGGGTTTCGCGTTCCAGAAGCGGCGTGGTAGACGCGCGGCTTGGAGTCCGGCGGCGGGTTCGCCGCCACCGCCAGCACGGTGTTGACGACGAAGTCCGCGGGGATGATGTCGAGCAGAGCGTCCGGCAGGCCCGAAAAGTCGCGCAGGATCCCGCGGCCGAACGCGAGGATGAGCGGCTCCGCCATCCGGAACCCTTCGAGCCAGCCTGGGAACGGCTCGGCGAGCGCGCTCTCGATGATCGACGGCCGCACGATGGACAGCGGGACGTCGGCGTGCAGCTCGACCACCGCATGCTCGGCCATCGCCTTGGTGAAGGAGTAGATGTCGCTGAATCCCATGGCGTTCGCGTGGACGCGGCCGCGCTCCACGAGCTTGTCCTTCACCCACTTTTCGCGCAGGCGCTCGGTGGCTCGGGCACGCGCCGGCGTACCGGCGGGCCCCATCCGCGAGCGGGCCTCCCCGCGCAGCTGCTTGAGGATCTCGGGGCGCCTCGACTCCTCCTCCACGGGCCCACGCAGCGAGGAGAGCACCGCCGCCTCGTGGCGCCAGTTGAGCCCTGGGTCGAGCGGAGGCTCCTCGCGCACCAGCCCGCGCAGCATGCCGCCGACGTAAGCCGTCGAGATGTGCACGAGGTGCGGCCTCGAGCCCGCCGCCTTGACCGCCTCGACCAGGCGCGCCGCGCCGAGCAGGTTCGTCTGCGCCGAGAGGTCCGCCGGGTTGTCGAACTCCACCGCCGCGGCGGAGTGGATGACGATCTGGCAATCGCTCAACTGCTTGCGGGTCGCGTCGGTGAGTCCCAGCCCGTCGACGCCGAGGTCGATTTCCAGCACCGCCAGCTTCTCGCGGGCGAGCTTCGCGAACTTCTCGTCGCCCAGCTCCTCCTTGAGGCGCTTGAACGCCGGGCTCGACAGGACCTCGCGCTCCAGTCGCTCGGCGGCGGGGCGGCGCGCGCTCGAGCGGATGGCGAGGTTGATGCGGCCCACCTCCGGAATCGAGCGGAGGCATTTCTCGACGATGGATTTGCCGAGGAAGCCGGTGGTGCCGGTGACCAGGATGGTCTTGCCCCGGAAGGCTTCCTTAATCAAGACGACCAGTCTAGTTCGGCGGCAAAACCTCTACTGAGTCTGCCCGTGGTCGACCGCGGGCATCGTCACCGCAACCGACGCGTTCGCGTCGGTCCATCCGAGGTTGGTCATGACCGTCATCCAGAACCAGTAGGTCTGGCTCGGCCGGCCATGAAAGACCGCCGAGCCCGCGCCGGCAGCGTCCATCCAGGTGAGCATCGTGCCGTCTTGCTGGACGTAGTTGACACTGAAAGTGTCGCCCGCGCCCGGGCTGGACCACGAGACGTGAATCGCGGTGGGATCGGCCAGATCGGCGACCGCGACAACGCTCACGTGCGGCATCGGCACCGGCGCAAAGCGCGGCGAGCCGGTCAGCCACAAGTCTCCGAGGTCTTTCGGATACGGGTCGGGAAACGAGCCGGCCCATCCGTATGGATCGACCGGTCCATTGCCGTTGGTGTAGTAGATCCCGAAGTGCAGGTGCGGGCCGGTGGCCGTGCCCGTCATCCCGGATCGACCGATGACCATGCCCCGCGGCACCCACTGGCCCTTCTGCACGTAGATCTGCGACATGTGGCCGTAGTAGGAGAGCAGGCCGTTGCCGTGGTCGATCTCGACCGTCAGCCCGCTGGAGCACGTGTGGCATGAGGGCACCGCCCAGCCGGCGAGCTTGACGACACCGGGTCCGGCCGCGGCGATGGGCTCGTAGTAGAGCCCGTAGTCGTAGCCGTCGTGCCCGTCGTAGTAGAGGTAGTCGTGCTGGCCCGGGGTCTGGGCATAGCCCTCGGTGAAGCTCGGGTCCGGGCCACCGACCGACTTGGTCACCACCTGGCCGTCCCACCTGCAGAGGCGGCCGTTGGCCTGGTAGTCCGGATAGCAGTGGTCGAAGAGCGAGGTGACATAGTGCGGGCCCATGAAGGGCAGGGTCAGGAACGCTCCGCTGGATGGCGCCTCGCCCGTGTTGGCCGCGCCCGTTTCGATGGAGCCATACGGCATCTGGCTCGGATAGAACCAGCGGTTGTACTGCCCCGGCCGCTGGCCCGGAGGGAGCGCCTGGGACGCCTGCACCGAGGCGGCAGACAAGAGCTGCAAAACGAAAACGGCGGCGGCGGCGATGACCCTGATTTCCCGCAATCGAACCGCCAGTCTAGGACCGGCCACCTTTCAACGGCCGCGCATCCGGTTAAGTTTCGCAAATGAGCTCTTCACACTCGTCGCCGATCGAGGTTTTGAGCCAGGGACGGGCCGCCGTGTTCGAGGAGGCGTCCGGCCCGGCGGGAGTTCGGGTGCGCGAACGGCCCTACACGAAGCCGAAGCCGGGGTATGTGGCGGTGGAGATCCGCGCGGCCTCGATCAACCATCTCGACCTCTGGCTGGCCCACGGCGCTCAGCGCATCCCGCCTCCGCGCGTCATCGGGGCCGATGGCGCCGGAGTCGTCAGGGAGTCGTCCGATCCACGCTGGACCGCCGGCGACGAGGTCGTCATCTTCCCGACGCTGTGCTGCTGGGAGTGCGAGAGGTGCCGGGCCGGCGAGAACGTCCAGTGCGAGCGATTCGGGGTGCTCGGCGAGCACACCGACGGCACTGCCTGCCAGTTCGTCCACGTGGACGCGCGAAGCGTCTTTCCGAAGCCGTCGGAGCTCTCATGGACGGAGGCGGCCGCATTCCCGCTCACCTTCCTGACCGCGTGGCGGATGCTCGTGACGCGGGCGCGACTCCAGCCGGACGAGACGGTGCTCGTGATCGGAGCCGGCGCCGGGGTCGCGGTGGCGGCCATCCAGATCGCCCGACACATCGGTGCCCGCGTGCTGGCCACGAGCCGCTCCGAGACGAAGCGCAAACGGGCCATGGAGCTCGGGGCCGAGGCCGTTTTCGATTCGTCCGGCTTCAGCGCGCCGGTGAGGGCGGTGACGGGCGACGGGGTCGACGTCGTCTTCGAGCACGTCGGGCCGGCGACTCTCGAGGAGTCGATGCGCTCGCTGGCGATGGGCGGCCGGATCGTGACTTGCGGGTCGACCTCAGGCGTGAAGGCCGAGGTCAGCATGCCGCGGCTCTTCTTCCGTCACGCTAGCCTCATCGGCTCGACCATGGGCAACGCGTCGGAGTTCGAGGCGGTGCTGAAGGCGATCGATCGGGGCCTGCGCCCGGTGGTCGACAGCGTCCACGCGTTGGATGATGTGCAGGGTGCATTGACGCGTCTTGACGCGGCGGAGCAGTTCGGTAAGGTCGTGCTGTCAATTTCGGAATGATCGGAGGGCTGCAGTGAAGGGCTTCAAGGCGTTCCTGCTTCGAGGCAACGTGGTCGATCTGGCCATCGGCGTGGTCATCGGTGTGGCATTCGGCAGTGTCATCACCGCCTTCGTCAAGGACCTGGTGACGCCCCTGATCGCCGCCATCGGCGGCAAGCCCGACTTCGGCACGCTGTACTTCACGATCAACAACAGCAAGTTCACGTACGGCGACTTCATCAACGTGCTGCTGGCGTTCCTCATCGTCGCTGCCGTCATCTACTTCCTGGTGGTGATCCCTTACACGGCGATGGTCGCGCGCTCGCACAAGGAGCCGCCTGCCGACCCGACGACGAAGAAGTGCACCGAGTGCCTGAGCGAGATCCCGATCGACGCCAAGCGCTGCGCGTTCTGCGCCCAGCCCCAGACCGCCTAGCGGCAAACTTCGGAGTACAAGACCAGGAGCCCCCAGAGCAGGGCGATGGCCCCGATTGCCTCCGGGCCGTTCCAGTGGAGCAGTTCCGACAGCACGATCGCGAGCGCCAGGGCAGGCCACCAGAGCAAAAACGCAATCCGGCGCCGGTGGCCGCGAGCCCCGCTGGCCCGGGCCAGAGCAAGGTCGGCGTAGTGGTCGACCCACGGGAGCGTCATTGGCGCTTACCCAGGCGCGCCCCGGTCCCGCCAGTCCCCTCCGCGAACAGCCAGAGGCTCGCGAACAGAACCACGAACGCGGGAATGCTCAGCCACCAGACACCGGTTCCGCTGCCGACGGCAATGGCCGCGGCAGCTCCCGGAATCCAGAGTAGAGCCGCCACGCGGCGACGGAGTGAGCGCGAGTCGGGGCGGTCCATGGGATCCGTCTTGACCGGGCCACCGCCTCTTGCGATCGCCAGGTCTCCCGCCAGGTCCCAGAGCGGAAAGGACATTTCGACCTTTACCTGCCGACATCATGCCCCTTTGCGGCGCATCTCAATCGCGATTGGCGGGCACCACCCAGAGCTTCCCCGCGGTCTCATGGCTGAGCGTGACGTCCGCGTCGCCGGCGCGCAGGCGCAGGGTGCGACCGACGTCGTCCACCTCCAGCACCTGAAGCTTTCGGCCCGGGGTGAGGCCGCGATCGAACAAGTAGGCGAGCAGGCGCGGCGCCTCCCGCTCCGCGACCTCCGAGACCCTTGTGATCGCGGCCCGCGAACCCGTGGCCAGGTTGGCCAGGCGCACCTCGCGCGCGACCGGCTTCGAGTGGCCCGGGATGGGGTTGCCGTGCGGGCAGGTGCG
>Ga0070730_10003473_pt1 | contig 14120 bp, 12 predicted proteins | sample Coa_R1_3_FD_66447 | JGI IMG/M metagenome (GOLD analysis project Ga0070730, IMG submission 66447) | Surface soil microbial communities from Centralia Pennsylvania, which are recovering from an underground coalmine fire - Coalmine... | ecosystem: Environmental > Terrestrial > Soil > Unclassified ...
CCTATCTGCTGGCGCGCGACCGGCTGCGGGCGGCGGGGGTGGCGGGAGCCGGGTGGCGCGGCGCGCTGCCGGCGCTGGCGGCCGGGCTGCTCTTCGGCTTCAGCCCGTACATGGCCGATCACCTGTTGAGCCACCTGAACCTGCTCTCCGCGGCCGGCATTCCCCTGACCGTGTGGGCTCTGTTACGGGCGGCCGAAGCCGATCCGGGCGCCGGCGCCCCGGGCGGGCCGCGGGACAGGCGCCGGCGCCTGCCCTGGCGGGCGAGCGGCCTGGCGGCGCTCAGCCTGGGGGGGACGGCGCTCTGCGAATGGCAATATATCCTGTTCCTGGCCCTGGGCACCGGCCTGGCCGGCCTCGTGCTGCTCGCCCGGCGGCGGGGGGGGCAGTTGGTGGGCCCGGCCCTGGCCTGGGGCCTCTTTCTGCTAGGGATGAGCCCGATTATCGCCGGCGGTCTGCAGCAGATCGGGCAGGTCTCGGCGGCCTCGGTCGCGGGCTTCGCGACCGACGTGACGACCTACTCGGCCGACCTGCTGGCCTACCTGGTGCCCAGCCCGTTTCACCCCTGGTGGGGCGCCTGGGCCGCCGGCGTGCTGCACGCCCTGCCGGGCACGCTGATCGAGAAAGTGATGTTCCCGACGTACACGGGCCTCATCCTGGCGGGGATCGGGTTGGAGGTGGGACGGCGCCGCGGCTGGCCGGTGGGCGGCTGGGCGGCCGCGGCGGCCGCGTTCCTCGTGCTGTCGCTGGGCCCCGGGCTACAGGTCGCCGGCCGGCCGCTGCCCGTGCCGCTGCCCGGCTGGCTGCTGTACCAGCTGCCGATCGCGAATCTGACCCGCGCCCCCGGGCGGTTCGTGGTGATGGTGCTGCTGGCGGTCGCCGTGCTGGCGGCGTTCGGCCTGGCCGCGCTGCTGGAGCCGGCGCCCGCGGCGGCCGGCCGCGCGCCCGCCGGGCGCCGGGGCCAGGGGATACTCGCGCTCCTGGCCGTGGGTCTGCTGGGGCTGGAGCTCTGGCCCGCCCCGTACCGGCTGGCGGCGTGGGATGTGCCGCCCGGCGAGCAGGTACTCCCCGGGCTCGCGCCGGGGACGGCTGTGTTCGATATCCCGTATGGGCGCTACGAATCGGCCTATCTGGAAGCGCAAATGGCCCATGGGCAGCCGCTCATCGGCGGATACCTGGCCCGTATCCCCGCCTATCCCCTGTTTGAGGGCGTGCCGGTGTTTACCACGTTGCAAACGCTCGACGCGACGCCCGATCTCTGCGCGCCGCCGATCGACGGCCGCGGCCCGGGCCTGTTTGCTTATTTCGGCGCCGGTGCGCTGGTGCTGCACAAAGACAAGCTGGGCCCCCGGGCCCTGGCCCAGGCGGAGGCCCTCGCCGCCCGGGCGGGGCTCGGCCCGCCCGCCCAGGAGGACGCGCGGCTGGTGATCTACTATCCGCCCCGCCCGGCGACCGCCGCGCCCTGGGCTAACCTCGACACCCCCACCTGGTACCTCCGCGAGTCCGGGCCGGACGGCGGGCTGCGCCGCTGGATGGGGGCCACGGGCCGCATCCGGGTCTGGCGGCCGGACGCCGCGGCGGCCACGCTCACGCTCCAGCTCGCCGGCTTTCCGGGCGCCCGCCAGGTGGCGATCGAGGTGACCGGCCAGCCCCCACAGGTGGCGCGGGTCAACCCCGTCGCCACGCCCCTGACCATCGTGTTGCCCCCGGCGGCCGGGATGACCCTTGTCACCCTGCGGCCTCTCGATCCGCCGGTCGCGCCCGCCAGCGTCGGCGCGGGGACGGACCCCCGGCCGCTGAGCCTGAGCCTGAGCGGCTGTGCGCTGCGGTGAGCGGATTCATCCACGAAGGACACGAAGGACACGAAGACACGGATAGTTAGCCGAGGCCCAGCCGGTTATTCGGCGGCCGGCGCAAGCTCCACCGCTGGCGGCGTGAAATTCGCCGCTTCGTCGCGCAGGATCTGCTCCAGGCGGCGGAAGCAGTTCAGGAAGTCCTGCGTAAAGAACTCTTTCATCATCGGCAGGTACTCCAGGATGGCTGGGTCGCGCGAGATCAACCGCCCCCGGATGGTGCAACGGGTCGTGTGATCCTCGTTGGGGGTGAATTCCCAGGTCAGGAGCATGGGCGGGGGGCCGTGCGGCGAGGGCGGATCGTTCGTCTGCTCCACCGACAGGGTGTAGTAGTGGAAGGGGCGCCAGTCGTGGTAGTGCTGGATGGTGGCGTAGGCGCCGTGCGCGCAGTGAAAGCTGGTGCCCTGGCCCATGCGCCCGTCGGCCCCCGGCTGGTTGACCCAGGCCACGATGTCAGACTGGAACTGGACGTTCTTGGCCGGGTCGACCATGTAATCCCAGAGGACCGGCGGCGCCACGGCGAAGTCATATTCCACCGTCACATCGGCCTCAGCGGGGCCGATGTATGCGCGGCGGCGGTCCGTCATAGCCTGCCAGGCGGCTTTGAGGTCGTGGATGCCGCCGCCGACTTCGCCCAGGTGCTCGTAGACTTCGCTGTGGCGGGGCAGGGCCAGCGCGCCGCCGAGCTGCGCCAGGCAGGGGTCGGTCAGGAACAGGTAGCCATGCTGGCCGGTCGCCTCGCTGATCTGGTTCTTGAGCAGGCGGTGGGCCAGGATGACATCCGGGCCCGCCAGGTCTTCCATGCCGGCCAGGCGCTGGATCAGGAAGCTCCCATAGTGGGCGAAAAACTTCAGGTCGAGCGTGGGGATGGCCCGGCAGGCGGCGCAGCGGCAGGTGGTGGCGCGGTGCATGGCGACGAGGTGGTCGGCGAAGTCGAAGTAGCAGGCCTCCAGCACGTCGAGCAGGCGCGTGTTGTCCAGGAAGCCCGTACCCAGCGCGTAGCAGAAGATGGCATCGCCTTCGAGCTTCACCAGCTTGAGCGGCGGCTGCATGTGCCCCAGGATCAGGGTGATCAGGTCCTCCATGATCTCCTGGGCGTGCTCCAGCTCACTGCCGGTCAAAAACGCGGTGTAGCCGGAGATGTCCGCCAGGATCAGGTAGCCTTCTAGCCGGGTGCGGGTGGTCATGGGGCCGTTCCTCCTGAATGCTCGCCGGCCGGTGGATCGTGGTTCGAGGGGCCGGGGGCGTGGTGGGGCGATCTCGGGAGGGCACGCGCGGGGCCTGGCGGTACTATAGCATGGCCGCCGGGCACTGTCAATGGCGGCGTGGGCGGCGCGGCGCCGCCGAAGTCGCGCGGCGGGATATGCTATAATCGGGAGATGCAAACGACCCGACCTGACGCGCAACTATCCCCGGCCGCTCCGGTGGCGGCCCCGGAAAACAGGGCGCCCGCCCCACCGGCGCCCGCCCCAGCCGGCCCGCCGGCCTGGCTGCGGTGGAGCGGGCCGCTAATCGGGGCGCTGGTGCTGGGACTCTAAGAAGCTATAGTCATCAACCTAATATTATTTTCCGCTGCAATTCACACCCCCGCCGTCCTGGCGGTGTTCGCCCCCACCCGGGGCGGGGACGGCAGCGCCTTGCTTGTGCCCTGACCACGTCGTGGTCGCGCGGCGTCCGAACCAGGCGATTCCGTTGCTTCTGTTGGTCCCCACTCATGGAGTTCGCCGTCGTGTTCATGTCGCCTGGCCGCGGCGCCGCCACTTGTCGCTCCGCCGGGCAGCCGGTATACTGGGCGGCAGGTAGCGGTTTCCGGGACCGAGAGGAGCGCGGAGAGGCCATGAATATGCGCGATCGGGGGCGGCTGGGCGCCAGCCTGCAGGCGCTCTATGCCGAAGACCTGGCCGATGCACGGCGCTTCGGGGGGGAGGAGGCGTTCATCGCCAGCCAGGCGCGCCGCGCCCGCATCGAGCCCCTCGTGGCCGCCGGCGAGCTGCGTAGCGGGGCGGATTACTATCACGCGGCCCTGATCTTTCAGCACGGCGAGCGATCGGAGCACTGGGCCCAGGCGCACCTGCTGGCCCGAACGGCGGCAGACCGCGGGCACGCGGGCGCCCGCTACCTGGCCGCCGCGGCCCATGATCGCTGGCTGATGCGCCAGGGCCACCCGCAAAAATATGGCACCAACAGTGTTCGCGACGGCGACCGGATGCGCCTGTGGGACTACGATCCGGCGACCACCGACGCCGAGCGCGCGGCCTGGGACGTCCCGGCCCTCGCCGAGTTGCACGCCCGGGCGGCCGCCCTGCCGGCGCCCGGCCCCGATCCGGCCCCGTTCGTGACCGTCGAGGTCGATGGCCTGCGCCTGGACCTGTTTGATCGCGAGCCGGCACCCGCTGGCGCGCGCCCGGTGTACGCGGTGCCCTGCTATACGCCGCTGGGCGACGAGACGGCCCGTCCCGCCTACCAACCGGATGCGGTCACGCTGTGGCGCCTTGGCGCGCTGTATTGCGCGAAAGGCGCGGGGGGCGAGGTGCTCTGGAGCTGGCACGCCTGCCGCTGGGCCGTCCCCGGCGCGACCCCCGCCATCACGGCCGCCGTCAGTGCCCGGCTGGGCCGCGCGCCTCAATGGATGAGCGGGGAGAGCGACTTCTGGGCGCGCGTGGGGGTGGGCCGCGCGCCGGGGCTGGGCTGGATCGTCGGGGGCCGGCTGCCGCGGCCGGCGCTGGAGCGCATCGCGCAGAGCCTGCCCTGAGGCGCTGGGCGGCAGGCGCGCCTGCCGCCCAGCGCTCGCGCCGCGCGGCGCTCAGACCGCAATCTCCTCCAGCGCCTGGCCACGCGTTTCCTATGTGCCGCGGGGCTGGGCGGAGGTGCAGGTAAGGCTAAACTTCCGTCTCGATCTCGGTTCTGGGGGGCGCTGAAGGCCTCGAATCCAGGTTACGCCAGCGCGCCGGCGGCCTGGAGCCGGGCGACGACGGCAGGATGGCCGGCGTCCCGCGCATAGCCGAGGGCCGTTTTGCCCTGGGCATCCTGGGCGGTCACGTCGCCACCGGCGGCGAGCAAAATTTCGACCACTTCCAAATAGACATACGGCTGGCAGATCCCATGGCCACCCGTCGGGGTCCGCCGCCAGCGGCGCCCGCCGGCGGCCGCGTGCATCAGCAGGGTCCGGCCCTCGGCATCCCGGGTATTCACATCGGCTCCGGCGGCCAGCAAGGCGGTCAGGGCCGCGGTATGGCCCTGGGCTACGGCATCCCATAGAGGACTGCGGGCCATCTCAGGTTTCCTCGCGCGATCTCGCCAGTGCAAAGCGCGATCGCGCGACGATGGTCTCGACGGCGGTACCGGCGCTGTACTCCGCGGCCAGCGTGGCCAGGGTTTCCTGGGCCAGTTGCAGCCGCTCGGCAACCGGGCGCTCGGGGTACCAGGTGGCGCGTAGCACCTGGATGCCCAGCCGGGCGATGTGCCCGCTGAACAGGCAGCGGGCATCGCCCAGGCTGACCCGCACGCCGCCGGCGGCGACCTGGCGACAGTTGCGCAGCAGCAGGGCGGCGAATTGGTCGACGGCCGGCAGGGGCGCCGGGCCGGGCCATTCGCGACGGGCGACGAACACCGAGTCGAGGATGGACGAGGCGGTGTTGTTGATGTGCAGGGAGGCCTCCATCTCGGCTGGGGCCGGCAGGACGGCGGTGCAGCAGAGGCCGGCGTCCAGGAGCGCGACGACCAGGGGGGCGTAGGCGGCGATATCGTTGTGATGATAGGTGAACACGAAGGGCGCGCCCGGCTTCAGCGCCGCGGCAAAGTGGCAGAAGACCCGGGACAAGCCGGCGGTGAAATGGTCCAGGCCGCGACCCAGGGTCGTGTTGCCGGTGAGCTCGCCGGCGGCCCGCGTGGTGGGGGGTTGGAATTCCGGGAACTCCCGCGCCAGGCTTTGCCGCAGCCAGACATAGCAGAAATCGATCAATTCGGCGTACTGCACATTGGCGAAATAGGGCGGGTCGGTGAAGACGCCATCCAGGCTATCCGGACCTAACGCCGCCTCCGTCGCCGGGGCGCAGCGCAAATGCGCCTGGCGTGCGGCGCCGGCGGGGAAGTGTTCCACCAGGGTGGCCCCGATCGTCTCGCCGGCGATCGGGATCACTTGCTTTTGCGGCCCGTGCTGGCGGGTTTCAAAGGGCTGCCGGCAGTAGGCCTTGGCCCGGCCATATTTCGCGACAAAGTGGCGGAACCCGCCCGCGCCGACTCCGGGGATGCCGAGCAGATTGTTCTCGCATGGCACCAGGCCCACGGGGAAGCCATGCACCGCGAAGATATCCTGGCACTTCAGGGCATAGGTGTCATAACGGCAGAGCAGGTTCTGGTAGCGCAGGATATCCGAGAAGACCGTTAGGAGGGCGTGCCGGATGCTCGCTTCCGGCACGGCGTCGATGCGCCGCTGGAGCAGCCCCAGGCCGAGCAGCTGGCGCGGGTGGAACATCTCGCGGTAGTGGGTATAGCCCCAGCGATGGAGGCGATCGGTTTCGTCGCCGGCGGGGATGGCCTGCGCGGGGATAGCCAGGTCGGGCGCCTCGGCAAACAGGCGGGCCGCCTCAGCCAGGCGCTGGTGATCGGCGGCGTCCGGCGATTTGAAGAACCGGCCGGCGTGCTGGGGCTTGCAGCGGGCGCAATGGTATTCGATGGCCCACAGCTGGTGGGCCGGCGGGCCGGCCGCGGGCTGGGGATATTGGAAGACGACTGCGCAGCCCCGGCAGGCGATCTTATTGCGCCGGGCCGGCCCCTCGATCTGCACCCGCCCGCCACAGTGCGGGCAGGCCGCCGGCGCCGCGGCGTGGGGCTGGGCGTCCAGCTCCACGAGGCCGAGGCAGTCGGAACAGGCCAGCACATGCTGCGGGTGGCGCGTCGCCTCGGCGAGCAGGTACCCCGGGAACAGCGGGTTGCGGACCCCACAGGCGGGGCAGGCCTGCACTTTGACCCAGAGAAAATACTTTACGGTGGCCGGCAGGCCGCATTGCCGGCAGTCGGTGGCATACAACGGCCCGATCTGGGCGTCGACGTCCGCCGCGACCTGGGCCGCGGTGGCGGTGAAGGCCGCCGGGTCGAGCTCGCCCAACTCCTGGCGGACGATCCAGTAGGCCATGGGGTTAATATCGGTGCCTACGACGTGAAAGCCGAGCCGGTTGGCCTCGATCAGCGGGGTGCCGCCGCCCATAAAGGGGTCGGCAATGACCCCCGGGAGCCGGTGCCCGCGGAAGAAGGCTTTTTCGGCCGCTTCCGGGCCATTGAACTCGGCCAGCAACAGGTTCCGAAACAGGGTACCGGGGCGGCGGGCAAACCATTTGTGGACCCCGATAATGGGGCGGTAGTTTTGCTGGATCTGCTTCTCGCGCAGGGCGAGCGCGGCGGTAAAGGCCGCGTCGAACCGATCCTCCAGCCGGGGGGGCGGATCCGCCGCGCCGGCTGGGGCGGGCGCAGTGGGCGGGGGCCAGAGCCCATCGGCGGCCAACCAGGGATTCGGTTGGGAGGTTTCGGTCATCGGCAGGTGTGAGTCACAGATGGTCAGCTCAGCGCATTATAGCACCCGGCAACCATTATCACAATCGGCGGCCGGGCATCCTCTGGGCAGGGCTTAGGCATTCTCCCAATTGGGGCATCATGCGTTCATGTTCCCTACTATACCGCATAGTGCCCCACCTGGGTAACTCCTAACGTGTGTTGGCGTTAGAACCACGAAAGCACGAAGCGACGAAATACACGTTGTGCCTTTCGTCGCTTCGTGCTTTCGTGGTTCAAACCGTCACCCGTGAAAGGAGTGTGCTTGATGGGACGCAAAATGGACAAAGCGCGGACCCTGGCCGCGCTGGAGACCCGGTTTAATGAATTCCTGGCCGTGCTGGCCCAGGTGCCACCGGAGCGCAGGGAGGCGCCAACGCTGGACGGCGAATGGTCGGTCAAAGACCTGCTGGCCCATATCACCTTCTGGGAGGGGCACACCCTGACCGGCATCCAGGCCGGGCTGCGTGGTGAGCGCCCCGACTGGCCGACCGGCAGTACCGACACGATCAACGCCCGCATCGCGGCGCAGAGCCATGACCGTCCGCTGGCCCAGGTGCTGGCCGACTTTCACCAGACCCACCGCGCGTTCATGGACCAGATCGCCGCCCTGGACGAAGCCGACTTGATCGAGCCGGGCCGCTTCGACTGGTCCCGCCGCCGCCCGGTGCGCGCCTGGGTCTACGAAGACGGCTACGGCCATTACCCCCGCCACACCCGCCAGCTACAGGCGTGGCTGGACAGGCCAGCCGGCGGCTGACCCGGCACTTGGTCGGCTGACTACCAAACTGGCTGGGCGAAATCTTGTGGGAGTATTAGCGTAGCGGGGTAATCGTCGCGCTGCGCAGGGCGAAGCTGAGGGCGCGGGGGTCCGCCGCGGAGGCTTGCTGGGCCGGGGAGTCGAAGGCGAGGACGATCTCGGGCGCGGCGGCGAGGTCGGGCGGCAGATCCAGCGGGTAGGCGGTCCAGCCCGGGGCCACGTTGAGCTGGGCCAGGGGCCGGCCGTTGGCCGTGACGGTCGCCGGGCGGCTGGCGGGCCCGGGGGGAGTCTGGGCCAGGCTGTGCATAACCAGCGTGACCCGGGCGCCGGCCGGCCACCCGCCGCGCAGGCGGATGCTGGAGTGCGCGCCCGGGCCCGCCCAGCGGAAGCTCGGCCCCTCGGCGGCATCCTCGCCGATCTGGAAACCGCGAACGAAGCCGACGTCGTCCCAGCCGAGGGTCAGGGTGAGCGGTGCGGTTGCGCCGAGGTGATCCCAGGCCCAGTCGAGCAGCGCGGCGTTGAACGTGGGGGGCACCTCCCGGGCGATCGCGGCGCTGCGCTTGGGCTGGCCCTGGCGGCGCAGGAGGTCGGCGAGCAGGGCGCGGGTGCGCCAGTCGCCGGGCTCGACGGCCAGCGCGTCGTTCCAGGCCGCGAGGGCGCCCGCCGGCTGCTGTTGCTGGAGGGCCACGGCGCCCAGGTCGCGCCGGACGGCCGCGCAGGTGCTCTCCTGGCGCGCGGCCTGGGCATAGCCGCGCTGGGCGCCGGGCAGGTCGCCAGCCGCGCGGGCGGCCCCAGCCGCGGCGATCGCCTGGTTCGCGTCCCAGGCGCGGACAAAGTCGGGCCAGAAGGTCGGCAGCGCCAGGACCAGCCAGAGCACGCCGGCCCCGACCGGGAGCAGCCAGGCTACCACCGCCGGCCGCCGGCCCCCGCCGTGCCGCGCCCCCGGCGGGAACGGCACTCGGGCGGCATAGACGGCCAGCAGGCTGAAGAGCTGGTAGCGGTAGCGGAATTCCGGCGGGGTAACGGCCATCGTCAGCAGGTACACGCCGACGACCCCGGCCGCCAGCCACCAGAGGGTGTCGCGGGGCGCGCGCAGCCAGCCGACGAGGGCCGCGCCGGCCAGGAGCACCCAGCCCCACCAGACGAGGAAGCTGAACCCATCCCGCGTGGCACAGGGCAGGCCGGGCAGCTTGTCGCGCAGCACGTAGCCGGCTTCCCCGAAGTTGTCGGGCAGCACGCCGGCGGCCACACGCGCCAGCGCCCGGCCGGCAAACTGATCCGGGTGGGCCAGTGCCCAGTGCGTGGCCTGGCCCAGGGCATAATTGCCGCGGTCGGCGAGGTTGGGCAGGGCGGTGAACGCCTGGCGCAGCTGGCCCAGCGGCAGGTCGGTGTTGCCGGTCCAGATCGCATAGTAGCCGGCGGTGTCCAGCGGCAAGAAGCGCCCATAGTGGATGGCGTTGCGCACCGTCCAGGGGGCCAGCAGCCCGAGCAGGCCGGCCAGGAAGACGGCCACGGCCCCGGCGCGCAGCCGGCGCGGCAGCTGGGGCGGCCGGGCGAGGAGGACGAGCGCCAGGAGCACCACCGGGATCAGGCTGGCGCGGGTCAGCAGCGCCGCCCCAGCCAGCAGGCCCGCGGCGGCGGCCGTGCCGAGCGCGCCGCGCGGCGTCGTGGCGCGGGCATAGGCGACCAGTGCCCAGAGCAGGCCGGTGATCAGGAGCAGAAACAAAGTCTCGGTCAGGAACAGGCCGGTGGCGAAGACGAGCGAGGGAGCGCCGGCCAGGATGGCGGCGGCCAGCCAGGGACGGAACGATTTTGGATTTTGGATTTTGGATTTTGGACCGCCGGATTTTGGATTTTGGATTTTGGATTTTGGATTGGGGACGGGGTTATCGGCACTCCGAGAATCGTTCCCCGCCCCCGGACTCCCGACCCCCGATCCCTCATCCACCCTCTCGTTACTGACGACTGACGACTGACGACTGACGACTGCGTCGTCCCTGCCTACTGCATACTGCCTACTGCCTACTCGGGCGAGCGCGTAGGTGGCGGCGATGGTGAGCAGGGAGAGGACGATCTGGACGAGCTGGAGGGCGACCAGGCTGTCGGCGGTCAGGCGGAAGACGGCGGCGGCGACGGCGATATAGCCGGGGGGGCGGATCCAGATCCAGCGGTCGGGGATGCCGCCGCCGTGGGCCAGGGAGAGGGCCGCCTCGACATAGTTGCCCTCGTCGCCGATCAGCGGACTGCCGCCATTGGCGAGGATCGCGGCCAGCGGCACCAGGCGGACGGCCAGGGCCAGGAGCAGCACCAGGAGCAAGGCGCGCGGGATTTTGGACCAACGGATTTTGGATTTTGGATTTTGGATTTTGGATTGGATGATGGGCGTGGCTCGGCTCCTCGGCGCAGGGTGTTCCCCCTGTGTTGGGGCATTATACCATGTCGCGGCGTGGGTGCAGTGGTCAGCGGCGATAGGGAGGTAGGCACGCACTGCCAACTGCCGCCTGCCGACCGCCAACTGCCTGCTGCCCACTGCCTACTCGTCTCACTGCCTACTGCCTACTGCCTACTGCCTACTCGAAACGATCAGAGGCGATGGGGGAGGTAGGCGCGGAAGAGGACCTGAGGTTGGGCAAAGACGGTGAGCGGGCGCTGGACTTCGGCGGGAGTCAGCAGGCCCCAGTGTTGCCAGGGGGCGCAGACGGCGGTGCGCACTTCTCCCGTCCAGGGCGCCATCTCGACATGGTCCACCGGCACGGCGCTGATCCCGCCCAGGCGGTCGGCGAGGTAGCCGGTGAGGCGCTGGGTGAGGAAGCGCGCACCGGCCGGGGCATCGGCCCAGAACAGGGGGTCGGTGGGCGGGCGGCAGGGGCCGGCGGCGTCGAGCAGGGTGGGGCCAAGGGGGCTGCGCATCGCCAGGCGGACGTGCCAGGTCGCGCCCGGCGCGGCGGGCACCCGGCCGGCCATCCGCGCGGGCGCGTAGACGACCCGGGCCGAAAGCAGCCAGGGCAGGACCCAGCCTGCCCGCCCGCCGACGAAGTTGGCGAAAAAGTAGACGCTGGGAGTGGAGCGGGCCCCGGGCGCCCGGACATAGGTGCGGTAATTAGCCTGGGCGCAGGTCGTGCGCAGCCGCGGCAGGAGCCGCGGGTGGGCGCCGACGTTGAGCACGGCGGCCACCGTCAGCAAAGCGAGCGGATCGCCGGCGGGGTCGGGGACCGTCTCCAGCACGAGGGGGGCCGGGATCTGGGGGCGCACCCGCGCGGCGGGCACCGCCCACGTCACGAGCAGCGCCGGCCGCAGCAGATCGTCGACGCGCAGGAGCTCGCGGAGCCACACGGGCGCGGCCTACTTCGTGGCGCCCCGTGCGCGCCAGAGGCTGTAGCTCAGCAGGACGACGATCACAAGGGGCAACAGGATGGCACCATAATCGCGCACGCCCGCCGTAAGAAAGTGGATGCCCAGGTAGAGAGCTAGCAGGCTGAGGATGACCCCGGCAGCCACCTCCCAGGCGTCGCCGACGATAAAATCATACCAGAAGGCGAAGAAGCCGACGATATACTTCATGCCTGGCTGACCACCTTTCCGCCCGGGGCCACGCGCGGGCGCAGCAGGACGATCAGCAGCCCCCCGACCACGGCATAGACGGCCAATAGCGCGAGGATCGCCCAGTCGGCCCCGGGCCAGTTCAGGCCGACGCCCTCGCCGGCCCAGAAGGTGCCGAAGGCGGTCAGCATAAGGCCGACGACGAATTTCAGGGTGTTCTCGGGCACCCGGCTCATGGGGCCGCGCACGGCGAAGGCGATCGCGGTCACCAGGACCGCGGCGGCCCCCGCGCCCAGCAGCGCGGGGGTCATGTCGCCGGCGGTCAGGCCAAAGGTGATGACGATGAAGATGACTTCCAGGCCCTCCAGCAAGACGCCTTTATAGGCCACCGTGAAGGCGGTCCAGTCCATGGTGCCGGCGGTGCCCGGCGCGGTGCGGAGCTCGTTGACTTCGCGCTGGTAGATCAGCGTTTCGTCGTGGAGGGCTTTCATGCCGGTATAGCGCATGATCGCCTTGCGCAGCCACTGCAGGCCAAAAATCAGCAGCAGCGTGCCGATGACCACGCGCAGGGCGTCGAGCGGGATCAAGGTCTGCAAGCCCGGGCCGAAGACCACGACGAGGGCCACCAGGGTCAGGGTCGCGGCGAGCACGCCGATCCAGGTGCTCCGCCAGCCGCGGGTGACTCCCGCGGCGAGCACCAGGGTGACCGCCTCGACCACCTCGACCGCGCTGGCCAGGAAGCTGGAGAAAAAGCCAATCCATGCATGCATACTACGCATCCTCTCTACGCAAGCTGGCCTGCACGCGGGCCACCAGCATCTCGATCGCCACCCGGTTGTGCCCGCCCTGGGGCACGATAATATCGGCGTAGCGCTTACTCGGCTCGACGAACTCCAGGTGCATGGGCCGGACGGTGCGCAGGTACTGGGCGATCACCGACTCGACCGAGCGGCCGCGCTCGGTCAGGTCGCGCTCCAGGCGGCGCACGAACCGGATATCGGCGTCGATATCCACAAAGACTTTTATATCCAGGAGATCTCGCAAGTCTCGTTCCACGAGAATCAGGATGCCCTCGACGATAATCACCGGCCGGGGGGCGATCAGCACGGTGGCCGCCTGGCGCCGATAACTCCGGAAATCATAACACGGCACCGCCACCGGCTGCCCGGCCCGCAAGGCGGCCACATGGGTGATCAAGAGCTCTTCTTCGAGCGCGTCCGGGTGGTCCCAGTTGATCGCCAGCCGCGCGTCCGGCGAGAGGTCGCCGAAATCCCGGTAATACGAGTCTTGCTGGAGCAGGGCCACTTGCGCCGGCCCGACGGCGGCGATAATCGCGTTCGTGACGGTCGTCTTACCCGAGCCGCTCCCGCCCGCGATGCCGATCACCAATGGCTTCATACGCCTGCCGTCACCCCTGGCGGATAGACGTCCCGGGCCCCGCCCGGCGAGGGGGCCGGGGCGCGCCGGCCAATAACCCGCGATGCATTGTACGCCATCCCGGCAGCCGGCCGCAACTTTTGCGCACTCAGAACCCCAGCTCCTCCTTGACCAGGATCACCGTGATCCGCCCAGGCTGGGCCTCGGCGTTGACAATCAGGATCTTGCCGACCCGGCTGCCGATGCCGCGGGCGGCGCGCAGCCGCGCATCCTCCAGGGGCAATTGGTGCATATCTATATAACATATCACTGTATCAATAATGTCAAGCCCCCAGACTCTTGCATTTGTCACAGCGCCGTGCTATAATTTCTCAAACGTTATGTAGAGTCGCGGCCCCACGTGACGCGAGGGGCCGCGCGATGGCACCGGGCGCGTAAGGCTTGCTATGGACGATCGTACCACCCCCCCCGCCGACTCCCGTGACGTGAACGGCATCCATTTTGCCCACCTGGCCGAGGCGGAGTTCGCCCGGCTGCTGACCTTCTACGGGGTCGAGTGGCGCTATGAGCCGGACGAATTTCCCCTGGAATGGGAGGGGGAGCGGGTGATCCGCCAGTTCCGCCCGGACTTCTACTTACCCGAGTACGATCTGTACATCGAGCTGACGGTGATGAAGCAGAGTCTGGTGCGCCGCAAAAACCGCAAGCTGCGGCTGCTGCGCCAGCTCTACCCCGGCATCCAGATCAAGCTGCTGTACCGGCGCGACTTTCAGCGCTTGCTGGCCGGCTTCGGCTTGCCGGTCACCACCATCGACGCCGCCGCGCCGCCGGCCCCGGGCGGGGTCCAGGCGGCCTAGCGGCCCGTCCCCGGCTGGCCCCATGCCTATGCTGGACGCCGATATCGCCGAGGTCCTGATCCCCGCGGCGGCGCTCGGGGCGCGGGTGGCCGCGCTCGGCCGCGCGATTACGGCGCGCCACGCGGCCGGCCCCCCCCCTGTGCTGGTCGGCGTGATCAAAGGGGTGACCTTTTTCATGGCCGACCTGGC
>Ga0070730_10003474_pt1 | contig 14118 bp, 12 predicted proteins | sample Coa_R1_3_FD_66447 | JGI IMG/M metagenome (GOLD analysis project Ga0070730, IMG submission 66447) | Surface soil microbial communities from Centralia Pennsylvania, which are recovering from an underground coalmine fire - Coalmine... | ecosystem: Environmental > Terrestrial > Soil > Unclassified ...
ATTTACATTTTCCTTTCTGAGCACGGCGGGCAAGTCATCCCCAAGCGCGCCTTTTCCAGCAAGGTAGAAGCCGATGCGTTCTATTCCTATATATTGAGCCATTGGAAACCGACCCTTGGCAAAGCTCCTGGATAAGATAGTGTTGCGGCAGTCGCAATCGGTTCCGGCCTGACAGACGGCGATGAAGATCCGGGATGTGATCGAATTGATTGAAGCAGATGGCTGGTACTTGGTTACGACTAAAGGCAGCCATCGCCAATACAAACATGCCACGAAATTGGGCCGGGTCACGATTGCGGGGCACCCCAACGACGATTTGGCACCTGGAACACTGAACAGCGTCTTGAAGCAGGCTCAGCTCGAAAAGCCAAAAAAGAAAAAAGGAAAGGTGTGAGCATGCATCGTTTTTTGATCGTCATTGAAAAGGCGCAAGGCAACTATTCGGCCTACTCTCCCGATTTGCCCGGCTGCGTGGCGACGGGCAAATCGCGCGAGCAAGTTGCGCGCAATATGCACGAAGCTATTGAACTCCATGTGCGCGGCTTGCGCGAAGACAAATTGCCTGTGCCGAAATCCCACACCTTCGCTGAATACGTCGCGGTTCCGTAGGGCCTTCACAGTCCGATTCTCGGCTCACGCAACTCAGACCTACTGGTGCTGGTGCGGCACGGCGCCGCTGCTGGCTCTCGCCACATGGCCCAGCGCCCACGATAACCACAGCGAAGCTTGGGGTGTCCGCTTCGGCTGTCAGCGCCCGCTGAAACGTATACCCCAAGATGGGTCATATCTTTGGAGTGCGCGGAATGAACGCTGAACAACGAGATCAATTGGGCCATCAAGGCTTCCTGCTGCTTAAGGGTGTGCTGTCGCCCGAGCAGGTGGCGGAGGTGGTAGCGAAGGCCGAGGCGGTGTGGGCGGCGGAGGGGGCTCAGGCAGGGTCGGAAAATTATCTGGAGCCCGGGGTGCGGCGCCTGGCGAACCTGGCGAATAAGGGCGATGCCTTCCGGCGGCTGATGGTGCACCCGATGGTGTTGGAGGCGGTGCACAGCGTGCTGGGGCCGCAGGTGCGGATCAATATGCTGAATGCCCGCGACGCGCTGCCGCGCGGCACGGCGGTGCAGCCGCTGCACACCGATGCCGATCACGGGGCCAAGGCCGACGCACAGGGCTACCTGGTGTGCACCGCCATCTGGATGCTCGACCCGTTCACGCGGGAGAACGGCGCCACGCGGCTGGTGCCGGGCACGCACCGCAGCACCGCGCTGCCCAAGGAAGTGTTGGCGGATGTGCTGGCGCCGCATCCCGACGAGATCTACGTCACCGGCCAGCCGGGTGACGTGTTTATCTTCAACGGCCACTGCTGGCACGCGGGCGGCGCCAACCACACCGACAGCGCGCGGCGCGCCATCCTGGCCCACTATGCGCGGGCCGACCAGCCCCAGCGGCTCAACCAGAAAGAGTCGATCTCGCCGGAGGTGCAGGCGGCGCTCAGCCCGCTGGAGCGCCAGGTGCTGGGTCTTGACGATTGACGACGGCGATGGATTTCGACAGCCTGTATGCCTGGCACGCGCCGCGCCTGGAAGACTTTTGGGGCCGGCGTGATAACCACCTTGAGCACATTCGCGACTTCGCCGTGTTTGGGCACGCGGTGCGGCTGGCTGCCAACCAGCCGGGCGTGTTGGGCGCGGCTGATTTCTCCGCGCCGCTGTATTCGAGCGCTCCGCCGGTGGATGCACCGCCCTTGCTCATCCGCCTGGTCGTGCGGCCGATGCCGCAGCCGCCCGGCCCGCTGCCGGAAAACCTGTTCAGCCACCTTCAATATACCGGCGGCGACGATTGGCTGGCCATTCAACTGGGCGCGTGGGGCCACTGCCAGGTGGACTTAGCGGCCGGCCGCGCCCTGGCGGTGCTGGCGCCCGAGCTGGCGGCCGAGCCGGAGGTGGTCAGCCGCTGCTTGCTCAACACGCTGCTGAACAATTTGCTCACCGCGCGCGGGCTCAGCATGCTGCACGCTACCAGCCTGGCGCGGGACGCGGACGGCGCGCAGGTGCTGCTGCTCATCGCGCCGCACGGCACCGGCAAATCCACCACCGCGCTGCGGCTGGCGCTGGCCGGCTACCCGTTGATGTCGGACAGCCAGGTGTACGTGAGCGCCCGACCGGATGGCTTGCAGTTGACCGGCTTTCCGGTGGGGCGGGTGAAGCTGCGGCGCGATATGCTGGCGGACTTTCCCCAATTGCGCGCGCTGCTCGCGCCCGAGGAAGTGCGCGGCGAAACGAAGTTCACGCTGGACCTGCGGCGGGTAGACCCGGCGTTGGTGCGTGAGACAGCGGTGGCGCCCGAGCGGGTGGAGCTGTGCCTGCTCACCCGGCACAACGCCGCCGCTACCACGCTGCGCCCGGCCACGCGGGCCGAGGTAATGGATGTGCTGATGCAGAACAGCCTGCACTACGACCGGGCCGATGCCTGGCGGCCGAACGTGGCCGGCATGGAGCGGCTGGTGGATATGGCAACGTGGCATCAACTGGTGGTGGGAACGGACGCGGAGAGTTTGCTGGAGGTTATTGCTGCGCTATAGAGCGCCTCATGGTCGCTAGCTTGTCGACTATAGAGCGCCTCAAGGTCGCTAGCTTGTCGCTTGAAGGCTTCGTCCCGGCTCGGCATGCTTCGTAGCCATGACATTTCGCTCAACCGCGCCAAGTGTCACCCTGAGCGCAGTCGCAATCGCTAGAGCAAAGGCTAGGCTTGTGCGCGAAGGGCCTCCCGGCCCGGCATGTTGGGACGCCATGACATTTCGCTCAACCGTGCCAAGTATCACCCTGAGCGCAGTCGCAATCGCTAGAGCGAACGGCTAGGCTTGTGCGCGAAGGGCCTCCCGGCCCGGCCTCCGGAATCATGTCCTGAGCAACGCGCATGCAAGCGCTCGATGTTTCGCGCGCATGTCGGCCCATGTTAGCGAGCGATTACCGCCGCGCTTCAGGGTGACACGTTAGGCAACTTGTGCAAAATGTCATGGCTGCGAAGCATGCCGGTCGCCGTGGCTATGTCGAAAGAAATATTTTTAGGGAATTGACGCCGGCGGCACAACCAACTTCTGCGCCTCGGCCAGCATGCCGGCCTGCGAGACGCTGGGGTCGACGAAGATGACCTTGATGACCGGGTCCAGCTGAAAGGTGACTCCCGGCAGCGACTCGGCCCAGGACTGGGTCTCGCCCATGGGGTCCAGGGTGTAGGTGGACACGACAAACCAGAAGCGCTCCCCGTTGGCCAGCGCTTCTTGGTGCGGGCCGAGGTCGTTAGCGTCGACGATGACGGCCTGCTGGTGGGGAGCATAGAAGCGGATGAAGGCCTGCACGTCGGGCGCGCCCAGGGTGTCGCCTGGCAGTGTGTTCAGGGTCAGAAATTCGCCCACGCGCCGCCAATCATCTTTGGGCACTCTGTACTCGAACGCCACGCGCTGCAGTTGGAAGAATGCCAGCAGCCCCAGGCCGGCCCCCAGCAGCGCCGTGCCGGCCACGGGCGCCCACGGCCTCAGTCGCCAGGTGCGGCGGGCCAGCGCGGCAGCCAGGGCGGCAGCCAGTGCCGACAGGCCGGCCGCGGCCAGCAGGAGATAGATGGGCAGGGCGTACAAAATGTAGCGCAGGGCAAAGAACTGCTGGCGGTATTGCAAGTAGACGATGACCAGCCCGGGCGCCAGCAGCAGCCACAGCAGGCCCTGGGCCACACGGGCTGGCTGGCGGCGCGCGATGGCCAGCACACCCAGCAGCACCAGCCCGATGAACACGACCAGCGCCGGCCCCTCGCCCCCGCCGAAGAACGGCAACACCCCACGCAGGAAAAAATTGGCATCCAGGCTGGTCGCGAGGTTCACGGTGACGCCGCTATCGCTCACCAGCCCGCCTGCGGACGGTGCGCCGAACAGCGCGCCCAGGAATTCGCCGGCATACAGGCTGGCATGCTCGGGCGAAAACCCGATAAAGAGCCCGACCACACCGGCCACGGCGCCGGCGGCGAAGGCCAGCAGGGCGCGCCAATCGGCCCGGCGCGCGTGCAACCAGCCGGCCGCAAAACGGCCGGCCACAAACACCCCCTGCGCAAAGATCAGGAAGGCAAAGAAGAAATGCGTGAGCGTGCCGGCTGCTGAGACCAGCGCGTAAGCGGTCCAGTGCAGCGCCGGGGATCGCCTGGGCTGCGCGCCAGGCCCCAGGGCACAGTCAAGATGATAAAACGACAGCACGCTCAACAGCAGGTAGAGCGAATAGGGCCGCAGCTCCTGGCTATACTGCACTGCCAGCGGCGCGGCGGCGAATAGGACCAACGCTACCCAGGCGGCGCGGCGATCCAGCCAGCGGCGGGCCAGTGGCCAAAAGGCCGCCAGGGTGAGCATGCCCCAGATCAGGGCCGGAAAGCGCAGCCAGAATTCGGCCCGCCCGGCCGGGCCATCCACGGGCCCGGCGCCCGGCAGCATGAAGTGAGTGATGACGTAGTCCAGCGGGCGGGCGGCGTGCTCGAGGACCAGCGGACCCAGTTGGTCGATGGGCGCCTCGGCCACCTCCACCTGGCGCAGCTCGTCGTACCACAGGCTCTTAGCGCCCAGGGCGTGCAGGCGCAGCGACCAGCCGGCCAGCAAGATGATGACAACGGATGTGAGCGCGGCCAGCCGGCGGGAGGACACAGGCGGTTGTACGGATGGTGGTTGAGTTTGCTTTAGAGAGATAATCCTTTTCCCGCTTAGTCGGCCAGGAAAGGATTATCTCTCTTTTCGGCGCCGATGGTGGTCAGGGCGCCGTGGCCGGGGCAGACGGTGGTGTCGTCGGGCAGGGGCAGCAGCACGTTGCGGATGCTGGCCATAAGGGTCTGGTAGCTGCCGCCGGGCAGGTCGGTGCGGCCGATGCCTTGCTGGAAGAGCACGTCGCCGCTGAGCAGCAGCCCGCCCCCGGCGTGATAGAACGCGACGTGCCCCTGGGTGTGGCCGGGCACAAGCAGGACGTCGAAGCTCAAGCTGCCGGCCGTGGCGGGCTGGCCGGGGACGAGCAGTTGGTCGGGCTCGGGGCAGGCGGGCACGTCCAGCCCAAAGGCCAGCCCGCCGCCGCGCTGGCGCATCAGCGGCAGCTCCAGCGGGTGAATGGCAAACGGGGCGTGGGTGGCGGCCACCACGCCGGCGACGGCGCCCAGGTGATCGAAGTGGGCGTGGGTGAGCAGCACCACTCGCGCCGTCCAGCGCTGTTGGGCCAGGGCGTCGAGCACCGCCGGCGCGTCCCAGCCGGGATCGATGACCGCCGCGTCGTGGGTGAACGGGTCGGCGACGAGGTAGCAGTTGGTTTGCAGCGGGCCGAGAGGAAGTTGAATAAGCTCGATATTATTAGACACGTTAAACCTTCTCACCGCGGAGTGCGCGGAGAACGCGGAAAGGAGAATATTTTACTATTCCCCCAGCATCCTCAACAACCGGTTGAGCACCCGCTCCCCGTCGGCGCGCAGGCCGTTGTGCTCGTACTGGTTGGTGACCCAGGGCTTGAGGCCGCGGATGGTTTGGGCGGTCTGCTCGGAGAAGGCGCGCTCGACGTACATATCGTCGTAGTAAATGGCGGCGGCGCAAGGCACGGTGTTGGCGCGCAGAACGGCGGGTTCGTAAAGCCGCGGCCAGCTTTCGTCGTTGGCCAGGATCTCGGCGGCGGCCTTGAGCGGCCGCAGGCGGCGGTATTCGTCAAACATCCACGGGTAGATCATCTCGCCGGTGAAGAAGACCGGGCGCTCGGGCGACAGCTCAAACTCGGGATATTCGGCCCGGATGCGCTCGGCGGACCAATGCGAGGCGGCTTGCTGGCAATATTCAGCTTCGTGCAAGAGGGCGTAGATGGGGTTGGTTTCAAAATGATGGGCGGCTTCCACGCCGCACAGGAAACCGTAGCTGATTTCTGGACCGCTGGGGCCGGAGACAAAGGCGTCCTCCAGCAGGTAATGGACGCGCTCAAAGCCGTCGCTGGCGCCGAAGTCCAGGCCCAACTGTTGAAAGCGGCGCGGCGAGAGCTGGTCGCCGGAGGGCAGCAGCACGGGGCGCTCGCTCAGCGCATCCACGATCCGGCGCGCGCGCTCGGCATCCTCGGGATAGCGCTCGAAGTAGCGCTGGTTCTTGGCAATCACGCGCCGGTAGGTGGCGCGGTAAATCTCGTCCACCGGCTGATCGAGGGGCGGTAGGCCGCCGGCGAACAGGCCGCCCTCCAGCGCGCCGGGCGCGGCCGACAGGTAATGCGTGACGCAGAAACCGCCATAGCTTTGCCCCAAAACGGTCCAGCGCCGGCCTTCGCCCTGCAGCTCGCGGCGAATCCATTCGGCGTCGCGCACGATGGCATCGGCGCGGAAATGCTTGAGGTAATCGGCGGTGGCCTGCGGGCTGGTGAAGCGCGCCAGGGTCTGGAAGGTGACCGGGCTGCTGCGGCCGGTGCCGCGCTGGTCGAGCAGCAGCACGCGGTAGTCGCGCAGGGCACGCTTGAGCCAGCCGGTGTCGTCCATGGGGCGCGGCGCGGCAAAGCCCGGGCCGCCCTGGAAGAAGACCAGGTAGGGCAGTTTGTCGGCAGCGGGGCTGCTGGATGTTACCTCGCGAGCGAAGACCTCGATGGTTTCACCCTCGGGCGCGGCATGGTCCAAGGGGATATTGAAGAAATGGTCGGTCAGGCGCAGGCCGGGCAGGCGATGGGTTAGCGTTGGCATGGGGGTTTCCTTAGACGTTTGATTTTCTACCAGATTTGACCACAATACAATCTGCGGACAAAGAACCGCCGCCAGCCACGCAGCCTTCTTTGCCCCGCATCTCCGGCCCGGGATGCGCCTGCTGGATTGCGGCTGTGGCCCGGGTTCCATCACCTTCGGCCTGGCCCAGCTCGTAGCCCCGGGCGAAGTGGTGGGTGTAGATATGGCAGAGGCTCAGTTGGAGCAGGCCCGGGCCACAGTGACTGAGCAGCGGGCGTTGAACGTACGTTTTGAGAGGGCGAACGTATATGCGCTGCCTTTTCCTGATGACGCCTTCGACGCGGTGTTCAGTCACGCGGTGGTGGAACATTTGCGTGAGCCTATCGCGGCGCTGAAGGAAATGCGCCGGGTGCTGAAACCGGGTGGGGTGCTGGGCATCCGAGACGCGGACCGGGCTGGTGAGCTGCTTTGGCCTCCGAACCCCAGCCTGCTCAACTTCCATGAAATGTGGAACCGCTTATTGCAGCACAATGGCGCGGACCCGTTTATCGGACGACGTTTACGGTCGCTGTTGAATGAGATCGGATTGGTGCAGGTCGAAGCCTCGGCCGCTTACGAATGCCACGGGACGACAGAATCGGTACAGCATGTCGCTGGGACCGCGGAGAGCTACGTTGCTGGGATATTCGGGGACCAGGTGACCGCACTGGGCTGGCTGGATCGTTTGGAGATTGATCGCATCCGTGCGGCCTGGCAGGCATGGGGCGAGGACCCTAACGCGTTCTGGGCCCGATCATGGTGCGAGGCCGTGGGCTGGAAAGAGGATGCATGACCCTCTTCATAAATCCCGACCGGCTCCAGGCCGACTTCGACGCCCTCTCGGCCATTGGCGCGTTCGAAGACGCCGAGGGGAACCGAGGCGTCAACCGCCCGGCGCTCAGCCCGGCGCACCTGCAGGCGCGTGCCTGGTTTCTGGCCCGCGCCGCCCAGGCCGGCCTCGAGACCCGCATTGATGCCGCCGGGAATCATAGCGCCATCCTGCGCGCGGGAACGGGCGTTCAGCCGAACGCCCCTACTCCCTTACCCACACACTCACACGCTTCGCGTCCCACACCCACCAGCGCTGTTCCCCCCACACTCGCACCCCCCCACACTCCCACACTGCTCTTAGGCTCCCACCTCGACTCTGTCCCCGACGGCGGCCGTTTTGACGGCGCTCTGGGCGTGCTGGCCGCGCTGGAAGCCTTGCGCACGGTGAAGGATGCGGGGCTAAGCCTGCCGGTAGACCTGGAGGCGATTGATTTCACCGACGAGGAGGGCACGCTGGTGGGCGAGCTGGGCAGCGGCGCGCTGGCGGGGTCGCTGGCGCTCGAGGCGCTGCAAAAACCGCGCGGTGGGCGGCAGCGGTTGGAAGAGGGCCTGGCGCGCGCCGGCCTGGATGAGCAGCGGCTGGGCCAGGCCCGGCGCGACCCGGCCAGCCTGGCCGGCTATTTGGAGCTGCACATCGAGCAGGGCCCGCGGCTGGCGCGGTCGGCCATTGCGATAGGGGTGGTGAGCGGCATCGTGGGCATCACCTCGTATCAGATGATGTTTCGCGGCGCCGCCAACCACGCCGGCACCACGCCGATGGATGAGCGCCGGGATGCCGGCATCGGCGCCGCCACGTTCGCCATCACCGCGCGCGAGCTGGTGCTGCGCGACTATGACGGCTGCGCGGTGAATATCGGCCAGATGCATTTTGAGCCCGGCGCCTACAACATTATCCCCGGCCTGGCCGAGCTGGCGCTGGAGTTTCGTGCGCCCGATGCCAAACGGCTGGGCGAGCTGGAAGATGCGCTGCTGACGCTGGCCGGCATGGTGGCGCGCCAATATGGCCTGGGGCTGGACCTGGAGCCCAAGGGCGGCTGCGCGCCGGCGCCCATGAGCGAGCGCGCCCAGGCCGCTATCGCCGCCGCGGCCGATTCGCTGGCGCTGACGCACATGCGCCTGCACTCGGGCGCCGGCCACGACGCGCAAGCGCTGGCGCCGGTGACGCCGGCGGGGATGATCTTCATCCCCTCGCGCGAGGGCATCAGCCATTCGCCGCGTGAGTTTAGCGACTGGCAGGCGTGTGTGGACGGGGGGAATGTGCTGCTGCGCGCGGCGCTGAAGATGGCCGAGCGCGACTAATTGTCTGTTTTTCCCACAAACAGAGCGCCGCTGGGCACAGCCCAGCGGCGCTCTTTTTGTGGGACTTTCCTCTTGACTGGTTTGGTATAATGTCCTTTTGCTAGAACAGTTGGTCCATTTGTTCGAGGTTTTCCCCCATGCCCCAAGATAAAATCGTGGTTGTTGGCGCCCGCGAGCACAATCTCAAAAATATCACCGTCGAGATACCGCGCGACAAGATGGTGGTTTTCACCGGCGTATCGGGCTCGGGCAAGTCGTCGCTGGCCTTCGATACCATCTTTGCCGAAGGTCAACGGCGCTATGTCGAGTCGCTGTCGGCCTATGCCCGGCAGTTCCTGGGTCAGCTTGAGAAGCCGGATGTCGACCACATCGACGGGCTGAGCCCGGCGGTGAGCATCGACCAGAAGGGCGTCAGCCGCAACCCGCGCTCCACCGTGGGCACCGTCACCGAGGTCTATGACTACCTGCGCTTGCTGTTCGCGCGGGTGGGCATCCCCCATTGCCCCATCTGCGGGCGCGAGGTGCGCTCGCAGTCGGCGCAGGAGATTGTGGACGCGGTGCTGGCCTACCCGGCCGGCGCCAAGATCCTGGTGCTGGCGCCGGTGATCCGCGAGCGCAAAGGCCACCACCAGCCGGTGTTCGAGGACTTGCGCAAGAGCGGCTTCACCCGCGCGCGGGTGAATGGCCGGGTGTTGGATTTGTCGGAAGACATTGAGCTGGACCGCTATAAGCAGCATTCGATTGAGGCGGTGGTGGACCGGCTGGTGATTCCGGGAAAAGACGAAGGACCGCTTCGCGGGACGGAGGACGAAGGGGCCCACAAAAACGGCGGGGCCGATGAAGCGGCGCAAGCCTATCGCGAGTTCCAGACCCGGCTGACCGATTCGATTGAGACGGCGCTGAAGCTGGGCGATGGGATGACGATTGTCACCGACGTGTCGAACGCCGAGGCGCCGGTGGATCGGCTGTATTCGGAGCGTTTTGCCTGCCCCGTGCACGGCACCACGCTGCCCGAGATCGAACCGCGCACATTCTCGTTCAACACCCCGCACGGCGCCTGCCCGCGCTGCCAGGGCCTGGGCGTGAAGCTGGAGATCGACCCGGACCTGATCATGCCCAACAAAGACTTGAGCGTGGAAGACGGCGCCATTACCGTGATGGAGTGGCGCAACCCCACTGAGGGCGGGGGCTACTACTGGCAGTCGCTGGAAGCGGCCGCCAAGCAGTATCACATTCCGCTCGACAAGCCGGTGAGCCAGCTCACGGACGAGCAGGTGAAAATCCTGCTGTACGGCAGCGAGGGCGACAAGGTGCGCATCCACTACACCGCCCGCGACGGCCGCCAGGCGGTGTGGGAGACCCCGTATGAGGGCGTCATCCCCAACCTGCGCCGGCGCTTTGAAGAGTCGACCTCAGACTTCATCCGCGACAAGATTTCGGAATACATGACCGAGCGGCCGTGCGAAGTCTGCCACGGCCAGCGGCTGCGGCCCGAGGCGCTGGCGGTGACCGTGTTGGACAACAACATCATCGAGGTCACCAGTTGGCCGGTGCTGCGCACCCTGGAATGGGCTAAGGAGCTGCGCGCCAAGCTCACCCCGCGCGAGCAGAAGATCTCTTTCCAGATCATGAAGGAGATTACCGCGCGGGTGAAATTCCTGGTGGATGTGGGGCTCGACTATCTCACCCTGGGCCGGTCCGCGGCCAGCCTGTCGGGCGGGGAGGCCCAGCGCATCCGGCTGGCCACCCAGATCGGCTCGCAGTTGATGGGCGTGCTGTACGTGCTGGACGAGCCCAGCATCGGCCTGCACCAGCGCGACAACGCCCGCCTGATCAAAACCCTCCAGCACATGCGCGACCTGGGCAACACGCTGCTGGTGGTGGAGCACGACGACGAGACTATCCTGGCGGCCGATTGGGTGGTGGACCTGGGGCCGGGCGCGGGAGAGCATGGGGGCAAGCTGGTATTTGAAGGCACGGTGGCGCAACTGCTCAAGGACAAGAAATCCATCACCGGCGCCTATCTCTCCGGCCGCAAGCGCATCGAGCTGCCGGCCGAGCGCCGGCCGGGCAACGGCAAGCACCTGATCGTCCGCGGCGCGCGCGAGAACAATCTGAAGAACATCGACGTGGATATCCCGCTGGGCATGTTCGTGTGCCTGACGGGCGTCTCCGGCTCGGGCAAATCGTCGCTGGTGGTGGAGGTGCTCTACAAGCGCCTGTCGCAGGTGCTGCACGGCGCCCACGAGCGGGCCGGCGAGCACGGCGGGCTGGAGGGCGCGGAGCACATCGATAAGATCATCAACATCGACCAGAGCCCTATCGGGCGCACCCCGCGCAGCAACCCCGGCACCTATGTGGGTGTGTTCGACGAGATCCGCACCCTGTTCGCCGGCCTGCCCGAGAGCCGGGTGCGCGGCTACAAGAGCGGGCGGTTTAGCTTCAACGTCAAGGGCGGCCGCTGCGAGGCCTGCCAGGGTCAGGGGCAGGTGCAGATCGAAATGCAGTTCCTGCCCGACATCTTCGTGCCGTGCGATGTGTGCCACGGGGCGCGCTTCAACCGCGAGACCCTCCAGGTGCATTTCAAGGGCAAGAACATCGCCGAGCTGCTCGACACCAGCGTGGACGAGGCGCTTAGCTTCTTTGACGCGCACCCGTCCATCAAGCGCAAGCTGGCCACCCTGCAAGCGGTGGGGCTGGGCTACATCAAGATCGGCCAGCCGGCCACCACGCTCTCGGGCGGCGAGGCCCAGCGCACCAAGCTGGCCAAGGAGCTGTCGCGGCGCTCTACCGGCCGCACCCTGTATGTGCTGGACGAGCCCTCGGTGGGCCTGCATGCCGCCGATGTGCACAAGCTCACCGAAGTGCTCCAGCGCTTTGTGGACGAAGGCAACACCGTGCTGGTCATCGAGCACCAGGCCGACATAATCAAGATCGCCGACTGGATCATCGACCTGGGCCCCGAAGGCGGCGACCGCGGCGGTTATGTCGTGGCCACCGGCACCCCCGAGGAAGTGGCGAAGGTCAAAGAGAGCTACACCGGGCAGTTTTTGAAGAAATACCTGGCGCAGCATTTGAATGGGAACGGCAAACGCAAGGCAATCACCGCTTGACTCTCGCAAACATATGTTCTATTCTATTAGCCGGCAAGCTGATATCATTAGAGCAAACGAAAGGAATTAAGGCATGACCAAAGTACGAGTTTTGGTGGGAACGCACAAAGGCGCCTTTATCCTGAACTCGGATGCCAAGCGCGAAAAGTGGGATGTCAGCGAACCACTCTTTGCCGGCCACGAGATTTATCACATCAACGGCTCGCCGGCGGACCCCAACCGGCTGTATGCCGGCCAGCACACCGGCTGGTTTGGGCAGGTCATCCAGCGCTCAAACGATGGCGGCCAGACCTGGGAGCCGGTGGGAAACAAGTTCACCTATGAGGGCGAGGTCGGCACCCACCAGTGGTACGACGGCACCCAGCACCCGTGGGAGTTCAAGCGCGTCTGGCAGCTCACCGGCTCGCTGACCGACCCGGACACGGTCTACGCCGGGGTGGAAGACGCCGCCCTGTTCCGCTCCACCGATGGCGGGTTGAACTGGAAGGAGCTGCCCGGCCTGCGCGCCGCCAAGGGCAACCTATGGCAGCCGGGCGCGGGCGGCATGTGCCTGCACACCATCATTTTCGACCCCAGCAACGACAAACGCATCTTTGTGGCCATCTCGTCGGCCGGCGCCTTCCGCAGCGACGATACCGGCGAAACCTGGCGGCCGGTGACGCATGGCCTCAAAGCTAACTTTGAACTGCCCGACCCCACGGCTGAGGTGGGCCACTGCGTGCACAACATCGCCATGCACCCCTCTAGGCCGAACGTGCTGTTCATGCAGAAACATTGGGACGTGCTGCGCACCGACGATGCCGGCGAAAACTGGCACGAAATCAGTGGCAACCTGCCCAGCGACTTTGGCTTCCCCATCGCCGTGCACGCGCACGAGCCCAACACCGTTTACGTCATCCCGATCAAGAGCGACTCGGAACATTTCCCGCCGGAGGGCAAGCTGCGTGTCTATCGCAGCCGGGCCGGCGGCGACGAGTGGGAGGCGCTCACCAAAGGCTTGCCGCAGGAGGACTGCTTTGTGAACGTGCTGCGCAGCGCGCTGGCCACCGACACGCTGGACGAGTGCGGCATTTACTTTGGCACCACCGGCGGGCAGGTGTACCACTCGTCCGATGCCGGCGACACCTGGGCGCCCATCGCCAGCAACCTGCCGGCCGTCTTTTCGGTTGAGGTGCAAACCCTGCCATGATCCGGGTGATGCTTCCGCAGCACCTGCGCACCCTGGCGCGCGTCGATAAAGAAGTGGCGCTGCAGGCGGACGGGGTCACCACGCTGGGACTGATGCTGGACGCGCTGGAGGCGCAGTATCCCATGCTGCGCGGAACGATCCGCGATTACCACACCCAGCAGCGCCGCCAGTTCATCCGCTTCTTCGCCTGCGGGCAGGACCTGAGCCACCAGGCGCTGGAAGACCCGCTGCCCGAGGAAGTGGTGGCCGGCACCGAGCCGCTGCGGGTGGTGGGAGCTATGGCCGGAGGCTAGGTTTAGTGCCACCCACCGAGCCCGACGGCTACCTTGCTCTTCCCGCCACTGGCCAGGGCAAACCTGTGTTGGTCCTCCACGCCTGGTGGGGGCTAAACGACACCATCAAGGCCTTCTGCACGCGTCTGGCCGGCGCCGGTTTTATCGCCTTCGCCCCGGACCTTTATCATGGCCAGGTGGCTGGCACCATTTCCGGCGCTGAAGCCCTTGCCCAGGCCTCGGCGCCCAGGCCCACCAGGCCAGCGCCGAGATCGCCGAGGCCGTCCTTTTCCTCAATGAACGTGCCGGCCAGGCCGGCGGCAGTGTGGACGTGATTGGCTTCTCGCTGGGCGCCTCGTATGCGCTCGATCTGGCCGGCGTCGATCCCGAACACATCCATTCGGTCGTCATCTTCTACGGCACCGGTGGCGACGACTTCAGCCGCTCGCAAGCCGCCTATCTCGGTCACTTTGCCGAAAAAGATCCGTTTGAGCCGCGCGCTGGCGTCGACGCGCTTGAGGCCGCCCTAAAGCGTGCCGGCCGGCCGGTGACGTTCTATCACTACAGCGGCACGGGACACTGGTTCTTTGAGCCTGACCGCACCGATGCCTATAACCCGGCCGCCGCCAGCCTGGCCTGGGATCGAACCCTCGCCTTCCTCAAACGGTCATCTGACGCCTAGCCC
>Ga0070730_10003475_pt1 | contig 14117 bp, 15 predicted proteins | sample Coa_R1_3_FD_66447 | JGI IMG/M metagenome (GOLD analysis project Ga0070730, IMG submission 66447) | Surface soil microbial communities from Centralia Pennsylvania, which are recovering from an underground coalmine fire - Coalmine... | ecosystem: Environmental > Terrestrial > Soil > Unclassified ...
GGCCGGGCGCGCCGGTCCTCCGTCAGGGCGTTGAAGTAGTTGAAGAAGTCGGTCAGCGTCGCCTGGATGTCGACCTGCCGGGCCTCGGGGGTCGCCGCGGCGCCCTCGCGGCGCAGGTCCGGGTCGGTGGCGCCGAACAGCTCCTGCGTCAGCTTCAGCATGCGCGGCTCGTCCTCGCGCGGCACGCCCAGGATCTGCATGATCACGTGCAACGGGAAGTGCAGGGCGACCTCCTCGACGAAGTCGCACTCCCCGCCCAACGCCTCCATCCGCGCCACGGCCTCGCGCGCAAGTTCGCGGATGCGGTCCTCCAGCTTGCGGATGTTCTGCGGCATGAACCAGGCCTGGGTCAGGGCGCGGTACTTCAGGTGGTCCGGCTCGTCCATCTGCACCAGGGTGTAGAGCAGCGGCCGCCCCGCCGCCCTGGCCTCGCGCCCGCGCTCGACCGCCTCGTGCGGGGCCAGCGTCGAGGGATAGTCGCCATAAGGGAACAGGGTGTTGTCGCGGCTGACCTCCAGGATGTCCGCGTGCCGGGTCACGAGGCGGAAGGGATCGAACCCCGGCACCTCGGCCAGCGCCAGGGGGTCGTTCCGGCGCAGCCAGGCGAAGGCGCCGTGGAGGCGCTGCGGATCGGCGTGCGCCTTCGGGTCGACGACCGTCGAGATGATCTCCTGGCGCGCGGCGGGCATGGCGTTTCCAGTTCAAGTCGGCGTGGTGGGGCCACCGTACTTATTGGCTGGTTGATCATCAAGTTTATAAGCGTGCGGCCCCTCGCTCGCCGAAAAGGCCTGACGCAGGGTCGCCACGCAGGTGGCGCGGATCGGATCGACGTCCATGGTCGGGTCGATCAGCAGCTGGATCGACAGGCCGAGCAGCTGGCTTCCCACCATCAGCGCGGCCGCGGTGGGGTCCAGGTCCGGCCGGATCCCCCGTTCGGCCTGTCCCCTAACGACCCAGCCCTCGAAGCGGGCGCGGACGCGGTCGTGCTCCGCCGCGAACGCCGAGCGGAAGGCCGAGATGTCCGCCACCGCCCAGGAGAGCAGCCGGAAATAGGCCTGCATCTCTCCCAGTTCCGCGAGCCGCTGCAGATAGAGATCGACGAAGCCGAGCAGCGCCTCCAGCCCGGGAAGCGCATCGAGACGACGATCCGCCGCCACCCCCTGCTTCTCGTCGTGCAGATAGGCGATCACCGCTTCGATCAATCCCAGCTTCGAGCCGAACCGCTGCCCGACCAGCCCGCGGCTGTAGCCGCCCCGGCGGGCGATCGCCTCGAAGGTCGCCGCGCTGACCCCCTCCTCGGAGACGACCTCGATCGCGGCCCTCACCAGGCCCCGCTCGGACTCGTCCCGCCGCTCCGCCTGGGTGCGGCGTTGTCGCGCCTGCTGCACTGTGTCTTCCATCGGCGTCCTCGCGTGAGGCGGGCAATTGTCGATGAAGATCGCGATCGAGTCGACGGCCCGTTCACCATCACGCTTCCGGGGCCGCGGGCGGCTCACGCGCCGGACCGCCCGGATCGGGTTCGACGGGCAGGGTCGGGAAAGCCTCGGGGTGCGTGGCGGCCGCGGCCATGGCCAGGCCGGTGATGATATGGTCCGCCGCGGTCGACAGCGCCGCGATGATCGCGCGCCGCCACCGTGGCGCGGCCTCGGGTGTGACCTGGGTCAAAAGAGCCTCCGCCTGCTGGAATGATCAGCGTGCGGACGTCGCGCTACCGGACGGCTTCATGCGCCGTGAATTGCGCTACATCGGTAGTCCAGGGCCGAGTCTAGACGGACGCCGGCGGCAGCTTGAATGACAGCGTGACGCCCGCGGCCGCCTGCGCCGCGGCGGCGCGCGCCATCAGAGCGCGCGACGCGGTGAAGTAGGCGCGCGGCGACATGCCCATGAAGTCGCGGAAGTCGCGATAGAAGTGCGCCTGGTCGAAGTAGGCCTCGTCGAGGGCGTCTCGCACAGGGTCGCCAACCGCCGTTCGGACCTGACCCAGCGTGTCGAGGAAGCGCTGCCGCCGAAGCAGGCGCTTGGGGGCGAAGCCGAACAGACGCAGGCACAGGCGGTGCAGCGTCCTGATCGACACGCCGGCCGCCGCGGCGAACCGGGGAACGTCCGCCGGACGGGTGCGCAAGACGCGATCGAGTGCGATCAGCGCCGGCGGTTCGGGCGGGCGGCGCGCGACCAGATCGGTCAACAGCGCATCGAAGCGGGCGACTCCGGGCGCATCCGCCGCGTCGGCGGCGAAGGCGGCGCGTAGCTCGGGGCCGGGCTGGCCCAACTCGTCGGCCAGTGTCCGTACACGGTTGGCCATCAGATCCGCATCCGTTCCGATCAGCCGCCGCCATCCCAGAGGCGTCATGCCAAAGCCGACGACGCGCCCCGCTCCCACCGTGGTAAGGCGTCCGCAACGGTCGGTCGGCCCGTAAAGCACATCGACCTGAGGTTCCGGCCCATAGCCGTCCAGCTCGAGGCGCCAGTCGCCCGCGAGCGCGAACCGCACATTGCCCCACTCCGGATAGAGAAAATCATCCAGAGCCTCGGCGACGGTCACGAAATAATAGAAGGTGACGTAGCCGCGCAACGCGACGGCCGGGAGATATACGGCCACGCGAGGCGCAAAAACCGGCGCCTCCGGGGCGAGATACTTATCCATGGTCATGGTTACGCTCTGTTCCCCCTGATCGAACGTCTTAGCCCGGCAATTCTCGATGCGATACCGGACCGCGTCCGCCGGGCGTGGCCAATATTTCCAATGAGGCGAGAAGCCCGCGTGCGACGAGAGAGGCGGTTCCCGGGCTTTGGGGGGCATTCACCCGGTCCAAGGGCGCTGCTTTTTTGGAGTGATCATGACCATGTTCAAGCTGCTTGCCCTGGCGGGCGCCGTCGCCCTGACCGGGGGCCTCCCGGCATCCGCCGCCTCGATCGCCGACCATTCGTTCGAAAACCCGGCCGGTGCGGGGAGCTTCGACTACAATCCCACGGTCGCCGGGGTCGTATTCACCGGCGATGCGGGGGTCACCGCCAGCGCAGCCGGTTTCGACGCCGCGCCGGACGGCGTGCAGAACGCCTTTCTTCAGACCACCGCCAGTTCGGGGGCGCAGATCGATATCAGCGTGACGGGGCTGACCGCCGGAAACGTCTACAGTTTCTCGTACTTGGACGATCAGCGGACCTACTACGGCGTCGTCGCCTACACCGTTTCCTTCAACGGCGCGACGATCGCATCCTATTCGCCCGCGGCGGCGGGCTGGACCCTCCGGACGACCAGCACCTTCACCGCCCTGGGATCGACCGGAACCCTGACATTTGCGGCCCCGGTGCTGTGCTGCGACAACGGCGCCGGGATCGACGACATCACCCTCAATGGCGGCGGCGCGACGGGCGTGCCGGAACCCGCGGCGTGGGCTCTCATGCTCGTCGGCCTGGGCGGTCTGGGCGCCGCGACGCGCGCGCGTCGCGGCCCGGCGGCCGTCGGTGTCTAGGGGATAGGATCTAGCGGCAGAGTCCCGAGGGGGATCCCCCGGCTGGCGCGGTGCGAGCCCTGCGCGCCGCGCCAGCCCCGATCCGCTTCAAGTCGCTCCGGAATTTTCTGCCGCCACTTGTCCCGTTGTCCGATTCATCCAAGTCAAACAGACGAGCCAACGCCTAACGTCTCCACTTGATCACGCGATCCGACAGTAGTCGCGAAGCGAGATCGAGATAGTTCTCCGCACAACGCGGAGTATAATTTTGGAGGGGTTGTTTGATGCGTATGATCATCGTGGCGGCGACAGCAGCAACGGCCCTGCTGGGAGCCGGGGGCGCGCAGGCGCTCCAGGGCTTCACCAACGGCGGCTTCGAGCAGCCGGGTGGCGAGGTGCGGGAGTTTCTGACGCCCAATCTCATCCCGGGCTGGACAGCCAGTCCCGGAGCCAACAATGGTCTGGACATCTATGAGGCGGACGACCTGGGCGATGGTCTCCCCGCCGCCCAGGGGACCCACTACGTCAGTTTCGGCCACAACGGCAGCTACGGCGGCTCCATCAGCGAGACCTTCGCGGTCACGCCCGGCACGACCGTCAACCTGACCTACCAGGTGGCCGAGCAGCAGGGGGTCGATCCGAGCCAGGTCCTTGAGGCCACCCTCACCGACACGATCGGTCTGCAGAGCGCCTCGGCGAACAACACCGCTCTGCCCGACACCTTCATGGCCGGAACGCCCCTCTCGATCTTCGACACCAGCGGGGAGGTGACCGTGACCTTTTTCGACGCCACGCCGGCGGGCGGCGGCGGAGGCTCGAACCTCGCCCTCGACCAGGTGGAGATCAACGGTTCGCTGGGCGCCTCGGGCGTCGTTGCGGGCGTGCCCGAGCCGGCCGGTTGGGCCCTGATGATCGTCGGCGCCGGCGCCGTCGGAACCGCCCTTCGGAGCCGCAGGCGCCGGGTCGCCCTGACCGCCTAGAGCGCTTCCCGCCGAAGTGGGAACTGGTTCGGCGACCAGGAAGCGCTCAAATGTTTGATTCTAGAGCAAATCATCTCCGATCAGGTGATTCCACCTGATCGGAGTTTGCTCTAGGGTGTGTTCCGATAGGTGGGAACCGGTTGTCGGTTTATGATTCGTGAAGTTCAGACCAGTCGGTGGTACGTCTCGCCATTGACTGGGACGCGAACCCGATTATGGCCAAGACCTCGGTTGAATTCAGCCTTCCCGATCCGTCGCTGCGGGGAATGATTTCTGCCTACTACCTGGTTGAACCGCCGTTCGGGGAACCGGCGGTGGCCGATCTCCTCCACCCGGAGTGGGCCAATATTCGACTGGTGCTGACCGGTGTGTGGACCCTCGGCGACCAGGCCAGCGACGCGGGGTCCGAGCCCACGATCTACGGGCCCACGAGCCGCGCGATTCCCATTCGGGGTGAAGGCGCCGGTTTCGGCATCGGACTGCTCCCGAAGGGCTGGGCGGCGTTCATCGATTCCGCGGCCTCGGGTCTTGCCGACCGGGTCGCGACCGTCGCCGAGGTCATGGGCAAGGACGCCGCCGGAGAACTGCACGGTGTCCGGTCGTGCGGGACTCAGGGCGAGCGGGCCCAACGGTTGGACGCCTTCTTTCTGGCGCGCCTGCCGCCAGCCGGAAAGGACTCCGGGGCCATTGACCAGGCCCATGCGGTCCTGGTCAATCCGGAGATCTCCACCGTCGAGGAGTTTGCCGACGCTCTCGGCCTCACCCTGCGCCAGATTCATCGATTGAGCCTGCGGGTGTTCGGGTTTCCACCCAAGCTGTTGCTGCGCCGGCAACGCTTCCTGAGGACGCTCGCCGTCCTGCGGCAGAACCTGGATCGACCGTGGGCGGACCTGATCGACCCGCGCTACTACGACCAATCCCATCTGGTCCGGGACTTCCAACGGTTCATGGCCATGTCGCCGACCGAGTATTTCAATCTGCCCCGCGACATGCTGGAGCCGGCCGCGGTCGCCCGCACGGCCAGGGTCGGGCAACCGATGCAGGGCCTTCAGCCGCCAGGTCGCGACGCGAGCCGTTAAACGCGCGTGCTCTCCCGGTGCGCGCGATCGCCTCTTCCACAGTCCGTCGAATCGAGGTTCACGCGCGTCGGCCTTACGTCGACTGGGTCGTGTCGGGGAGGCCGAGGATGCGCTTGGAGATGATGTTGTTCTGCACCTCCGACGAGCCGCCGTAGATCGACATCGCCCGGCCGAACAGCCAGGCCTGGACCGCCCCCGTCTCCTCGGCGGTGTAGGCCCCCTCTCCGGCGTTGGGGCCGCCCCAGCCGAGCCCCTGGACGCCCATGATCTCCAGCATCAGCTCGGAGCGGGTCTGGGCGACGAAGGTCGCGGAGCCCTTCAGCACCGAGGCGGCGTTGCTGGGACCGGCGTTCCCCTTCGACTCGGCGGCCACGCGGGCGAGGGTGAGGCCGTGGGCTTTGGCCTGCATCATGTGGTCGGTGAGCCGGGCCCTAAGGTCCAGGTCAGCGATGCGCCCTGCCTCATCGACGCCGACGTAGCGCTTGGCGATGTCGGCCAGCGAGGCCGGGCGGGGCCCGGAATCCCGGGCGGGCGAGCCGCCGGTCTGGCTGGCGCGCTCATGCTGCAGCAGGCGCTTGCCGACCGTCCAGCCCTCGTTGATCGGGCCTAGCATGTCGTCCTTGGCGGCGCGGGCGTCGGTGAGAAAGGTCTCGCAGAATGGCGAGGAGCCGGAGATCAGCTTGATCGGCCGGGTCTCGACGCCGGCCTGGCGCATGGGGACCAGCATGAAGCTGATGCCCTCGTGCTTCTTCGCCGCCGGGTCGGTGCGCACCAGGGCGCCGCACCAGTCCGACCACTGGGCGCCGGAGGTCCACACCTTCTGGCCGTTGATCCGCCAGTGGTCGCCGGCGTCCTCGCACTTGGTCTGCAGCGAGGCGAGGTCGGAGCCGGCGCCCGGCTCGGAATAGCCGACGCACCAGCGCACTTCGCCGCGGACGATCGGCGGGATGTGCCGCGCCTTCTGAGCCTCCGTCCCATAGTCGAGGATCGTCGGGCCGATCATGGTGATCCCCATGCCGAACACCATCGGATTGTAGGCCCCGGCGCGCGCCATCTCCTGCTGCAGCACCCGCGCCTGCGCCGCCGAGAGCCCGCCGCCCCCGTACTGCGCCGGCCAGGTCGGCGCCGCCCAGCCCTTGTCGGCCATGCGCGCCTTCCACAGCGCCTCGTCCGCGGCCGGCGCCGCGCCGGTGTCGCTGTCGGCGAGGGTCGGACCCCGGCCGCGCAGCGACGGCGGGAAGTTGGCCTCCAGCCACCCGCGCGCGTCGGCGCGGAAGGCCTCCAGATCGGGATCGGCGGCGGCGTCCTTGGGCATGGGTGTCTCCGGATGTGCTCCGGAAGGATAGGCGACCGTCGCCGCCTTGGCCAACGCCGACCGCACCCAGCCCGACCCCACACGCCGGCGCACCTCAGATCCGGCGCGCTAGTTCGTCCCCGGCCAGCTTGGATGTCTCGTTCATTTTAAGGATTCCCTGGTGATAGCGTCACCCCGTGATGACGGTGCGGCAGAGCTGCGTATTGTCGATAACCGCCCCATGTTGCTGTCCAGGCGCCCGTTACGGGATGGAGCAGGTCATGCGCGCGATACGGTTCGAGAGGTTCGGCGATCCCTCGGTTCTCGACCCGGCGGACGTCGCCGCGCCGGCCGCCGGTGAGGCGACGGCGGTGGTGCGGATCATGGCGGCTTCGATCAATCCCAGCGACGTCAAGAATGTCGCCGGGGCCATGAGCCAGACGACTCTGCCGCGCATCCCCGGCCGCGACTACGCCGGCGTGGTCGAGGCCGGTCCGGCCGAATGGGTCGGCGCCGAGGTCTGGGGGACCGGCGGCGACACGGGCTTCACCCGCGAGGGGACCCACGCCGAGCTGATCGCCGTGCCGGTGGCCAGCCTGCGCCGCAAGCCGGACACGCTCGATTTCGACGAGGCGGCCTCCGTCGGCGTCAACTACATGGCCGCCTGGTGCGGTCTCGAGGCGGCGGGCCTCAAGGCCGGCGAGACCGTGCTGCTGATCGGCGCCGGCGGCGGTGTCGGCGGCGCTGCGGCCCAGATCGCCCGGCGCCTGGGCGCCCGCGTGATCGGCGCGGACCGGCGCGCGCCGCGCCCGGATGCGCCGATCAACGACATCGCCGAGACGCTGATCATCGGCGCGCAGGACCTGCCGGCCGAGGTCCGCGCCGCGACCGGCGGCAAGGGCGCGGATGTCGTGTTCGACATGGTCGGCGGCGTCATGTTCCGGAGCGCCCTCGCCTGTCTCGCCCTTCGCGGCAGGCAGGTCGAGATCGCCGTAACCGGCCAGCGCGATGTCAGCTTCGACCTGGCCGACTTCTATCATAACGAGAGCCGGCTCTTCGGCGTCGATACGCTGAAGCGCGACCTGACGGCCTCGGCCGAGGTGCTGGAAAAGCTGGCCCCCGGGTTCGTCGCCGGCGACTACCGCGCCGCGCCGATCGCCGAGACCTGCGGGCTGGGCGAGGCGCGGGAGGCCTACCGCAAGGTCGCCGCCGGCGCCGCGGGCCGCATCGTGCTGCGGCCACAGGAATAGGAGGCGCCCGTGGTCGGCGACCAGTCGATAACAGCCCGTGTGCGCGCGATCCTCTCGGACCGCGCGGACGTCGCCGAGCGGCGTATGATGGGCGGCATGTGTTTCATGGTCGCCGGGCACATGTGCTGCGGCGCCTCCGGTGATCGGCTGATGGTGAGGGTTGGACGCGAAGCCTACCCTTCCGTCCTCCGCGAACCCCATGTCCGGCCTCTCGACCTCGGCGGGCGCCGGCCAGCGGGCTATGTGCTGGTCGAGAGGGAGGGGTTCGGGAGCGAGGCGCTTTTGCGGTGGTGGGTGGATCGGGCGCTCGCCGTCGTCGCGGCGCTGCCGTCGCGGTGAGACCGGTCCCCGCCACGGCGATCGCCTGCCTGGCCGCCGCCCTGGCCGTCGCCCCGCCCACCCTGGCCGCGACGAAGCCGCCTCCGACCGGCGGCGCCCACCGCTTTCCAAACGCCGTCCTGATCGCCGCGGCCAAGACCTCGCCGCTGAAGCTGATCGACAACTTGGCGACCTGGTGCGACGGCGACGTCACGGTGGCGGCCTGGCTGACCGCCCTGACCCAGCTCCAGGCGAGGTCGATCGCCTGGACCGCCGGCGACTGCGAACTGGTCAATACCCAGAACCCCCTGGACGCCGGCGGCGGCGTCTGCGTCCAGGCCACGATCACCCTCGCCCATCCGAAGGACCGCGCGGATACGCCCGAGATCGAGATCTACCTCGACGACCCGCAGCACGACCGTCCCGGTCCGGCCTTCGCCTTCCGCTCGATCTTCGACACCGTCGACGGCCCGGACTACGAGCGCGAGCGCCGCGCCTTCGACGATCAGTGGCGACAACGCTTCCCCGACACGCCACCCAGACCCTGCGAGGACGACCCGTAGACCGTCACGTTTCACCGAGCATCGAGAAGCCTCGGACTTTTCCTGAAGGATGCGCCGCCGCTGTTTCCCTAGCAGCCCGCGCCCATGCCGACGCGCCGCAGAAGCCGTCAGCTGTGTTCCGGCCTGCGAAGATTAGGCAAGAGGCGCGCCGTCGGTCGGGCCATCTATGGCGCGACAGGTTCGCGGTCGGGCCGAACGGTTCGCCGCAGCGGATTACGGAGCACGCCGCCATGCGCCACTTTCGCGAAGGGTCCCACGCCGCGCTAGATCGATGGCTGGTGGCCCTCAGAGACGGGCTCGGGGCGGATGTCCCGCCACTCGCCAGCACGCCGGTGGACCTGCGCGTCTTCATCCCTAGGGACAGGTGGGCTCACGGACCGCGCTTCGCGAGTGCGCCCCGCGCCATCAACGACCTGCCGCCTCTCCACTAGGGCGGTGGTGATCTTCGAGCGCGAACTCTGAGCCATGCCCGAGCGCGCCCCGCAGACAGTCATGTCGGCGCTGAACACCTGCTTCGCGGCGCTGCTGGCGCTCTACATCGCTTTCGCCCTCGATCTGCCGCGACCGTACTGGGCGATGATGACCGTCTTCATCACGATCAGCCCGTCCGCCGGCGCAGTGCGGTCGAAGGCCGTCTACCGCATCATCGGGACGTTGATCGGGGCCACCGTCACGGTCGTGTTGGTGCCGAACCTGGACAACGAGCCGCTGCTGCTCAGCCTCGCCCTGGCGCTCTGGGTCGGGGGCTGCCTCACCATATCCTTGCTCGATCGCACGCCGCGCAGCTACGGGTTGCTGCTCGCCGGCTATACCGTCGCGCTTACGGGCTTCCCGGCGGTGAGCCAGCCAGGGGCGATGTTCGACATAGCCGTTGCCCGCGTCGAGGAGATCGGCCTCGGCATCCTCTGTGCGGCCTTCATGCATGGGCTCGTCTTCCCTCGGTCGATGGGTGACGGGCTCGCGGCGCAGATTAACCAGTGGCTTGCGGCGGCCGACGGCTGGCTTCTCAATATCGCCGAAGGCGCCGCGGGATCCGAAGCGCTCCGCGATCGCCAGGCGCTGGCCGCGGCGGCCAGCGACATCCGCATCCAGGCCACACATCTGCCCTTCGACACTTCGCGTTTGCGCGAGCGACAAACGGCCGTCCAGGCGCTGCACGAGCGGATGCTCGGGCTGATCCCGATGCTGTCCGCCGCCGCAGACCGGCGCGATGCGCTGGCCGGCCGCCGCTTGCCGCGCGCGGCGACGGAACGGCTTGATGAGGTCGCGGCCTGGGTCCGCGCCGGCGCCACCCATGACGCGAGCCGCAACCTCGTCGCTGGATTGCGGGCGACCGCGGCGGCCTGCGCCTCAGGTGGCTGGCCCGAACTCCTGCTTGAGAGCCTGCTGACCCAACTCGCGGACGCGGTCACAGCGGTGGCCGAGTGCCATGCCCTGCTGGCGTACGTCCGGACGCCGAGCGCGGCGGTTCCGACTTCCATCCGCGGCGTGTTGGGCGCGGCTGCCGCTCGACCGCTGAGCAGCGACATCGGCCTCGCCGTGCGGTCGGGCGTGGTGTGCGTGGTCGCGATAATGGCCGTGTGTTTCATCTGGATCGGCACGCGCTGGCCTGACGGGGCCACCGCCGCTTCGCTGGTCGCCGTCTTCTGCACGCTGTTTGCGACCCAGGATGATCCTGCGCCGCCGATCAGAGTCTTCACCACGATCAGCGTGCTCGCCAACATCGTGGCCGCGCTCTACATCTTCGGCATTTTCCAGGCGATCGACGGCTTTACAATGCTGGCGGCCGTTCTTCTTCCGCCGCTGTTGCTGATCGGCGTGCTGATGGCAAATCCGAAGACGGCCCCCTTGGGTACGCCTGCAGCGATCAACTTCTCCAGCGCACTCCTCCTGCAATCGAGCCTCCGCGCCGACTTCGCCGCGTTCCTGAACGGAAACCTCGCTGTCTACGTAGCCTCCTTTGTGGCCGTGGCCCTCAACCGGGAATTCCGCTCGATGAGCGCGGAGGCCGCCGCCCGACGGCTGCTGCGGCTGACCTGGACCGCCATAGCGCGGCACGCGGGGGGAGGTCTTGGCGCGGAGCCATTGGACTTTGCCGCAGTCCTGGTGGACCGATTGGCGATGCTGGCGCCCAGGCTGGCCCGGCAGAACGAAGGTGGCGCGGAAACCGCCGAAAGCGCTCTGCGCGACCTGCGGGTGGCCATGAACCTGTCGGCGCTGAGGCGGATTCGTGCAGGGCTCGGCGCCAAGGCGCGCGCCAGCGTCGACCGCTTGATGGACGAGCTGGCGGGGCACTACGGACGCCTGGCCCGCGCGGGCGCGACTGAAGCGGCGGATGGCCTCCTACCCGAACTCGATTCTGCCCTCTCGCATACTGCGCCGCAGTCGGATCTCCCGGACCGGCAAGCGGCGATCAACCTGGTCGGCCTCCGTCGCAATCTCTTCCCCGCCGCAGCGCCCTTCGTTCCCGCGATGGAGCAGCCCGCATGATCGGCGAACTCGACGTGAACGGGGTCTTCCTGTCGCCGGTGCTGGTGTCGGCCGTGCTCGCGTATCTGGCCTCGCTCGCCGTGCGCCGGCTCCTCGGCCTCGTGGGGGCTTATCGGGCCGTCTGGCACCCCGCCCTGTTCGACACCGCGCTCTTCGTCATCATCTGGGCGGTCGTGGCCGCTTTCCCCCTGCCGCAAGGGACCTGAGTCTTGGCCCGCCCCTCAATCTCCACCATCGGCCGTTTCGCCGTCACCCTCGTCATCGTCGCCATGGCGGCCGTCGCCGGCCAAAAGCTGTGGACCCGCTACCAGGTCCAGCCGTGGACCCGGGACGGACGCGTGCGCGCCGACGTGGCCGAGGTCGCCCCGGACGTGGCCGGCCTGGTGACGCGGGTTGCGGTCGCCAACGACCAGCCGGTTCGGCGTGGCGACGTCCTCTTCGTCATCGACCAGGCCCGCTATGTGCTCGCGCTCCGGGAGGCCGAGGCCACGGTCGCCGCCCAGCGGGCGACGCTCGAGGAGGCGCGCAAGGAGCTCACCCGCAACGTCAAGGTCGGCGATCTCGTCTCGCAGGAGTTGGTGGATCAGAGCCAGCAGCACGCCGATACCGACGCGGCCACCCTGCAACAGGCGATGGCGGCCCGCGACGTCGCTGCGCTGAACCTCGAGCGAACGGTCGTGCGCTCGCCGGTGGACGGTTTCCTCTCGGACATGACCCTGCGGAGGGGCGACTACGTCCAGCCGGGGCGCGCCGTGATCGGCGTCATCGACGCCAGCTCGTATCGGGTGGAGGGCTATTTCGAGGAGACGAAGCTCCCGCGGCTGCACGTCGGTCAGCCGGTGGAAGTGAGGATCATGGGACAGCCGCATCCCATGCGCGGCCACATCCAGAGCATCGCGTCCGGCATCGACGACCGCGAACGCCAACCGGCCGCGAGCATGCTCCCCAACGTCAACCCGACCTTCAGCTGGGTGCGGCTCGCGCAGCGGGTGCCGGTGCGGGTGCTACTCGACCAGCCGCCGGCCGATCTTCGGCTCATCACCGGCCGCACGGCCACCGTCTCGATCATCGAATCCGCCAGGCCTAAGGCGAGGGCGTCGTGAAGGCTTCGGCCTCAGCGATGGGCGCTTCAGCCCTCCTGGCGCTCGCCGCCTGCACGAGCGTCGGTCCCAACTATCGGCTGCCCGACGCGGCGGCGATGAAGGCGCCGGCCGCGCAAGGCCCCTTCCTCGGCGCTAATACGCCGACCTTCAACCAGGCGCCCGTACCCGACGACTGGTGGCGCCTCTACGACGGGCCGGTCCTCGACGATCTCATCCACACCGCGCTCGTGGCCAACACCGACATCCGCGTGGCCGCCGCCAACCTCGCGCGCGCCCAGGCCGTGATCGCCGAGGTGCGGGCGGCCCGCGGCATAATTGGCGGGGCGCACGCCACCGTGGAACGCACGCAGCTGTCAGGCGAGCAATACCTGATCCACGAGCGGCTGCCGGTCGAAAACATCGGCGACATCGGGTTCGGTGTCTCCTACGACCTCGACCTGTTCGGCAAGCTGAAGCGCGCTTCTGAAGCCGCCAGGGCGGACGCCGAGGCGAGCCAGGCGGGCTTGGATCTGGCGCGGGTGAACGTGGCGGCAGCGGTGGCCGCCGCGTATGTCGACGCCTGCTCGGCCGGCGAGGACCTGGCCGTGGCGCAGCGCACGGTCAAGCTGCAGGAGACCAATCTCGCGGTCACCGAGCGGCTGGTGAACGCCGGCCGGGGCAGCGCGGCCGACCTCCCACGCGCTCGCTCCCTGCTGGCCGAAGCGCGCTCGAGCGCGCCGACGTTCAAGGCCCGCCGCCAGGCCGACGTGTTCAGCCTCGCGGCCCTGACCGGCCGGCCGCCGGCGGAGTTCCCCAGGTCTGTCGCCGACTGCGACGAGCCGCCCACGCTTCGCCAACCCATCCCGGTCGGGGAAGGCGGCGCCGCTCTGCTCGCGCGCCGACCCGACGTGCGCCAGGCGGAACGCACGTTGGCGGCGGCCACCGCGCGTATCGGGGTGGCGGTGGCCGAGCTCTATCCGAACGTGAGCATCGGTTTTTCCGCGGGGACATCCGGTATGCTGTCCGATCTCGTTTCGGCCCCGACCAACTACTGGGGCCTCGGATCGCTCATCTCCTGGAGCTTCCCCACGGGCGGCGCCCAGGCGCGCATCCGGGAAAGCGGCGCGACCGCCGACGAGGCGCTGGCCCACTTTGACGGCGTCGTGCTGAATGCGCTGCGCGAGACCGAGACCGATCTTTCCACCTATGCCCGCGCCCTCGATCGCAACACCGAACTGCGCGACGCACGGGACCAGGCCGCTCTGGCGCACGACCAGGTCCAGCAGCTCTACCGCGCCGGCCGGCGCCCCTTCCTCGATGCGCTCGACGCAGAACGCACCCTGATGCAGGCCGAAGCGGCGCTCTCCGAATCCAACGGACAGGTGGCGGGCGATCAGGTGAAGCTGTTCCTGGCGCTCGGGGGCGGCTGGCGCCAGGCGCCGCCGCCGCGCGTCACTCCCGCGACGTACCGCTCGAGGCCCTGAGCGCGTTCTGCAGCCATACCTCTTGTCAGCTCCAACGTCCCCGGCAAGCCAGGCCCGCGGGGGCTCCTGCTGCCGTATCCGAAGTATTAAGGCCTCAGCTTTGGCGCCGCATACCATGGTATGTG
>Ga0070730_10003476_pt1 | contig 14113 bp, 13 predicted proteins | sample Coa_R1_3_FD_66447 | JGI IMG/M metagenome (GOLD analysis project Ga0070730, IMG submission 66447) | Surface soil microbial communities from Centralia Pennsylvania, which are recovering from an underground coalmine fire - Coalmine... | ecosystem: Environmental > Terrestrial > Soil > Unclassified ...
GCCGTCGGTGAAGGCGATCGACGCCGGACCATCCCACGGCTCCATCAACGAGGCGTGGAACCGGTAGAAGGCGCGCTTCTCGGGCGACATCGAGGCATGGTTCTCCCATGCCTCGGGGATCATCATCAGCACGGCGTGCCAGATCGGGCGGCCAGCCAGATGGAGCAGCTCGAGGCACTCGTCGAAACTCGCGGTGTCCGAACCGGACTCGGTGATAATCGGGAACGCGCGCTCGAGTTGTGGGATGTGCGGCGTGCGCATGAGCGCTTCGCGCGCGCGCATCCAGTTGCGGTTGCCCTGGAGGGTATTGATCTCACCGTTGTGGGCGACCATGCGGTACGGGTGTGCCAGTGGCCACGACGGGAACGTGTTCGTCGAAAAGCGGCTGTGCACGAGTGCCAGGGCCGACTCGATGCGCTGGTCGGCGAGCTCGGGGAAGAACTCAGCGAGCTGCAGGCTGGTCAGCATGCCTTTGTAGACGAGCGTGCGGGCCGACAGCGATGGGAAGTACACCGCGATGTGGTCTGGAATCTCGTGCTCGCAGCGCTTGCGGGCGACGAACAACTTGCGGTCCAGGTCGATGCCCGTAGCGCCGCGTGGATCGACCACGAAGATCTGGCGGAAGCTCGGCATCACACTGCGCGCTGTCGCGCCGACGCTCGATTCGTCGACCGGTACCTCGCGCCAGCCGAGCACGCGCAGCCCCTCGTCGAGCATGATCGCCTCGATACGGACGACGGACTCCTGGGCGAAGGTGAGATCCGCCGGCAGGAAGCAAAGCCCGACCCCGTACGCACCTGGTGCGGGCAGCTCGAAGTCGACCTTGGCGCGCAGAAACGCATCGGGCACCTGGACAAGGATCCCGGCGCCATCACCAGTGTTGGTCTCCGCGCCCTGAGCGCCGCGGTGTTCGAGATTGCACAACGCTCCGAGCGCAGTCGCCACGATGTCGTGGCTGGGCCGACCTTTGATGTCGACCACGAACGATACGCCGCACGCGTCGTGCTCAAAGCGCGGGTCATACAGCCCGCTCGGCTCGGGCAGGCTGCTAAAGGGGAGCCTGGCCTGGTCGGGGTCGGAGTCGTCTAAGGAGTGTCTGGCCGTCGTCATCATGCACCCAATCTGGGATTTGCCGTTTGGGGCAGAGGGACGACTTTGGCCCGGCTGCGGAGGCCTAGGATAGCACCTCGGCCATACGCGCCAGGCAGACCCGCAGATTGTCCTCAGCTACCGTCGCCAGGGCGTCCTCGAGCGTGAGCCAGATCAGCCGCGCGGCGGGCGACTCCGGGGTCGCTGCGTCGGGGGTGTGGGTGGCCAGCCCATAGCGAAAATCGGCGTGCTCGTGGGCTGGCTCGCGCTTGCTGGCGGGCACGGGCACGATGGCGACCTGGACCAGTGTGGGCTGGGCCGAGTTCGGCCAGGGACTGAGATCGTGCAGCCCGGTTTCCTCTTCGGCCTCGCGCAATGCCACAGCGTACGGGTCGGTCTCACCCAAGTCGCCATGGCCGCCGACCTGTAGCCAGGCGTTCATCCGCGCGTGCCAGCGCAGCAGCACCCGCCGCGTCGGCGGATGCACGACGACCGCCGACCCGGTCACGTGGAGTGGCAAAGAGCGCGGCCATGGATCGCCCCGGGCCACGAGCTGCCGGACACGCTCGATGTCGCTGGCTTCCTCGGGCGATAGCGGCTGGAACCCGTCGAGTACGGCGAGTAGCCGCTCATAACTCACGACTCACTAGTGCCGCTTGGCGTTGGTTTGCCGTACGTTTGCGAAGGGGTTTCAAAGGGGCATCCCCTTTGGATCCTCCGCAATGTCAGCGGCAGATTTCCGCCCGGACGCACTAGTCGGCCGCGCACAGCGCCAGCTCGTTCCACTCGCGCTCGAGCGCTTCGACCTGCACCAGCACCGGCTTCAGGCTTTGCCACAACTGGTCAATCGTGGGCTTGATCTCGCTGGCGGCGCTTGCCGAGTTGACGGTGTCAGTGTTGGCCCGCGCGAGCTCGGCGAGCGATTGAGCCGCGGCTCGATAGCGCTCCAACAGGGTCTGCGCAGCTAGTCCCGAACTCGGCTCGCCGCCGCCCGCCGCGCGCCACACGCCATAGCGCGGCGGCTGCACCTGGCCCTCGGAGGTGTAGGTGGTGTGGGTTGGCTCGACGTGGGGTGAAACACTGAGGTAGATCACGCCGGGCTCGTCGCCGACCGCGCGCACGGCGTGGGTCGTGCGCGGCGGCACAAAAATCGTCTGTCCGGGCGTGCACACCACGTGCTCGTCCGCCACGGTGAATTCGATCTGGCCCTCCATCACCAGGAACGTCTCACCACCCAGGTCGTGGCTGTGGACTTGCGGCACCGGCCCAAGCTCGACGCGCCGGAACCGAGAGCGAATCTGTGGCTGGACGCCGATATTGGTCAGATTACGGCGATAGTCGTGGACGGGGATTGGCATCCCCGCCACGGTATCGCACTGCGCCGCTTAGAACGCGCGTGACTTGCCTTGATTTTCGAGGTTGACGGTCGAGAACACGGCGATGCAGCCAAGCCCATCGGTGCACGCTGGATCAAGAGCACTGAGCGGGACAAAGACATGGTTGGTGGTTTGATCAGCGGCGACCGAATGCGCGCTGACACCCGACTCAACCTCGTAGCCGGCCAGGGTGCCGGCATCGATGATGCCGAGCATCTGACGGGCAGACTCGCCCAGGTAGTAGTGATTGTCGCCGGGGTTGAACCACACCTCGTCCGAGCCACCAAGGTTACTGAAATCCGCGATGACGGCCCCATTTGTCTTGTCGACAATGACTGACCGACCTGAGGCTGAGCATCCTGCAAGTAACTGGTTCCCGGGCCCAATCGCGGACCCGTTCGGGTTGCAGTTGGTCAACCCATATGTGGCGACGACGGCCATCTTGACCGGGTCGATCACGTCAATCTCGCCGCCCGGATTCGCCTTGGTCTCCGGGACCGACAAATAGACCATGCCCGTCTGCGGGTCATAGCTCGGCTGCTCGGCGCCGTTGGTCGCATCTGGGAAAGGAATCTTCTTGAGAATGGACCGTGTCGCGACCGAGAAGATGGTCGCGAAGGGCGGGTCGTCGGCGTTGTTAGCCGCCACGACGACGTTGTCCTTCGGGTCATACGTCATCTCGTCGACGCGGAACTTGCCACCCGTCGAGATGCTGGCGACGATCTGGTTGGTGGTCAGGTCGACGACTTTCATGGTGCTATTACCGTCGCCTGCCCACAACTCGCGGTTGGAGAAGGTGACGACGATCCCATCTGGGCCAGACGTATCGTTCTTGCCGGTAGCGCCGACAAAGCCACCAATCTGGTTGATCACCTGGTTGTTCACGACGTCGACGACATCGACGGTGCCGTTCGTCCTGTCGGCGAGGTAGTACTTCGCACTGGCCGAGTCAACCCAGCTGATGTCCCATGCCTTGAGTGGCTTGCCGGGAACGGGGATCTTGGCGATCCGGACGACAGTGGCCGGCGGTGACGCCGAGCTCGCCGAAGCGCTGGTGACCAGCATCGCAGCGAGCGCAAACGGTGCGCAGCGCACTACGAACCGAGCGAACATAGAAGCAACCTCCCGCACTGTGATAAGGATTCGCTACAGATGACGATACCACCGTTGCGGTTCCTATACGCGACCCGTGCTTCGCCCCGCCGAGTTCTCATACATTCCATACGCAGGCTAGTCAGCGAGCTCGACGATCATCTCGATCTCGACCGGAATGCCGCCCGGTAGGCCGACCATCCCGACCGCCGAGCGGGCATGCCGGCCACGCTCACCGAACACCTCGACCAGCAGGTCGGACGCGCCATTGATGACCTTCGGCTGGTCGCCAAATTCCGGGGTGGAGTTGACCATGCCCAGCACCTTGACGATCCGCCGCACCCGTGACAGGTCGCCGATGTCGTCGCGCAGCACCGCTAGGAGATTGAGCATCGTGTCCCTGGCCGCGGTATAGCCTTCTTCGATCGTAAACTCCGCGCCGAGCTTGCCCCGCCACTGTCGCGCCCCACCAACGAGATCAGGGCCCTTACCTGACAGGTACAACAGGTTGCCCGTTTGCACGGAGCTGACATAGTTGGCGACCGACTTCGGCGCCTGTGGCAGAACATATCCAAGTTCGTGCAATCGTTCTTCTGGCGTCATCGTTCATCTAGCGTAGCGCTACCCCGGCGCATTGAGAGCGCAATGCGTTTGCGCGCGACGTCCACGTCCAGAACCGTAACCGCCACGTGCTGCTGGACCTTCACCACTTCATTCGGATCTTTGACGTAGCGGTTAGCGAGTTGGCTGATGTGCACCAGACCATCCTGATGCACGCCAACGTCGACGAATGCACCGAAGGCGGTGACATTGGTCACAATGCCGGCCAGCTTCATCCCTGGTCGCAGGTCTTCGAGACTCTGCACGCCGGGGCTGAAGTGGAAGATCTCAAAGGCTTCACGCGGATCTCGGCCCGGCTTGGCCAACTCGGCCAGAATGTCCCGCAACGTGGGTAGGCCGATCTTGTCGGTGACGTATCGGCCTGGCTCGATCCGTTGCCGCAAGGCATCGTCACGCATCAGATCGGCGACTCGTGCGCCGACATCGTTGGCCATCCGGTCGACGATGGCATACGACTCCGGATGTACCGCCGATTCGTCGAGCGGATTGGCAGCGCCGCGAATGCGCAGAAAGCCGGCCGCTTGCTCGAACGCTTTGTCGCCCAGGCGCGGTACGCGCAGCAGGTCATGGCGGCGCGTAAACGGTCCGTTCGCGTTGCGGTAGCGGACGATGTTCTCGGCCACCGTTGCCGACAGCCCCGAGACATAGGCCAGTAACTGTTTCGAGGCGGTATTGACCTCCACGCCCACGGCGTTGACGCACGAAACGACGACATCGTCGAGCGATCGTTTGAGCGCATCCTGATCGACGTCGTGCTGGTACTGACCGACGCCGATGCTCTTGGCGTCGAGCTTGACCAGCTCGGCCAGGGGATCCATCAGCCGCCGGCCGATCGAAACGGCGCCGCGCACGGTGATGTCATGATCCGGGAACTCTGCCCGGGCCACGTCCGAAGCTGAATAGATCGATGCGCCGGATTCGTTGACCATCACCACTGGCACGGTACTGGGCAGTCCGAGCGAACGGACAAATGCTTCTGTTTCGCGACCGCCGGTGCCGTTGCCAATAGCGATCGCTTCGACCTGGTGCGTCTGGACCAGGCGGCGGATAGTGTCGGCCGCTTCGCGGGTGCGCTGCTGCCCCTGATTGGGGTAGATCACTGCGTCGTGCACGAGCTGCCCCTGGGCGTCGAGCAGGACAGTCTTACATCCCGTCCGCAAACCGGGGTCGATGGCCAGGACGCGTTTCTGGCCGAGCGCGGGCGCCAGCAGCAGTTGGCGGATGTTCTGAGCGAAGACGTCGATTGCCGCCGCGTCGGCGCGGCGCTTCGCTTCCGTACGCGTTTCGGTCTCCATTGCCCGCGACAACAGACGCTTGTAGCCATCACGCACGGCCAGCCGAACCTGGTCGGAGCTGCGCGACGTACCGCGGACGAAGAATCCATCGACAATGGTCAGCGCGTCCTGGTCCGGCGGTTGAATGGAGCATGACAGAATCTCTTCGGTCTCCCCGCGCAGGATAGCGAGCACCCGATGCGACGGCGCCCGCGCAATTGGCTCCGACCAGTCAAAATAGTCAGCGTATTTTGCACCTACCTCGGCTTTACCCGAACGTACTTCGGAGCGGAGGATGCCTCTCGCCCAGAAGAGCCGGCGGATGCGCGCGCGGACGTCGGCGTCGTCGTTGATTCGCTCGGCGATGAGATCGCGCGCGCCCTGCAGCGCGGCATCGACCGTCGGCACGCGCAATTCCTCGGCCACGCTGCTTGTCTCGGGGGTCACATAGCGTGCCGCTTCGGCCGCCGGATCGAGGTTCGGCTGCTGCCGCAGAATGGTTTCGGCCAGCGGCTCGAGTCCGCGCTCTCGAGCCAGAGTAGCGCGCGTCCGGCGTTTGGGCCGGAATGGCAGGTATACATCCTCGAGCGTGGCCATTGTCTCGGCGGCGTCGAGCTTGGTCTGCAGCGCGTTGGTCAGGAGATTGCGTTCCTGCAGCGACCCAGTGATGGCCTGACGGCGCTGGTCGAGCGCGTCGAGCTGCGCCAGGCGATCTCGGATGGCCGCGATGGCCACTTCGTCGAGCGAGCCGGTCGCTTCCTTGCGATAGCGCGCGACAAACGGAACGGTGGCTCCTTCGTCCAGCAGGTCGGCTGTCGCGTGGACCTGGCCAGGTTCGAGCCCAAGCTCGCGGGCAACTTTCGAGACGTGTAGCTCGTTCAACAACTAAAACCTTTGTCCGGATCAGCGTAATGTTTCTGCCCGGCTTGCCCAATGACGCCGAGGACGAAATGGCGCGGGAGCGCCGCCTCGAGGCGCGCGATTTTCGCAGCGCGCGGCAGTGGCGCTGGATCTTCGCTGGCGGCTGGGTCGTGCTGGCGGCCTGGGGCGTGTGTGTTCTCGCCGGCTGGCCCGGGACTGGGCTCATCCTGGTGCCTGTGGGTATCTTTATGATCCTTGGCAGCGGTATTCAGTTGCTACTCGAGCGGTTGTAAAAGGGTCCAATGAGTGAGCCAAAAGAAGCGCGCCCGACGCGCACCGCCCGGCACGACGCCGCGCTTGCGCTAGCCAAAGCATCGCCAGAACTGCACGTCCCAAGACACGTTACCCAGGCAGAAGTCCATCAGCAGTTGCATGGCGACAATGCCGCCAGCCGATTCAACAGCAAAGTGGCGGTGCTGATCACCCGCGGCGTTGGCACGATGTGGGCGGCGTACGTGTTCGTCCTGATCGCGCTGGTGTCCCTGCCCCAGGCGCTGGCCGCCTTCTTGGCCGGCGACACCGTGACCGGCATTACCTGGCTCAGCCAGTCCTTCCTTCAGTTGGTGCTCTTACCCGTGATCATGGTTGGCCAACAGGTCATTTCTGCTGCACAGGACATGCGCGCGGAAGCCGACCACGAGACGCTAACCGCGCTCCATACCATAAACGTGCGCCAACTGCAGATACTGGAACGGCAGGAGAAGATCCTGGACATCCTGCAGAAAAAGGGTGCGTAGCTCACCGGCGAGGCGGGACATGCCGTTAGACAAGCTGCGTTGCGCGGTGATCGGCTCGGGCTTCGCCGGAACCACCCTCGCCGAGGCGATCCGCTATGTGCCCGAGGCGCAGCTGGTCGCCATCGCCGGTGGCCACCAGGCGCAGGAAGTGGCCGCGCGGCACGGGGTGCGTGCCCTCGCAACCGCCGACGTCGACGGGTTGCTCGATTCCGACGACGTCGACGCGGTGCTGATCACATCGCCCAATCCATTTCACGCACCGCAAGCCATCCACGCCGCCAAAGCCGGCAAGCACGTTTTCGTTGAGAAGCCGTTGGGCATGAACGTGGCGGAGTGTCGCGCCATGATTGAGGCCGCTAATGCCGCCGGCGTCACGCTCATGCCGAGCCATATGCATCGCTATCGGCGCACCGAAACGGCGGTCAAACTGATGTTGCAACGCGGCACCATCGGCAGAGTCGACATGGCGACGATCACCCTGACGGAGCCTGACGAAACGACGTGGCTGAACACGCCCGCGAACGGGGGTTACCTGCTCGGCTCTGGTATACACGCGATCGATCTGTTGCGCTTCTGGTTGGGCGAAGTGGACGAAGTGACGGCGCTCACCGGCAAGTACCGCGGGGTGCAGGTCGAAAACGGCAGTCAATTGCTGATCGTCTTCTCCAGCGGCGCGCACGCCGTGATGCAGAATTCCGTCATCCCCCGACTTTCGCGGCCCACAGCGGGCTCGGGCGTGGCGCGCTTCGGCGCCGAGTTGACAGGCGAGACAGGCGTCATCTCCGTAGACATGTACGGCGAGGTCCGGCTGAGTACAGAGACGGATTGGCAATTCCAGACGGCGATGCCCATCTGGGATGGGCATTATGCGCTGCTGCGGATGGAGGCATTTGCAAATATGGCTGGCGAATTCGTGCGCGCGAGCCTCGAGCATCGGCGGCCGTTCATCACCGCCGAAGACGGCATGATTGCTGTTGCGGTAGTCGAGGCGGCGCACAAGGCCGCGGCCGAGCGCCGCTGGGTCCCGATCAGCGCGGTCTTGTAAACCGCGCACTGCAGACTGGCGAGGCGGCATGCAGCCCATCGAACTACTCGGATCGGAGGTGGTGTTCCGCAACCCCAAGCCGTATTTGCGCAGTCTCCAGGCGCGGCATCCCTCACTGGTGGTCTTCGACGACGGTGAGCTGTTGCTCGGATACGATCTCGGACAGTCCGATGAGTCGCTCGACTATGCCACGCATCGGGCACGATCGCACGATGGCGGCCGAACCTGGCAGCTCGAGGGCCCCCTGCTCGCCCCAACGATACAACCGCCAACCACCAACTCCCTCCGCCTGAGTCAGGCTGGCGGTGAAGTCGTCGCCTTCGGGAATATCCACCACCGCGACCGCCAGGACGAAGGTCTCGTCAATCGCGCCACACTCGGCTTTGTTTCGACAGATCTTGTCCTGATGCGCAGTCAGGACCGCGGTCGGACCTGGTCTGCTGCCGAAAGCATTGTTCCGCCGCTGCAGAGCCCCGCCTGGGAAACGTGCCATCACGTTGTCGAGTTGCAGAGTGGCCGCTGGCTCGCACCAACTTCAACCTGGCGCGGCTGGAACGGCGAACACCCGGCCGGCGAACAGACGGTCGCGCTGATCAGCGACGATCGGGGCCGCAGCTGGCCACGCTACGGACGCATCTTCGATGGCCGACCGAGTGGGCTGATCCACTGGGAGGTATCCGTCGTCCAGGTCGCCGATGGGCCGGTCGTGGCGGTCGCCTGGGTACACGACCCGGGCACGCAGACCGACCATCCGAATCAGTTCGCGATCAGTGCCGATGATGGCGAAACATTTAGCGAAGCCGAGTCAACCGCACTCCATGGTCAAACGTGCAAGCTGCTGCAACTGCAAGACGGACGACTGCTGTCTGTCTACCGCCGCCTGGATCGGCCCGGCCTATGGGCCAATCTGGCAACTCTCGACATGGGGCGCTGGCGCAATCTGGCGGAGGTGGCCGTGTGGCAGGGCGAGGGCGCGGCCGTAGCGCGGGCCGACAACTCCGCGGATGCACTCGCTGCGCTCCGCTTCGGTTATCCGAGCCCACGTCAGCTGGCGGATGGCCAGGTGCTGGTCGTCTTCTGGTGTGTGGAGGCGTGTCAGAGTGTTATTCGGCTCGCGCGGCTCCGGGTCAACGAGTAGAAGTCGCCAGTGCGGTAGACGCCTGGGCCAGGAGCTCGCGAAAGCCACGCCGGATCTCGGGCGTTACCACGTCGTCACGTGACGGCAATCGTGACCATCCACCGCGCAGGCCCGCTTCCGCCATGGCGGGCCGGACGAACACTCCTTCGCCGGCTGTCTGGCTGGCGATGCGCGCGACGAGCGCTTCGTACGGCACTATCAAACGGTCCAAATCGGCCTGCGCGTCGCGGTACCGCCCGGAATCCATCAACTCCTGAATGCGCCACGGGAACTCCGGACAGAAGTTCGGCCAGTGGCTCACGAACACCTGGCACCCAAGCAGGTGTCCGACGATCGTGTTAAACGTGTTGTTGACGACGGCTACGCGCGGCCGCTTCAAAAAACGTCGCACACCGGTCATGAACGTCTCGATGGCAGGCGCAGACCATTTGATGGCGATGCAATTGGGGATCTCGAGCAGCTCGTCTAGCAAGTCGAGCGGCATGTTGTAACCCGTGTACCAGTTGTTGTAGAGGGCAAAGCCGACGCTCGTGTGGCGCGCAACCTGGTTCATCCAGGCCACGACATCGCCGGGCCTTCCGTCGTAGTAGAAAGGACCAGAGATCTGCACCGCGTCGACGCCCACGCGTTCGCAGAATTGACAGAGTGCGATGCAGTCGCGGATGTCCAGCGCTTGAACTCCCGCGATCAGCGGCGTACGTCCGGCGCTGACTTCCGCGACGGCCTTGATCACCTGCTGCCGCTCGGCGAGGTTCATCGAAGTAAAGTCACCACCGGAGCCGGCCGCCAGCAGGACTGTGTTGGAAGCATTCGCGCCACGCGCGAAGAGCCACTCCAGGTTCGCGACCAGAGCATTCAGGTCCAGCGCTCCGTCGAGTTCGAATGGAGTGACCAGGGGGGTCAACACGCCCCGCCAGCTCGTGCTGGGCTTCATTGAACGGCCGCCGTCGCTGCGACACCGGGCCAGCTCAACTGCATCATCAGGTCGCGTAACTCCGCCAGCTGGCGCGCATTCAGCGGTAGGGTCGGGGGGCGGGGTGGGCCAACCGGCCGCCCGATCGCTTCCATCAAGGCCTTTTGCACACGGTAGCCCCCCGATTCCCTGGCCAGTCTGTCATGGAACCCCCGCAGCGTGACATTCACCCGGTCAAAGAGTGCCTGGGCCTCGTCATAGCGCTGTTGCTCCACCAGCTCCCAGGTGCGCAGGTCGTGTTCTGGCCAGGCGTGAATGATCGACGAAATATAGCCGCGTCCGCCGTTGCGGTGGCAGGCTACCGGGTTGTTTGTGTTGTCGATCACGTTGAAGATGCTGGAGAACTGGCGCATCTCGTCGTAATCGGCGCCCGGCGGCGTGGCCCATTTGACACCCATCACGTGCTCCGCGTCAGTCAGACGCAGGAGCGTTTCCGCGGTGATTGATTCGGCGCCAAACCACCACGTGTTGTAGATAATGATCCCGATGTCGATCGCGTCTGAAATATCAGTGAAGTACCGGACGTAATCATCCTGCGTCGGATGGTGGAAGATAGGCAAGTCGATCTGGAGTCCATCAGCCCCAAGGTCCCGGGCACGCCGGGCATCCTCGATTGTGTGCAGCGTGTTCTTGGTCCGCAGGCCGCAGACCACCGGGACACGGCCATTGGCAGCGGTGACAACTGTTTCGAGCAGTCTCGGCCATTCGCGGTCGTCGAGGTCTGGTCCTTCGCCCATCGCGGCCGCGACCTTGAGCACGGACTTTCCGGTGCGCAGGCCCTGATGTATCCACCATTCGGTAAGCTCGGCCATCGTCCCGGTGTCCAAGGCGTAGGCAGCGTCGAATGCGGTCGGTAGAGTCGCAATGGGGCCCTGGATGAGGAGTCGGAGCTGATCGCGGTTCATTTTTTGGAAGGCCTCCCTCGTCTCACGGAGCGCAGCAGTCAGCTGCGGGATCTCGCGGTGTATATTGAACACGCTTCACCACGCCAGCGGTCCAGGCCAGGCTGGAGGCGGGGTCGGCTGGACCGGCCGCCCATTGGCGACGACCAATCGCGGCCGTCGCAGAGCGCGGATGTCCAGGTCGGCCGCACCCTCGACGATGAGCACGTCCGCCGCCTTGCCGGGCTCGAGAGAGCCCGTGAGCCCGTCAATGCCGAGGTGGCGAGCGGCATCTATGGTCGCGGCGCGGATCGTTGTCAAGGGGTCGAGGCCGATCGCACTGAACGACTCAAGCTCCAGGTGGATCGCCTCCTGGAAATCGGTCCCGTCGGTACCCATGATCAGCGTGACTCCGGCCTCGCGCAGGCGGCGGGCGTTCGACATCCGGGTGCGGACCCAAAAGGCCTCGGGTACCGACAGATTTGTCCAGCCGGGACCGCGCCCGATTTGCGCCCGGGTGTCGGCTGCAATCGAGGGCACGACTCGAACACCACGCTCGGCCATCTCGTCTGCCAGGGCCTGGTCGAATGTCCACTTGCCGTTCGGACCGGACATCGATGCGTGCTCGATGGAATCGAGGCCGGCCCGCACCGCATTGCGCATACCGCTGACGCCATGGGCATGGGCGGTCACCCGCCGGCCGAGCTGGTGAGCCTCGTCGACCGCCGCGCCCAGGACGGCCTGCGGGAAGGCGGCCTCAGCCGGGTCGGTTGAGGGCGTCGCATAACCGCCCGTGGCCATAACCTTGATCGCGTCCGCGCCCTGCTCCACGAGTTGCCGGACGGCGACCCGGATTGCATCGGACCCGTCGACCTCGCCGCCCATCCAGAAGCAGTGTCCGCCGCTGGGCGTCAACGGGCGCCCGGAAACAAGCAGGCGCGGACCCAGAATGACTCCGCGGGTGATGGCATCTTTAACCTTGAAGCCGGTGGCGCCTCGCTCGCCGCAGCTGAACGCGCTGGTCACGCCAACCCGAAGCATGCGCTCCGCCGTACCGGCGGCTCGGGCGACCAGGTCGTCATCGGTCTCAACGCCATACCGCTCGATCGTGCCCGCGCGTGTCGGCTCCCACGACACCGTGAGATGGACGTGAGCGTCGATAAGACCCGGCAGAGCCGTCGCTTCGGGGAACGTCAGCTCGAGGCAGTCTTCAGGTCGTGCAATGGTTTCTTCACGGCCAACCTGCGCGATCCGATCACCCTCGATCAACAGTGCTGCATTGCTGAGCGCGGGGCCGCCCAAGCCATCGACCAGCCGGGCAACTGACACGCGGATTCGACCGAGCATCCGAACGTCCGAGAGGGTAGCATCGCCAGCTCGCGGGCACGGCGTGAGGTCCTGTCCGATGTTCAGGAAATTTCGCTGCGTGGCTCTCAGTCAGTCCAGGTGAATGCAACGCTGAGCCAGCCTTCCCCACCCGCGGCGAGCATGTCGTAGATCGCGGGCGCGTCGCGGTACGGCACGACGTGGCTGATCAGCGGACCAACGTCGAGCTCGCCCCGGCGAATCAGGTCGATGACCGTGGCGTGATTGCGCGAGCGAGCCCAGGGCCAGTATGGGTGACTTCCCGCAAAGCCGGTCTCGTACGAGCCAACGACGGAGATCTCGCGGCGAAGGAGAATATCGAGACTGAGTGGGACGGTCGGGCCCGGATCAGGCCAGGCGGCAGTTGCCCCGGCGATGACGATCCGGCCGCGGTCCCCGGCAGCCAGCAGAATCTCGGGGACCACGTCGATCCGCGAGGTCGCGTGGATCTGGACGTCGGCGCCCGACGTTGGCTCGAGGCCCGCAGCAGCGACCCCGGCGAAGCGCCGCGGCGCTGGCGTCGCCGCATGGATGGCCGAGGCGACATCCTGTGACGCGGCATTCACGACGTGGCTCGCGCCGTACAGCTTCGACACGCGCAGCCGCTCCTCGACGACGTCGACCCCGATCAGCGGGTGGGCGCCGCTCAGACGAGCGAGCCGAAGCGCTATCAGGCCGACTACGCCCTGGCCATGGACGGCCACCGATTCGCCGATCGCGATGCGCGCTCGCTGGATTGCGTGGAGGGCCACATCGCCGAGGATCGCGAATGCCGCCGAAGCGTCGTCGACTTCGTCCGGCACGGCCAGCAAACCCTGATCAGAGGCCTCGCTTCCCGGCGCGGGCTGCGTCACCAGCCAGTGGCTCGCATGTGGTCCCTCGCCTAGAACCCGGTCGCCCGGTGCGAGGCCCGTGACCTTGGGGCCGACCGCCTCGACCACGCCCACCGAGGTGTAGCCGAGTGGCAGGTCGGCGACCTCACGCAGGGGAGATCCCGAGCGCCGGGCGCGGATGGCGTTCACCTCAGTGCCAGCGCTGACCTGCGTCAGGCAGGTGCGCACCAGGATGTCGTGCGGCCCGGGCCGGGGTACCGCGAATGATTCGAGCCTGATCTTGCCGGTCGTTCCCAGGATGATCCGCTGCCCGTTGCTCATGGCCGTTCTACCAACGATACGCTGCCCTGCGCGCGTGTCCCGGCACCGTTCAGAGGTGATACTCTCCGCTCATCCGTCGGGCGGCCGGGTCACGGCGGCCCTTTCAAAGGCAGGAGGAGGTTATCGCGTGGCTGGTCATCTCGCGCCCGGTGGGGCGCCGAAGTCTGCGATCTTTGTTGCAGTGGTCGCCTTGCTCTTGTCGGTGGCCCCGTCCAGCCTGGCGGCTGCTGCCGGCCCCTCGTACAGCCAGGCCACGACCGGCGGTGGCACGTTTACAGGCGCTTGGGTTGGGCCGTGTTGTGTCGGCATCGCCAACGCCAATCCGCTGATCGCGGGCGGGGACCAGCACTTTCTCAGCAAGATCTACGAGCCGCTGGTCACCTACAGCATCGACAAGACCACAGGCGGCTATGGGCCGGTTGTGCCCGCACTCGCCAAAGACTGGTC
>Ga0070730_10003477_pt1 | contig 14113 bp, 10 predicted proteins | sample Coa_R1_3_FD_66447 | JGI IMG/M metagenome (GOLD analysis project Ga0070730, IMG submission 66447) | Surface soil microbial communities from Centralia Pennsylvania, which are recovering from an underground coalmine fire - Coalmine... | ecosystem: Environmental > Terrestrial > Soil > Unclassified ...
TGGAGATCGGCGGAGTCCAGGCGCTAGCGGGAGTGGCTACACTCGGCTATGTGGCTGCTCTCGTCCGTTGCCTCGCCTCAGCCCGCCATCGCCCCTGCGGGCGGCTCGAGAAGGAGAGGCGGCTCGAAAAGCAGAAGGCGATTCTTGAGAAGGTCAGCAACTTGTTCGGACTAGACTGCAGTCTGCTGCTCATATGGGTGGCAGCGATGCTCTACGGAAAGGCTGCCGACGTCGGAGAGACAGTTGCCATACTCGGAAGTGTAATTGTCGTGTTGGCACTGGCGTGGGACTTCATGTTTTCGGGAGAGATGCTTAACGAAGGCAAGGCGGACTCGCCGATGCCCCAGTGCGCACGCATCCTGGCCTACATGGGCTATCTCCTACTAACAATTTCTGTAGTGCTGCAGTTGGGGACCTTGAGGTCAGCTACCACGGGAGCCTATATCGGGGTATTCAGCCTTGAGCGCCTGGTCGAGGTGGGCATAGTGACATTCGGTGTCCCGTTGGCAATCACGCTCTTCCTAGTCAACTGGTTTCGGCAGGAATCCCCGGGCCAGCCACAGGCCACTGGCCAAGGTAATGCAGCGGCAACGTCCGGTCGCCGAAATGACCGGGATTAGCCCGAGTTATCCTCGGGCCCATCAGGCAGATCGTGTTTCGGGCGGGTAGTCGGAACTACCGTGCCGTGCCCAAGCCGGACAAGGACCACCTTTTACGCAAGCCCGCTATCGCCAGCTATAGATGAGTCGCACGCCGTGTCCGCGGTCACCTGCAACGGGACAGCGGGTTAGCTAGGTTCTGCGGCGCATTTCCACCGTCGCTGGCTGGAAACGCCCCAGACCTTCATCAGTCGATAATGACAGGCATACCAGCAGTATCTGTCAGGGCTTAATTCCCACGAGCGCCGGGAGTACATCTAGGTCGACGCCTGGTTACCGTTGGCCCAGCAGGCAGAGCCGCCACACCTCCTTCAAGAACTCGGCAGCAACGGGCCGGAGTCGCGGGCAACGGCACCTAACGCGCTAGCTGGCAGTCAGACCAACACCGACAGATGCCAGTTCGGGGAGATTGCCGAGGCGCCGTATCCAGGCGTCAGGGCACGTGACATATGCCTGCCTCCTCAAGCCTAGGGACTCAAGCATGAGATCCAGCTCACCGTCTACTCTCGTGCCAGCACGTGCTATGCCGCGCTAACCCCGAAGATGCCAAGAATCGCGCGCAGCACTAAAGAATGGTTCCATGAAATTGAAGACTGAGATCTGATCAGCTGTCTTCCCGAACAGCAACCAGATCCGGTTGCCGATTAGCTGTGTCCAGGCGATCCCCCGGTCGGTGTTGTCGGAGAACACGCACGTACGCCATACTCCGTCATTAGGTGCGGGCGTGTAGCGCACCGCGCCGACGTTACTGGCTTTGAACAGCGCGCGCAGCGCGCCGCACGAATCAGCTGAACCGGCGGAGAAACTGACGACTGCATAGCTGAACGTTAGTCCGGAGACTGGCTGGCAGCCGATGATGTTAACGTCGATGATTCCCGGCTGCGAGTCGTTCTCCGGTATGCCGCAGTGGGAGGGGTACCGGATGCTGAACGCGGGCTGATTTCTATACTCATAAGTGGCATCCAACGGGATGAGAATAGTTGCCGGAGCCCCGGAAGTGGTCTTAGGTGGTGACGCTTTACCACTAACTGACGGGGCACCCGTACATCCGCCAATGCTTATCGCAACAATAATACAGGCAGTAACCCACATCCCAAATCGTAGAAATAAGGTCACGTTACCCTCCTGCACCAGATGCGGTCCCGCGAAGCTCGCTGATCCGGAGGCTATGAGGCATCGGCGCCGTGTGCGCCGCAGACTCCATGAGAACGTCATGAGCTGTGCGTCCTTGAGCTCCATTCTCGGGTGAGTTAGTGGGCGGCGGCAGAGATTGAACATGGTTTGACGTCGTGTTAATTGAGGTATGGCTGGGATGGGGCTGTCGGTGGTGTGAGGGATAACGAAGGGAGCCGACACCGCGTCTATCAGCCTGCGAATAATGATGATTAACCAGGGTTCGAGAACTAGTCCCCTGCTGCTCATTTGGATTAGGCCTCGCTCTCTATGTCATGGATATGGCTGCGGCCGCCATTCCCAACTGCCGAGCATGTAAAACAGCTCCGGTAGGCATTGGTCGTGTTGTTCTAGCGCCCCCTGGTACGTCACTAGCAGCGGACGGTCTATTGGAGAAAGCGTAAATACCTCAGATCTTCCAATGTTCACCTTCTCCCAACCGCATCCGTACGCGTGATCCCATCCCGTGTATCGAAGGAGCACGGCGCGCCTTCCATTCAGTAGTATCCGGCGGGCGCGGCCCCGAGGCCGTTGTCCAAGACGTCTAGCCCTGTGTCGTGCCAGCCCGTCGGGATCCGCAAATATCTGTTGTTCAAATTCTTGCGCTGCTTCCGACCCGGTCATGGAGGTATTGTCGGCAACGAACATGCAAAGGTACGGCCTAGCCGCGACAGGTACTTCGCCGGCCTTTGGATCGCCATGCCGCCAGTTGGTCACGCCCGTTAGCAACATCATTCCCGGCTCACGAGGAAGCGTAAGGCCGTTCTCCGGGCGATTCCAATCCAAGGGAAGCCCGAACCGAAGGGTGTTGTCCTCCTCATCCCATCTCTCGACAGGAAACGGTTTTGGGAGGATCTCATACTCAGGATGTCTCATTGGAGCGCCTCCCCTACCCCACTGGCGCGGTGACAGGTAGCTGCTGGCTGCGCTCGAGATGCGCAGGTAACCCGCCAGGCGGCCCATCCCTGCTCGTCGCCGTCGTCAGCGGTGCTAATTCTACCACCCACGGCGCCTGCGGACAATGCGTGATTTGCTCAGCCAAATGCCAAAATGATCTTGGTTGTGTACGGTGACAGTTGCGTAATGGGCTGCCCTTGGATCGTGCCCGTTGTCGTTTTGGCTAGGAGAGCAGTTCGGCGCAGCTGCGGATCCAACCGCCGAAACCGGCAAAGCGGACGTCATGTATCTAACGTTTATACGTTCGAATTTGTCTGTCTGTCCGTATCCATGCTACTCAGAGGCGCCTATTACGGCGATCTTGATCGGGTGCTGTACGTAAGAGCGGATAAGTGTGAGCCGGCCCAGTCCGTGGTCCTCCGTGGCTCTTGGAACCCGCGTCATGCAAGCTGCATTCCGGTGAGTCGAGTCTGAAGGTTCAGCCAGGCTCAGAATTCTGGTCGACCAGCGGTCATGGTTGCTGTATTGCCGGCTTGCGGCGCTCACCCTCAGCACCCTGCCGCATCTAAGGTTCGCCGCGTTCGGCGCTGGCTGGAATCAGGCGCGGCTGCCCTCGCCCCGCCTACTCCGACTCGCGGCTGGCGACCGCCAGGCCAAGGCGTGCCCCACGAGAATACCGGACCAGCAAGCAGCACCGCTCATAGTTGGCGGGACAATCCTGCAGACCGCTTTCATACCCGTCGTAACCAGATGCTACAGTTCCCGGCTGCTGAACTTCGCCGTGCATTCGCCACAAGATAGCCGACGCGACAGAAAATGCCGTTCTGTGCGCCTCCAAGGAACCATACCGAAGGGATTGTTCCAGTGCATATCGGCGGGTCGGCGCGCGGTTATCGGGCCATCTGCGCGCCGTTGGCCGCTCTCAGCAGTCCCGGCCACGGCCCCATTGACGGTCAGCTGACCGTATATCTATACATCGGCGCGCTTGAGGTGAACATCCTCAACTGCCGCGACGAGTGCTTCTACGCGAAGATGTCCTTCAGTGTCGTGGCGCCTGCGGTAGGCCGTCGCGGGCGAGGCTATCGACGCGACGCAGGGCGTCGGGCAACCGGTGCTGGCCCGCCATGTGCCGGACGAGGTCGGCGGCGTCGGTGCGGGGCATCCCGGCGGCCGTGACGTACAGCGGGCGGGTGGAGGTTCCGCGCAGCACCGCGATGGCGTGCGTGGCGGTGCGGAAGGCCGATTTGGCCACGCCGATCACCGGGACGCCGAACTCCTCGCTGGCGCGGGAGCCGAGGCCGGGCCGTCCGTCTGAGGCCAGGTCGGCATAGCCGTCGATGATGAGCAGGGCCATCTCCGCTAGGCCGTCGAGTACCGCGTGCAGTGGCGGGAGCTCGCGCAGGTAGAAACGGCCTGGCCGATAGGGCTCGACGTCGGGCACCAGGGCGATGCGGTCGGCGGCCAGGCAGGAGAAGGCGGCATCGGCGGCCACCACGGCGGCCGCACGGGCGCTGCCGGATGCCAGGTAGTGCACGTCCGCAGCGACGAATACTCCTCCGCCAGGATGGATGCCAGTTTCCACGGATCTCAGGATGCCCGGACCGTGGGCGACCGCGCCACGGTCAAGCCGCAGGCTGCAACGGCATACCATCTCGACATTACAAAGAGTGAACATCTCGAATCTACTGGCGCACGCGTACCCGCCGTTATCTGGATGAGTGCCGGCCTGGTGCCGATCAAGGCAAAGGCCGTGCAGATCTGGGATTCTGCGCACATGCGGGCGCTGGCGGGTGTTCGTATGCCCCGGTGGCCTCCCGTGGCCGCGGGTCACGGTCCTGGGCAGTGATCCGGCACCACTACTAAAGCGTCGAGATCCCTATGACGACGGTGTGCGCGGGGTTTGCATGAACCAGATCACCGGCCCGCCGTCTAGGGCTTGCTGCTCGCCGACGATCTGGTGGCCGAGGGACTGATAGAACGGGACGTTGCGCAGGGGTGCCGGTCTCCAGGAAGGCGGGGCACTCGTCGGCCCGGGCCGCTGCAGGCCGTGCATCACCAGGGTCCCGGCCCAGTCCTCGCCCCTGCGCGGCCGGCGCGACGCCGACCAGGTCCAGGAAGCAGCAGGGCTCGCCGGGCAGAAGAGGGGCCAGCCAGTCCCAGAACGCGGCGTAGCGGATGCCGCCGTCGCCGGTCAGCGGGGGAATGCGGCCGGGTGGACTGCTCGATCTCGGCGGACCACCCGGCCACCCCGGGCGGCGGCCAGGCCGCGCCGCCGTCGCAGCCGTGGATCTTCGACAGCACGCCGGACTGCGCACAGGCCGGGATCACGTGGACATCTACGGCCCGGCCGGCCCGCGCATGGCGGCGGGCCGGCCGGGCCATGGCATGCGGTTACTCGACGGCCTTCAGCGCGTCGACCTCACCGGAGCCGTACCAGCCGTTCTGGCCCACTCCGCCCTGGCAGGTCTGCGGAGTGCCGCCGTCGACGGCCGGGAAGAAGGCGTACGCCGACGTGTCGCTCGGGCACGGGATCGGGTTGGTCGCCTGTTGCAGCGCCGCAGCGAGGGCGCCGCCCGTCTTGCCGGTGGCGCTCTCCAACAGTGCCGCGACTCCGGCGGCGTGCGGGGAGGCCATCGACGTTCCCTGCAGGTAGCAGTACGTGGCCCCGCTGGGGTCGATCACCTTGCGCAGGCAGCTGTTGATCAGGCTCGCCGGCCATGTCGACAACACCCGGCCGTTCGGAGCCGCGGTGGTTTTCTGCAGGATCGAATCGCCGCCGGGCGCCGCCACGTCGGTCGTGGAGATGCCGTAGGAGGAATAGAACGACTTCTCCCGCAGGTTGCCGGTCGCGGTCACGCCGACGACCCCGGGCACCTCAACCGGAACCACCGCGCACGCATTGGTGATGTCCCGGGTCACCGGCGTCGTATTGTCCGGGCTCGTGACGTCCACGGTCGGGTGCGACAGGTCGTCGGCCTGGTTGCCCGCGGCCGCGACCACCAGCGTGCCCTGGGACTGGGCGAACCGGATAGCCCGCCGCTCGGCTTCCCAGATCGCCCGCTGGCCCGGGTCGTTGCGGCAGTTGAACTGCCACGGGTCGGCGAAGTAGCTGTTGTTCGTGATGTTGATGTGGTGCGTGCCGACCCACATGAACGCGCACACCACGGCCTCGGGGAAGAAGAACCCGGCGGCGGTGCCGGCCTTGATGCCGGCCAGTTTCACGTTGGGCGCGACGCCGACGATGCCGATGCCGTTCTTGGCGGCCGCGATCGTGCCGGCCGTGTGGGTGCCGTGCCCGTTGTCGTCCATCCACGCCGCCGGCCTGGTGTCCGGGACGCCGCCGATACAGGACACGCTGTCCGCGAAGTCGACGTTCGGCGCAAGGTCGGGGTGCGTGAAGTCCAGACCGGTGTCGATGTCGCCGACGACGACGCCCGGGCTGCCGCCATTAACGGCGTGCGCCTGGGGCGCGTTGATCTGGTTCATGTCCCACTGCAGGCCCGACAGGGGATCGCTACCCGGCGCGGGGACCGGCGCGGCGACGGGACCGCTGTTGTCCATCACGTCGCTGACCTTCGTCGCAAACCCAGCGGTGCTGGCCGCACCCGCCACGTTGCCGTTCTGCTGCACCGTCGCGGCGAAGTTCGGGTCGCTCGACCGCGCAATCACCACGCCGATCTGCGAGTAGTTGGCGACCAGCGTGCCGCCGGCGTTGCTCACGGTGGCCGCCGCGTCGGCGGATGACGCGCCGTCGTGGTACAGCACGATGTAGGTCGAGTCCGCACCTTGTGTGGCCGCCGACGCCGACGCGGCGGTGGCTGCCGTCACCGTTGCGATGAGCAGCCCGGCAGACACCAGGACTGCTTTGACTCGAGTTGACCTCACGCTCATGGGCGTCCTCCCAGATTGCAATGGTGAGATGGGCGCAGCGGTAAACCACGCCATGAGCAGACCTAAGCACTGCGGAGAAGCGGCCGGCAAGAGAGCGTGCACGTTTCGGTCCGCTATGGCCGACGCGAGAACCGTCGCCGGCGAGGCAGGCCGGTATCCGGTGAGCGGCGGCCAATGGGTCATGATGTAGTCGGCTGGCCAGAGGGTGGATTGATCAGTACCTCAGTCTCTGCCCGGGCTTGTATGCCTCGATACTGCCTCAAGTCCCCCAAGACCGCGCCCGAGGCCAGGATGCAGCTCGGAAATGGCGACGCCGCGACCAGACCCTCGCTGCTAAGGAGCCGGGCTGGCAAGGATGCTTGATCAGGTCAAGAGACCGGTGAGGACTGTTCAAGCCGGATTCCTCGTGGCAGCGCTCGGGCTCGGTGTCGGCTGGTGGGCGTTCGGGACCAGCAACACGCCAACGGTGAACCCAGCTGCCTATATTGGCCACATCGTGGGGTGGGTCAATGGCGGCGGCCAGCCCAACACCTCATGGCTCGTCGGAAGCAACGGCGAGCGGTACTGGATTCCTGACACAGCTATTTTCTCATGCCTGGTCCAGGAGGGGCACACCGATCTAGGGCCGCAGTCATCCACCGTGCTGGACGACCTTCCCTGACCTCGGGCAATGGGCCTCCTGCGCGTAGCACGGCCGGCATGGCCTCGGCGGGTACGTGGTGGCCAGTTTCGAGGGCTTTATTCATAGACCATGCGGTGCCTACCAGCCCGCCCAGGCTGACTGAGACTGCTCCATGGTCGCCAATATGAAGCAGTCCGCACATAGCTGCCGGCTCACAATTCAGAACCGAGACCGCTGGGCTCGCCCGGTTTCTTGTCGTGCTGGCCCGCCACGGGTTTATTCGTATGCCGCATCTGCCGGTAGCGAGCGCCACTGTGTGGTGCGTGCTCGGCACGGACGAGCTCGCGGCCGAGGTAGGAGCAATACTCAGGTGTCCAGGAAGTCCCAATCCTGGCCTAGTACCCACGGGAGAGCGGACAATTTTCCGTTGACGAAGCCCCACTCCCAGTCGTCCCAGGGTCCCGACGTTATCGCGGCCGTACTTCTCTTCGACCCACGCATCCCACGCCGTGACGAAGACCCTTCGGCAGCAACACCGTCAACATCTTGAAGCGGGCGTTAGATAACGAACGATTCCCGACATGATCAACTTCTGTCCGCCTAGTACCCGATCACGGCCCGCAGGGCGTAGAAAAACGTGTTGCAAAAGCCGGCGGGTCTATATCGCCACCGGGTCCAGCATCGACCCGCCGACGGCCTGCAGCACGCGGAACACGATTAGGCAGCCGAGGCCGGGGGCGAGACCGCATGTCGGCCAGCCGAGCGTGAACAGCACTCGCCGCTATGCTCCGCTCCCGGTCAGGCTAACTTCGGGGTAAATAGATGCTTACCGCCGAGGTGATTGACGGTGTCATCGGTCGCATCGTACGGTCAATTCGCACAGAAGTGATCCACCAACAGACATTCCAGCACATGAGTGAACGCCTGGATCAACCTGCTGGGGCATCTTAGATGAGACGGACAGTACGCACGCTGATTCTCTCGACGGTGACGACGCTGGCCACGGTGACGACTCGCGGTCCCGCGGCGGGCCCTCAGCGACCGCCGCGGGACCGTCGTAGTCCGTGGGTGACCGGGCAGTCCCTGGGCTTAACCCGGCGGTCCTCACCCGCTATCGCCACTGGCCGTTCCGCCGAGACCGGAACTATACCGCGCCGGCATCATCTGCCTTTGTCACAGCCCGGGGCTGGGCCAACACCCGGCCTCCTTACCCGGATGGCCGGAAGATGATTCCGGCTGCTAAACGCAGCTGATTGGAGGATGGTTGTGTTTCGAGTGAGTCGTTCTTCAGGGTCTCCCGCACGTTGGATTCGGCTAGTGACCGTTACCGGCTGCATTTGTGCAGTAGTCGCTAGTTTTTGTACAGGCCCGGTTGCGTCCGCAGAGGTGCCGCAGACCACCCCAGGCACCCCCACGGGCTGGGGAGCTAACAGCCTTGGTGCGTTCGGGGCCCCGATCAGCGACGGCCCGGCTCCGGTGCATATCACGAGCGAAGCTGGTACTACCCAGGTGTCGATGGGCTGCTCTCACGCTCTTTACCTTCACTCCGATGGCACGGTATGGGCTAGCGGCTGGAATGCCTGGGGTCAGCTGGGGGACGGCAACAGCACGAACACCACCACGGCAACGCAGGTACTCGGGCTCACCAACGTCATCGCGGTCGCCGCGGGCTGCTATCACGGCGTGGCCCTCAAATCAGATGGAACCGTGTGGATCTGGGGCCAGAATCAGGGCGTGGCGACGAGTAATCCGCCGGACGGCACCTGCCCCGGATTCGGAGGCGGGGTGCCGTGCTTCCTACACCCCACGCAGTGGCTAGGCCCGTCGGGGATCACTCAGATCGCCGCCGGGACGCTGGATGAGGTTGCGCTGGCTTCCGACGGCACCGTCTATACCGGTGGCCAGATCGGCAACGCGCATCTCACCTTGCCCGATCCGGTGACCGACGTCGCGATGCAGGATTACGCGGCTGAAGCGATCACCACGACGGGGCAGGTCTACTCCTGGGGCATGAGCAACTCCGCCCCCGCGCTCGTGCCGGGGATCACCGGGTTTGCCACTGCGCTCGGCGGCGGATCGCTTAGCGGCTATGCCGTGACCAGCGACGGAGCGGTCTGGGCGTGGGGAGATGACCGATACGGGCAGCTGGGCGACGGGAAAACGACTTCCGAAACCACGGCCATCAAGGTGCCGGGTCTCCCCGCGATAGTCGCGGTTGCTGCTGGCTTCTACCACGCAGTCGCCCTCGACACCTCCGGTGGCGTCTGGGCGTGGGAGACAATGTCGACGGCGAGGTCGGGCCCCAGCAACCGCAAACTGTGGGGGCTGTCCCTTCGGAGGTACCCGGCGTCGGCAAGACGCTGGCAATTACGGCAGGCGGCTACAGCACTATTGCGTTGACGCAGAGCATGGACCAGCCGATCAGCGCTACCGGCGGACTGACGTTCACCGGTACCGAGCCGGCGTCGGTCACCGGCACGGTCGCGACATTCACCGATCCGGACCCTGCCTCCCGAGCAAGTGAGTATTCGGCCACCATCAGCTGGGGAGACGGAAACACTTCCACCGGGACGATCAGCGGCCCCACCGGCGGCCCGTTCACTGTCACCGGGAGCAACACCTACGCAGACGAGGGCACGTACCCGATCACCGTTACGATCACCGATACAGACAACACATCGAACTCGGCGAAGGTGACCGATACGGCGAGCGTCGGCGACGCGAGCCTGACCCCCGCGGGCTTCACCAGCCCCGGTTCGGCCAGCGGCCAGACCGTCAGCCTCAACGCCGGCTTCGCCGACGCCAACACCACATCGACCACTGCCGACTTCACGGCCACGATCGACTGGGGTGACGGCAGCCCGTCATCGACGGGCACGGTGAGCGGCAGCGGCGGCTCGTACAGCATCACCGGCAGCCACACCTACGCGAGCACCGGCTACTTCACGATCAAGGTGCACGTGGCTGACGACGGAGGCAGCACCGCCGATGAGCAGGCCAAGGTCACGATCGGCAAGCCCGCGGCCAACTGCACCGTCACCGGATACACCGTGACCTATGACGGCACCGCCCACGCCGCCACCGGTACCTGCACCGGGGTTGGCGGCGTGGATCTCAGCGGCGACCTGAACCTAGCGGGGACCACCCACACCAGCGCCGGCACCTACAACGACACGTGGACATTCACCGACCCCACCGGGAACTACAGCAACCAGACCGGGTCGGTCACTGACACGATCAGCCAGGCGACGGTGCATGTGGATGCGACCCCGGCGTCGAAGACGTATGGGGACGCGGATCCGGCGGCGGGCTACACGCTGCGGGCGGCGGACTTCAAGAACGGTGACACCGCTGGCACCAGCGGGATCACCGGGTCGGCGGCGTGCTTGACCGGCAGCCATGCGGAGAACGCCGGCACCTACCCCGGTGTGATCAGCTGCGGGCCGGGCTCGCTGGCAGCGGCGAACTACACGTTCGTGGCCGGTAACACTGCGGCTCTGACGATCAATAAGGCCACCCCGGTCTGCTCGGTGACCGGCTACACGGTCACCTATGACGGCACCGCCCACACCGCGGCCGGCTCGTGCACGGGCGTCCTGGGCGAGACCTTGTCCGGGCTGGACCTGTCCGGCACCACCCACACCAACGCCGGCACCTACGGCACCGACCCGTGGGCGTTCACCGACGTCACCGGCAACTACGCCGACCAGAGCGGGACCGTCAAGGACACGATCAACCAGGCTGTCGCGACCTGCACGGTCAACGGGTACACCGTCACCTATGACGGCACCGCCCGCACCGCCACCGGGTCGTGCACCGGTGTCCCCAACGTGCCCCCGCCAGCCAGCGACCTGGACCTGTCGAAGACCACCCACACCAGCGCCGGCATCTACACCGATCGCTGGTCGTTCACCGACCCGAGCGGGAACTACGTCGGTCAGGGCAGTGTGGTCACTGACACGATCAACAAGGCCGACCCGGTCTGCACGGTGACCGGGTACACGGTCACCTATGACGGCGGCGCGCACACCGCCACCGGGTCGTGCGCGGGCGTCTTGGGCGAGACCTTGTCTGGGCTGGACCTGTCCGGCACCACCCACACCAGCGCCGGCACCTACGGCACCGACCCGTGGGCGTTCACCGACGTCACCGGCAACTACAACAACAAGGGTGGGACCGTCAAGGACACGATCAACAAGGCCCCCACCTCCACCTCAGTGACCTGCTCACCGGGTTCCGTCATCCTCAATGGCTCCGCAACGTGCACCGCGGTGGTCGCCGGGGTGGGCCCGTCAGGGACGGTCAGCTGGAGCAATGGGACAGCGTCCGGTAGCTTCAGCGCCACCAGCTGCACACTGACCAGCCAAAACGGCACGGCTACCTGCTCGGTGACCTACAGCCCCACCGCCGGGGGCAGCCAGACCATCACGGCAGCCTACAGCGGCGACTCCAACAATCTGCCCAGCAGCGGCGGCGGCGGGCTGAGCGTTCAGTACAAGTTCACCGGGTTCCTTCCCCCCGTGGATAATCCGAACATCGTGAACACCGGCAAGGCCGGCAGGACCTACCCGGTCAAGTGGCAGCTGCAGGACGCCAACGGCAACTACATCAGCGCGCTGACCGCAGTGAAGTCCATCACCTACGGGTCGGTTCCCAACAACACGTTCACCGGTGATCCAACCGACCCGCTGGACACCACAGCGACGGGCGGAACCAGCCTGCGCTACGACTCGACCGCCAACCAGTACGTATACAACTGGGCGACACCGAGCGCCAAGGGCTCCTACGAGCTGATCCTGACGCTGGACAGCGGCCAGGTGTTCAAGGCGTACTTCACCCTGTCATAGCCGAACCCTACAAACCGGGGGAAAGCCCTTGGGCTTTCCCCCAGACCTTGCCGGCCCGCGGCCGCCCTGCTGGATCGGAAATCAGGCCAGCGTCCCGGAAACTACCGTTTCTGGGACGCGCAGGCGGATCGACGCCAGGGCCACGTGCAGGCCAGCGGAATGCAAGCCGGAGCATTAGACAGCAGCCGTGTCCTTGGTCTTGGAATCGGCCCATTTACGGCCATCATCGGTGAGCCATCGCCGGTCTCCGTCACGGGCCAGGTATCCGCCCTGGACCCATGACCCGAAGGAGCGTGGGTTCAGGCCGTGCTTCTTGAACGCGGCCGACGCCTGGGCGCGGCTCAGGCCCTGCTCCGGCGGGACGTCGAACTCGTAGAGGGTGGCGGCCTGGCGAGCGACGAGGCCGCCGTCGCCGGGGATGTTGCCGTCGAGCGCATCGGCGATGTCGGCGATGCTGCGGCTGACCTGACGGAGCGCTGTCGCGATCGCTGCGCGGTTGTCGTTGCTGGTCACGGATGATGTCCTTCCGGTTGAATCCCTCCCATGATCGCCAACCCGGACCTGGCCGATGTCATCGCCCAGGCGGCGGACAGCAGCGCCAGGGTGATCCTGGCTGGTGACACTCAGCAGCTGCAGGCGGTGGAAGCTGGTGGCGGCCTGTCTCTGCTCGCCGAGGCCCTGGGCTTCGTCCGGCTGGCCGAGCCGACCCGGTTCCGCGAGCGGTGGGAACAGGCGGCCAGCCTGCGGCTGCGCGCCGGGGACACCACGGTGCTAGCCGCGTATGACCAGCACGCCCGGATCATCGGCGGGTGGCCGTAGCACTCTTAAATGGATCTGGTTGACAAAGCCACGGCGGGGGACCGGAGCAGATGATGGATGCTGCCGCGGCCGCCTACGTCGCGCTCATCACCGATGGCACTGATGTGCTGCTGATGGCCGCCGATCACGCGCTGCGCCGGGAACTGTCCCGTCGCATCCGCGACGACCTGATCGAGCTGGGCTTCGTCCAGCGCCGCAGTACGGTCCGGATCGCCGACGGCAACCAGGCCAGTCCGGGCGACCTGATCGTGTGCACCCGCAACGACCACTCGGTCGAGGCGGGCGAGCCCAGCCGGACGCTGGCGAACGGGGACCTGTTGCGGATCGAGGCCGTCACCGAACATGGGCTGGTTGTCCGCCGCGCCCTGGACGCCGACCCGCAGACAGGGCGACGGCGGTGGACGGAACGGAACTTTTTGTACTCACATTTCGGCGATGCGGAGCTCGGGTATGCGGTCACCGATCATGTGGCCCAGGGCCGGACCGTCCATACCGGCCTGGCGGTGATCACCGGCACCGAGGACCGCCAGCACGCCTACGTCGCACTGACTCGCGGCACCGACACCAACCTCGCATACGTGTTCACAGTGTCCCTGAAACGAGCAGACCCGGCGCCGGGCCCGCGCCCGGCCCCGGAGCTGGCCCGCTACGACCGGAACACCGCCGAGCGCGCAGGCGAACCCGCCGGCGCAGCGGCCCAGACCAGCGATGCGCTCGCCGTGCTGTGCGGCGTGCTGGACCGAGATGGCCGGCAGTTGTCCGCGTCCCAGACCTGGCAGCAGGCCCTGGCTAACGCCGACCACCTGGCGATCCTGCACGCGATCTGGACCGACCAGACCACCCGGGCCCGCGAGCAGCGCTACCGGGATCTGCTCCTGGCCAGCCTGCCGCCGGAATACCGGCAAGAGCCCGGCCACCAGGCCCGGTGGCTGTGGCGGACCCTACGCGCCACAGAGCTGGCCGGGCTGGACGCCGCGCAGGTGCTGGCCGCCGCGATCGGCGAGCGGGACCTGGCCGGGGCCCGCGACATCGCCGCCGTCATCGACGCCCGGCTCCGGTACCGGACCGGCGCCCTGATCCCGGCCCCGGCGGGCCCGTGGTCGGCCCAGGTGCCCGCCATCCCCGACCCCGAACGCCGCGTCTACATCATTGGGATCGCCGCTCTGATGGATGCCCGCAAGGACCGGATCGGCGAGCACGCCGCC
>Ga0070730_10003479_pt1 | contig 14113 bp, 12 predicted proteins | sample Coa_R1_3_FD_66447 | JGI IMG/M metagenome (GOLD analysis project Ga0070730, IMG submission 66447) | Surface soil microbial communities from Centralia Pennsylvania, which are recovering from an underground coalmine fire - Coalmine... | ecosystem: Environmental > Terrestrial > Soil > Unclassified ...
CGCGCGGCGATCCACGAGCCGCGGATCATCTTCCTCGACGAGCCGACCACCGGTCTCGACCCAGACGCCGCCCGAACGGTCCGCGAGTTCATCGCCCGGATCCGTGGCGAGGGCCGGACGGTGTTCCTCTGCACGCACAACCTCGACGAGGCCGACCGCCTCTGCGATCGCATCGCCTTCTTCCGCCGCACCGTCATCCGCATCGACACGCCCGCGCGCCTGCGCGCGGAGCTCTACGGGCATGCCACGGAGTTCCGCATCATCCCCTCGCCCCGGCCCGAGCACCTCGTGAAGGTGCGAGCGGTCGAGGGCGTGAAGGGCGCGACGTGCGAGAACGGCTCGATCATCGTGTCGAGCGCCGATCCGCTGATGGTGAATCCGCGCATCGTGCGCGCGCTCGTCGGCGCGGGCGCGGAGGTCGCCTACGTGAGCGACCGCAAGGCCTCGCTCGAGGACGTGTACCTCAAGATCGTGGAGGGCACGTGAGCACGCTCGCGACGACCGCCGACCGCGGGACGATCGTGCGCGCCGTGTGCGTGCGCGAGTGGCGCGAGTCCCTCGGCAACCGGCTCCTCGTGGGCATGACCATCCTCCCGCCGCTCGTGATCCTCGCCGCGGGCATCGCCGCGGTCGCGACGGCGGCCCTCGTGCCGCCGAGCGAGAAGGACGTCGCGGCGCTCTACGCGGCCTCGCCGGCCGTCGCGGGCCTCGACCCGAAGGAGGCCGTCCAGGGGCTGATCGCGACCTACTTCCTCATCCTGTTCATGCTCATCCCGACGGTCGTGCCCCTGACCATCGCGATCTACTCGGTCATCGGCGAGAAGTCCGCGCGCACGCTCGAGCCGCTCCTCGCGGCCCCGGTGCGCGTCGGCGAGCTGCTCCTCGCGAAGAGCCTCGCCTCGGCGATCCCCGCGGTCATCGTCACCTGGCTCGCCTACGGGATCTACCTGGGCGCCGTCGGCATCCTGGGGAGCGCCGCCGCCGTGCACGCGGTGACGGCGCCGCGCTGGATCCTCGCGATCCTCGTGATGGTGCCGCTGCTCACGCTCCTCTCGGTGAACCTCGGCATCCTCATCTCGACGCGCGTGAACGACGTGCGGGTCGCGCAGCAGATCGGCGGACTCGTCGTCGTGCCGGTGGTCGGGATCGGCATCCTGCAGGTGACCGGTCGCGTCGTCCTGAACAACGAATCGTTCCTCGGGACCGCGATCTTCCTGCTCGTCTGCGACGTCCTGGTCTTCGTCCTCGCACGGATCGCCTTCCAGCGGGAGAACATCCTCAGCCGCTGGCGCTGATCACCGGGTCGGCGCGGCGGTGCGCCCGCGGAGCGTCCCGCTCGGAGACGGCCGCGGCGCGGAGCTCGGACGCGGCGACCGCGCCGGTCCACGTGGCGCGGCCACGGCGGCCGAATCGCGGTCGTCGGGGTACGTCCGCGCGCCGGCGATCTCCACGGTGACCGTCTGCGTCTCGCTGACGGCCCTGCCGGCTTCGCGGATCTCCGTCGCGATCTTGTAGGTGCCGCGCAGCGCCGGCGCGTTGAACACCGAGAAGAACGTGCCGCTCGCGAGGCTCGCGCCGAGCGGCGCGCTGCCCGAGGCGATCGCCTTGCTCGTCGCGGGGTCGATCGCCCGCCAGAAGAGGGAGTACGTGTGCGGATCGGCGCCGGCGGCCGGCAGGCTCGAGTACTGGACGATGAGCAGCGATGCTTCGCTGCGATGCACGAGCAGCGGGATGCGCGCGACGGCCGTGACGAGGTACGGGGCGTGGACGCGGAAGGTGAACGAGCCGGTCGCCGCGCCGAGGGGGGCGAGGGCGTTGCCCGCCGCGTCGGCCAGACCGACGGTCATCGTGTAGTCGCCGACGGCGTCGGGCGCGGTGAAGCTGAGGTTCACCGGTGCCGTCGCCGCGGGCGCGAGCGGGGGCAGCGCGATCGGCGCGGGCACCGCCGCGACGAGCTTCTTGGTCGCGTCGCGGATCTCCCAGATGAGCCGCACGCTGCCCGCGCCGCTCGCGGTCCAGGCCTTCGTTCCGGAGTTGCTCACCTGGATCGACTGGGTCTGGGCCGAGCCGGCGCCGAACGACAGCGCGGTGACCGGCAGGCGGTAGCGCGCGTTCGCCGGCGGCTCGAGGACCGCGGAGTACACGAGCGCCCCGAGGCCGCCGATGAAGTGCACCGCCTCCTCCTCGTCGGTGTTCGCCGTCAGCCCCACGACGACCCGCGGGCCCTCCGGCGTGTAGATGATCCCGGCGTCGTGCGTGACGAAGCCGAGGTTCCCGGTCTTGTGCGCGACGATCGTCCCAGCGGGAAGCTCGGCCGGCAGCCGGTCGTTGATCTGATTGCGCTCGAGGCGCGCGAGCATCCGGTCCGATGCCGCCGCCGAGACCAGCTTGCGCTGCGCCAGGAGGGTGAAGTACAGGCCGATGGCCCGCGCCGTCGCGGTGTTGTCGTCGTTGTCGTCGGTGGCGATGTGAAGCCCGGTGAGACCGAGCTTCTGCAGCGTCGCGTTGATCTTGTCGGGACCGAGCGACCGCCAGAGCTCGAGGGCCGAGCCGTTGTCGGAGACGGTGATCATCGCCTCGAGCGCCGCGTCGATCGTCATCACCGTCCCGGTGAGCTCGTACGAGCCGTCCTCGGTGATGTCCTCGGGCTGGATCTCGATCGTGTCCGTGTACTTGAGGGTCCCCGCGTCGACGAGGGTCTCGACGTGGGCGAGGATCCCGAGCTTGTACAGCGAGGCCGCGATGAACGAGACGTCCGCGTCGTGCGTGTAGAGCGGCGTCGGCTTCAGCGGATCGGCGACGTACACGCCGGTCTCGCCGGGGAACGCCTTCACCAGGCCGTCGACCTGGAGGACCAGATCCTGCGTCGAGGCCGCGCCGGGCACGCCCAGCACTGTCATGCTGAGGCACGCCACGAGCCCGACGGCGATCCGCCGCATCATCAGGCTGTAACGGCGCACAGGCGCGGGTGTTTCACCGGCGCGATGCTGCCATGCCCACCTCCGTGGCGGCACTGCCGAGCTGGACCATTTCGCGGTATCCGGCCGGTGTCTCGTCGTCGAAACCCAGCAGGTGCAAGGACCCGTGGGCCGCGAGAAAGGCGACCTCGCGCACGAGCGCGTGGCCGCGCCGGCGGGCCTGCCGCCGCGCCTGGGCGGCGCTGATCACGACATCCCCGATATCGAGCTCGCCGTCGGCATCGCGGCTCAGCTTTCGTACAGCTTTTTCACCTTTGGCCCGACCGACGGCCTGTCCGAACGAGAGGACGTCGGTCGTCCGGTCCATGTGGCGATAGCGGCCGTTCAGCTCGCGCATCTCGTCGTCGTCGACGAACGCGACGGTCAGGCGAGCGTCAGCGGGGAGTCCGTACGGCTTGACCGCGGCCCGGATCGCGCGGCGCACCGGTGCGAGGTCGCACGGCGGTGAGCCGCGGAAGGCGAGTCTCAGGTGCCGGAAGCGCTCGTCGGCGGGATCGCGGCCGGAGGCAGCCGCGCGATGCGGTCCTCCGGATACGGGATCCGCTCGTGATACACGCCCGCGAGGAGCTCGCGGAACGCGTCCTTCACCCGCTGCACGTCGCGAAGGGTGAGGTCGCAATCATCGAGCTGGCCGTCGGCCACCTTCTCATCCACGATCCGCTCGACCATCTCGCCGATCTGCTCGGGGGTCTTCTCCGCGAGGGAGCGCACGGCGGCCTCGGTCCCGTCGGCGAGCATGACGATGCCCGCCTCCTTGCTCCGCGGCTTCGGGCCCGGATGGCGGAACGCGGACTCGTCGACGGACGTCCCGCGCTGCGTCGCGAGCGTGTGGAAGAAGCGGATGAGGCTCGTGCCATGGTGCCCGGGGATGATCTCGCGGATCTGCGGCGGCAGGCGGTAGCGGTCCGCGAGCGCCAGACCGTCACGGACGTGCGCCGACACGATGCTGGCGGACACCGCGGGGTCGAGCTCGTCGTGCGGGTTCGTCCCGGTCTGGTTCTCGATGAACGCGAGGGGGTTCCGCATCTTCCCGATGTCGTGGTAGTACGCGCCGACGCGGGCGACGAGGGGATCCGCGCCGACGACCTCAGCGGCGCGCTCCGCGAGGTTCGCGACCAGCAGCGAGTGGTGGTACGTCCCCGGTGTGCGGAGCAAGAGCTGCCGCAGCAACGGATGGTTCGGATCCGCGAGCTCGCGGAGCTCGAAGACGGTCGTGATCCGGAAGAGATGACCGAGCATGACGACCGCGCCGAACGCGAGGACCCCTGAGGCGACGCCGCTGATGAGCGCGGCGGATCCGAGCTGGAGCGCCCCGAGGGTGTCCGCGGCGCGACCGACGAGGAGGAACGTCCCGATGACGCCGAGATCGCCGAGCGCGACGTACAGCGCCGCCGCGACGAACTCGCGCGCGGTCGTCGCGCGCCGGACGGCGGCCATGCCGAGGAGCGCGGGCACGAGGACGTAGGCGACGAGCTCGACCTGGCCCGACATGATCCCGACGTGGAGCGCGCCGACGATCTGCGTCGCGAGCGCGGTCCGCCCGCCGACGAGCACGGTGAGCGTCATCGCGACGGCGGCGAACGGGAGGAAATAGACGGCGACGGTGTGACCTGGGATGAGCGCGCGTCCGGCCGCGGTGATCACGACGAGCGCGAGCCCGACGACGACGAGCTTGCGATCGTCGGTCCAGGCCTCCGGCGCATAACGCTCGACGAAGAGGGCGAGGACGCCGGCGATGATGAGCGCCCAGCCGAGCAGGCCGATCGCGCTCTTCCAGTCGATGCCCGGATTGACAAGGCCGAGCGCGCGGAGCTTCTCGAGATCCTGCTCGGTGACGACCTGGCCCTCGCGCACGACGACCTCGCCGGCGGTGACCTGGACCTGCACCTGAGCGACGTTGTCGCGGGCCGACTGCTGCGCCGCCGCCGTCGCGTTCGCGTCGAAGGTGAGGTTGGGCTGCAGGCTCTGCTTCAGCAGCTCGGCGCCGATGCGCTTCTGGCGATCGGTCCACGCCGGCGGCAGCGCCTTCAGCGTGTCGGCGCGCGCCGCGTCGAGCTGCTCGGGACGGATGCCCGGCTGGTAGAGCGTCTTGAGGGCCGTATCGAGCTCCTTGGTGAGCTGGTCGAATTCGGCGGAGGTCATGTCGAGCGCATCCGTCGCGAGCGGCACGCTGAGCGCGACCTCGCTGAGCTTGGTCAGCGCGGTGATGCGCTGGTCGCGCGGCAGGGTCGCGTCGGCGCGGACGCGAGCGATGCCCGTGAGCGCCGCCTGGAGGTGAGCGCTCGCGGTCACGTTGACCGCCGGGTCGGTGATGTACACGCGCTGCACCGACGCGGCGGCCTTGTCGCGCTCGGCATTCGTGAGCGACTCGGACGCGAAGACCGTCGAATGCGGCGCGCGCACCTCGCGGTCCGCGACGACGCCGGCTTTGCCGTATGACACGACCGCGGGCGGCGAGAAGAGGAGCGCGACCGCGCTCAGCAGTCCGGTCGCGACGACGAACGCGGCCATCCGCGCGCGTGGATCCGTCCTGATGAGGCCCCGGATCTCGGCGATCGAGCGGGTGCGCGGCGCGAACCGGATCATTCCTGCGACCTCTCGTGCCGATCGTACGCGCGGACGATCCGCGCGACGAGCTCGTGGCGCACGACGTCCTTGTCGTCGAACTCGACGAACCCGATGCCCTCGACATCGCGCAGGACCTCGCGGGCCACCACGAGACCGGAACGCGAGCCTGCGACGAGATCGACCTGGGTGATGTCGCCGTTCACGACGGCCTGCGAGCCGTAGCCGAGCCGGGTGAGGAACATCTTCATCTGCGCCGGCGTGGTGTTCTGCGCCTCGTCGAGGATGATGAACGCCTCATTCAGGGACCGGCCCCGCATGTACGCGAGTGGCGCAACCTCGATCTCGCCGCGCTCCTGCGCACGCGCCATGCGCTCGGGGGGCATGAGCTCGAACAGCGCGTCATGTAGCGGCCGGAGGTACGGGTCGATCTTCTCCTGCAGATCGCCGGGCAGGAACCCGAGGTTCTCGCCTGCCTCGACGGCCGGCCGCGTGAGAATGAGACGCGTCACCTTGCGTTCGCGGAGCGCATTCACGCCCATCGCGACGCTCAGATATGACTTGCCCGTGCCGGCGGGACCGGTCGCGAACACCAGGTCCTTCGTACGGATCGCGTCGATGTAGCGGCGTTGATTGTCGGACTGTGGCGCGATCCGCTTGCCGGTCACCGTCGTCGCGACGTGCTCGCGGATCTGCTGCGGCGTCGCGACCGGAGCGTCCTTCGCGTCGCCGATCAGGCGCTCGAGCGCGGGCTTGCGCAGGTTCTCGTCGCGGCCGGACAGCGTCCGCATCGCGCCGACGAGATCGCCCACGCGCGCGACCGATGAGGGATCGCCACTGATGCGAAGCTCCGCGCCGCGCGCGACGATCTTCACGCCGAACTCGCGCTCGATGCGGTCGATGTTCGCTTCGTTCTGGCCGGCGACGAACATCATCTCGTCAGGGTCCGGGATGAGGATCGTGATCTGCTGCGCCTGCGCCACTACGAGCCGGCCCTCTCCTTGAGGACGCGCTGCGCGACGGCCGCGACGGTGCGGCCCTCGGCGGTGTCGCCGAGCGCGGCGCGAACGGCGGCGATGACCTTGCCCATGTCCTTCGGCCCGGCGGCGCCGGTATCGGCGACGGCCTTCCGCACGGCGGCCTCGACCGCGGCCTCGTCGAGCTGCGCCGGCAGGTAGGAGGCGATGATCGCGAGCTGCGCCCGCTCGCGCTCGGCGAGCTCGGTGCGGCCGCCCTTCTCGAAGGCTTCGATCGAGTCGCGCCGCATCTTCACCTGCCGCTTCAGCACGTCCCGGACGGCCGCGTCGTCGAGGACCTCCGGGGCGTGCTCGGCCAACCAGGCCGAACGGGCCGGCTCGTCCATTCCCTTGGCGGTGAGGCCGTCGATGGCGGCGACCCGGCGGGCATCCTCCTCGGTGCGCACGGCCGCGAGGACGAAGCGCAGCGTGTCACGCCGCAGGTCGTCACGGGCCTTGACGGCCGTGACGGCATCGCGTTCGAGTTGGGCTTTCAGCGCCGAGGCTCGCTGCGGGGCGCTAGCGCTTGCGACGCTTCGCTTCCTTGCGCTTGCGACGGGCCGCCGGGCGCTCGTAGTACTCGCGCCGGCGGGCCTCCGCGAGGATCCCGGCCTGCTGGATCTTCTTGTTGAAACGGCGGAGGGCGGCCTCGAACGACTCGCCCTCGCCGATGATCACTTCGGACATGCGGTCTGCCAGGTCACCCCGCTTTCGGTCATACAAGACGATGCCGGCGCCCCGAAGGGCTGCCGACACGCCGAATCATACGTCCTTTGCGGCCCACCCGCTGGTAAAGATACGCGCATCTTTCTAGCCCACAGAATGGGCGCCGTGGCCGCCGTCATCTTCCTGCTCGCCTATCTCGCCGGCTCGGTGTCCTTTCCCTACTGGGTGGCCCGCCTGCGGGGCGTCGACCTCCGCACCGTCGGCTCCCGGAAGCTCGGCGGCAGCAACCTCTGGAAGAGCGTCGGGCACCGTGAGGCGGTGGTCGGCGGGCTGCTTGATGCGGCCAAGGGCTTCGTCGCGGTGATCGTCGCCCGCGCGCTCGGGCTGCCGCTCGAGGTGCAGCTCGCCTGCGGCATCGCCGCGGTGATCGGGCAGATGTGGCCGGTGTTCCACCGCTTCGACGGGGGTCGCGCCAACTCGGCGGGCTGGGGATTCGCGCTCGCGGTCGATCCGGTCGCGTTCGTGATCATGATGCTGCCGGTCGTCGCCGCGCTCGCGATGCGCGTCGCGGTGCGCCCGCGTCCAAGCCGCGTCCTGCCGCTCGCCTCGCTCCTCTCGTTCGGCGTCTTCGCCGCCGTCATCTGGGAAGAGGACGGCACGACGCCCGCGGTCGTCGCCGGCCTGCTGCTCCTCGGGCTCATCCTCGCGCGGCGGATCACGGCCGGGATCGCCGACGATCTCGCGCTCGGCGCACCGGCGTCGCGCGTCCTGCTGAATCGCGCGCTGTTCGATCGCAGCGAGCTTCAGCAGCGCGGAGTGATCGGGATCTAGGCGCGATCCCGCGCGCCGGTGAGCATCGCGACCGCCGCGATCGCCGCGGTCTCCGCGCGCAGGATCCGTTTGCCGAGCGATGCGATCGTGGCGCCTCGCCCGCGGGCGAACGCGATCTCGTCCGCGGTGAGGCCACCTTCGGGACCGACGACGAGCGCGACATCGCCGGCGGCCGCCGCGTCGAGCAGATGCGGGCCGGCGGCCTCTTCCCAGAGGACCACGGCTCGCTCGAGCAGCGCGAACAGCGGCTCCCACTCGACGAGCTCGTCGATCGCGGGGAGCACGGCGCGATGCGCGGTCTCCGCGGCCTCGCGCGCGATCTTGGCCCAGCGCTCGCGTTTCGCGGCGGAGAGCTCGCGCACGACGGATCGCGACGAGACGAACGGCACGAAGCGAGAGACGCCGAGCTGGCTCGCGGCCTCGACCACCTCCTCGCTGCGGTCGCCCTTGAGCACCGGCACGGCCAGCGTCAGCCGGTAGTCGAGCTCGGTCGCCACGGGACGGCGCGCCACGACCCGGCCGGTGACCTGCGCCGGCGCGACCGCCTGCAGCTCGACCTCGTGCTCGGTCCGGTCGGCGACGAGCACGATGCGCTCGCCCGGCTGCAGGCGCAGCACGGTCGCGATCTGCCGCGCCTGCTCGCCGGACAGGAACGCGCGCTCCGCGGGCGGCGTGACGACGAAGAACCGGTGCATCCGACCGTGTTCTAACGCGTCAGGACGAGTGCGACCCAGTCGCCCTCCTGCTCGCGCCAGCGGACGCCAAGCCCTTCGGCCTCGAACGCGGCGAGCGTCTCGGCCTCCTCGGTCGCGATGATCCCCGCGATGACGAGCCTGCCGGCCGGCGCGAGGTGTGCGCCGAGATCCGGCGCGATGCGCTGCAGCACCGCGGCGACGATGTTCGCGAGCACGAGGTCGAACGTCCCCCCGAGATCCGCGGCGCTGCCGACCGCGAGGGCGATCGAGACCCCGTTGCGCCGGACGTTCTCCCGGGCTTCGCGGATGGCGACCTCGTCGACATCGACGCCGACCACCTCGCGCGCACCGCGCTTCGCGCAGGCGATCGCGAGGATCGCCGAGCCGGTCCCGACGTCGGCGACGCGCCTGCCCGAGACGTCGATCGTGGAGAGCGCCCGCAGGCAGGCCTGGGTCGTCGGGTGGAGGCCCGTGCCGAACGCCATCCCGGGGTCGAGCGACAGCACGGTCGCGTCGCCGGGATCGGCGTCCGACCACGTCGGCCGCACGAGGAACGCGCCGATCCGGATCGGCTTGAACGACGCCTTCCACGTCTCGAGCCAGTCCTGCTCGTCGATCTCACGCACCGCCAGCTCGCCGATCGGGCCGAGCCCGAACGCCTGGAGGTGGCCGAGCGCGTCGCGCACGCGCCGCACGCGGATGCGGGCGATCCGGTCGTACACGAGGTACGCCTTCACGACCGCGAGCGCGGCCGGCTCGAGCGGCTCTTCGACCGCGACGCCGTTGTAGCCGACGCGCGCGAGGATCTCGCTCACGGCTTCGACGGCTTCGGGATGCGCCGGGACCGCGACCTCGAGCCAGCGAATGGGCTCGGTAGCGCCTGCGGCGGACGCGGCCGAAAGCCGCGGTGATGACCTAGATGAGGGCGTCTTTGATCCGGTCGAACACGCCGCGGTCGTCGTCCGCCTGCTCGGGGATGCCCGATGCGGCGTGCAGCTTCTGGTAGAGCGTCTTCTGCTCCTTCGTGAGCGTGCGCGGGATGACGACGTCGAGGTAGACGAGCTGGTCGCCGCGGCCGGTCGAGCCGAGATGCGGCACGCCCTTGCCACGGAGCCGCACGGCCTGGCCGTGCTGCGCCCCGGCCGGGACGCGGACCTTGGCGCGCTCACCTTCGATCGTCGGCACGTCGAGCTCGTCGCCGAGCGCGGCCTGCGCCGGCGAGATGCGGAGCACGTGAACGAGGTCGTCGCCCTCGCGCTTGAACCGCGGGTGCTCCTGCAGCCGGATGAGCACGTAGAGGTCCCCCGACGGGCCGCCGCGCATCCCGGCCTCGCCCTCGCCAGCCACGCGGAGCTGCTGGCCGTCATCGATGCCCGCCGGGATCGTGAGCGTGATGTCGCGCTCCTTGCGCTCGCGGCCCTCGCCGCGGCAGCGCGTGCAGACCTTGTCGACGGTCTTCCCCGCTCCACCGCACCGCGGGCACGTCGAGACGTTGACGAAGCGACCGAACACCGACTGCTGCACCTGGCGGACCTCGCCGCGGCCGTTGCACTGCTCGCAGGTCGTGACCTTGGAGCCGGGCTCGGCACCGTCGCCGCCACAGCGTTCGCACTGCTCGAGGCGCGGGACCTTGATCCCGCGGTCGCCGCCGCGCACGGCGTCGATGAGCTCGATCTCGATCTGCATCCGCAGATCCGCCCCGCGCATCGGACCGCGCTCGCGGCGGCGCATCTCGCCGCCGAAGAACGTGTTGAAGAGGTCGTCGATCCCGAAGCCGACCGTGCCGTCGGTGCTCCCGAACATGTCGAAGCGCTGCCGGCGCTGCGGGTCGGACAGCACCTCGTACGCCTCGGTCACCTCGCGGAAGCGCGCCGAGGCTTCGTCGTCCTTGTTCACGTCGGGGTGGTACTGGCGCGCGAGCTTGCGGTACGCGCTGCGGATCTCGTCTTCCGACGCGCCGCGCTCGACGCCGAGGATCGCGTAGTAATCGGTGCGGGCCATACCTAGATTATCGGGGCACATTGAGAGGCCGGCCGGATGGTCGCGCAATGGACGCACGTGCCGAGCGGCGCCCTCTGGACTGAAGGCGGTCCTACACGGTCGTCGTGCGGTTCAGCGCGTGTTGCGCGATGCAGATGCCGGCCGGTTCAGCTCGGAACCGGCCGGCCGATCGGAGACTTCGAATCAGCCGATACCGGCTCCCCCGTCGCGCATCCAATAGCCGTTGTGTCCAGCGCCCGCGCAACGGTTCGTGATCGGGGAACGCTGGATCTCGTGCCAGGGTCCGCCGTCCCAGCGGAACTCTGTTGGAGTTCCGGCGGCGACCGCTTGGACCGCGGTTCGGTCGTATTGCGCGCGGAGCACGGAGTCGCTCAACTGCATGAACGTGGCTTGGCCCGGATTGATGACCGACAGGCCTCCGTCGATGCTTCGTAGGCCGAATGGACCGAGACGTACGTGGCCATCGTGCAATGGAGCGGACGAATCGACCGCGAAGGTCACGTGGTACTCGGACGTAACGCCTTTCCACACACTGCGCTGATCGTAGGAATGCTCCCCCTCTGACCATGCACCTGGCGCGAATTGGTGGGTGTACGACCAAAGCCACGATTCGTCGCATGGAGGCGTTGGCGCCACGGGTAGGTCGGTCGATGCGTAATCCACGGTGTAGGTCTGCGTGTAGGCGGTCATCCACGGGAGACTCTGATCCACCGATGCAGTCGCGGCGCCGGACCCAGGCGTGCCACCATCGAGGATCGGTTCGGCGAGCGAAGCCGAGGTCTGCGGCCCGCATGCCACGCACACCGGCGCAGAGACATTCGCCGACAGCACGTCGACCTGTGGCTTATGCGCGAAGACGACCCCGAACGGATTCGGGATATTCAGGATCGCCGCGAAAACGTAGGTGTGCCCGAGCACGCCACTGCTAAGGACGAACTGACCCCCATTCGGACCTGGGAAGAGGGTCACGCTGTCGCCCGCACCGACAAGGGGCGGCGCGACAAGCGTAACGAGCGTCGCGCCAGGTACCCTCGATTCGATGGTGAGCTTCAGATAGTGATTCGGGGTGCCGTATGCGGGATCGGTGAGCGTGAAGCTGACTGTGGTGGTCTGCTGGAGACCGGTGAGCGGCACGTTCAGCTGATCCACGCTGCGACTCGATTCGAAGCCGGATGGGCCACTGACCGGAAGGGGCGACTGACGAAGGTCGAGGAAGACGGTGCCGCCATCCGCGAGCGACGCCTGCGAGAGCGACACCGGGAACGCCGCGAACGACTGACCAGCTGATGCGAATCCCGTCGCGGGATAGCCACTGTCGATCGACACCATCGCATTCGTTACGTCGGCTCCGGAATGGTTCTGGACTTGCGCCCAGAACCCCCAGGTACCCGCGAGCCCGGCCGAGCTACTGACGGCGTCAACGCTCGACGGGACCGTCGCGACCTCGCCATGCGCCTCGTCCAGCTGCATCCACGGTCCACCGGCGCCGCCACCAGCCCGTGCGATGCCAGCCGGGAACAGTCCGACGACCACGATGAACATCGCGATGAACACGCCAACCCGAGCGAAGAAACCCGCCATCCCTCACCCTTAGCGCCGTCTCGCGACGCCCCACATCCGCGCCGACACCCTGGTGGCAACCGACTATACGCTCGGTTCCCAGGCCCCAGGCGATCGGGATAACGAGCCCAGGTCGACGTCCCCGCGGGCATGCCGACCACGTTCACGATCCACAACGACGACCCGATCGACCACGAGTGGCTGATTGGCGATCTCGCGCCGTATGAACGCCGACCGCGCTGGGACCGAGCGGGTGCACGCGTCGCAACCCGACGAGCTCGCGGTCCTTCGATGTCAACGCGGACCACGACGCTCACGTTCCCCGTGACGATGACGCTCGTTCACAGGTGCCAGCTTCCCGAACATCGGGCTACGGGATTGGCCGGGACGCCCGTCGTGAAATAGCTACGCGCGCGATGAAACGGCGGAGCGGCGGGTTCTGGCCGATGCTGCCGGGTCCCCTCCGAAGAGGGGTCCGGCAGCGGGAGGGCCAGAGGCCCGCCGCCTCGGGCCTAGCACGTGACTAGCTCTGCTCTTTGAACTCGCCTTCGATCGTGTCGTCCTTCTTGCCGTCGGTGCCGGCGGTCGCACCGGCGGGCTCGCCCTCGGGCTGCCCGGTCTGGGCCCCCTGCTGCGCGGCCTGGTCGGCCTTGTACATCGCCTCGCCGATCTTCGTCGAGGACTGGCGCAGGGCCTCGGCCGCGGACTTGATCTTCTCGGTGTCGTCGGTCTTGAGCGCGTCGCGGACGGCCTTGATCTTCTCGTCGACGTCGCTCTTCACGTCGGCCGGGACCTTGTCGCCGGCGTCGCGAAGGGCCTTCTCGGCCTGGTAGGCGAGGTTGTCGGCCTCGTTGCGGGTCTCGATCCGCTCGCGGTTGCGGCGGTCCTCCTCCGCGTGGGCCTGCGCGTCGCGGACGAGCTTCTCGACCTCGTCCTTCTGCAGACCACCCGACGCGGTGATCGTGATGTGCTGCTCCTTGCCGGTCGCCTTGTCCTTCGCGTGGACGTTCACGATGCCGTTGGCGTCGATGTCGAAGGACACCTCGATCTGCGGCACGCCCCGCGGCGCGGGCGCGATGCCGTCGAGGATGAAGCGGGCGAGGCTCTTGTTGTCCGCGGCGAGCTCGCGCTCACCCTGGACGACGTTGATCTCGACCTGGGTCTGCGCGTCCGACGCGGTCGTGAAGACCTGCGACTTGGACGTCGGGATCGTCGTGTTCCGCTCGATGAGCTTCGTCGCGACTCCGCCGAGGGTCTCGATGCCGAGCGACAGCGGCGTGACGTCGAGGAGGAGGACGTCCTTCACCTCGCCCTTGAGGACGCCGGCCTGGACGGCCGCGCCGATCGCGACGACCTCATCCGGGTTGACGCCCTTGTGGGGCTCCTTGCCGAAGAGCTTCTTCACGGTCTCGACGACGAGCGGCATGCGGGTCATGCCGCCGACGAGGATGACCTCGTTCACCTTGCTCGCGTCGACCTCCGCGTCCTTCATGCACTGCTTCACCGGGCCGAGCGTCTTCTCGACGAGGTCGCCGACGAGCTGCTCGAGCTTGCTCCGGGTGAGCGTGATCACGAGGTGCTTCGGACCGGACTGATCGGCCGTGATGAACGGGAGGTTCACCTCGGTCTGCATCGTCGTGGAGAGCTCGATCTTCGCCTTCTCGGCGGCCTCCTTCAGACGCTGGAGCGCCTGACGGTCGTTCTTCAGGTCGATGCCCTGATCGCGCTTGAACTCTTCGACGAGCCACTCGATGACCCGCTGGTCGAAGTCGTCGCCGCCGAGGTGCGTGTCGCCGTTCGT
>Ga0070730_10003480_pt1 | contig 14111 bp, 11 predicted proteins | sample Coa_R1_3_FD_66447 | JGI IMG/M metagenome (GOLD analysis project Ga0070730, IMG submission 66447) | Surface soil microbial communities from Centralia Pennsylvania, which are recovering from an underground coalmine fire - Coalmine... | ecosystem: Environmental > Terrestrial > Soil > Unclassified ...
CCAAAGCGGTAATCGACCTTGGCGCCGTAGCTCATCCCGAAGGCGGAGTCTGCCACCGCAAACCCCAGCGTGTTGCAATGGTAGGCGGCGTCTCCTTCCATCGTCCAGGTGGTGCCCCCTGAGCCTTGCACCGCTTTGCCAGCCGTGCTATTCAGATCGCCCCAAATGCCGCCAGAGACGCCCCATTCGAGTTGAAGGAGCTGCCAACATTCCCCGCACGCCTCATCGGCGAACTCAGGAATGCCAGTCAGGGGCGAGTCAAAGGTGACGACGTGATCGACGTACAGGTAGTTCGGGAAATGCCCATTATTGCTGAGGGTGTTGTGGTTGACGTAGATCTGATACAGCGCTTCCTTGAGCAGCACGCCGCCCAGGCTGTGCGCGACCACATTGACCTTCCAGCCGTTGCCGGTGTAGTTATCCCAGATGTACCAGGCGAGCAAACAGGCAACGTGCAGATCATCCTCATTATTGGTGCCGTCGTTGCCATCGTGGTAGTTATCGCAGAAGGATGTATTCGGCACGTTGCGTATGTTCGCGTAGGTCATGTTCGGCGTCTGGGACAGATTCACCGTACAGTGATCGTAGGTGTAATATTGGAGGGCGACCAGATTGCCGACCCATTGGTGACTGCTATCGCTGAGCAGGTTGGCCGCCGCCCCAAAATTGACCTGGCAGTTCCCGTTGGGATCGTTGCCATCGGCCCCATTGTACGACGAATCCACCCCATGAATGAAGAGAACATCCTCTCCTTTGCCCGGGTAGCAGCAGGCATAACCCCAGCCAGGGTTGATCCCCCACTGCGGTCGGCTGGCCTGGCTGCTCGCGCTCGGCGCCTGCGCCGCTCTGCTGGCGGCAGAGGCAGGTGTCGCCAGGCCCCCCACGAGGAAGCCGATGGCAAAGAGGAAGGTCACGAGGAAACGCGGGAGCCGTCTCTTGAGACGCATGGACATTGCTGATACCTCTTTCAACTGTATTGGATGGGCTGCGAGAAATGCGTCTGGCGGGCGAACCCTGTAGGTCGGGCGGGGGCGCGCCCCAGAAGAAAGCGGCATGTGTTCATTGGAGCGCCTCCTTGCCTACAAAGCAAACACTCCCTTAGGGAGATTCCAAGCGACCGATCAAACCAGGGCCGCGCGAGCAACCAACAGGCCACGCCAGATGGGACAGGCGCGTGGGATACGAGGGATGCCAGGGACATGAGAATCAGATGCGCGTTCGCGCAAAACGAGGATACCTGCGAGGGAAAAGGAACCTTCCCGCTGCGGAAGAGCATCCTTTGCTCCGCATGGGAGCAATGGTACAGCTTCTTTAGCAGCGAGTCAACGAAGCCGCAAACAGCGGGACTATTCTCCTATCAAAGCTCAGCCAAAAGTACCGAATCGCCCTTGCCATCGGCTGGCGGTGGTGCTAGAATGAGCGCCATGAATCCCGATAGCCTGCACTTCTGCCAGGCGGGATGCCTTCTGGTCCCCCTGGCCCATCGCGCCGCCCGCCCCCTGGCTGACCTGTAGCCCGCGCTCGCCCCTGTCGCGCCCTCCGGCTTGCCCAGCACAGGCTCTCAGAACACTGACCATTTATCAACTGAACATTTACTAGAAAAGGACATCGTAATGCGAGTATTGACAATTGTGTGAATACTGTGTATACTCACCCTGTCGAATACCAGTTGCTCAACCGTAGGTGATCGGAGAACGGTTCGTGCGGCGCTTTGTAGAGCGTCCCCTGATTTCGGCTTTTTAGCGTTGTTCCCGCGGCGCCATGCCTGGAAAAGAGGGAGCAGATGCTTATCCCACAAGGAGGCGTATTTACCACCGAGCAGATCCAACATGCCCATCGTTTTGTAGGCCATGACCACTTTTGGGAGCGCGCCTTGTCGCGCCGCGCCTTTGTAGGAATGGCAGCCGGAGCGAGCGCTGCTATGCTTGCCTCCAATCTCTGGATGCCCGCGCTGGCCCACGCCACCGATCTTCATCGTGGCGCTGCGCCGCGCCCCATCCCCGGCGGTATCCAACCCTTTGGCCCAGGGACCGAGGTCTTCCACGTCTTCGGGCCTGCCCCTGGCGCCGAGCCATCTACGATTACCGATTTCGCTGGCGTTATTGGGGTCGCTGTCATTGATGGAACTGGAACGGCAGAGAACACGCAGACCGGCGCGCATTTCCCGCTCGTCTTCGATGTCGATCAGCGCTTCTTTCAGGGGCGCTACGTCGGGCTGGATGGGCATGTCCATCGGGCCACGTTTGTCTTCATCTGACTGGACCTCTATGAGGGGCAGGTTGCCCCTGCGAATCAGGTCCACGATTTCAACCCCGGCTTTGGTGAAAAAGGGTTGGTTTGGACTATCCTCGTTCCTAGCGAGAGCGCTCAGGTGAATCTGCGTGAGGCGCACGCCTCGTTGCAGGTCAGCAGCGTCGGCGTTCGAGACTTCTTTACCATCGGCAATGCGTTGATGCACGGGCAGTCTGTCCCTGCCACCGTCTCCTACCATATCCGCTGGAGTGGCGTCAACCGGCGCGCGCATATTACCGGCGATACCCCCTTTGTGGCTGATGTGATTGAGGACAACGCGGTCATTGAGTGGCGTGCGGAAGAGTCGGGCTTCAAATTTGTCTCCGACCCGGCGAATACCTCGAAAAGCCTCTTCGCCGAAATTGGCCGTGAGCGCAATGGCGTGTTCTTCTCGAACTAAGCGGAAGCCATAGCTCGGCGGCGCGCCCTACGCTGGCAGCCTCAGCATCTCGTCGCGCAGGGCGCGCTCCGCCCCGGCGTCCCCGCGATAGCGCCGCCGAAACTCTCGATAAATCTGCCCGATATGCCGCAGCGTCCCCGTCAGCGCCTGCTGCTGCGTGGCGCGCTGCTCTTTATCGCTTTCCCAGGGCAGCGTCAGCAGCCGCAGCGCCCGCTCCAGTTCCATCCCCAGCAGCTTGCGCAGCGTCGCAATGCGCATCTCGCGCAGCGTCCAGCCGGGAAAGCGCCGCTGCTGGCGATCCTCCAGCAGCGGCTCGGAGTCGCCGTTGTAGCGAAAGAAGCGCGGCTGCCCCTTGATCTGCCAGGCGCGGGCGCGCCGGGCGAGCAGTTCTGCCAGCAGGTCTTGCGTCTGCGGGGGCAGCAGGTCTAGCGGCAGCGGAAACCAGAAGGCGCGGGCCGCCTCGGCGCAGGCAGCCGCGCTGGTCGGCGGCGCGGGCGCCTTGCGAGCAGTGGAACGAGACGAAGCAGCGCGAACAGCGGCGCGAGGAATGGACATGGCAGACTCCCCTTTCTCCAGAACCGAGAAAGGCTCAGCGGCCATCCACCCGGATTGCCTGAAGCGCGGGCAGCGCGCGGACCGGCGGGATGCGTGGGCAGCGCTCGCGCCGCTCGCGCATCCCCCAGGCGTCCGGCGATTCACCCATCCAGAAGATGGCCGCTGAGAAGTCTCCCATCGCCCACAGTGATAGAATGACTCCCAGCCCCGTCTCTGGAGTACCCAGGGATGGGGTGAATAGCGTCGCCGGCGGGTTAACGCCGACGGCGCTGTGCCGTGAACCGAACAACAAACCAACAACCAACAAACCAACGAACCAGGAACCGATGGGAATAGTATAGCTGGCCGCCGTTTGTTTGTCAAGGGTCGGGCTGGCGGCTGAAGGCCGCGCCTGCGGCGGCGGGCGCTGGACGGCGCTGGGCGCCGCCCCTCTCGCTCGCTGCGCTCGCTCGCGCGCCCGCGCCTGGAGTCCCCAAGGGGACGCAAAGCCCGCCTGCGCGGGCTGAGACGGGCTGGCTGTTAATGCAATTTGCCCAATCAAACGGGTCTTCGTCCCAGGCCGCGCAGGCGGCCTTCGTGGCGCAGCCTCCAGGCGCGGGTTTACCCGCCCGCCTCGCCTGCCCAGATGAGAAATTTCCCATCTTGCTCAAAACGTTTTCACATCTCCCCAGCTTATGCTCAGAGTGTGGTGTTCGAGTACACCGCGTTAGTTTCACTCTGAGGAGATACACCAATGGAAGACTCTGGTTTCCAGATGGCCCAACCGCCCGCGCCGCGTCGGCACGGGCGCAGGCGCCTGCTGCTGGGTGGCCTGGCCCTCGCCTTCGCGCTCACCCTGGGGGTTGGCGCGGTCATGGGTTCGGCGCTCGGCTCCAACCAGGCCCAGGCCGCAAGCAACGTCAACCAGGCGTCGAACGCCGCCAGCCAGCCCCAGGCCGCGAACTTCGGGCCGGATAATCCCCAGCGCGGGTTTGCGGGCACCCCTGGACCTGGCGGGGCGGGTCAGTGCGTCGCGCTGACCGTTACGAGCATCAACGGCTCGACAATTGTGGCGAAAGCCTCGGATGGCAGTTCCGTCACCATCCACACGACCTCCAGCACCACCTACACGAAAAACCACCAGTCCGCCGCCGCGAGCGCCGTCACCGTCGGCGCCCGCGTGAGCGTCATGGGCACGCACAACAGCGACGGCAGCATCACCGCGACCAGCATCGACATCGTGGGCTGACCGCGTGTGATCGCGCAGCGGTCCTTGCAGCGCCAGCCACCGTGCTGGCGAGCGATTGGCCGACGAGACGCCGACGGTACAAACGGGCTGCCCGTTTGTACCGTCGGCGTCTCGTCGGCGCGTCCTGGGGCGGAGTGGCCCTGTACCGTCGGCGTCTCGTCGGCGCGTCGGCGGCGACACGGGCCACCCACTTGTGCCTGGAACCACTTTTTGGTAGAATCCTTTAGCACGCACGGGGTGGTTAGCAGTGCCCTGGCGTCCTGCTGTGATGGATCCTCTCGCTCGAAGCGAGCGAGAGGCTGCTTGAGGAGGGGATACACATGGCTGATCGCGTGGGAGAACACATAGGCCATTATCAACTGCTCAAAGTGCTGGGCTGGGGCGGTTTCGCCGAGGTCTATCTGGCCGAACACGTTCACCTGGGGACGCAAGCCGCCATCAAGCTGCTGCATGCCCAGCTTGCCAGCGCCGCAGAACTGGAGCAATTTCGTCAAGAGGCGCGCACGATTGCCGCCCTCATTCACCCCAACATTGTGCGCGTCCTTGATTTTGGCGTCGAAGGCGCCATGCCCTATCTGGTCATCGACTACGCCCCCGGCGGCACGCTGCGCCAACTCCACCCGCCAGGGATGCCTGTGCCGCTGCCCGTCGTCGCCTCCTACGTCAAGCAGATCGCGCAGGGCTTGCAGTACGCGCACGCGCATCAGATCATCCACCGCGACGTCAAGCCGCAGAATCTTTTGATGGGGCGCAGCCACGAAGTCTTGCTGTCGGACTTTGGCATTAGCGTAGTCGCGGAAACCTCCAGTCGCCAACAAACGCTCGGCTTCGCGGGGACCATCGCCTATGCCGCCCCAGAGCAGCTTCGCGGCAAGCCGCAGCGCGCGAGCGACCAGTACGCGCTGGGCGTGATGATCTACGAATGGCTGACCGGCGAACAGCCGTTTCGCGGCGGCTTTGTGGAAGTCTTTGGGCAGCAGCTCGATACGCTGCCCTCGCCTTTGCGCGAGAAGGCGCCCTCCATCCCGCCCGCGCTGGAGCAGGTCGTGCTGACGGCGCTGGCGAAAGACCCCAGGGAGCGTTTTGGCAGCGTGCAGGCGTTTGCCCGCGCCTTTGAGAGCGCCGCGCAAGAGGCGGCCTCACCCGCGTATGCGCCCACCGCGCAGGTACCGCCCGCAGGCCGCCCGATCACCCCCCCGTCCGCCAGTCAGCCCGCAGCGGCAGTTACCCCGCCAATCGACCTGTCGCCACCCTTCAGGGAGGTTCCCGCCGCTGCTCACACTCCAGCAAGCCCATTGCCCGCGATGGTCTGGGAGACCTCTCCTGGGCCGGTCACGTCAGCAAGCAGCCTGACGCTACCCGTCAGCGCGGTTCCCTCAGAACCCCCGGCAGCCCCGACGCCTGCCCCCGTGCAGCCGAAAGGAAGCCGTCGCAGACCGAATATATGGGCCGCCCTGGTCCTGGTGGTTCTTCTTATTGCTGCTGGCGCTGGCGCCGCCGTCCTGCGCTCTAAGCAGGGGAGCAGCACGCCTCCCCAGACCTCCAGCAGCGCGGGAGAGAATACCTCCCCGACCGATACCCCCACTCCCACAAGCAATCAACCATACACTGCCGCTGTTCCCGGTCCAGATTGTGATCAAGGAGGCGGCAGTTGGTCGTTTGATTCCACGAATACGACCCTGAACTGCGCTTCAGATGGGCTGATGATGAGCAGTGTCTCTGCTGGATCACCAGCGTCGGTGAGTTTTACGCTCCCCGATGGGCAATCCTTTCCCCAGGACTATACCGTTGAGGTACAGATCGATCACATGCAGCCCCAGGGTAGCAACACGCCCTGCGCAGGTATTGCTGCTCGTTACACCTCTTCCGGGGGCTATGCTTTCACCGTGTGTGCTGATGGTTCCTGGAGTATTGATCAGGTAGATGCTCAAGGTCAGAACAAAGCCACCCTCACCAGTGGGAATGTCGATGCGAGCAGTTCGTATGACATCATCGTCACGGTGCAGGGGTCTTCTCTAGGGTTCACCATTAACGGCGGTTCGCAGAACACCACTTCCGACACCACCTACCTGAACACGGACTCAGTTCCCTTGTATATCACCAGCGCAACAAGCTCTGCCGTGTTCAGCAATTTTTCCTATACGCCCCAGTCGTAGAGGGCCGCGCCACCCGCCTGTACCGCCGGCGTCTCGTCGGCGCGTCCTGGGGAGGCGTCCGTCTCAGCAGCCAGCGGCCCACCGATACAAGCGGGCCAGCGCGTGGCGCAGCGGCTCGCAGATGCGCTCGGTATTCAGACGCACGCGCACATCCGCGATGCGCTCGCCCTCAAAGAGGAAGATGACCGTGCCGCTCTGGCTCAGCGGGCCATCCGGTCCCATCCAGCGCGACGTATACCGGGCGGCCAGCCGGTTGAAGTGCGCGTAGATCGTGATGTCCTCGAACTGCGCCGCCGGAAAGTGGGGCAGCGCCTCCTGGGCATAGGCGCGCAGGGCGGCTTTGCCAGTCAGGGAAAAGGGCGGCGCGTCGGAGAGGGAATAGCTCACCGTCTCCGTACACAGCGCCAGCCAGGCATCCCAGTCGCGTTGTCCCAGCGCGGCAAAATAGCGCCGGATGATCCGGGCGCGCGGGTCGTCCTCCAGCGGAATTGGCTCGTAGAGCGCGATGATCATCAGCGTGAGCAGGTCCGTCAGATCGCAGGGCACCGGCAGGGCGAAGGCGAAATCGGCATACCCGGCCTCCTGATCGACCAGCGACGGCTTGAGCAGCAGCCCGACGGGCGTCGGCCAGGAGCGGCGGCGCAAGACTTGCGCAGCAGTGAGGGCGTGGACATCATCGTCCTCAGAGAGATCGGCCAGAATCAGCGCGAAGGCCAGGTCATCCACGCGATTCAGCCCGGCCTCAACCGAGGCGACGACGTGGGTCTCGCAGCCCTCGTCGGTCAGCAGGTTCAGCAGGAGGCATTGGAGTTCGGCGCCCGGTTCAATCACCAGCAGGCGTAGTGGCGCAGACGCAGGAGTATACATAGGCTGCCCTCCTTCCAGAAGCGGGCTGTACTGAAATACCGTTATCTGGTCCAGCGAACCCTCTTTCTTCCCTGGCATTTTCCCTGCCACGAGAACATCAGGAGTAGAAACCAGAGGGGTTGAGAAGTGATAGTCATTGCACCGACTTTGAATTGTCTTTGATCCTGGAAACGAGAGGCGCTATGACCGTTGAGACGAACCAGGCCGACGCCGCGCGCTATCGCGCAAACTACCTGGCCGAACAAGAAGACATCTATCTCTATCAGGCGCTGGCCGCCGCCGAGCGCGACGCGCATCTGGCGGAACTCTATCGTCGGCTGGCTCAGGTGGAGAAGCGCCACGCGGACCTGTGGGCCGGGCATCTGCGCCAGTCGGGCGCGGCGGTTCCCGGCTATCGGCCCTCCTGGCGCGTGCGCGTGCTGGCCCGGCTGGCGCGCCGCTTTGGGCCGAATCTGGTCTTGCCGATCATCACCACCAATGAAGCCAACACGATGAGCGAATATGATCAGCAGCCGGAGGCGCTGGAGGGCGGACTGCCAGGGGACGAGCGTTCGCACGCGCGCCTCTTCAACTACCTGGGGTCCACCGTGCGCGGTGGCATCTCCGGCCCGGTGCTGGGCCAACTGGAAGGGCGCCACCGCAATACCGGCGGGGGCAATGCCTTGCGCGCCGCCGTGCTGGGGGCCAGCGATGGCCTCACCTCCAACCTGAGCCTGGTGATGGGCGTCGCCGGATTCAGCCTCACCGGCCACGCCGTGCTGATCTCCGGGCTGGCGGGCCTGCTGGCGGGCGCGTCATCGATGGCGATTGGCGAGTGGCTCTCTGTGCAGAGCGCGCGCGAACTCTACACCCGCCAGATCGCCATCGAGCGCCAGGAACTGCAAGAAGCGCCCGCCGAGGAAGAGGAAGAACTGGCGCTGATCTTCCAGGCCAAGGGCATCAACGAGGCGTCCGCCCGGCAGACGGCGCGCAACGTCATGGGCCAGGAAAGCTCCGCGTTGGATACGCTGGCCCGCGAGGAACTGGGCATCGACCCGGAAGAACTCGGCGGCTCGGCCTGGACGGCGGCGATCACCTCGTTCTGCATGTTCGCCCTTGGCGCGATCATCCCCGTCTTTCCGTTCATCTTTGGCGTCGGCCTGCTCTTCTTGGGCATCAGCCTGGCGATCAGCGTCGTCGGCTTTTTCCTGATCGGCGCGGGCATCACCCTCACGACGGGCACGCCGCTCTGGCTGGCGGGCGGGCGTCAGGCGCTGCTGGGCCTGCTGGCGGCGGGCGTCACCTTTGGCCTGGGCAGGCTGGTCGGCGGCCTGGTGGGCTAGCGCAGGCGGCCTTGTGTACCGCCGCCATCTCTGGCGGCGCGTCCTGGGGTGGGGGTGTACCACCGCCATCTCTGGCGGCGCGTCCTGGGGTGGGGGTGTACCGCCGCCATCTCTGGCGGCGCGTCCTGGGAGGGGGGCAATGTCAATCGCCAGCCCTCCCCTCCGCGAGCAGCACGCTCTTAGGCGCAACCGGATAGCGGGCGCGCCAGGCGTTATAGCCGCCCTGAAGGGCGAACGCCTCGAAGCCGCGTGACCGTAAGTAGCGCGCCGCACGGGCGCTCGTCGCCTCGTCCTTTCAGGCACAGTAGGCCACGACGGGGCGCGAGGGCGTGACCCGCGCCGCCCAGTCGCCCACATGGTCCGGCAGCACGCGCACGCTGCCGGGAATCTGCCCGTCGTCTTGCTCATAGGCTGCGCGGGCGCGCACATCCAGGATGACCGGCGGGCGCGACCCGACCAGTTGCTCGGCCAATTCCTCCGGCGTGACGCGGGGAATAGCGCCTACCTCCTTCTCGAAGAGGCCCGCCGCCGTGCCCTCGCGCTCCTCCGGCCTGGTCTGCTCCGCGTGGGCCACGCGCTGCCCATACCAGTTGGAGAGCGGCGTGGCTGTGACGCCATGCGCGATGACGGAGACCAGCACGACGACGCCGGTAATCGCCAGGATGATCTCCCCTTCCGGCAGGTTCGCCTCGACGACCAGCAGCGCCAGCAAGAGCGCGCTGAGGCCGCGCGGCCCAAACCAGCCGATAAACACCCGTGCTTCCAGGCTGACGCTGGCCCGCCGCAGCACCAGCACCATGACCAGCGGGCGAATGACCACGATCAGCAGACCCGCCAGGATGAGCGAGGGGAACAGCGGCGCGATGTGCGAGAGCGACGAGAGGACGACGCCAAAGAGGATGAAGGCCAGCAGCATCGCCATCTCGGCGGTCACTTCGCCGTAATCCATAAAGCAGTCGCAGAGCGTGACATCAAAGATATTGACCGCCAGCCCAGCGAAGAACGCCGCCAGAAAGCCGTCGCCGCCCACCGCCTGCGCGGCGACGTAGGCGGCCAGCACCAGCCCTAGCCCGTAGAGCGACTGATATTCCTTGGGCACGCTCAGGCGCGCATCCAGCGTACCCATCACCCACGCGCCCACGCCGCCGACGGCCAGCCCCACCAGCGGGCTGAGCAGCAGCAGTTCCGCCAGGAAGACGACCCAATCCAGCGCGCTTCTGCTCTCGGCCTGAAGCACGGCGCTCAGGACCAGCACCAGGGGCAGGACGACAATATCATTCATCCCCGCTTCCACGCTCAGCGCCTGGCGTATCGAGCGCGGAATGCGCTCATTGCGCACAACATCGCGCATGACCACCGGATCGGTGGTCGCCAGAACAGCCCCCAGCAGCAGCGACCGCGCCAGCCCGCCGCCAAAGAGGAAGTGCGCCGCCAGCGCCACGCCCCCAACGGTGAGCAGCGTGACCGGCCCCAGCGAGAGCGTGGGCACGCGCCAGTCGCGGCGCAGCTCCGGCACGTCCAGCTTGGCGGCGTCCAGGAAGAGAACTAGCGCCAGGCTGACCGTCGCCACCGAGACCACCGCCGGGCTGCGTGGGTCCAGGCTGACAACGCCGAACACGCCCGGCCCAAGGAGCAGCCCCAGCCCCAGAAAGAGCATCGGGAACGAGAGCGGGCCGCGCGTGACCACCCCGGCGATCAGCGGCGCGGCGGTGAGGACGACGGCAAGCAGGGCGAACCAGAGGGCCATCAACTGCTCCTTTGCCAGTTCTCTTCTGGAGACCTATCCGGCATGGGTGAGCAGCAGGATATATGCCGCAAGAATCTCTCCGGCGCGTCCTGGCGGCTTCTCGCTAGCCAAACAAATACTTGAAGAACTTCTCGCCCACCTTCTGTTCCTCCACCTCCAGATTGTTGGCCTCCTCGCGGGCGAACTTCACCGCCTGTTGCAGCTTCTCTACGCGCTCCAGCAGTTCGTTGACGCGCTGGGCGGGCAGCGCGCCGGAGAACTTCACCGTGCGCCAGTAGCCAACGGTCACATCTTCATAATAGACCTCGACCTGCGCGGGGTGTTTCTCGGTGGCTTCGGCCTTCACATGGTTGCGCGGCGCCTTCTTGGTGCGCAGCGTCTGCACCGGCTCGGTGGCCCAGCAGTCGGTGGAGGCGTCAAAGCTCCACGACTCCGAGGCGTCCAGCACCGGCAGCTTCTTGATGAAGGTTTGCAGGTCGGTCAACTGCTTCTCCAGGAAGAGCAGATAGGTCGCCGGAGCCTGGCTGATCAGCGTCTGCCCATCGACGACCACATCGGCCTTGGCCTTGCAGTTGGCCCAATCCTTCGTCGCCGTCGCGTCAAAAAGCTTCGTCAGCACCTCCGCCGTCTGGCGGATGATCTCCTGCGCCTTCACCTGCACCTTCGTCGATTCGGGGGGCAGCGCCTCGCCCTCCTCATCTTTGGGCCGATACGTCCGCGAAATGCCCGCCAGCACCGTCTGCTTCTGAAGCTGATGGTGCGCCTCGGTCAGTTCCTGGAATGATCGGCTCTTGATGCCCTTCTCAACCGCAATAATCTGATTCAATTTTGGGGCCATATTGCTTCTACGTTCCTTTGCTTATTCGTTATAGCCATCCGGCGGCGTGAAGCCCCCGAAGGCTTTTTCCAGCAGCGCCGCGAAGGTGATCGTCGTGCGATCCTCTAGATAGGGGCCGATAGCCTGCAAGCCAATCGGCAGGCCGCCCTTCGTGCTACCCCAGGGGAAGGCCGTCGCCGGATGCCCGATCAGCGTCGCCACGCCAGGATAGACATGAAGCTGCCCATACGGAACCGTCTGCCCGTTGATCGTCAGCGTGCGCTCTTGGAACGGCAGATCGGTATGCTCGAAGGCGGGCGAGATCGTCACTGGCATGAGCAGCACGTCCCACTCGCGGAAGAAGGCGCGGAACCGGGCGCGCTCGTACTCGCGTTTCTGGAGCAGGCGCAGGAACTGCGGGCCGCTCGCCGTCAGGCCCAGCAGCACTGCCGCATTAGATGGGTTCGGTGAGCGCCGCAGCCCCTCGGCCATCTGGGCGCGCGCCTCGTCGGGCACGTCCGCGAAGATGTAAAAGTTCAGCAGCGCGGCATACGTCTCCTCGTGCTTGCGCAGATCGTAGCCCTCCGGCTGCGCCTGGGCGACTGTTGCGCCCTTCTGGCGCAGGCGCCCGGCCAGATCATCCAGCGCCGCCGCGATCTCGTCATCCACCGGCAGCCAGTCCGCGCCCGGCAGGATGGCGACGCGAAAGTCCGCCAGCGACGCATGCCGCGCAGCGGGCAGGTCCAGCTTCCAGGCGACATCCTCGCCCACCACCGGCCCGGCGATCACGTCCAGCGCCAGTTCCAGATCGTCCGCGCTGCGCGCCAGCGGCCCCTGCACGGCCATCACCAGCCCTGGGTTGGGCACAGGCGAGCCAGGCACATGCCCGTGACGCGGCACGGCGCTGTCGCTGGGCCGGTGGCCGTAGACGCCGCAAAAGGCAGCAGGGATGCGAATCGACCCGCCGATGTCGCTGCCAAACTCCAGTGATGTGAGGCCCGCCGCCAGCGCCGCAGCCCCGCCGCCCGTGCTGCCGCCGGGGCTGCGGCCCACATCCCAGGGATTGTTTGTGCGCCCAAAGACGGGATTGTTCGCCTGCCAGTCGCCCGCGTAGGGTGGCACGTTCGTCTTGCCCAGCAGCACCGCGCCCGCGTCCAGCACGCGCCGCGCCACCGGCCCGCTCTCCGTCGAAACCGTCTCGGCGCGCTCCTTCACGCCCGCCGTCGCGCGCAGCCCCGCCACCTCGATGCAGTCTTTGATCGTCAGCGGCAGCCCATGCAGCGGCCCCAGCCACTGCCCGGCCTCATAGGCCGCGTCAGCCTCCGCTGCCCGCTGCCGCGCCTGCTCCTCATTGGGAATGACAATCGCGTTGAGCGCCGGGTGATAGCGCTCAATCCGCTTCAGGTGCAGCTCCAGCAGTTCCGTCGCCGAAATCTGCCCAACTTGCAGCGCGTCGAGCATCGTCCGCGCAGTGGCGAATGGATTCAGGTCGGCGTGGTGCGGCATCGGCGTCTTGCTCCTCTCTCATCTCAGCGCCTGCCCGCAGGCGCAATATCGGACCAGGCATGCGCGCCTGCCTATTATAGCACAGCGCGGGGCGGGCGAATATGTCCCCGCTGCTGCGCTCGGACCTCTCGCTCGACCGTGCCTGAAGTCCCCAAGGGGACACGAAGCCTGCCTGCGCGGGCTAGGACGAACAGGTGGCCCAGGGAAAAAAGCAACAAGCATCACCCGCGTCTAGAGGCGCTGCGGCGCCACGAAGTAAGGCTGCGCTCGGCGGCAGCCGCCAGCCCGTCCAGTGTCGGCGACTTTGAGATCGCCCTGGCCGCGCCGCCTGGACCGCCGCCGTCCCTGGCGGCCCACCGTTGGGCTACCGCCACCGCTTGCCTTTAGCCGCTCACGTTGCTGTGTAGCGCCGTCGTCCCGACGCCTCCGCGTGGCGCGCCGCCGCTGCCTCGGCTTCCGCGACGCCCCAGGTCAGGAAGGCGGCTAGCTCCTCGCGCACGATCTGGCGGGCACGCCTGGTTCGGTAGCGCCGCCGCAGTTCGTGGTAGAGTTGGGACACATGCAGACACACCGCCAGACACGCCGCCACCCAGCCGCTGACGCCCAGCTCGCCCGGCGGCGTCCGCGCCAGCCGACAGAGCCGCTCGACCTCCATGCCCAGCAGCCAGCGCAGACTCACCGCGCTCAGCGCGTGTAACTCGCGCCAGCCATATGTGCCCAGGTGGAAAGGATGCCACTCTGGGAAGGACTCACTGCCAAAGCGCGGGGGGATGGCATCGGGTTCGGGCTGGCGTTGCAGCCAGGCGAGGCGAGCGGCCACCGCCTGGCCGACCCAGCGCTGCACAGAGAGCGGGCGCAGCCAGGCGGGCGCGACGGGCGGTTCAGCCAGCGTGGGCAGCCACTCCGGCTGCCAGGGCAGGGCGGCGCGCAGGGGCGCGGACCAGGGCAAGTGCCAGAAGACGAGCAGATAGTCGATGATGAACTCCATGTGAATGACCCTCCTCAGACCGTCTCGTGGGCCGTGAGCGCCAGAGACGCAGCGGCCATCTCCTGGCGAGCGCGGTGAGGGGAGGAGACGCTTGCCGAGGCGGCGGGCGGGGCCGTCGTGCTGACAGGCCCGCCGCGCCGGACGGGAAGCGGTTCGCCCCCACGCTGCGGGGAGATGGCCGCTGAGAAGGGCAGCCTACACAGTGATAGAATGCCCCCAGCCGCATCTCCTGG
>Ga0070730_10003481_pt1 | contig 14108 bp, 13 predicted proteins | sample Coa_R1_3_FD_66447 | JGI IMG/M metagenome (GOLD analysis project Ga0070730, IMG submission 66447) | Surface soil microbial communities from Centralia Pennsylvania, which are recovering from an underground coalmine fire - Coalmine... | ecosystem: Environmental > Terrestrial > Soil > Unclassified ...
TGTGCTGACGCACAAGTTCCTCCCAGGCCGAGCCATCTCCCTGGAGGCATTGCTGGACCAGTTGGACGTCCTGCTCCAACGCTTCATTAGCCTCGAATCCTAAAGGTCTCTCGGCCTGACAGAATATGGAACGAAAACTGCAGCCGAAAAGTTCCCCGGAGGTGTTAGCGCCGGGAGCGACTGAATTGGAGGGCATCTTACCGGGGGAAGGGGTGGGATACAAGCCCTGTCCTGACAATTAGTTGGGGAGAGGGAGGGGGTGACGGCTGCGGCGCCTTCGTATATACTTTGTATATCCGTCTGGGAGAGAAATAGTATGAAGACGCAACTTTCGCGGTGGGGCAATAGTTTGGCGGTACGTATACCGAAGCACGTGGCCAGCGCGGTGAAATGGAAGGCCGGCGACGATATCGAAGTGGAAGTGGAAGATTCCGGCGCGGTGAAATTGCAAAAGCCGGAGAAGAAATTGACACTGAAGGAATTGGTGGACGGGATAAATCCGGAGAATGTCCACGCGGAAATGAATTGGAATGAGCCGCGCGGGAAGGAAGCATGGTAAGCGCGCAGGAATATATGCCAGAGGCGGGCGATCTGGTGTGGCTGGACTTTACTCCGCAAGCTGGTCGGGAGGAGGCGGGGCGGAGACCGGCGCTGGTGCTTTCGCCTCGAGCGTATAACGCGAAAACGAGTTTAGCGATTGTTTGTCCGATTACGAGCCAGGCAAAAGGGTATCCGTTTGAAGTGGCGCTGCCACCTGGGGGGAAAATTGTTGGCGTAATTTTGTCGGACCATGTGAAGAATTTGGACTGGCGGCAGCGGCGCGCGACGAAAATGGGAAGGGTGCAGGCGTTCGTGCTTCGATCGGTGCGAGAGCGGATTGCGGCGTTGCTGGAAATTATCTGAGTTGAAATCCGTTGCGGCTTGACGCTTGGCCGCGTGGCCAGTAGGCTCAGAGGCTCATGCGGACGGAGAAGAAGAAGGTAGTGGCGGGCGCGGCGGCGCTGGTGGTTTTGGGTTACGTCCTGTATCGATTAAGGGGCGCCTTGGACTTGGGGGATTTTAGCGGCGGAAAACTTTGGATCGCCGTTCGTAGTGCCAATCCACTTTACATTCTGCTAGGTGTGGCGCTGATTTACCTGTGCTTTGCGCTGCGCGCGTTGCGATGGCAAGTCTTCCAGAAAAATTTGGGCAAGGCAGAGTTTTGGTCCACCTACCGGATGACGCTTGCCGGATTTGCGGCGCTATTTGTGCTGGGGCGAGCGGGCGAGCCGGTGCGGCCGCTGCTGCTTTCCCGCAAGTCAAAAATTCCAGTCGCGGATGTTTTTGGGATATGGGTGTTGGAGCGACTGTTCGACTTTGGGTGCATGGGTGTGATTGCGTCCGCAGCTCTCTTTAACCTGAAAGTGCCCGGGAATTCTGCCGACACTGGTAGCATCGTCGCGCATGCTCGGATGGGAGGCGTTCTGCTGGCTGGTGGTGTGGCGGCTTCCTTCGCGTTTCTCGTCTACCTTCGCATACACGGGACGGCCCATTTGGAGACTCGTTTGAAAACGTGGCGCGTTGCTACTGGCTTTAAGCCTAAAGCAGCGAAGATTATTTTCAGTGTTGTTCGCGGAATCCAAACGGTGCAGTCTTTTAGCGATTTGCTTCAAGCGATCGCCTATTCCGCGGTGCACTGGCTACTAGTGTTGGTTGTGTACTACTGTGTCTCGCAAAGTTTTGGCGGAGGAATGGCCGCGCTAGGCTGGGGAAAATGTACTGTCCTGCTCGCGATCACTTTAATCGGCTCCGTGTTCCAGCTGCCTACCGTCGGAGGGGGTGCCCAGGCTGCAGCGATCTCTGTGTATACCGGAATCTTCGGAATAGAGAAGGAAGTTGCAACCGCGGCGGCGCTTGTGCTTTGGCTGGTGACGTTTGCATCGTGCTGCATCGCAGGTATACCCCTTTTGATTCATGAGGGATTTTCGTTTGGGCAGTTGCGCAAGATGGCGGAGCGCGAAAAAGAAGAGTTGGCGGAAGAAGCGGCGCGCGGCGTGGTGAAACAGAGCCGCGAAGGAGATGCGGACCATTGAAGTGTCCATTTTGCGGGCATACGGACGACAAAGTGATCGATTCGCGCGAAGGGCGGACGGGAGACACGATTCGCCGGCGGCGCGAGTGTTTGAAATGCGAGCGGCGATTCACCACGTACGAACGGATCGATGAGATTCCGTACATGGTGATCAAAAAGGACGGACGGCGCGAGCGATTCGAACGGCAGAAAATTTTGCAGGGACTTTTGAAGGCGTGCGAAAAGCGGCCGGTGGCGACGCCAAAGCTCGAAGCGATTGTGGATGAGATTGAAAGCGTGGTGCACGAAGCGACGGAGCGCGAGCTGACGACGACGGAAATCGGCGAGATGATTATGCGCGGGCTGAAGAAGCTGGACAAAGTGGCGTACGTGCGCTTTGCGAGCGTGTACATGGATTTTAAGGACGTCGCGGAGTTTATGTCGGAATTGAAGGGATTGTTGAAGGACAAGGCGAAGAAGTGAAGGAAGAGGCCGACAGTCGATAGTTGAAGGTCGAAGGTTGGGCGGAACCAAAAGTGTGATGGCAGTTTGTCGTTTGCCGTTCACCGGCAGAGAAAAACGTGCGGGCGGCTCGGCGCGAGAAGATTCGTTGGCTGTGTTTGGGAGAGAACATGAAAAGGCAGATGGCGATTTCGTTTGCGGCGATGGGTGTGGCGGCGTGTTTGACGGTTGGCGCGTTGGCGGAACCGCAGGCGAGGGTGGAAGCGGCAAAGATTCGCGAATATGTGAAGAAGTTGGCGGGCGATGAATTCGAAGGGCGCGGGACGGGACAAAAAGGCGGCGACGCGGCGGCGGAGTGGATTGCGAAACAGTTTGAATCGTTTGGGTTGAAGCCCGCGGGCGACAAGGGAACGTTTTTTCAGGAAGTGCCGATGGTGGGCGTGAAGACGCGGGCGGAGAGCACGTTTGCGTTTGCGCCGGCGAATGGCGCGGAGATTCCGCTGAAGTATGCGGACGAAATTGTGACGAACAACGAGGCGCAGAACGAAAAAGCGGAGATCGATGCGCCGATTGTGTTTGTGGGATTTGGGATTACGGCGCCGGAGTATCAATGGGACGACTACAAGGGCGTGGATTTGAAAGGGAAAGTGGCGCTGCTGTTTGTGAACGAGCCGGAATCGAGCGACGAGAAATTTTTCAAAGGCAAGGCGCTGACGTATTACGGACGGTGGACGTACAAATTCGAAGAGACGGCGCGGCATGGCGCGGTGGCGACGCTGATTATTCACCGAACGGATTTGGCGAGCTATGGTTGGGACGTGGTGCGGAATTCGTGGGGGAACGAGCGGTCGTATTTGCGGCGCGATGGAACGCCGAAACTGGAAGCGGCGTCGTGGATTCAGCAGGATGTGGCGAAGAAATTGGTCGGTCTCGGCGGATTGAATTTGGATGAGCTGTACAAGAAAGCGCAGACGAGAGAATTTAAACCGGTGGAATTGCCGGTGCATTTTAAGGCGCACGTGGCGAGCGAGCTGCGGCCGTTTGTTTCTCGCAATGTTGTGGCGAAGCGCGAAGGGTCGGATGCGAAGTTGAAAGAGGAAGCGGTTTTGTACACGGCGCACTACGATCATTTTGGAATCGATCCTTCGTTGAAGGGCGATCAGATTTACAACGGCGCGGTGGACAACGCGACGGGGAGCGGGATTTTGCTGGAGCTGGCGCGCGTTTGGGCGAAATCGCCGGCGCCGAAGCGGTCGATTTTGTTTGCGTGCGTGACGGCGGAAGAGCAGGGACTGCTTGGCTCGGAATATTTCGGCAAGCATCCGGCGATTCCGGCGAGCAAGATTTCGCTGGATTTAAATTACGACGCGCTGGCGCCGCTGGGCGAACCGGAAGAAGTGGAAGTGAGCGGGGCGGAACGGACGAGTTTTTATCCGACGGTGGAGGGTGTCGCGAAGGACTTTAAGTTAACGATTCGGCCCGATGCGCAACCGGGTGCGGGACATTATTACCGGTCGGATCATTTCAGCTTGTCGCGCGTGGGGATTCCGGCGTTTTCGATCAGCGAAGGGATGAAGTTTAAGGGGCACGATGCGGCGTGGGGCGAGGCGCAAGCGAAGGATTACAACGAGCATCATTATCATCAAGTGTCGGATGAGTTTCATGACGATTGGAATTTTGCCGGCTTGGAAAAGATGACGCAATTCGGAATTGAACTCGGCCTGAAAGCGGCGAATCAGCCGGATTTGGTGGAATGGCAGAAGGGCGATGAATTTGAAGCGGCGCGCAAGGCGAGCTTTGCCGCACGGTAAAGTTGAGTCCGCTGCCGGCGAATCTTCGTGGTATGGAGCTGCTTGAATTCTTGCCACTTCATTACCCTCCCTTGGCGGCTCAAACGCGTATATCAGGAGATGTAAAGATCCGCGTGACCGTGAGTAAAGCAGGCGATGTGACCGAAACGGTTGTCTTGAGTGGTCACCCGATGCTCGTGCCTGCGGCGACACATGCCGTCCAGGCTTGGCGATTTAAGCCGCTTTTAGAACAACGAAGCTTCGAGGTTACATGCACCTTCGCGCCATCCGGCCAACTGATGGACAATTGGCAACTAGTGGAACGAAGTGATGTAGTAGGACCGCAACACGTACAGGTCGTTTCTGATAGTCCGACTACACAACCTGCTTCAACGAGCCTTTGATGCGGATGATACGGTTACTTCGGCCAGACGCCGGCGGTGAATGTTTTGAGTGTTTTGAAGCCGAGCTGTTCGTAGAGGTGGACGGCGGTGCGATTTTCGGTGGTGACGGTGAGCGTCAATTCCTGGAATTTCAGGCTGCGCAAGGCGTCGGCGGCGGTGAGCATGAGAGCGCGACCGAGGCCCTGGCCTTGATGGCCGGGCAAGACGCAGACTTGCGTGGTGTGGCCGACGCCGGGCGAAACTTCGCTGGTCAGAACGGCTCCCACGAGATCGTCGCTGCCCGGATAGTGCAGTACGAACGAAGCGCTGGGAACGAACTGGCCGCAGCCGGGCAATAAAATAATATTTTTCAAGAAGCGCAGCGCGCCCGGTTTGCTGCGGTATTGGTCGTTGATATCGCCATCGACGTGGTCTGCATAGGCCAGGTAAATCAATTTGGCGCAGGGATCGAAGTAACGGTCGTGCCAGCGGGAAAAACGCAGACCGGTTGTCGCGGAAATGCGGAACTCGGTTGGTTTGTGCAGATCCATGAGCATGAACTGGCGCGAGTAAAGCTGGAATCCCTGTTCGGTGAGGGTGCGCTCGACAGGGCCGCCGAAGGGCATGAGCTGCGCTTCGATGCGCGTCACGTGCGGAATCGCGCGCATGGCGAACAGCATATCTTCGAGCATGCGGCGCGCAATGACGCCTTGTTCGAAGCGCGGCGAAGCATACAGGCCGCCGATGAGCCCCTTGTGCTCTTCCAAAACGTAAAATGCATAGCCTGCGGCGACGCCATTTTCGTAGGCGACGCAGCCGGAGAGCGCATGGGCTTCGAGAAAGCGCTTGATCAATTCCAAAGCGCCGCGATAGTCCCAATGCAGTTCGTCGCGCCAGTGAACGGCCTCTTCATCGAGAAGCGGCTCAAGCTGACGCACGGTAGTTTGGCGAAGATCAACGATGTTCATGAAACGAAAGAACTGCCCGGCCCCCGAGAAGACCACTCAATCTTGGTGCCAAATGGCGCCCCCCATCATAGCCGATTGGTCCAAGAAAAATAGGCAAACAGAGTAAACCGTTTCAAGCGAGTGAACCGGCACGATACAAATGCGACACATGGCCGCGACGCCGCGGCGGAAGCAGGATTTGCGTGTGCTACTCTGCAAAAGAGTAAGCAAGAGACCCGGAATTCAATTTAGCGGCTATCGCCGCGCCCAGAGCGGCCAGGACGCGAATGTCCATCCTTTTTGAACTGCGGTATCCCACAAAGTGGTACACGAAAGTTTTCACGGCCGTGGTTGCGCTGGCGTTTTTCGTGGGCCTGGCGACGCTGGCGATCGCGGGATTCCTCGTTTACCGCATCGTGAAGCCGCAGCGCACGAGCTCTGAAATCAACATGCAGACGTTTCCCGGCCGGCCGGATGCGGTGCAATTTACCGTGGCGGGCTTGGGAAATCGCGAGGGCTGGTTCTTTCCCGGTTTGCGCGGCGCGCCGACGATTATTTTGTGTCACGGGTATGAATCGAGCCGGAGCGAACTGCTGACGCTGGTTTCCGCCCTGCAGGATCATCAATACAACGTGTTTGTTTTCGATTTTGCGGCACACGGCGCGAACCCCGGCATGACGACGTTCGGTTACAAGGAATCCGAGGAACTGAGGGCGGCGATCAACACGCTGGCCGCGCGAAATGACGTTGACCCGGCGAGTTTCGGTCTGTGGGGTTACAACCTGGGAGCGTACGCGGCGTTGCGCGAAGCGGAAACGGACCGACGCGTACGCGCGCTGGCGCTCGATTCCGTTTACGACGAGCCGAAGCAGATGGTGAAGGTGGAAGTAGAAAACACTGGCCTGGCGTCGTTTCCGTTCATGGTGCGGTCGGCGGAATTGAGTTTTGACTGGCTGAACTATCAGCACAAGCAGGATCCGCCGCTCTCCAAGCGACTGAGCGCGACCGCGGGAGTGCCGAAACTTTTTATTGAAGCGAATGATCAGCCGGAACTTGCGGAATTGACGCGGGAATTGTTCATCAAGGCGCCGGAGCCGCGCGAGCAGGTGATCATTCCGCATGGAAATTTTGCCGGCATGGGCGATGAAGACAAGCGAGCGTACGAGAACCAGGTGGTTATGTTTTTTCTAACGCGGCTGCCCGCTGCCGGAAGCCCCGGGCGCTGAGGCGCGCCGCCGCACTTCACAGAGGAACCAACCGGTTTTTTGCGTATCAAACGGCAGCTCTCGCGTTTCCCACTGATTGCCACCTAATCTTTCGCACACACTGCTTCGAATCAGCATTTTTCCTTCTCGCAGGTCGCCTTGCTGCACAAGCGGAATCTCCCTTCGCAAATAAAAATTCAGACTAAAGAGCTGGCCGCGATTCATGGAGCGGACGGAAAGGGTATCCGCCGGAATATTGCGCAGGATCAGTTCGTTGGCAAGTGTTCGGCCGGAAAAATCCCACACGATGAGGCCTCTTGCCAATCGGCCGGCAAATAGCACGGGCAAGAGCACCACGAGAATCGACGTGCCGCGCAAGGCAATTCGCAAGCCCGAATTTGCGGGAAGCAATTCTGACAACGCGAAGGCAGCATTCGCGGTCGCCAGAGCAAACAATATTGCGGCGTAACAGTAAAAGACGATGGGCCAGGCCTTCGAGGTTTCATGAAGTGCAAGACGCAACGGTAGAAGCAAAAGGAAGAGCAGCAGAGCACAACTTGCAAGAACATAGCCAAGCGATTTCCTGCCTCGCGCGTTCGACAACGTCACACTGAGCAGGGCTGCGACCGCCGGAAACGCGGGCAAAACATATCCAGGCAGTTTTGACCGGGACGCGGAAAAAAACACAAGGCAGAAGGCAGCCCAGCAGAAAAAAAACAGAGAAACTTCCGAGATTTTGCGGAGCGCAAGAAATGTTCGCCCCTGTGCGAAAGCCGCCCACAGCAGGGCTGCGCTCCAGGGCAAGAAAGCGATGAGGACAACGGGCACGTAATACCAGAATGGCTGAATGTGCTGAAATTCTGGCGTGAGGTAGCGTTTGAAATTGTGTTCGATGATGAAGACGCGAAAAAAATCGGGGTTGCGGCGGGCGCAAAGGATGTACCAGGGTAAGGCCGTGGCGCAGAAGGTTGCGATGGCTACTGGGTGCAGCAGGCGAAAGGCGCCGCGCCACTTTTTTGCGATGAGCGCCCAGACGAAAACGGCGCCGCCGGAAAGAATAATCGCGGCGGGGCCTTTGGCGAGAACGGCGAGGCCGAGGAAAAAGCCGAAGAGGAGAAGCGCGAGCCACGGAGTGCGCGGAAGAATCGGCGTGTTCTCGCCGCGGGTAAGACCGAGTACGACCTCGGCGCAGACCATTGCGATCGTCAACATGCCGCTGAAGGGCATGTCCGTTGCGGCGGCGTGTGAAAAACCGATCATGCCGGCGCTGGTCGGCAGCAGGACGAGGAGCCATCGCGCGGTTTCTTCGCCGTAAACGCGCCAGGCGAGCCAGGCGAGGGCGAGCGTGGCAAACAGTGCGCAAAGCGCGCTCGGCAAACGCGCGGCGGCTTCGCTTACGCCAAAAAGTTTGAAGCTTGCGGCGGCCATCCAGTAATAAAGGACCGGCTTTTCGAACCACGGCTTGCCATAGAGACGAGGCGTCACCCAATCGCCGGTCTCGGCCATGTCTCGCGCAATCCAGGCGTAACGCGGCTCATCGGGGCCGACAAAACCGATCGCGCCGAGATTGCTAAAGTAGCAGACCGCGAGCGTCACCACGATCAGCGCGGCCCATGCAATGCGCGCGGCTATGTTTGGCGCGGTTTTTTCACTCGTCAAGTGGTCGGTTTCGGTCATGGGCGGCGTCGCTCGAATCTTTCGCGGCTTACTTTCGGTCGTACTCTTCTAGCATAATGACACACGATGAAGGAATGGCCGGGATTCGCCCTCGCGTGGCTGCTCGTAAAATTCATTGGCGTGTTGCCGCGCCGGTTGGCGCGCGGCATCGCGTCGGCTACCGTGCGAATTTTGCTGTGGATGCTCCCGCGCTTGCGCAAAATCGCGATGTTCAACCTTCGATTGGCGTTTCCCGATTGGACCGATGCGCGGCGCGAGCAAACGCTTCGCGAAATGGCGCGGTATCTGGCGTGGCAGGCGGTCGAATTCGCGCGCTTTCCAAAATACAACCGCGGGAATATTGAGCGCGCGATCGAAATCGAAGGCCACGAAAATTTTCTGGCGGCGCAGCGCAAAGGAAAAGGCGTGCTGATTCTCACCGGTCACATTGGCGCGTGGGAGCTTTCGTCTTTCGCGCACGCCGTGTACGGCTACCCGATGCATTATCTCGCGCGCCCGCTCGACAACGCCCGCCTCGACGCCTTCGTCAATCGCTTTCGCTGCCTCAGCGGAAACCGGCCCATTTACAAAAATGAATCCGCGCGCGCGGTGCTCAAGACGCTTCATGGCGGCGGCATCGTGGGAATTTTGGCGGACCAAAATACGCTTCCGGAAGAAGGCGCATTCGTGGAGTTTTTCGGCAAAGATGCTTGCACGACAACCGGAATTGCGCGCCTGGCGTTGCATACCGGAGCCGCGGTGGTGCCGGGGTATGCATATTGGGATGCGCCGGAGGGAAAATACAAATTGCGCTTCGATCCGGCGGTCGAAATCGCCGAGACCGGCGATGCCGAGCGCGACGTCGTGGAAAATACGCGGCGGTTTGCGCGGATAATTGAAAACATAATTCGAAAATTTCCCGAACAATGGGTCTGGGTGCACGCGCGGTGGAAGACGCGGCCGAAAGGCGAGCCGCCGCTTTACGATTTTTTGTGAGGAAAGAAATGACGCGAACTGCGAAAGAATTGGCTGAACTGCTTGGCGTTGCGCTCGAAGGCGACGGCGGCGTCGAACTTCACAACGTGGCGGCGCCGGAACGCGCCGGCGCGCGCGATTTGATCTACGTCGACGCGGCGAAGCACGCCGAGCGCGCCGCGGCGAGCGCGGCGCACGCGGCGGTTGCGGCAGAGGGAATCGCGCTCCCGGGCAAAACGGTCCTGCGCGCCAAAAACGCAAAATTCGCTTTCGCGAAGGCGGCAACGATTTTGCGCGAGCGAGTTCCGATTGCGCGTGGCGTGCATCCCACGGCCATCGTGGCGCCGCTCGCTCGCGTGCATGCGACGGCGTCGATTGGCCCGTATGCCGTCGTCGGTGAAGACACACACATCGGCGAAGGAACTGAAATCGGCGCGCACTGCGTGATCGGCTCGGCTTGCTGGATCGGCGACGATTGCCGCCTGCATCCGCGCGTGACGCTCTATTCGGCGGTTCGCGTCGGCCACCGCGTGGAAATTCATTCCGGCGCCGTGATTGGCGCGGACGGCTTCGGCTACGCGTATGGAGAGGGTCATTACCAGAAATTTCCGCAAGCCGGCATTGTGGAAATTGGCGACGACGTGGAAATCGGCGCGAACACGACCATCGACCGCGGCTCGCTTGACGATACGCGCATCGCGGAAGGCGTGAAGTTGGATAACCTTGTCCACATCGGGCACAACGTGAAGATCGGCGCGCACACCGTGATTGCCGCGCAAACCGGCGTTTCCGGATCGAGCACGATCGGCGATCGCGTTGTGGTTGGCGGACAGGTGGGCATCGCGGATCACTGCACGCTCGAAAGCGGCTCGATCGCCGGCGCACAGGCGGGAATTCCGACGGGCAAGACCATTCGCGGAGGCCAAACTGTTTGGGGCACGCCGGCGCGCGAGATCGGCAAGTTCAAAGAGATTTACGTCTGGTATGCGCGCTTGCCGGAGCTGGCCGAACGCATCAAAGAGCTTGAGGCGAAACTTGGCAAAGGTTGAACAGACGGAAGGTTCGACTTACCGGCTGATCGTCGTGGGAGGTCACACGCGCAGCATCGGCAAGACGCAGCTCGTGTGCGACCTGATTGCGGCGCTGCCCGAAGCGAACTTCATCGCCGGGAAAATTACGCAGTATGGCCATGGCGTTTGCGCGGAAAATGGCGAGCACTGCGGCTGCGCGCCGGACGAGCATGCGAGCGCGTTCAGTTGGGAGACGAACGCGGCGAGCGGAACGGACAGCGCGCGCTTTCTCGCCGCTGGTGCGCGGCGCGCGTTCTGGCTGCGCACCAAGCAGGGATTTCTTGCCGAAGGCCTGCCCGTGCTGCGCGAATCCTTGCAATGCGTTGCGATGGAAACCGGCAATGCGTCGGTGAACGTAATCGTCGAAAGCAATTCGCTGCTGCAATTTCTGAGGCCTTCACTTTATTTGGCCGTGCTCGACCCGCAACGCGAAGATTTCAAGCCAACCGCGCAATCCATGCTCGACCGAGCCGACGCATTCGTTTTCCGTCGAGAGATGCCTGGCGCATCGCGCGCGTGGCCACAGATTGCGCCGAGCCTCTTGCGCGCGCGCCCGCAGTTTTCGCAGACCGAAGGCGAACCGCTGCCCCAGCCGCTCGCCGCTTTTGTCCGCGCGCCGCTCACTCGGCCGCCCTCTGTCCGCATCTAAACTTTTGCGCCGCATAAGCAAATCTTGAGGATTGACCGCATCTGCAAAGGCGGCGATAATTTAGGTAGCACGATTGGGCATCGAACCTAGTTTCCGGCCCACTTCTATGTATCTGTAAATAAGCGGGTTACGGGAGCTTTCCGCCGGGCGGGGTCCGGCGCTTAAGCGTTGCAAGCTCTGGGGGAGCAGCATGGCATCTGTCGTTCGCATGGGAGAAGAGTTTCCCGCCGCACCGGCGCCATTGCCGTGGCGCCAGCAGGAATGGGCGGAAAAACTCCCGGAATCGATCGAGCGTGGCGCGGAGCATTTGATTTCTCTGCAGGCCGACGAAGGCTATTGGGTCGGCGAACTCGAAGCCGATTCGACGCTCGAGTCCGATTACGTCTACTTCCTCAACGTAATCGGCAAAGCCGATCCCGAGCGCGTCGCAAAACTTGCAAATTACGTCCGCAGCAAACAACTTTCCGACGGCGGCTGGAACATTTATCCGGGCGGCCCTTCGGAACTGAATGCAACGTGCAAAGCCTATTTTGCGCTGAAGCTCGCGGGAGACTTGCCGAGCGAGCCGCACCTTGCCAAGGCTCGCGCCGTCATTCATCGCTTGGGCGGCCTCGAGCGTTCCAATTCGTACGTACGTTTTTATCTTGCGCTGGTTGGCGCGGTGAGCTGGGAACTCGTCCCCGCCATTCCTCCGGAAATGATGCTGCTTCCGAATTGGTTTGCGATGAATATCTACGAGATGTCGTCGTGGACGCGCGGCATCGTCATTCCGATGGCGATTCTTTCCGCTTTGCGGCCAAACTGGCGCGTGCCGGAAAGCGCGCACGTCGATGAATTATTCGCCGATCCTTCGCACAAGACGGCGGCATTCGATTGGAGCGACCAGCTTATTTCGTGGAAGAATTTTTTCCTGGCGCTCGATCGCGGCTTCAAACTTTACGAAAAGCTGCCGTGGAAACCGCTGCGCCAGCGCGCATTGCGCGAGGCCAAGCAATGGATGGTCGAGCACATGGAGCGCTCGGAAGGCGTCGCGGCGATCTATCCGGCAATGATGAATTCGATCTTCGCGCTGATCGCGCTCGGCCATGCGCCGGAAGATCCGCTCACCTGGCGCGAAATCGGCGAATTTTCAAAATTCGAAATCGAAGAAGAAAATACCATTCGGTTGCAGCCGTGCGTTTCGCCGATCTGGGATACCTGCATCGCCATGGTCGCGCTCGAAGAAGCCGGCGTTGCGCCGGACCATCCTTCGCTTGTGAAAGCCACCGAGTGGATTTTATCGAAGCAGATCCTCGGCGGCGGCGACTGGCAGGTAAAAAACAAAGACGCGGAGCCGGGCGGCTGGGCTTTTGAATTTCGCAACGATCATTATCCCGACGTTGACGACACGGCGTTCATCTTGATGGCTTTGCAGCGCGTAAAATTTCCCGATGAAGCGCGCCTTGAAGCGGCCATGCGGCGCGGCGTGCAGTGGCTCTTGAGCATGCAGAATCGCGACGGCGGCTGGGCCGCTTTCGATCGCGACAACGACAGCAAGTTCCTTTGCAACATTCCGTTCGCCGATCACAACGCGATGATCGATCCTTCGACGGCGGACGTGACCGCGCGCGTGATGGAGTGTCTCGGCCGCTTCGGCTGGCCGGCGGATCATCCGGCCATTCAGCGTGGCATGAACTTTCTTGTGAAAGACCAGTGCGAGGACGGATCGTGGTTCGGCCGCTGGGGCGTGAATTACGTTTATGGCACGAGCGGCGTGTTGCGCGCATTGGAGACGGTTTCGCTCAACGCAAAAGAATATTGCAAGCGCGCCGTCAATTGGCTGAAGAGCGTGCAGAAGCCGGACGGAAGCTTCGGCGAATCGTTGCGAAGTTACGACGATCCGGCCACGAAGGGGCAGGGAAACAGCACGCCTTCGCAAACGGCGTGGGGTCTGATTGGCTTGATGGCGGCGGCCGATCCCGGCGATCCCGCGATCACGAAAGCCGCCGCGTGGCTGGTGCAACAGCAGAGTGAAGACGGCTCGTGGAGCGAATCCGATTTCACCGGCACCGGTTTCCCGTGCGTTTTTTATTTGAAATATCACCTCTATCGGAATTCGTTTCCCGTCTACGCGCTGGCCCGTTTTCACAATCAGGCGCATCAGACACAGGAATTTCGCGCCACCATGTTCCGCCCCGAAGATTTTCGTTTGCGCAGCGGTTTTTAAGAGACACGAATGCGGTTCCCCCTACGGCTCAGCGCCGCACTCTTCAAAGCAAAAATTTCCGGGCTGTTTGGCGGATTCACTTCGGCACGCGCAATCGTGCACCTTTCGCCGGATGAAAACGCGGTGACGCGCGCGGCCAATTCTTCCGCGCCCGTCGTCTGGCTTGGCGGCGCCGATTCGCTGGCGCACCCGGAAATTGGCCGCATCGCGCGCGATCTCGTCGATTCGAATCGGCACGTCTTTTTGCATTCCGACGGCTACAACCTGCGCCAGCGCATCCATGCCTTTCGGCCGGACTCGCGCTTGTTTCTCACGCTGGAATTTGCCGGCCGCGAAGAAACGCACAACCGCGCGATCGGCCGGCCCGATGCGTTTCGCCGTTCGCTCGAAGCAGTTCGCGCCGCGAAACTTTCTGGGTTTCTCGTCGCCGCGCATTTCACGGTTGCGGCCGAGGCCGATCCGTGCGAAATCGGCGAGCTGATCGAATTGCTCGACAAACACGATGTGGACGGTTTTATCGTTTCCTCGCGCGGGCAGGCATTCGCTCCGGGCAACTCGTCCCTCGCCGAAACGGTTTCTGACGTTCGCGCCATGATCCGTTGTCGCCGCTGGGAGAATTTTTCGCGCGCGCTCGATATTTCTTATGCCGCCGCCGCTCGCGCGCCACAAAAAATTTCCGCGCCGGGCGAAGGCGCTTACGAGGAAGGCGACTGAG
>Ga0070730_10003482_pt1 | contig 14107 bp, 11 predicted proteins | sample Coa_R1_3_FD_66447 | JGI IMG/M metagenome (GOLD analysis project Ga0070730, IMG submission 66447) | Surface soil microbial communities from Centralia Pennsylvania, which are recovering from an underground coalmine fire - Coalmine... | ecosystem: Environmental > Terrestrial > Soil > Unclassified ...
CCGATCTGCGCAAGCTGGTCGAGGACGCCCGCACCATTCGTAACATCCTGCGCGGGCTGCACAGCCGCTATAATCGGCAAGTCGTCGAGCAGGCCGCGATCCTGGGCGTGCTGCACCGCGACATTTTCGGCGACCCGCAAAAAGCGGTGGCCGCCGTGCCCTACATTGCCAAACGCCTCGATGCGCTGTCGGAAGAGACCGAGCGCGGCTGGCAGGGCCAGTTTACCGAAGGCGTCGGCTTTACCTTCGAGCGCACGGTGCGCGGCGTCAAAGAAGTCGCGGCGCTCGATCATGCGCTCTTAAGCTCCGCCGATGCCCGTAAGCTCGACGAATTTGCGCCCGAGCTGCAAAGAGTGTTCCCCCGTCCGACGCCGCCGGCAATGCTCCGACGCAAGGACGAAGAAACGCCGATCCACGGCCCGGTGGGTTTGTTCGAGGCGGCCACCGCCGCCGGTAAAAAAGGCGTGGCGCTGCAGCGTTACAAAGGCCTCGGCGAGATGAACCCCAACCAGCTCTGGGAAACCACCCTCGACGTCAACGCCCGCTCATTGCTGCAGGTGAGCGTCAAGGAAATCGACGAGGCCAACACCATCTTCGACGAGTTGATGGGTGACAAAGTCGAACCCCGGCGCGAATTTATCGAGCACAATGCGCTGGCGGCGAGCGTGGATGTGTGACGCATTCCTCCCGCGAAGCGGGGAGGATAGGTACCTTCAAAACAAATCGAAATACTCGTTCTGCTCCCACGCCGTGACCTCGCCTTGGTCGCTCGCTTCACTCTTGAAGCGCGCCAGCTCGGCCTCTTTGAGGTGGGCGTAGTAATCGACGAAAGCCGCGCCGAAGTTTTGGCGAAACATGTCGCTGGCGTGCAGCTCGGCGAGTGCTTCGTCGAGACCCTTCGGCAGCGCCTGCGCTTTGGTCTCGTAGGGCATGTCGGCCGACGGGCCGGGGTCGCGCCGCTGCGCGATACCATCGAGGCCGGCGTAGATCTGGGCGGCGAGGTAGAGATAGGGATTGGCGGCGGGCTCGCCGACGCGGTTTTCCAGATGCGTCGATGGATCGCCGGGCTGGCCGAGGACGCGCACCATGACGCCGCGATTGTCGCGCGCCCAGATGACGCGGTCGGGCGCCAGCGCATAGGCGCGATAGCGCCGGTAGCCGTTGACGGTCGGCGTGGTGAACGCGGTGGCGGCATGGGCGTGCGCGAGGAGGCCGCCGAGAAAATGCAGCCCCGTTTCCGACAGCCCGCCCCGCGCGTCGCCGACGAAGGCGTTGCAGCGGCGCTTGCGATCGATCAGCGACAGGTGCAGATGCCAACCCGAGGCGAACACGTTGGGCAGCGCCGGCCGGCACATGAAGCTGGCCAGAAAACCGTGGCGGCGCGCGATCTGCTTCACGGCAGCGCGGAACATAATCATCGTATCGGCGGCATCGAGACCGAGCTGCGGCCGGAACGTGAACTCGCACTGACTCGGCCCGAGCTCGACTTCGAGCGAGCGCAGCGGCAAGCCAAGCGCCGCGATGCCGCGGCGGATCGGAAGGAGCGCGGCGTCGAGCTGATCGTAACGGCTCTCGGTCAGATATTGATAGCCCTGGTTGAGCAGGCTCACTTCGGGCGCGACCGGCGGCCACGTCGCATCGGCCGGCGCAAGCCGCGGGTTTTCCAGCTTGAACAGATGAAATTCGACTTCGAGCCCGGCCAGAAAATCAAAGCCGTGCCGGCGCAGTTTTGCCAGCGCGTCGCGCAGCACCTGCCGGGTCGAGAACGGCACCGGTTTGCCGTTGCTGAAATAGATGTCGCAAAGGAGCCAGCCGGTCTTGTCGGCCCACGGCAGCACCCGGAATGTCGCCGGATCGGGCACCATGACGAAATCGCCGCCGCCTTCCATCTCGGCCATGCCGAAGCCGCCGCCCGGCGTGAACACCGGCCAGGCGGTCTTGTGCGCGGTGTCCTTGGCAAGCAGCGTCGTCGTCATGGTGACGCCGCTCTTCATCAAAGCCGGCGCATCGGCGGCAACGACGGTCTTGCCGCGCAGTACGCCGTGCTGATCGGCGAACGAGAAGCGCACCAGTTCGAGCTTGTGTTTTTTGATCGCGCGCAATACCGCGTCGCCGGCGCGCGCCTGCTCGGCGCTCCACAGGCCGTGGCGCTCGACGAAGGTTTTCTTCGCGGGTGGCGTGTGGCGTGGCGACATTGGATTCAAAATCTTACGTCCGAGCGCATGGCGCCGTCGATCGCAATGGCCGCAAAAACTTCCGAACAAATCAGCATGTCAAGGGCGCCTTCGGCGCCGCGAAGCGGTTTCACCCTTGACATGCTGATTTGTTCGGAAAGATGCTGGCCATTGCGATCGACGGCTTTCTTTGATCACCGGAATCATGATCGCGGATCACCGCCCATTCTTCCAGCTCTTCGACTGCTGCCGCGCGGCTTCGGTGCGCTGCCAATAGCCCTGCCAGTCGCCGGCAGGGCCGATGCCGTCGACGCAGGCCGGGCCGGTGATGGCTTTGGCCTCGTCTGCGTCGAGCACCATCAGGGGTCGCGCGCCTTTGTCCGATTCTTCGAGCGCCTGGCGCAGCAGCCGACGGTAGGCGCTGATCGCCTTGTCGGAGGTGCCGAGATGCTCCTGGGTGCGGTCCTGGATGGCGCCCATCGACTCGCAGGCCCATTGGTCGTGCACGTTGATGTCGGCGCCCATCCCCGTATAGGTCGCGTGCGCCTGCTCGTGCGGATCGAACCCGTAATCGTTGGTCTTGTTCTTGCGCGGCACGTAATCGGGCAGCGCGTAAAGCTCGAGGCGCTGGCGCCGCATCTCGTCCTTGTTCACCGGCGCACCGAACGAGGTGAAGATGGCGTACCAGTAATGCCGATGATCGTCGATCGGCACGTGCCATTGCGAGATCGTCATCTCCCGGCTCATCGGGATGATGAAAGCATTCGGGAAGATCAGATTGGTGACGCGCACATGCGCATTGTCGTCGGATATCTGGCGCAGCGTGATCAGACGGAAACCGTAATCGGTCGGTTCGAGTTCGAGGCGCGGCCGCGGAAACTCGCGCATGATCCGGGTCATCGGCATGTCGGAATCTTTCGACGTGTCGCGGAACATCTTGCCGTAGCCGCGGTCGGGATCCTCGTCTTCGAAGAAGCGGTGCAGAAACGACGTGTGCACCGGATCGATGCCGACTTCGAGCGACTGCAGCCAGTTGCAATCAATCATGCCCTTGAAGGCGAAGGTATGGGTATCGGGCGCGACGAAGCAGTCGAAATGCGGCAACGCCGGCGGCTCGCCGGGGCCCATGTAGGCGAACAGGATGCCGCTGTTCTCCACCACCGGATAGGATTTTTGCTTGACGTTGGCGGCGAGATTGCTGGTGTCGGGCTCGGCCGGCGTCTGCAGGCAGCGGCCGCCGACGTCGAACAGCCAGCCGTGGAAGGCGCAGCGCAGCCCGCCGTCTTCGAGCCGCCCGAAGGCCAGATCGGTGCCGCGATGCGGACAATGGCGGCCGATCAGGCCGTAGCGGCCTTGGTCGTCCTTGAACGCGACGAGGTCTTCGCCGAACAGGCGCACGGCCTTGACCGGCCGGTTGCCCGAAAACTCGTCGATCAAAGCGGCCGGCTGCCAATAGCGCCGCAGCAGCCCCCCGGCCGCGGTGCCGGGCCCGGTGCGGGTGATGCGATCGTTGAGTTCGGCGCTGAGCATTGCAGCAATTCCTCGCTTTGTTCTTGCTTATACGCCGGGCACAGAATGACCGGAAGGCGACGCGCTTGTTCATCCTTCCCTGCGATAGCGGGGAAGGGGGACCACGCTGCAAAGCAGCGTGGTGGAAGGGGCGCGGGACTCGACGAAACTCTATCGGTGCAGGAGAAGCGTCGAGTCCAGCACCCCCTCCACCATCTTGCTTCGCAAGATGGTCCCCCTCCCCCGCGCGTTGCGCGGGGGCGGATGAAATCAATGCCCCGGCATCACCAGCACCTTCGGATGCGGCGGCAGCGTGGCTTTTGATACGATGAACGAGGGAATCTCCGCGCGCTCGACTTCCCATTGCCGGCTGGCGCGGTCGAGAAAGCGGGCGAGCGTGAACGGATTGAAGAAATGCATCGGGATGATGATCGACGGCTTGAGCGCCGCCAGCACCTCCATCATGCCGTCGAGGTCGAGGGTGAGGTTGCCGTCGACCGGCGCCATCACCACGTCCGGGCGGCCGATCTCGTTGAGCTGCTGCTGGGTCAGCGTATGGTGCAGGTGGCCCAAATGCGCGATACACAGATTGGCGGTCTCGAAAATGAAGATCGAGTTGCCGTACCGTTCGGTGCCGCCCGACCAATTGCGAATGTTGGTCGGCACGTTGCGCACGCGCACGTCACGGTATTGCAGATCGTAGAGCGCCAGCTTGTCAGGGCTTTCGCCCCAGCCGCGCAGCACGTGTTTGATCGCCGGGTCAGGGAAATCGGTGTAGTGCGTGTCGTGGGCGTGATTCATCGTAATGATGTCGGGCAGCACCGGCGGCCGCACATAATCGTTGTAATCGGTGGCAATGCGCACGAGCTGCGGGCTTTCGATCAGGAACGTAGCGTGGCCCACAAAAGTGATGCGCACCTGATCGGCATCAAGTGCGGCGCGCTGAAACGCCGTGGGCACCAGCGGCAACCGATTATGGGCGACCAGGCCGGGACAATTCTCCATCACTTCGGGCTTTGCTGCGGGTGGGTTGTTGGGCGACTGGGCGTGCGCGACCCCAATCGACACGGCCACGGCCAGTGCAACGCCTGCGATGCGCGCAACCGTACGGCACGCGTCGCGAAGCCCTCGACCCACAAATTCGCCAAAGCCGCGCATGCGAGGCTCCTTTTTTCGCACCGCACGCCCCATCTGGGAAGGTGACACGGAAAGCGACGACGAAGCTAGAGCTTAGGCCCTGCGGCCGCACGGGATGCCGATGCATTTTGGCCCACGCGCAGTGTTTGCAATCATCTGGGGCGGCTGGATGGCGAGCTGGCTCCTCGCGGCATTCTGGGCAGCCCGCACGCAAAAGCGCGCCGCTACATCGCTCGAGCTGCCATATCGTATCCTGCTCAGCGTCGGTGTCGTGCTGATGATCCCCTGGGTGGCCCGGCGGCTTGGTGCAGCGCCGCTCTGGAACCCGGGCGCGGGCGCCTCGTATCTGCTTGCGGCGATCACGTTGGCCGGCCTCGCCTTCACCTGGTGGGCCCGCATTCATCTCGGCCGGCTATGGTCCGGCGCGATCACCCGCAAACAAGATCATCGCATTGTCGACAGCGGCCCTTACGCGCTGGTGCGGCATCCCATCTATACCGGCTTGATCGCCGCCATTGTGGCTTCGGCGCTGGCCGAAGCGACCGCGACCGCGCTCTGCGGCGCGGTATTGATCGTGCTCAGCTTCTGGGTAAAGGCGCGCGCCGAGGAAAGGTTCTTGGCCGGCGAACTGGGCGCCGACGCTTACGCGCCGTATCGCCGGCGCGTACCGATGCTGCTGCCGCGTCTATGGCGCCGTTAGGCGGCAGGCGCTCAGCGATCCGATGTGATCGTTCCTTTCGCGGTCACCACGATCCAACCGCCATCCTGCCGCCGCACCGCTTCGACGTGACCAAGGCTTGGCAGATTGCCGCCGGGAGTGGCGACGAAGACGCCGCCGTAGCGGTTCTCGACCAGGGCGCGGCCGTTGCGCACGTCGCGCACGATCCAATCGACGAGGATGCGTTCGGCGATTGCGGGCGCCGCTGCCGCCGCCGGGGTGGGCTCCGCCGGCTTGGCAATGGATCCGGTGATCTCCGGCGCCGCGGCGGCGCGCTTGTCGAGCCGATCGACCGTTTCGGCCAGGCGCGCGAGCTTCGCCGCCGGTTCGGCCTGGGCATGCTCGAGGCTGGTCAGCCGATCGGTAATCTTGCCGAACTGCGTGCCGGCGTTGCGATTGGCGGTGTCGAGGCTCGCCTTGAGCGCATTCAGCTCGGCAAGCTCTTTGTTCAGCGCCTGCATCATGGTGCGCGTATCGGCACTGCGCGGCGCGCTCGCGTCGGCAACGTCGTGGCGTGCGACGCCCGAAGCAGCCAGCGCGCCCACAAAAGAGCCGACCCCGGCCGCAATCGCGATGGTCGCGGCCAAGAGCGCAAACCGGAACGAGCGCGGCTGCGGCGCCGCCGCAAATTCCATCGCTGCGTCCTCAGGCATTTCGTCGGGCGCTTCACGCGCGAACATTGGTATCGGCTCGGCGACGTGCGGCGGCGCTGCCGCGCCGGCAGGCTCGGCGATCGGTTCGGCCGGCTCCGCGCCGTCGAGGCTCGGCGCTTCGACAACCGGCAGATCCTTCATGGCATCGCTTGCCGCGCTCGCCGGCGCCGACTCATTGTTGGCGGCTGAGGTCTCCGATGCGCCGGGCGCACCGGCTGGATCGTTGGTTGCGGGTTTGTGCGCTTCGCCTTCGCCGTTTTGTCCCGGCTCTTGGCCCGGATTTTTGTTGTTCGGCTGCTCCACGGCAGGGTCCTCCAGAATGCGGGTGACCCTTTGTTAACCATCCCTGGTTAGCAATTCGTTACCAAACTTGCCGCGGCGCCCCCCGCTACTCGACCTTGATGTCGGCGTCGCGGATGATTTTTTGGTATTTCGCCATTTCGCTCGCAATGAAGCTGGCGAACTGATCGGGCGCCGAGCCGATGGGTTCGAAGCCGAGTGCGCCAAGCCTTGTCTGCACGTCGGGCATTTTCAAAACCTCGGCGATGCTCGCCTGCAGCTTGGCGGTGATGTCGGGCGGCAGGTCTTTGGGTCCCCACAGGCCGTACCAGGACGAAAAGTCGAAACCGGGCAGGCCTGACTCCTCGACTGTCGCGATCTCGGGTGCCGCGGCCTGCCGCTTGGTGCTGGTGATCGCCAGCGCCTTGATGCGGCCGGCACGCGCCAGCGGCAGCGACGACAGCATCGGATCGGCGAGCAGCTGAATCTGACCGCTCATCAGATCGGTCAGTGCCGGCGCCGTTCCTTTATAGGCGACGACCAGCGTCTTGGCGCCGGCTTCGCGCTTGAGAAGTTCGATGACCAGATGTCCGGCCGAGCCGATACTGGTGGTGCCGAACGTGTACTTTTCGGGGCTCTGGCGGACCAGGTCGAAAAATTCACGCAATGTTTTGGCCGGCCCGCTCGGCGTCGTGCTGACGATCAGCGGCCCGGCCGCGATCAGCGTCACCGGGGTGAAATCTTTCACCACGTCGAACGGCATGTTCTTGTAGAGGAATGGATTGACCACGTGCAGCGACGCGGTGAGGAGGAGCGTGTAACCGTCGGGCGCGGCCTTGGCGACCACATTGGCGCCCACATTGCCTGACGCTCCGCCGGCGCGGTTCTCGACAATGAAATGCGGACCGACCGTGCGGTTGAGCTTGTCGACCAGGATGCGCGCCACGCCGTCGACCGATCCGCCCGGCGGGAATGGCACGATGATGGCGACGGTCCGGTCCGGATAGGTTTGCGCGTGCGCTGGAGCACCGATCAAAGCGCCGACAATGATTGCACCCAATAGCGTGCATATGGGTTTCATGCTGCGTCCCTTGGCGCGAGTGACTCTCTATACGTCATTGCGAGGAGCGAAGCGACGAAGCAATCCAGAACGGCGCCGCAGTACTGGATTGCTTCGCTTCGCTCGCAATGACGGACCTTAAAACGCGCCCGGATAACTGCCGCCGTCAATGAGCAGGCTCTGCCCGGTAATGTAGCCGGCATGCACGGAACACAGAAACGCGCAATAGGCGCCGAATTCGGCCGGATCGCCGTAGCGCTTCGCGGTGCTTGCGGCGGCACGCTCACGGAACACCTGATCGAATGTCTTGCCGCTGCCTTCGAGCATGCCGCGGATGTGCCGATGCTGCGCGTCACTGTCGAAGATGCCGGGCAGCAGATTGTTGATGGTGACGTTGCGGGCGGCGACTTGCCGCGCCAGCCCGGCGGCGAAACCGACCAGGCCGGCGCGCGCGCCGTTCGACAGGCCGAGCTCGGCTTGCGGGATTTTGACGCTGCGCGACACGATGTTGACGATCCGGCCAAAGCCGCGCGCCGCCATGCCGTCGACCGTAAGCCGGATCATCTCGATCGGGCCGAGCATCATGTCGTCGAGGGCGGCGATCCAATCGTCCCGCGACCAGTTGCGGAAATCGCCCGGCAACGGCCCTTGCGAATTGGTGATGAGAATATCCGGTGCCGGACATTCAGCGACTGCTGCGGCGCGGCCGCTGCCGGTCGTCAGGTCGGCGGCGACGACCGAGACCTTCACGCCAGTGGCGTGTGCGATCTCGGCGCCGGTGTGCTCCAAAACCTCGCGCGTCCGCGCCACGATAACGAGATCGACGCCTTCGCGCGCCAGCGCTAGCGCGCAGGCCTTGCCGAGTCCGCGGCTGGCGCCGCACACCAGCGCGGTCTTGCCGGCAATGCCGAGATTCATGAAGCGTTGGACGATGCGATCACGCCGCCACCGCCGCAAGCGGCTTGAGCTTGTAGCCGTAGCGCTTGTCGAGTTCGAGCGCGGCGGCGATGCGCAAGCCCTTAGCAAGCGCCTCGGCATCGAGTCCGGTCAACGGCTTGCGCAAATCGCCGCTCGGCATGCCGAGCGCCTTCATCAGCGATTTCACCGCGACCGGATTGATGGCCGAGTAGGTGAAGTGCAGGAGCGGCAATAGCCGCAGATATTCGGTGCGGAAATTTTCGGCCTCGGCGTAGCTCGTCCACGGCGTCGAGATGACGGCAAGCTCGGCCGGCGCGATGTTGCCGGTCATGTTGGCGGTGCCGTGGCCGCCCAGACTCATGGTCGGCACCACAAGACCGAGATTGGGACTGTCGCAGCACATGACGGAGACGTCCGGCTTACCCGCCAGCACCTGCGCGACCTGGCCGACGCGTGCGGTCGATTCCTTGTGCACCACGTAGTGCGGATGCTTGAAGATGCGTAAGAGGTGTTCCCAGTGCAGGTCGCTCTTGACCCGCGGCGGGTTGTTGTAAATGCCGAGCGGCAGATCGGTCGCGTCCGCCACGTCGAGGAAAAATCGTTCGATGTCGGCTTCCGGCGCGCAGATATAGGCTGGCGCCGCCAGAATGGCGCCGTCGGCGCCGTTGTCCTTGGCGAAGCGCACATTGGCGATCGTGGTCTCGGTGTTGTTGCCGGTGCAGCCGAAAAAGATCGGCATTCTGGCCGATTTCATCTTCGCCGTTTCGACCACGATCTTCTTGCGTTCTTCGGGCGACAGCATCGAAGTCTCGCCGGTCGAGCCCATGATCAGCACTGCCTTGGTGCCGTGCTGTTCCTGGAAGTGCAGCAGAGACCGGAAAGCCGCGAAATCGACCGAGCCGTCCTTGTTGAACGGCGTGATCAGCGCCACGAAGGAGCTGGTGATTTTCTGCTTCGTCATTGTTTGTCTCTCCACTGCGTCGTGGTCCGCCCAGGACGATGGCTATAGCACATTCCCAGGCTGGCCGAGGCGCCTTACGCGCTCACCAATTCGGGCGGGGTTAACGCCCGCACCGGCGGCAGCGCGGCGGTCCAGCGCTCGATCTCGACCAGCGCGGTCTGTGCGCTCGAACCTTGGGTGAGCGGCGAGGTGCCGATGTCGAGCGTCAGCACATTCGGATTGCCGTGGCACTCGATCTCGCCGTCCTGGTCGAGCCAAGCCCCCGTGGCCATGACGGCAACGCTGGGCAAAAGACCATCGTCGACGACGGCGCCGGCGAGGCAGGCGCCGCGAGCGTTGAACACGCGCACCACATCGCCGTCCTTGATCTGCCGCCGCGCCGCGTCGGCCGCGCTGATGCGAATGGGCTCACGGCCGCCGACCTTGCTGGCGGCGGAGACCGGGCCGGGATCCATCTGGCTATGCAGCCGCGTCGGCGGCTGATTGGTGAGCAGATGCAGCGGAAAGCCTTTGTTGGCCGCGCTGCTGCCCAGCCATTCGGCCGGCTCGCGCCATGCCGGATGCGGCGGAAAATCGTCATGGCCGAGCTGGGCAATGCGTTCCGAGGCGATCTCGATTCTGCCCGACGGCGTCTTCAGCGGATGCTTTTGCGGATCGGCGCGAAATTGTTCGAACAGGACGAAATCACGCGTCGGCGCCGGCAATTGCACAAAGCCTTCCGCCCAGAATTGCTGGAAACCGGGCAGAGCAAAACCCTTGCGTTCGGCACCCGCGCGCACGCGCTCGTAGATGAACTGACACCAGCCCATCTCGTCGCGGCCTTCGGTGAACGCGGCGTCGTAGCCGAGCCGGTCGGCGAGCGCGCGGAAAATGTCGAAGTCGTTGCGCGCTTCTCCGACGGGTGCGATCGCCTGATGCATGGCGAGCAAAAAGCTGTCGCGCGACGAGCCGCCGACGTCGTTGCGCTCGAGCGGCGTGGTCGCCGGCAGGACGATATCGGCGCGGCGCGCCGTCGCCGTCCACCAGCTGTCGTGGACAATAATGGTCTCCGGCTTCTGCCAGGCGCGCTGCAGGCGATTGAGGTCCTGATGATGATGGAACGGATTGCCGCCCGCCCAATAGATCAGCCGGATATCCGGATAGACGGCGCGATGGCCGTTGAAGGCGTATTCACCGCCGGGCGCGCACAGCATGTCGGCAATACGCGCAACCGGCACGGCGCGCCGCGCCGGATTGAGCGGCGGCGCCAGTTCGGGTCCCGGCACGTCGGCGCGCGGTGCGCCGATGCCGTTGGTCGAGCCGTGGCCGAAAGCGAAGCCGCCCCCGGGCAGGCCGATGCCGCCCAGCATGGCGGCAAGCGCGATCGACGCCCAGTACGGCTGCTCGCCGTGATGGGCCCGCTGCAGCGACCAGGCGCAGGTGATCAGGCTGCGCGCCGCCGCCATGCGGCGCGCGAGATCGCGGATGGTCGCAGCGCTGACGCCGCAGATCGCTTCCGCCCACTCGGCATCCTTCGGCTGGCCGTCGTCGGAGCCCAGCAGATAGCGCGCGAACGCGTCGAAGCCGACGCAGTAGCGTTCGAGGAATGCGGCATCGTGGCGCTGCTCGGCGAGCAGCGTGTGGGCCATCGCCAGCATCATGGCGGTGTCGGTATTGGGCCGGATCGGCACCCATTGGGCGTCCAAAAAATCCGGCGCGTCGGCACGGTTCGGACTCACCACCACGAAGGCGATGCCGGCGTCCTTGGCCCGGCGCAGCCATTGCGCCATGACGTGGGCGCCGGCGCCGCCCGAGGTGACTTGGCCGTTCTTGAGCGCCAGTCCGCCGAACGCGACGATCAGGCGCGTGTGCTTGATGACCGACGGCCAGTCGGTGACCTCGCCGTTGACCGGTCCGAACGTGCCGATCACGTGCGGCAAAAAGAATTGCGCGGCACCCCAGCTGTAGTTGCCGAGTTGATCGACGCAGCCGCCGCCGAGGAACAGAAAGCGCCGCGTCAGCGTGCGCGCGTGATGCACGCGGCCGGCCGACGACCAGCCGTAGGAGCCGCCGAGAATCGACTCCGCGCCATGCGCCTGCCGCACGCGCGCAAGCTCCTGCGCCACCAAGGCCAGCGCTTCGTCCCAAGAGACTTCGCGAAACCGATCCGCGCCGCTGCGCGGCCGGCCCTCGCGCCAACCCTCACGGACCGCCGGCCGCGCGATCCGCAACGGCGAATGCTCCATGGCGGGGATGGCCTGCAGCATCGGCGACGGCGCCGGATCGTGGGCGAACGGCTCGCACCCGACGACGCAGCCGTCCTCGACCAGGGCGTTGAAGGCGCCCCAATGGGCCAGCGAGGGAAAGCGCTCGATCGTCATTCAGCCTGCCGTCGATCACGGGCTGACGTGATTGATGAATTTCTCCGGCGGCGCCTCGCCCCATTGCGAGCGCAGCGCCTCGTCGGCTGACAGCAGATTCGAGCCGGAGGCAAGGTTGAGACGATCGCTGTCGGCCCAATGCTCGTGCACGTGGCCCCATGGATCGGCCCAGTAATCGTAGACCTGACTGCCGAGCAGATGCCGGCCGATGCCCCACATGTGCTCGTATTTGCCAAAACCTTTCAGATAGTCGTGGCCCATGCAGACGTCGTCGATATCGGGGACCTCGAACGACAGATGGTTCAGTCCGGTCTTCGGACTGTTGAGGCAGAAGAAGACGTGATGATCGACGTAAGTATCGCCGCGGTCGCAGCGGTTGAACGAGCCGATCAGATTGTCCTGCTTCTCGACATAGACGTCGTCGGAGCAGATCAGGCCCAGATGCTCGCGGAACCAGGCCACGGTCTCCTTGAACCGCGACGACATCAGCACGCCGTGGCCGATGCGCTTGACGTGAGCCGGCCCCTGCGGCAGCCGCATGAGCTCGCCGGCGCGCGCGGTCGGCAGCTCGCCCGAATTGAGCTTCTGCCGTTTGACGTCGATCGGCTTGACCGAGGCGATGCCGTGCACGACTTCCACCTGATAGCCGTTCGGCTCGGTCAGGCGCACGCGCTTGCCGCCGCCGGGCTCGTCGATGTTCTCGATGCCGGTGGCGCCGGGCGCCTTGGCGATGCGCTTGAGATCGTCTTCGCTGTCGACGTAATAGGCGAGCCCGATGAATTTCGGGTCGCCCTTTTCGCTGACATGGATGTGGTGGGCGGGGTCGGTGCCGCGCATATACAGCGCGTTGGCGGTGCGCTCGCTGCGCACCATGCCGAACCGCGTCAGAAATTCCTCCATGACGTCGAGATCGGGCACGCGCAAGCGCCCATAGGCGATGTCACTGACTTTGACGTGGGGCATGCTGTCCTCCCGAATGGCTCGCGTCGCACATCGACGATGATCGGCCGAATGTGCCACGAAGCGTGCCGCGGAGCTAGCGCGGCAGCGCGGCCGTGCAATGCCGCGCGCGCCGGACACAAAGCAAATCGTCGGGTGATTTGCTTGGCGTGCGGAGAACGTCAGGCCGCGGTCTTCTCCCGCGCCAGCGCGCGCTGCATGAAATCGACGAAGACGCGGGCGATCTCCTCCTCGTAGGCGCCCCATTCGGGGAACGGAATCAGCGGCACGTCCTGGTCGGTGATCGGCAGCCTGTGCAGCTCGCTGCCGGGGATGAGCTTGTTGGCGACGACGCCCGAGGCGCTGGAATGGGTGTTGTCGTTGCCCGGAATGACGAGGGTCGGCACCTTGATGGAGCGCAGCTCCTGCTCGGTGACACCCATGACGGGAAGGTTGGCGCCGGCCTCGAAAATCTGATTCCAGCGCGTGAATACCTGGATGAATTTTTCGGCCGGCAGCCTGGCCAGATAATCCTGGCCGCGCGGGTTCTCCTTGAAGCGCTCCTTCCAGGCGTCCATGGCGCAGACCGCCGCCATGCCGCCCTGCTGGGCGGCGCGGATGAACTGGCCGTAATACTGCTCCGGCAGGCGGCCGGCCGCGAAGGCGCCGCCGGTGACGCGCAACAACAACAGCCCGCGCACCGCCTGCGGATAGCGCAGATAGAACCGGATCGAGGTGCGCGCGCCGGCCGACGAGCCGGAGAAGAATGCCGGCAATGCGTCGTGGCTCTTCATCAATTCGTACATGTCGCCGAGCCAAGTCGCCTCTTCGCCTTCGTTGCCCTCGATCCACAAATCGGAGGCGCCGGTGTTGCGGCGATCGTGCAGCATGACGCGGAAGCCGTTGCGGGCGATCTTCTGTGCCAATGGAATGAATTCGTCGTGGCCGCGGCGGCCGCCGGTGGTCATCATCACCCAGGGCCCGCGGTCGCCGACCGTCTGCCAATTGATGTTGACGCCGCGGATGGTGCTGACTGGCATGGCTGTTTCCTCAATTGTTTCGTTACCGGTGGCCGGATGAGCGAAGCGAAATCCGGGAACTCAATGCAAGCCTGGAGCGGGCGATGGGAATCGAACCCACGACACTCAGCTTGGGAAGCTGATGTTCTACCACTGAACTACGCCCGCCCGCCGGGCAGCATAGCGAACGGAACCGACGCGCGGCAAGGGCGTGAAAAGCTGAGTTCCATGGCGGCGTCACCAAACATCAGCCACAGTCGCGTGAGATTTCGGGTCATGGTGAGGGGTTTGACAATGAGTGCTCTGAAGTTCTGCTGTCCGAAGACCGGCGAGGAAATCGATCCCGGGATCGACGACATCGATCCGGCCGTCGCGCCGCT